>ERZ827150.566-NODE-566-length-54416-cov-5.273119_pt1 | contig 54416 bp, 63 predicted proteins | sample MGYA00519779_ERZ827150 | MGnify/ENA primary metagenome ERZ827150 (study PRJEB31778, sample SAMEA3449267) | human gut metagenome | biome: human gut; feature: human-associated habitat; material: faeces | place: United Kingdom | collected 2010/2012 ...
GGGGTTATCCCTCAACAAGCGTTTTGGCGGGTCTGCTCCCCGCCAAAATCGCAAATATGTACATATTTGCATTGCTTGCTACAACGAGTATGACCCTGCAAAGGCACGGAGAAGCCGTGTTGCTCTGAGGCTCAAATCTAAGCTACAATGGGAAGGTAATCGGTCTGCCGTTCTGCGTAAGTACAGTTTTATTTGTCAATGTTTTCAAAAAAACAAACGACGCTTTCTATATCTTCATTATTAGGATGGCCTTTCGCAATCCCGCCCACCAATTTGAACGGCCCAAAGGTATCATATCCGAGACAGGCATGACTGCCTAAAATATCCGCTCCTTTTGCTTTCACGATTTCTTCTATCGCATTTGTATACGATGCGCGCTTGATCCCGCAGGTGTAAAGGAAAAACACTTTTTTGTTTTGCGGCAGGTATTGCTGCGCTGCGTCCAAAACGGCTTGATGGAATTTCTGATAATAAATCCCGGAAGCGAATCCAATCAGTTCAAAGGAAGAAAGATCAGCGCTGATACAGTCGGCTGCGTCAATCAGCGTGACGTCTCCGGTCTTTGCGATAGCGTCCAGCAGCTTTTTGGTATTTCCGTGATGTTCTGAATGATAAATAATGGCTGTTTTCATCGCGTACCCTCCTGCTTATAAGAAATCAATATTTTGAAGTCCTTTCCATCTTTTGCGGTCACACTTCCTACAGAAGCGCCTTCCTTTTCAAGGGCAATGACCGCATGACGGGCGGCAATTCCAACATCGATTTTGTTAAGTTTATTTTTCAAAATGATGCGTTTCACGCCTCTGCCGAAATCTTCGACCGTAATTTTTGAAGGCTCAAATTTCAGCGTCCACGGCTGGGAATTGAGAGAGGAAGGAGCAAGGCGCACCGCCTGCGTAACGGCGTTCTGTTCCGAACAGATTTCTTCCGGCGCTTTGCGCTTAAATTCCTCCGCACCTTTTCGCATAGGCTGCTCTGTCCGGCCGATGGCAAGCGCAATACAAAAATTGTTGTTGCTTTCTTTCGGTTTGACGCTCATAAACCACCCACAGCCTAGGCCCATGCTCTGGACATATAAATCCACTTTTTGCAGGACAAACCCCACATTCGCATAGGCGGCAGCATTTGGCTCACAAAACGCCAGCAGATAGCATGGCGCGCCCTGACCGCCCGACACTTGATCCGCCGGAACGATTTGAAGCTGAACCGTCTGCCCTTCAAGCTGCTCGGCTTTCCGGGCAAAATCCAGAATGTCCTCCTGCGTTTTTGAGTCGAGCGGCGTGCTCAGATAGCTCCGCACCTGCCGTCTGGCAAAGATTGTTTCATACAAGGTCATAGATTTTCCTCCTTTACAAGAAAAGCAATAATAATAAAGCGTAAAGAACCGGTTGATGCAGCAGGTAAATACGAATGGAATGTTTCCCAATCCATTCCACCGGCTTCAGCCGGCTCGGTTCCAAGTGCGGCAGCAGCTCCCAGCGTTTCCATAACCGGCACAGGAAGTATCCGGCGATAAAAAGAAACAGCCACGGGATAAGCCCAAAGTAGTCAGTAGAGTAAAAGCCGTGCATAGGAATCCCCAGATATGTAGTAAACAGGTTTCTATCCCAGTCTGCCGGAAGATGCCAAAGTACAGCTCTTGAATATCCCAGGTATCCGTCGCCAATGTGTTTCGTCAGCAAAAACAGAAATATACTGACAGAAATACCGGCAAGCGGATGACACCGCTTTAAGACGGGATCGGTCAACGCACCAATCAGCATACAGGAGCCGAGAAGCGTCAGCACGCCGAAAACTACTCTGTCCTCCGGCAAAAAGGCAAGCGTTACAGCAGTTATCAATGTTCCTGCAAGGAGAACACTGACACCGCGCTTGATTGGTCTTTTGCTGAGAGGCTGGCAGAAACCGGACAGAAAGATAAACGTAGAGCAAATTATCTGCTGCCAGATCTGCGCGCCTGCGGAATGATACCACGGCCAGTCAATGTGAAATAAATAGACCAAATCCCATGCGGCGTGATAGGCAATCATATTGATAAGCGCAATCCCGCGTATCGCGTCGATTGCAGCATATCTTCTGCGGCTCATTCCTCACGCTCCGGCAGCGTTGGTAATATCACAGTAAAGGTTGTCCCTTTCCCTTCCTTCGTGGATACGGCGATTTCGCCTCCGTGAAGATCAACAATCCGCTTTGCCAAAGCAAGGCCCAATCCGCTGCCCTGAGCGGAACGGGAATTGTCACCCTGATAGAATTTTTCAAAAACCCGCCTTTTTACCTCTTCGCTCATGCCCGGCCCATTGTCTGCAATGGAAACATCGATTTTATCCTTTTGTCTCCGCAAAAGGATATGAATCATCCCGCCAGCCGATGTAAATTTAACGGCATTTCCCAAGATGTTCTGCCATACATGGGCAAGCAGGTCTTTATTACCGGTATAATCGGCGCTGTCCAGATCAATTTCAAGGTCTAACTCCTTTCCGGACCAGCTCTCCTCCTGTGAAAGAATCACTTCCCGAAGCTGTTCGTCCAGGCAAAACGACTCTTTTTCAATGCCCAATTCCTGATTTTCAAGCTGGGACAATAAAAGGATACTGCCGGTCAGAGAGGAAAGGCACTTGGTGTTATACAGTATTTTTTTCGTATATTTCGCCCGCTTTTCATCGGAAAGTCCTGGTTTTTGCAGAAGCATGACGTAGCCTTCAATCGCAGAGAGAGGCGTTTTGAACTCATGGGAAACATTCTCCACAAAATCATTGCGGAGCAGCTCTGTCCCGGCCAGCTCCTTTGCCATAAGGTTAAAATTGTGCGCCATATCCTGAAGTTCTTTCGCCGGAACCTTCTCGGAAAGACAAACTTCAAAATTGCCTTTCGCGATCTCTTTGGTCGCGTCGCTGATGGAAACAATCGCGGCAATCGGTTTTCGACCAGCAAGCTTTGAAAGAAGTGTACCGATAATAACACTGACGGCTGCAATCAGAAGCAAAACAACCGTCCGGTTTCGGTTTGTTAAAATACCGGTTTTGGCCAGGAGATAGACGAGAGCAGCCGATACCAGCAGCGTCAGTGTCAGCGTCAGAATGGTCAGCAGAGAAAACATGACGGAAATTCGGTTCGAGTATTTTTTGGCTTTCTTAATCATTTTTTCTCACCGCCTTGTATCCCAATCCTCTGACCGTCACAATTTCAAAGTCAGGATTGTCCTTAAACCGCTCCCGCAGCCGGCTGATATGCACATCCAGCGTATGCGGGTCGGCTTCACTGTCCGGTCCCCACACATCATCCATGATCTGTCTGCGGGTAAATACGCGGTTTGGCGAAGTGACGAGTTTATAAAGAAGGTAAAATTCCTTCTGGGGCAGTTCCGTTTCCACCCCTCCGAAAATCACCGTCATTGTATCGCAGATAAATTCGGTGTTTCCGACCGTTGTTTTTCGCTGATGGGCAAGCTGGCTGCGCCGCATAAGCGCTTCTACCCGCCAGACCATTTCATCCACATCAATCGGCTTTACCATGTAGTCATCCGTTCCGACACGGAAGCCCTCGCGCTTATCCGCAGCGCTTTCCTTTGCGGTGATCATCAGAACCGGCATGGTATAACCCGAATCCCGCAGATGCTTCGTCATTTCATAGCCGTCCATGCGCGGCATCATAATATCGGAGATAATCAGGTCAATAAACGTATTGTCCAGTATATCGAATGCTTCGATTCCATCCTTTGCGGGAATTGCAGTGTAACCGTTATCTTCAAGAACTGTGCAGAACAATTCGCGCAGCTCGCTGTTGTCCTCTACAACTAAAATTTGAAACATTGTCTGCACCTCCATTCTTATTATAACATGGATTTGTGTCTGAGTTATGGCTGTATTTTATTTTCCCAACCTCAACGGAACCTCAACTGGCGCAGAAAAATTGGAAATTAATTTTTCCTGTTGAGGTTGCGTTGAGGTTTGCATTTTACCCTTATAGCACCGCAGAGGGATACCTGCGAAAAAACGGCGGGAAATGCCAGGGCAGGACGGTGAATTCATTATGAGCCAAGAAAAAAGAAAATGAGTAAACGGAAAAAGGTTGTTTTGTCAATCGCAGGTGTTTTCGTTTTAGCAGCCGCCATAGGGATCGGCGTGTTTTACTGCACATTTTTTCCTAATCCTCTGGCAAAAAGCATCCCGACGGGGCGTATATCGCCAGGGACAACACAGATAAGCGGTGAAAGCAATATTCTTGTTGCCTATTTCTCACTTACCAATAACAGAACCTATCACTCCGAGGAAGTAGACGCCGTATCCTCTGCCAGCCTAAAAATCTGGGATGAAAATGGTTACGGTCATGCGGAGCTTTTAGCCATTGCTGCAAAGGAAGCAACAGGGGGCGATTTGTTTGCGATTCAGGTAGCCGAGCCATACGGAGAAAGCTATGGCGAAGCGTTTAACCGGCATCGGGAAGAAAACGCTCAAAAAACGCTTCCGGAGCTTACATCACATTTAGATAGCATAGATGGCTATGATACTGTCGTTCTGATTTATCCTATCTGGATGAGCAGTGCGCCGCAGCCTGTGCTGTCATTTCTAAATGAATACGATTTCACAGGAAAAACCATCATCCCTATTGCTACAAGCCAAATGCTTGGACTTGGAGGAAGCCCGGAACAAATCAGGGCAGCCTGTCCGGATGCAGTTATTGCGGAGGGGCTATCTTCTAACAGTGAAACAGAAGTGCAAGACTTTCTGAAAGAGGCAATACCGGAAAAATAAATGCAGTTGAACGGAACCGTGGCGCTTTCATAGGGAGACGTCCCGATTGGGAGAGAACTTTATGAGCAAAAAACACTGGAAAATCATTGTAGATATTTTGATGCTGGGCACGATTTTTATTCTGTTTCAAACCGGAGAAAAAGATATTATGCTCCATATGGCATTTGGCATTTTAATGACTATGTTGTTTATTGTCCACAACATTTTGAATCTGTCATGGTGGATGTCGATTGGAAAAGGCAGATACAATATGCTTCGTATGGCCATGACAATATTAAACTGCCTGCTGCTTTTGAATATGCTTACCGTCATTTTCAGTGGAATTTTGTTTGCAGGAACACTGCATCGGTTTAGCTCCTTTATTTTCCTGCTTCTTATGGCAGGGCATTTGGGAATGCATTGTGTTTTCTTCATAAGAAGAAAAAAGAAAAAGTAAGGTTTTGTTGAGGTACCGTTGAGATTCCGGGAAGATAATTCTTACATGGTACGGAATAAATCTCAAAACATTGTACCATAGAAAGGATAATATCCATGCTTCAGATTAAGGGCATATCTAAAAAATATCAGACAGGCGAACTGGTGCAAATAGCACTAAACGATGTCAGTTTAAATTTAAGAGACAACGAATTCGTATCCATTCTCGGTCCCAGCGGTTCGGGAAAAACTACGCTGTTAAATATCATTGGTGGGCTTGACCGTTATGATAGCGGTGATCTCATTATCAACGGGATTTCTACAAAGGAGTATAAGGACCGCGACTGGGACGCTTACCGGAATCACACCATCGGATTTGTATTCCAGAGCTATAACCTGATCCCGCATCAGTCGATTCTTGCCAATGTAGAGCTGGCCTTGACGATTGGAGGGATTTCCCGCAGCGAACGGCGGGAACGGGCAAAGAAAGCGCTTACCGAAGTTGGTTTAGGAGATCAGCTTCACAAAAAACCAAACCAGGTGTCCGGCGGGCAGATGCAGCGGGTAGCGATTGCACGGGCGCTGGTCAATAACCCGGACATCCTGCTGGCGGACGAACCCACCGGGGCACTGGATACGGAAACCAGTATTCAGGTCATGGAGCTTTTGAAAAAAGTGGCAAAGGACCGACTGGTGGTCATGGTAACGCACAACCCGGAGTTGGCCGAGCAGTATTCCACCCGTATCGTAAAGCTTCGAGATGGAAAGATCATAGACGACAGCAATCCCTTTACGCCGGAAAAAGCACTGAAAAAGCCGGAGAATCAGGGAATGGGGAAGGCGAAGATGTCATTTTTGACATCCCTTTCTTTGAGTTTCAATAACCTTCGGACTAAGAAGGGACGGACAATTCTGACTGCTTTTGCCGGCTCCATCGGTATTATCGGCATTGCGCTGATTCTGGCGTTATCCAGTGGTGTGAATACCTATATTACGGATATTCAGCGGGATACTATGACCTCTTACCCTGTTACGATCAGCAGTCAGGCGGTAGATATGTCCAGCATCATGGGAAATCGGGGCGGAATGATGCAGGGCGGTGAAACAGGGTCCGGCGTTTCAGAAAAACGGGACGCCATATATGCCGATTACAGCGCCATTGAGCAGAGCGAGGCCATGGCAGACAGCATCCGGGAGAACAACCTGACGGCGTTTAAAAATTATCTGGATGACCCGGACAGCGAGATTCAGCAGTACCTTGGTGAAAACGGCGTCGTTTACACCTACGATGTAAATTTTAAGGTCTATTCCTATGATGCCGATGGGAAGCTGGTTTCTACGGATGCCGATACGGAAAACGTCAGCTCTTCCACGCTTTCCGGTTCACAGTCCCAGGCGGCGGGCGGCCCTATGGCGAACATGAACCGAATGAGTTCTATGATGGATGGATCTTCCGGCGGCGCAGAGAATTTTTCCGAACTGATGCCGGGAAAGGACGGAACCGTTGTCAGTCCGATTCTGACGGACAGCTATGAGGTGCTGTACGGCGCATGGCCGCAGGACTATGACGAGGTTGTGCTGATCCTGGACGAAAACAATTCGATTTCTGCCGCTTCACTGTATCAGCTTGGGCTAATCACCGGAGAGGAATATACGGAGATTACGGAAAAGATCAAAGAGGGTGAAACTGCCCCGGAGCGCACATGGGATTATGAAGAAATTTGCGGGCATACCTTTTATCTGCTGCCTGCCTGCGACCTCTATCAGGAGCAAGCAGACGGAACCTTCGCTTATGTGGGCGATGATACACTTAGAGTGGAGCCATTGCTGGAAAAAGGTGTGAAGCTTACTATAACCGGCGTGATCAGGGAGACAGAGGATGCCGCAAACGCAAACATCTCCACATCGGTTGCCTATACTTCTCTGCTGACTGACTATATGATAAAGCATACCAATGAGAGCGCTGTTGTGCTGGCTCAGGAGCAGGATAAAGCTACCAATGTATTAAACGGAATGGCTTTTGAAGCGATGAACGATACGGCGAAGGCGGAAGCCGCTAAAGAATACCTCTCCGGCCTGGGCGTCTCCGACAAGGCTTCTTTCTACACGATGGTGATGTATGTCAGTTCGCAGAACGCCACCGGACAGCAGAGCAATCAAACTCCGGCGGGTGGAAGCACTGCGGGTATGGCGCCGGGCGGTGGGCAAATGGATGAAACAGCCATGGCAGCCGCTTTGGATGCCTGGCTTGCAGGCGAGCCGGATACAGATCTGCTTCTTTCCGTCTATGACGAATACATCGATGGCTCCAGCTATGAAGAAAACATGAAAAATTTCGGAAAGGTCAGCTATGACGCTCCTTCCTCGATCAGCATTTACGCCGACAGCTTTGAAGCCAAGGAAGCTATTTCAGAGTGTATTGAACATTATAACGAGAGTGCGGACGAAAAAAATCAGATTACCTATACCGATTACGTGGCGCTGCTTACCGGTTCCATCACAACGATTGTGGATGTGATCTCCTATGTGCTGATTGCGTTTGTGGCGGTATCGCTGATTGTGTCCAGTATCATGATCGGTATTATCACGCACATTTCCGTGCTGGAACGTACCAAGGAAATCGGGATTCTTCGCGCCATGGGCGCTTCCAAGCGGAATATCTCCCAGGTATTCAATGCGGAAACCATTATCATCGGACTTCTCGCCGGTATGCTGGGCGTTGGTGTGACAATGCTGCTAACGATACCCATTAACTCGCTTTTACAAAGCCTTTTAGGAGCGGCCAATTTGTCTGCGGCGCTGCCTGTTTCGGCGGCACTGCTGTTGATCGCGCTCAGTATGGCGATTACCGTGATTGCCGGACTGATTCCTGCCAAAGCCGCTGCAAAGAAAGACCCCGTGCTGGCGCTCCGCGCGGAATGATGAAAAATAACAAGGAGAAACCTTGATGCTGAAAATTCTAAAGTACATGAAAGGCAGGGACTGGTTCTTGGTCCTGTGCAGTCTGATCTTTATTGTCTGCGGCGTCTGGCCGGACTTAAAGCTGCCGGACTATATGCGGCAGATTACCACGCTGGTGCAGACGCCGGGCAGTGAAATGAGTGAAATCCTAAGTTCCGGCGGCGCTATGCTTTTGTGCGCGCTGGGCAGCCTTGCCGCAACCTGTATTGTCGGATTTTTCGTTGCCCGGATCGCTGCGGGATTGTCTATGCGGCTTCGGGAAGCGGTCTACAACAAGACCATTGATTTTTCAATGGAAGAAATCGGGCGGTTCTCCACCGCCAGCCTGATCACCCGTACAACAAACGACATCCAACAGATTCAGATGTTCGTGGCAATGGGTTTGCAGGCAACCTTTAAGGCGCCGATCCTCGCCGTATGGGCCATCCTGAAAATCTCCGGCACAAGCTGGCAGTGGACGGCGGTTACAGGCGGCGCGGTTGCGATCCTGACCGTTATGCTGGGGACCGTTATCTTCCTTGTCCTGCCGAAATTCAAACGGATGCAGACGCTCACGGACAATGTAAACCGTGTAACAAGAGAAAACCTCACCGGTATCCGTGTGGTGCGGGCCTATGGTGCGGGCCTATAATGCAGAAAGCTATCAGGAAGAAAAATTTGAGAAAGCAAATGAAGAATTGACCGGTACAAATCTGTTTACCAGCCGCCTGATGTCCATCCTGTTTCCGGGGATGACCCTCATCATGTCCGGGCTGACGTTGGCCATCTATTGGGTTGGCGTATATATGATCAACGCCTCCGCTGTGACAGAGCGGCTTGCCATTTTCTCAGATATGATTGTCTTTTCCTCCTATGCCATGCAGGTCATTATGGCTTTTATGATGCTGGTTATGACATTCATCATTCTGCCGAGGGCGTTGGTCGGTGCAAAGCGTATTAACGAAGTGCTGGATATGGAACCGAAAATCCGTGACGGCAAAGTAACCGGCTCGGAACTGTTCGAGCAGGGGGAGATTGAATTTCGTCATGTGTCTTTCCGTTATCCGGATGCGGAGGAAAATATCCTGAGCGATATCAGCTTTACGGCGCACCGGGGAGAAACCGTTGCTTTTATCGGTTCTACCGGCAGCGGGAAAAGCACGCTGGTAAACCTGATTCCTCGGTTTTACGATGTAACGGAAGGCGAAATCCTGATTGACGGGATAAATGTGAAGGAGTATACGCAGGAGGCGCTGCATAACAAATTGGGATATGTACCCCAGAGAGCCGTCCTGTTTACCGGAAGCGTTTGCTCCAATGTAACTTACGGCGATAACGGAAGGTGCGAAGCGCCGGAACTCCTTTGGAAATCCCTTGAAATTGCACAGGCGGATGAATTTATCCACAGGCTGGAGGAATCGGCGGATGCGTCGGTCGCCCAGGGCGGCACGAATTTCTCCGGCGGACAGAAACAGCGGCTTTCCATTGCAAGAGCTATTTACCGCCGTCCGGAAATTTATATTTTTGACGATTCCTTTTCTGCGCTGGATTACAAAACGACCGTACTCTTAGAAATACCCTGAAACAGGAAACCGGGGACGCTACGACGCTAATCGTGGCGCAGCGGATTGGAACGATTATGAACGCAGATCAGATTATCGTGCTGGACGAAGGGAAAATCACCGGTTGCGGAACCCATCGGGAGCTTCTTTCTACCTGCCCGGTTTATCGGGAGATTGCCCAGTCTCAGCTCGGGGAGGAGGAAATAGAAAGTGCCTAAAGAAGAAAAATACGAAAGCCATCAGGCTCCGGCCGCACCGCGACGCGGCCCCGGCGGGGGCGGCAGAATGGGCAGCGGCGAAAAGGCAAAGGATTTTGGGAAAGCAATCCGCCAGCTCATAGGATATTGCCGGAAATATATTCCGGCCATTCTTGCGGCGATGTTCTTTGCCGTAGCCGGTTCCGTTTTGAATTTAATCGGCCCCCGGCAGGCTGGCCGATATGACCGAACTGATTACGCAGGGGCTTATGACCGGAATTGACACCGCCGCTGTTACCCGCATTGCCATAACCCTTGTATACCTGTATGCGCTGGGCTGGCTGTTTTCGGTGATGCAGGGAATTGTCATGGCTACCGTTACCCAAAAGGTATCCAAATCCATGCGCTCCGATCTTTCCCGGAAGATCAACCGTCTGCCTCTAAAGTATTTCGATTCCACCAACACCGGCAATATTCTCTCGCGCGTAACAAACGATGTGGATACCATCGGTCAGACCTTAAATCAGAGCATTGGTACGCTGGTAACGGCAAGCGCCATGTTTTTGGGCTCTCTTGCCATGATGTTTTATACCAACTGGATCATGGCGGTATCCGCCGTCCTTGCCGCGCTGCTGAGCTTTGCGCTGATGATGGAAATTATCTCCCGGTCTCAGCCGTTTTTCAAAAGGCAGCAGCAGGAATTGGGGCTGCTGAACGGACATATCGAGGAAACCTATTCCGGTCATAATGTGGTCAAAGCCTATAACGGCGGAAAAAAGCGAAAGAGGATTTCCGGAAAATGAACGAGCAGCTCTACGCCTGCGCATGGAAAAGCCAGTTTTTGTCCGGGCTGATGCAGCCGCTGATGGGCTTTATTGGAAATCTCGGCTATGTGGCCGTGTGCGTGGTGGGCGCAATCCTTACCATGAATGGAAGCATTTCTTTCAGTGTGATTGTTGCCTTTATGCTTTATATTCGGATGTTTACCCAACCCCTTTCCCAGCTTGCACAGGCGGCGGCAAGCCTGCAGTCTGCGGCGGCGGCCAGTGAGCGGGTATTTGAGTTTTTGTGTGAAACGGAGCTTTCGGACGAGAGCGGCAAAAAGATTGCGCTTGCGTCCGCAGACGGCAATGTGGAATTTTCCCATGTGCGTTTCGTCTATGACGCAGAGAAACTATTATTCACGACTTCTCCGCTTCCGTGAAAGCAGGTCAGAAGATTGCCATTGTCGGCCCCACAGGAGCCGGAAAAACCACGATGGTCAACCTGCTCATGCGCTTTTATGAGACGCAGGGTGGAACCATCCGTATCGATGGGACACCAATTGGACTGCTCACCCGAGAAAATGTTCACGACCTGTTCTGCATGGTCTTACAGGATACCTGGCTGTTTGAAGGAACCATCTGGGAGAATATTGTTTATGCGAAGGAGGGCGTGACGGATGACGAGGTGGTCGCTGCCTGCAAAGCGGTAGGACTGCATCATTTTATCAAAACACTGCCGAATGGCTACGATACGGTGCTGAATGACAATGCCAATCTGTCTGCTGGCCAACACCAGCTTGTGACCATTGCCCGTGCGATGGTCGAAAACGCGCCCATGCTGATTTTGGACGAGGCCACCAGTTCAGTGGATACCCGCACCGAGACACAGATACAAAATGCAATGGATCGCTTGATGGCCGGCCGGACTTCTTTTGTTATTGCACATCGCCTCTCCACCATTAAGAACGTCGACCTGATTCTTGTTATGAAGGACGGTGATATTATAGAAAGCGGAAGTCATGACGAACTGCTCCGGCAGGGCAGATTTTACGCAGAGCTTTACAACAGCCAGTTTGAGGCCGCTTCGTGAGCAGTAAAAAGGAGGGAAAAGCCTGTTATGGAAGAAAAAATTTCACGGCTGCAGGAGATGCTAAATGCAAGCCGATATACGGTTGCGGCTACGGGCGCAGGAATCTCCGTAGCCGCTGGAATCGGAGATTTTCAGCATATGAATTTTCCTGTTGTTCTGCAAATGAGTTCAACGACCGTTTTGAAAAGCACACCGGAGCATTATTACAAAATGGCCCGCAAAGCGTTTTTAGACGCTATGTTTCAAACCAGTCCCACGATTGCCCATAAAAAATTGGCCGAATATGAGCAGGACGGCCGATTGCAGGGCGTGATCACAACCAATATTGACTGTCTCCACTCTCTGGCAGGTTCCAAAAACGTTGCGGAAATACAGGGCAGCTTCGGCGTAAATAAATGCCTGAGCTGTGGGAAGCAGTATGATGATGTAGGTATATGGAATCGAGGGAGCGCACCGCGCTGTGATTGCGGTGGAGTCATCGGCACGTTCCCAGTATTCAACCACATCGGCTTATTTGAGAAAGATGTTCAGAAAGCCCGCACATGGATTTCTCAGGCGGAGCTTGTGCTGATTATCGGCGCACAGGGCAACTACGGTGGGGTCTGGTATTCTTATATCCGGTCATCTGCAAAAATTGTACAGATCAACCCAAAGTCCACGCAATTCGACAAGATTGCCGTGCTCAATATTCATCAAGTGGCAGATGTTGTATTCAGACAGCTTTTATAATGCAGGAAATACTATAAAATAATCAATCTATTGATAAGTAGGTGGTTCAAGATGGGAAATTGGTCGTACTGGACTTAGAAGAATCCGGCAGGCAAATTGGAGAAAAATTGTTTGTTCTGCTTTCCTCCACTCAGAAGAAAGAGCTGGCTCAGTTTATCCATGAATATGAGGCCGGCAATTTTCCGCCTGATGTCTCATACGCCTCCTTTTTTCAAGAAAAGCAAAACACGCCGAACCAATCCATGACAGAAATCCGGGAAGGTGATTTGTATTTCTGTCTGGAGCGGCGCTTAGTGACAGTACGAAGTCAGATAATTCCGCTGACGGTCAAGGAATTTGATATTTTCTCGTTGCTCATCCAGCACCCCGGACGTGTGTACTCCTATGAAATGCTTATGGATTTGGTATGGAATGAAAATTATACTTACTATTCTCGAAAAGCGGTCAACAACCATGTGAGCAATCTGCGAAAGAAGCTAAAGGTTGTGCCTGATCTGCCGGACTATGTGAAAAGCGTCTACGGCATCGGCTATAAGTTTGAAATATGAAAGGCAGAAATGCCGTCATGATTTTCATATCATGGCGGCGTTTTTTAATTTCCTAAAATTTTCTCACTTACCCATGCAACAATCCCCCGAAAAATGTACGGATATATAAAAGGTGTTTTTTGACTGCCGCAAATTTATTTTCAAAAGGGGGGTGTCATTTTGCTTTCAAAATGTACGGATAGATAGGGAGAGTTTTTTGACAGTCTGAAAGGAGGCGATAAAAATCAGCGAGAAAATCCCTATCATGACCTATTCCCAGTACCGCCGGGCAAGAAAGCTGGTTCATCAATGCTGCAACTATGACGGCGGGAACTGCCTCGCCCTTGACGATGGCGAAGAATGCGTGTGCGTGCAAAGCATTTCCTACTCCCTGCTGTGCAGGTGGTTCCGCGTTGCTGTCCTGCCTTTGGATGAATCGTTGGAGACTGCTTTGCTTCATCAAAAGGAACAAAAGCGGTGCACTGTCTGCGGCCAGCCTTTTCTCCCCGGTTCCAACCGGGCGAAATACTGCAAATCCTGCGCCGCCATTGTCCACCGCAGGCAAAAAACTTTAAGCGACCGGAAAAAGCGGGCTGCCTGCGGACAATTAGAGGCGAAAAAGCCTTGATTCTGTGGGCTTTGTAAGCGCCGGTCAACAGGATAGAGAGATACATCCCTTATACCCGCCCAAATTGAGCTTCTAATTGTCCGTATTGGGACTCTCCGTATTCGGGATTTCAGGACACGGCAAAGCGGACGCTCTGGAGCGTCCATATCCTGTATTTCAGCCCGTGGCTGTCCTGTCTCTCTGACAGCCCGGATTTAGACGGTAGTTAATAAGAAAGAGTTAATGTTAAGACAGTCAATATCAATCTATCTATCATAGCGATGGATGGATAGGAAGGAGAATTTATGATTCCATACAAAACAGATACGGAGATTTCATCCTATCTCATTTTCCCCCGGTTCCTGATCCCCCTGGACTTATCCAATGATGCCAAAGTGCTGTATGCCCTGCTTTTAGACCGGGCGGGCATTTCCAGAAAGAAAGGATTTATCGAAACGGATGGAACCGTCCGTTTATACTTTACCGTGGAGGATGCCAAAACAAAGCTCCGCCGAAGCAGACAGGTGACGACACGGGCGTTTCACGAGCTGGAATCCTGCGGCCTGATATTCCGCCGGAAACAGGGCCTTGGCAGGCCAGCTATTATCACATTGAATCTGCTGGTTGACGAAAGGAGAAAAGCGAATGACCGATGAGCAAAAGCTATATGAATTGCTGAAAGACTTTGACCCCGCTGTGGGGGAACGGATGGAAAAACATTTCAAAGACGGTGCGTATCACTTTGATTTGGGAAGCAGCAGATATACATACTTTGAAGGTGCCTCCGTCTACACGGTTATTCCCCATTTTGCGGAAAAAGGCTCGGAAGGGATCGTAAAGAAACTGAAACGGCTGATGGAGAGGGACTTACAGGAAAAAGATTCTGAAATTGAAACAACGGAGCTGTAAAAAGCGATTCGGAGCGTTATAATAAGGGCAACCGTTTACTTGGCTGCCTGAACAGAAAGGAGAAGCAAATGAACCAGCAGCCAGAGAAAATCACCGCTTTATACTGCCGCTTGAGCCAGGATGACGCCCTGGACGGGGAAAGCAATTCCATTACCAACCAGAAAACCCTATTAAGCAAATATGCCGCCGAACATGGGTTTCGGAATATCCAATTCTTTGTAGACGACGGATATTCGGGAACCAGCTTCCAGAGGCCGGGGTTTCAGGAGATGATGAAATATGTGGAGGATTACAGCGTATCCACCCTGATTGTCAAAGACCTGTCCCGGCTGGGCAGGGAGTATTCCTATATGGGGCGGCTTCAGGATTTCATCTTTCCCGCCTATGACGTCCGCTTTATCGCCATCAACGACGATGTGGACAGCGCCAAAGGGGAAAATGATTTTGCGGTGTTCAAAAATGTGTTCAACGATTACTACGCAAAGGATACCAGCAAGAAAATCCGGGCAGTGGTAAAGATGCGGGGCGAAGCCGGGGAACATCTCGCCAGCAATCCGCCTTATGGGTATGTGAAAGATCCGCAAGACAAAAGGAAATGGGTTGTGGATGAAGAAGCGGCAAGGGTGGTGCGGCGTATCTTCAACCTCTGCATTGCCGGGAAAGGCCCCATGCAGATCGCAAAAATCCTCACAGCCGACAAGGTGTTGACCGTTACCGCCTATCACGCAAGGCAGAAAGGCTGGACCATGCCGGAGAATCTTTATCAGTGGTGCGCTAAATCCGTCGCCGGGATATTGGAACGGCGGAAATATACCGGCTGTACTGTGAACTTCAAGACCTATACCAAGTCCCTAAAATTCAAAAAGCGGATGGAAAATCCGGTGGAGAATCAGCGAGTTTTTGAGAACACCCAGCCTGCCATCATTGAGAAAGGCCAGTGGGAACGGGTACAGGAGCTCCGGAAGAACAAACGCAGGCCGACAAAAACAGGAAGGACCAGTATTTTCTCCGGCCTTCTCTACTGTGCCGACTGCGGGGCCAAGCTGTACTTCTGTACCTGCAACACCTACAAGGACGACAGCCAGAACCATTTTGTATGCTCCAACTACAAGAGCAACACCGGTTCCTGCAAGATCCATTATATCCGGGAACAGGTGCTTTACCGGATTGTGCTGGAAACCATTCAGCGGACATTGATTTACGTCCGTATGTTCCGAAAGGACTTTAAGCTGGAAATGCTGGCGCAGGACGAGGAAAGCCGGAAGGCAGAACTGACACAAAAACGAAAAGCCCTCTCCGGGGCGAAAAAACGGATGGAGGATTTGGATAAAATTATCCAGCACATCTATGAGGACAACGTGCTGGGCAAGCTGTCCGACAGCCGGTACTTAAAACTATCCCAGCAATACGAGAAGGAACAGATGGAGACCGAACAGCTTGCCGCTGTGCTGGAACGGGAAATTGAAACACAGGCCGGGCAGGTTTCCGATGTAAACGAGTTTCTGAAGCTGGTGGACAAGTACCTGGATATTCCGGTACTTGACGCCGCCATTCTCAATGAGCTTGTGAGCAGGATCGTAGTACACAGCCCGGTAAAGGAGAACGGAAAGAAGCAGGTACAGATCGATTTGTACTTTACCTATGTGGGGCAAATCCGCATCCCTTTGAAGATTGGAAGGAAGTCCCTAAACGAATCGGAACCGGCATGTTAAATCACACCGGTTCCGATCAAAACACTTTTTACTTCCTTATGGGTCGCTGCCTAAGGGGGACGTCTCTTTTTTAGGCAGTCATCCGAGTGCCACGTCCAGCAGCATCATCAGCGCAAAGCCGAGCGCCACGCCGACAGTGCCGACGTTGCTGTGCTCACCGGCCTGCGACTCGGGGATCAGTTCCTCCACGACCACATAGATCATCGCGCCGGCCGCGAACGCCAATATGTACGGCAGCACAGAGGTAACGAGCGCGGTGAGCAGAATGGTCAGCAGCGCGCCGAGCGGTTCCACGACGCCGGAAAGCGTCCCGTAGAGGAAGGCGCGGCGCTTGGAGAGGCCGTTGGAGACCAGCGGCGCGGAGATGACCGCGCCCTCGGGGAAGTTCTGCACCGCGATGCCGATGGACAGCGCCAGCGCGCCGGCGGTGGTGATGACGGCGCTGCCCTCCAGCATACCGGCAAGCACGACGCCGACCGCCATCCCCTCGGGGATGTTGTGCAGCGTGACGGCGAGCACGAGCATAAACGACTTGCCCAGACCGGCAGGCCGGCCCTCGGGCTTATCCTCGCCGAGATGCAGGTGGGGGATCAGCGTATCCAGCAGCAGGAGAAAGCCCATGCCGAGCAGGAAGCCGACGACCGCAGGCAGGTACGCGTGCCCGCCGCTTGCCTCCGCCATTTCGATGGCGGGGATGAGCAGCGACCAGACCGAGGCGGCGATCATCACGCCCGAAGCGAAGCCGAGCAGCGCCTTCTGCACCTTTGCGCCCATCTGCTTTTTGAAGAAAAACACCGTGGCCGAGCCGAGCACGGTCCCCGCCAGCGGCAGCAGCAGGCCGAGCAGGACCTTGGCCGTGTCGCCCATCAAAGCACCAGCGACGGCGGGTTATGCACGCGCGCTTTCAGCTCGCTGTTGAGCATATACAGCCCCTTCGCGTCGCCGCCGAACAGCTCCATTTTCGTAATCATATCCGAAGCGTTCTTCTCCTCCTCGCCCTGCTCCTTCACGAACCAGTCGAGAAGCTGCATCGTGCGGAAGTCGTGGTCGGCGAACGCCTCGGCGTAGATGGCGTTGATGAGGCTTGTGACGTATTTCTCGTGCTCCAGTCCGGCCTTGAGCGGCGCCATATGGTCGGTCAGCGGCTTATCGGGCTTTTGAATGGCGCCGAGGGTGACCTTCTCGCCGTTGTTCTGCAAATACTGATAGAACAGCATCGCGTGGTCCTGCTCCTCCTGCGCCTGCACCTTGTACCAGTTCTCGAACCCGTCGAGTCCGACCGCGCCGTAATAGTTGGCGAAGTCGAGGTAAAGATAGGCGGAATAGAATTCGTGCGTGATCTGCTCGTTGATGAGCTTTGCTGTCTTTTCGTTCATAGATTTCCTTCCTTTCCTTTTTGTACACATAAAGCCGTTCGGTTCGCGGCTTCAGGAGTCGGTTTTACACCCATGTCCGCAGCCATGCGCGCCGCAGGTGTGCGCTTCTTCCCCGTGCGCGTGGTCGTGGTGGCCGCAGCGGACGTCCGGGTCATAGGCGAGCCTGCCGTCGAGCAGCGCGCGCACGGCCTCGTCCGCGCCGCCGGACACGCCGCCGTAAAGCCGGATGCCGGCCTGCGCCAGCGCCGTCTGCGCGCCGCCGCCGATGCCGCCGCAAATCAGCGCGTCCACGCCCTTATCCCGCAGGAACCCCACGAGCGCGCCGTGTCCGCTGCCGTCGGTGGACTGCACGGCAGACGCGCGGACCTCGCCGTCCTCCGCGTCGTAGAGCTTGAAGGCCGCCGTGCGGCCGAAGTGCCGGAAAATGCTCCCGTTCTCATACGGAACCGCAATTCGCATACGATCGCTTCCCTTCTTTTGTTTTTTTAAGTATACCACAAAAAAGGAAAAAGTAAAGCGACCCGGTCACATTTTTTGCGAAATTTTCCTCACCGCCGGACGCCCGCCGTCCTGGTTCATTCATAACAAACGCAGAGGACGCCGTCGTCGTCGATCCAAAAAACATACATCCCCCGTCGCGCGGGCCGGTTCCCAATCCCGTCGGACGGCGCGGGCGGATCGATTCGGACAATAACGGTGCGGTATTTCCCGCCGTTAACCGTAAAATTCATAAACGGCGATTCCGTATCCACGACGCGGCCGCCGCCGTCCAGCCCGTAGGCTTTCATAAATTCCAACGCCGTTTGCTCCGCTTCCGCATCGCTGCATACAGCGGGCGGCAGCCGCTCTATCAGCGCAAGCGAATTGATCCACTTCAGCTCCCGTTCATAACAGCCGAGATACGTCTGCCGGATCAGGTATTGCCTCTCGCCCGTGTCAATGAGAGCCATCTTATGCTCCGGCCGCAGATTTGCGGCGGCGCGCTCCAGGGGCGTCCGAGCCCGAAAAAAGCACACGGCATACAAGGCGTAGGCGCACAGCAGCAGCGCGGCGGCGAACGCACACAAGCGAACGGGAATATAGCGTCTTTTCACTTTGACACACCCTCCTTTGCGCGGCAAAAACGCGGACGTATGCCGACGGTTATGCAAAGCCGCCGTTTGCCCTATGGGAACACCGTTTCAGACAGCCTATTTCCCAAACGAGACCAAAATGCCGCCTCTTCAAAGGCCGCGTCATACGGGCAGCGTCTGAATTTCACAGCGTATCCGCGCCAAAGACAAATCGACAAAACCGAAAGCGCCGTCCCGTTTTAAGAATCGCCTCCATCCTGCTCGGGCAAGACATAATAGAAGGCGGAAACGGCGTTCCTGCTTGTGCCGTCATCGTATACGAACGTGTAATACATTTCATAATGAATGGCATTCACATCGAACGCCTGAATATACGTCAGCGTTTTAGGGGAATCAAACGCCGGCGTCTGCGCTTTTACATCCACCACATATTCGTACGCGCTGCACAGCGACCGCAGCTTTTCCAACGCGCCCTCTATGTAGACCTCATCCGGCCAGTCCGGGATATTCACACCCTCCCATTCGTATAAACCACTCGTACTGTATACAATCAAGTTCCCGAACATATCGTAGTCAAAGGTAATGGTAGAAGTGACGATATCGTTTTTATATCGATAAAAAACCAGCCTAAAGTCCCCTTCATATCGCTCTGCCCTGTCATTATAATAGGGTTCCGTTCTGGATTCCTCTTTTTCTATCCACTCGTTCGGCTCAAGAGCGCTGTACGTTTCCATAAACTGAAGTGATTTCTGCTTCAGTTCCTCGAAATTCGATATTGTGTCGGAGGTCATCCATTTTTCGCGCATCTCGTCGGGGAGTTCCCCGGAAAGGACATATAACCGCGTTAGCAGTTGGTTTTCTTCATAGATGCCGAAGCGGAAACTGCGGTCGGGTGCCTCGTATCTCAAACCCACACCAGGATAGCTGAAGGCACTATTCATCGTGTGCTCATATACTCCCGTGAATGAGACACCGTTAACTTCAATTGTTTTGGACGTTCCGACCAACGCCGCATCTGGCTCCGGCCAACCGCCCATACCATCGAAATCCGGCTCTGCGTATACGTCATCCCTGATCCGCAAAGGCAACCCGATCAGCACGCGCGGCTCGGCGGGTACGGGAAGCGGCGGGAACGACGTTTCGTAGGATTCTTCTTCGGAACCGCCGTCCGACACCTCGCTCTCCCGCAGCCCGCAGCCGCTTAAAGCCAGCAGCAGCAGCAAGAATGCAATCGCTGCAAAATGTTTCATCCCTATCCCCTCCAAAACGAAGCCTGCGGCTGTATGTGCGCCGCCGCCTATTCGTATTCGCGTCCATCCTTTTGCTCCCGAACGGGAAAGGCCGGTCGGACAAGCGCAAAAGCGCCGGCGGGTATGCCGCTCAACCATAGCTCGCGCCGCTCGAAGCGGCCCGCCCGCCTGCGATTGGGGAGCCGTTCCGCCGGCAGCACCGGCCCTCCATACGATAAAACGGCCGCCGTCTTTGCATAATGCATGCGTTCGACAGGCGGCCGTCCTATATCCGAAACATTTGCCGTACAAGCATTAAAGACAGCACGGCTGTCTGCCGCTGCGTCCGCGCGCCCAAGCCGCGGACGACTCCGCCGGTCCGTCGGCACCGCACGATTCCGGCGTTTCTTCCGTTCGGACAGGAGAACGCCCTCGCCGCGCCGCGGTCCGGCCCTTACGAGCAGACGAAGGAAATCGCGGCCTCCTCGCTGGCGCTGTCGCCGTACACCGCCGTCACGCGGAAGCTGTCGGCGCCCGTATAGCCCTGTAACGGGTAGTAGGTGAAGCTGCCGTCGGCGTCCAGCCGCAGGCTGCCGTAGCGGGGCGAGACGGCGAGCGTGACCGTATACAAATCGTCGCTGTCCACCTCGATTTTGCCGGTAAAGGCCCTGCCGTCGCAGGCGTATTCGGCGCTCTGCGGCGCTGTCACCTCAGCGGCCTCGGGCAGCGCGGAATAGCTCTCGTCAAGCCTGCCCTTGGCGTAGAGGTAGGTATCCTTATAAACGCTCTTGGCGTAATCGTCGCCGTTGTCGAGCGCCTGCGTGAGATCGGTGGGGATCACGCCGAGGTAATAGACCTTGATGGAGTCCATATACCCGTACTCGACGCCCTTCTGGATGTACTGCTTATAGCGCTCGATGTTCAGGCGGTTCGACCAGGCGGACAGCTCCATCTCCACGCACATGCCGAACATGCGCGCCTGAAGCGCCGTGCTGTCGAGCCGGTCGGGGTCGGTGACGGACATAAACGAATAGTTCGGCTGCAGGCAGGCGATGTCGAAGCCGAGCGATTTCCATTCCTCGAATTCCTGCGCCTGATAATAGGGAATCCAGAGCATTTTCAGCCCGAGGGCATGCACATAGTCGGTCGCATATCGCACGACGGCGCGCTCGTCGGGGTCGTCGCCGAAGATATGCTCCTCCTGCCAGTAGAAGCCGACGAGCGAGAGGTTTTCATAGCCCGCGCTGCGGTAGCGCGCAAGCTGGGTATCGATCTGCCATTTGACAGCCTTCTGCCGGTTTTCGAGAGTGTTGAGCGGGTCGTCGACGCCGTCGCCGTCCAAATCGCCGAAGGTGTTGACCTGTCCGTCTGCGGTCTGGGGCGTGGGGCGGAGGATGGAGAGGAAGACCTTTGCCTGATAATCCGCGCGGTTCAGCGCGTCCTTCGCGCTGCCGACGGCGGTGTTGAGCGCGTCGAGGTTGCGGTCGGCGACAAACTGGCTGTCGATGTAGAAGCGCCAGCCCTTGAGCGTGATGCGCTCCGCCGCGGGCGCGAAGTCGGCGCAGGGCGAGAAGAGGAAGGTATCGAAAAAGGTATCCTGTATCGCGCCGTCTTCATAATAGCCGACGTAGCGCGCGAACTCCTCGGCCGTAATCATCCCGCCCTCGTCGTAGGACGAGCCGTCGCCGCGGCAGATCGGGGTGCAGAGAATATTCTCGATGCCGCCGAAATCCTCCGGCGCCGGATAGCGGTCGCTCAGCGCGTTTTCGACCGAGCGCTCGGGTTCGACGGGCAGCGCGGAATCGGGCACGCGCTTGGTGCCGTAGACTTCGATTTCGCTCATCGCGGCATGACCCTTGGTCTGCATCAGCAGGCAGACGTAGCGGGCGCGGCGGACGCCGCCGAGGTCGGCGGTGAAGCGCAGCATCTCGGCGGTTTTGTCGCCGTAATCCACCCACACCGTCGCGACGGACTGCCAGTCGGCGCCGTTTTCGCTGACCAGAACGCCGACCTCGCCGACCGGGTAAACGCCCCAAGCCGTGAGAATCAGCAGGTCGAACTCCACGCGCTCGACGGCCGAGATATGGCCGAGGTCAATCGTGATGCGGCGGCCGTCGCCCCGGGTCATACGGAAGGTGTCGGCGCCGCTCCAGGAGGCGCCGGCGCGCGTGCCGTCCGTCAGGATGGAGGGGTCGGGGGTGTTGAGCGAGGGAACGGCGTCCTCCGGCTCCAGCTCGGAAAAGTGCTGCACATAGATATGCTCGGCGCCGAGCGCGAGGTTGAGCGTCTCGTCATAATCCGCGTCGATCTCCGGCCAGTAGGACGGCTCGGCGGCCGGAACCGTCGGGTCGCCGTAATACTGCGCGACGGTGCCCTGCTCGGGCGCATTGTCGGCCGAATACGCGTAGGCGCTGATTTCGTCGATGAAGAACCAGCCCGCCTCCTGCTTGGAGAAGGCCAGCCGGATATAGCGCGCCTTGAGCGTCTCGTCCAGACGGAAGGCATAGGTGAATTTGGCGGGGTCCTGCGGCGACGCGGGCATATACACCGCGCCGAGCGAGGTATAGCTTTCGCCGTCGGCCGAGGCGTAGAGCGTGACCGAGCCGGCGAGCCCGATGCCGTATTCCATCTGCCGCAGGCAGCCGATTTCGATGTCGGAAATGCCGTGCGCGTCGTCTCCGAGGTCAAAGTCCACCGTCACGGGGGTGCCGCCGGCAAACCCCGTCCACGAATAGGTGTTGAACTGCTCGGCATACGCGCCGTCGGTCAGCTTCTTGCCCTCGGGGTCGGCGTAGTCGTCGCCCGAGCCGGCGGAACGGGAGAGGGCGTAAGATTTCCCCTCCAGCATATTCTTGCGCACCAGCGTGCGGTCGGGCACACCGCCGGCGAGCAGCGCGTCGATTTCCAGCGCGGCCTCGCACACGGCGTCCGAGCCGGACGATTCCGACGGCGGCGCGGAGGGTACGGCGGACGAGCCGTCTGCGGACGGGTCGGCTTCCGGCGCCGTACAGGCGCAGAGCGGCAGGACGAGCAGGGCGGCGAGCAGGATACAGAGCCTTTTCATGCAGATTCTCCTTTTTGACATGCGTCGCAGCAATCGGCGAGCACACAGGCGTCACAGCGCGGCGCGCGGGCGATGCAGCAGTCGCGGCCGAAATGTACTAAACGGTGGCAGAAATCGGTCTGCCGTTGGCGGGGTACGAGGACCTCAAGCTGCCGTTCGACCTTGACGGGGTCCTTGGAGGAGGCCAGCCCGAGCTTATTGGTAATGCGTATGCAGTGTGTGTCCGCCACAATACCGCCGAGGCCGAACACGTCGCCGCGGATGAGGTTCGCGACCTTCCGGCCGACGCCGCCGAGCCGGAGCAAATCCTCCATCGCCTCGGGGATCTCGCCGCCGAATTCGTCGACCAGCGTCCGGCAGCAGCGGCGGATGTTCTTCGCCTTGGAATTGTACAGCCCGACCGAGCGGATCAGCTCCTCCAGCTCGCCCTCCCGGCTTTCGGCGATGCTGCGCGCGTCGGGAAAGCGCGCGAACAGCGGCCCGGAAACGAGGTTGACGCGCGCGTCGGTGCACTGCGCGGAGAGGATGGCCATAATCAGCAGGCGGAACGGGTCGTCGTGGTGCTCGAGCGCGCAGGCAACGTCGGGATACAGCGCCTCCAGCCGCTCGTCGACGAGCTTTGCTTTTTCCTTCTTATTCATCGAACAAAAAATTCACTTCCCCCGAAAGCAGGCTGAGCACACCCTTGTAGATGATTTCGGCGCGCTCGTCGTAGTTGATGCGCAGCTTTTCGGCATAATTGGCGTCGGTCAAGAAAACCTCGACGTGCAGCAGGGTCTTTTCGCTGTCCTCGATCGAGCAGATGAGCTTGTACCCCTTTTCCGCCTTTTCCACACGGCTGCGCGTGCGGCTGCCGCTGCGGTTGAAGGCCAGCAGACGCAGCGCGCTGCGCAGCGCCTTTTCCTTGACCGATACGAAAACCTTATCCTCTACGCTCTCGACCGCCTCGGTGCCTGCGGCCGAGATGACGTACAGCGTCTTGTCGCCCTTCAGCTCGGTGATCTGGTTGCTCTCCAGCAGCTCGGCGAAGCAGATGGCGAAGTCGAAATAGTTCACGAACCCATCCTGAACGACGATGTCGTTAATCGTCGAGAACTCCAGAGGCTCCTTGATGTTTTTCAGCAGATACAATATGAAAATTTTGATTTCAAACTTATCCGTCAGTTCGATTTCCCTTCGCCTTCTTTCGACTGTTGTTTGTTTTATTTTACAACATTTCTTCACAAAACGCAACGGGTTTCGGAAAGAAAATTTTGTGCTTGACAAACAAATGCGTTTGTGGTACTCTTTTTGGTAAGAATTGTTATGAAACGCAAACGAAAGGACTGCAACCGATATGGACAACCGTGCGATGTACACGCTAAGCTACGGGCTTTTCCTCCTTTCCGCGCAGGCGGACGGGTTTGACAACGCCTGCATCATCAACACCGCCTGTCAGGTGACGAGTACGCCGAACCGTCTGACCATCGCCGTGAACAACGCCAATTTCACGACGGGGATGATCGAAAAAAGCGGCGCTTTCAACCTGTCCGTGCTGGACGAGACGGCGCCCTTTTCTGTTTTTGAGCACTTCGGCTTCCGCAGCGGGCGGGACGGCAGCAAGCTGGACGGCGTCGAATATGCGCGCAGCGAAAACGGGCTGATCTATCTGCCCGCGCACGCCGCCGCGTATTTGTCCTGCAAGGTCGAGAGCGTGACCGACCTCGGCACGCACAAGCTCTTTCTGGCGCAGGTGACGGACGGCGAAACGCTGTCGTCCGTACCGGCGATGACCTACGCCTATTACCACGCCAACGTCAAGCCCAAGCCCGCCGCGCCGAAAACCGGCAAAAAGGGCTGGCGCTGCAAAATCTGCGGCTACGTCTACGAGGGCGAGACGCTGCCGGCGGACTTTATCTGTCCGCTCTGCAAGCATCCGGCGAGCGATTTCGAGCCGATCGACTGACGCCGCGCCGCCCGCCCGCAAACGCAAGCTCAGGCGGCAAAGCACCGCTCCGGCAGAACCGATGCAATGGCGCGCCTGTGCGGTACGCCGGCGTCGGCGCCGCCGTCGCCCGCGCGGCAGGACTCCGGCCTTGCTTCCGCGGCAAATCCCGATAAAAAAGGTATGACGTCGTCATACCTTTTTTGTTCGCCGTCATACCTTTTATTCCCTTTTTATACAACAGAGGTCCTTTCGGCCGGCTCAGCGGATTTTGACCCCGAACTCCTTTCCGCAGCGCGGGCAGCGCGTGGTGTGCTCTCCCTTGGCGCGCGGAAGGCGCAGCGTCGCGCGGCAGTGCGGGCAGGTCTTGTAGATATGCGTTTTCCGCTCGGAAAAGCGCAGCTTCAGACGGCGGAAAGCACCCCGCACACGGTCGCGGAGCTTGAGATAGCGGGCGTTTTCCGCGCGGCGGCGCGCCGTATTGCGCGAGAACAGGCGAAAAACCCAGACGGCCATCAGCAGCAGCTCGAGCGCATACAGCACATACGAGCCGACAAACAGATTCAGCAGAATCAGCGCCACACAGACGAACGAGGTCGCCTGCCCGAGCGCGTCGGGACCGTTGCGGCCCGAAAAGAAACGAAACAGCTTTTCTCGCAATACCCTCACCCTTGATATTTTTTAGATATTTTTCCAAATTCCCGCATTTCCGCGGCCTCGCGGAGCCGCGTCCGAGACAAAAGCACCGCGCAAAGCGTCGCCGCGCCGTGCGGACAATCCGCGCGGCGGACGGACGGCGCGCGGCGGTCGGCTTTTCATACGCATTTTTATAATATTGTAGCGTGTTTCCGATTCCGCTTCCATTGCGCAGCAAAAAACAATTCGTTAAAAATTACGCGGCATACGGGAAGCGCGCATTGCCTTTATGCCCAAAATACGCCCACAAAATTTGTTCAAGATTCACAATTTTATTTTGACGTCGGAAAACGAAGTCGGAATTTCTTGACCGACGGCAGGCAATGTGCTATAATGGGCAAATCCAATGTGAATCCAAACGATAAAGGGGAATCAGCATGAAAAAGACGATCACGGCCCTCCTTCTGGCGGCGCTGCTGACACTGCCCGCGCTTGCGGCCTGCTCCAAGGACGACGGCGAGACCTCGGCCCGTTCGGACGCTTCCGGCACGACGTCGGAGGAAGCGCTGCCGTTTGAGGTCAAGAACTTCGGCGGGCAGGAAATCCACGTCATCGCCAGAAGCAACCATACATACGGCGAGATGCAGTTTGTGGCGGACGAGGAGCTTTCCAGCAACCAGATCAACGACGCGGTAGCCACCCGCAACAATCTCATCGAGGACACCTACGGCATCAAAATCCTCTGCACGGCCGACGGCTCGCCGATGGCGACCGCGCGCCCGCTGATCACGGCCGGCCTGTGCGAATACGACATCATCTGCGACTCGGTCAACAATATGCTGCCGATGGTGAGCGAAAAGTGCTTCTGGTCGCTCGACGATCTGCTGAATTTGAGCGAGTCCTACTACGACCAGCGCGCCAACGACAACCTGCGGCTGGGCGACAAGACCTATTTCATAGCCGGCGATATGCTCATCACCGACGACGACTACACCTACTGCTGCCTGTACAACAAGGATATGTACGCCGACAACACCTCCCTTGCGGCCAAATACGGCGACATTTACGACATCGTGCGGGACGGCAAATGGACCTACGACGTTTTCTACGAAATGTGCAAGGCCGTATCCGAGCCCGACGAGAACGGACAATGGGAAACTGCCGGCGGCACCTACGGCAACATCTCCGAAGGCTATGTGACGGCCATCTGGGTCAACGGCGCCGGCGTGCGGACGGTCGAAAAGGGCGCGGAGCCTTACTCGCTGACGCTCAACGTCAAGTCGGACAGAAGCGTCGCGGCTTTCAACAAGGTGTTTGAGATTATGTCCGACAAATCCAACACCATCCGCGTCGAGCAGCTCGGCGACAGCGGCTGGAGCGATACGGCGAAGATGTTCCAGAACGGGCAGGGTCTGTTCTGGGGTACGAACGTTTCCTCCATCACGGCGAACCTGCTTTCCTCGACGTCGGACGAAATCGTTTCCTTCGGCGTGCTGCCCGTCCCGAAGTTGGACGAGGAGCAGGACACCTATTACAACGGCATCAACGCCTACCAGTCGAGCGTCATCGGCATCCCCTCCTCGAACGGCGACAATCTGGAGGCGACGGCGTATCTGATCGAGCTGCTCGGCTACTACGGGCAGGGCGTTAAGGACGCCTACTACGAGAAAACCCTGAAGCTGCAGGCCGTGGAAGAGGACGCGGACGCGGAAATGCTCGACCTGATTTTCAACACCCGCCTGTACGACCTCGGCGCGATTTTCAACTGGGGCGGCAACCTCATCGGCATTTACAGCTCCGTGATGCGCTCGGGCTCGAACACGCTCATTTCCTCCTTCGAGGCGCTGGAAACGGCCGCGCAGACCGCGATGGATCAGACGATTCAGGACTACAAGAACAGCATCACCTGACAAAAAATGCAGGTGCTTGCAGAGGCTTGATAGAAGAACACGAATTCGTTTTTGCCTATCGACAGGCTTCAAGCTGTGCATACCCTTTGCAAATAAAGCCTATTTTCCAATGACGCGAGGGCGGAAGCACGCGCTGCTTTCGCCCTCTTCGTCGCCAAACAAATCGTTTCACAAGGCTTTTCGAGCTCTCGTAAGGAAAAAAGATTTGATGCAAAATAGCGGAGGTATAGTTGTATGGCGAAAACTGTTCTTGTAACAGGCGGAACCGTATTTGTGAGCAGATATATTGCGGAATATTATGTCAGCAAGGGCTTTGAGGTATATGTATTGAATAGAAACACAAGGCTTCAATCGCCCAAGGTGAAACTGATTCAGGCAGATAGGCATAATTTGGGAAATGCGTTGCGCGATATTCACTTTCATGTCATCATCGATACAGCCTATACCGCGGCAGATGTAAATATGCTGTTAGACGGTTTGCGCAGCTTTGATGAATATATACTAATCAGTTCAAGTGCGGTTTATCCGGAAAGCGCCATACAGCCATTTGCTGAAAATGCGGAATTGGGATTGAATAGATTTTGGGGCAAATACGGTATAGATAAAATTGAAGCGGAAAAAGCTTTATTCAGCAGAAATCCTAACGCTTATGTTCTTCGCCCGCCATATTTGTACGGAAAGATGAACAATATATACAGAGAAGCATTTGTATTTGACTGCGCTCTTGCGAACAGAAAATTTTATCTGCCGAAGGATGGCAGTATGAAATTGCAATTTTTTCATGTGGAAGATTTATGCAGGTTTATTCACATTATCATAGAGCGTAAACCGGAAAACCATATTTTCAACGTCGGCAACAAACAAGCCATATCCATTCGTGAATGGGTTGCATTCTGTTATTATGCGGTCGGAAAAGCCGTTACATATGAAACTGTATTTGACGATATCGAGCAAAGAAAATATTTCCCGTTTTATGATTATGCGTATTATTTGGACGTCACAAAACAGCATGAAATTATGCCCGACGAAAAAAATATCATAGAGGGATTAAAAGAAGCGGCCGTTTGGTATATGAATCATAAAAACGACGTTATGAAAAAGCCTTTGATTGAATATATAGATGGAAATTTATAAATAGCTTAACTTCTGCCTGAATATTTCTGTAATCAAAAATGCGCAAGGGGTACAATTCGCTCTCAAACGCCGAGGACTTATTACCCGCCGAAAAACATTTTTGCATGCAGATAAATAAATTTTTCTTGTTTCGGTTCGTAATAGGCAACAAGGAAAAAATACTTAAGACTTGAACACAAAACAAGCGAAAAGCCTTGAAAAGAACAGCGCTTTCAGAGTGATTAACGGATAAATTGGATTTGATTGAATTGTATCATTGGAGGTTCTCTATATGCGGAAATGGTGTATCGAAGATTGGCAATTTGAATTGACCGCGACAGCGGGACAAGCGGGGCACTGCCGGCTTGGATTGGAAAAGAGAGATACATTTGTCTTTTCCTATGCCTGCCCCGACGGTATGTGTCCCAAAACGATGAGCAACGTATACACATGGTGCGAGGTCATCCGATGCGGCGGTGATTTTACATATAGAGGCGAAAAGGAAAAATATGAAATGGATTTGCCATGCGCCGACGGATGCATACAGTTTCATCTAAAGGCGACGCCTATTAACCGGGACAAAAACGGAAAGCCTCTTCCGAACGCTCCCAGACCAAAAGATGCGTAACCGCCGATTCTAAACATAGGCTTTATTCGGAGCAAATCCGATTTGCACAAAGCTCTGGTTTTTTCCCAACAAGCAATACGCCCTCTTACCGCCGCAGAGCGAAACGCATTTTTTTACGGATAAGCCCCGTTCCTATGCTTGGCTGCGACGCTTTTCGCAAAGAAACCGAGGAGAAGCGAAATGCTTCAACGGGCATCGCCGCTTCTTGGCATGCCGCGCGGCGCAAGAGCGTTTTGCGAAAAAAGCATAAACGCTATACCCTATTCAATTTCAGCCCATAACGGATTGACCGGCTCTGCTGCGCGGGGCAGGCGCGCTTGGACGGCAGGCATTCCCAAACGGGTGCCGGTGCCGTCCCATACGACTGCATAACGGACAGATTTCAAGGAGGAAAACAGAAATGGAATACAACTGCGGCTTCACAAAAGACAACAAACGGTTTCGTTACCGGGCGGCGGCCATCATCATCGAGGATGACTGCATTCTGTTCGCGGGGAATGCATCGGAAGACTATTTCTATTCGGTCGGCGGGGCCGTCCATATGGGAGAAACCGCCGAAGACGCCGCTGTAAGAGAGGTCTATGAAGAAACGGGCGTCCGCTACGAAATCGACCGCCTTGCGGTGATTCATGAGAACTTTTTTTACGAAAGCAGCGGCTCCTTGGCGAATTTGGACTGTCACGAAATCTGTTTTTACTATCAGATGAAGCCGAGAGGAAGCAAACAGCTCTTCAGCAACAGCTATACGCAGGGGGTGAAGGAGGAAATGCACTGGATTCCCATTGCGGACTTAGGGAAGCACAAGGCGTTTCCCGCATTCCTAAAGGATTATCTGAGCAAAGCGCATTGCGGCATAGAACACATCGTTTCGGACGAAAGGAACTGACTCGTACAAAGTTTGCGTTAGGACGCCGGATATGTCCGACAAGCGGAAACGGGGGGCAAAGCCCTGAAAATACAGGCTTTGCCCCCTTTCTCAAGCATTTACAGGAAACGCATCGGGCACATTTCCGTCTGCAAAAGCGGCAAACGATAAAAGCGGCAAAAAAGGTATGGCAGCCAAAGCGGCGCCGTACCTTTTTGTTTTCGGACACATCCGTTCCGTTTTCCTGCTGACCTCTGCAAAAGCCGGATTTGGCTCGGCCGACAACGCCGGCCGGTCAGGCGGAATGCTTTTAACCGATATGCGTTGGGAAACAAACATCCTAAAATCGATTCGCGCCGACACCTTTTTCAGACTTTATCGCTTTTTAGGGCTTTGGCGGATTCAATCGGAGCTTTGCGCCAGCTTCTCGGCGCGGTCGGCGGTGATGAGCGACTCGACCATCTCGTCCATCCCGCCGTTGAGGAAAGACTCGATGGCGTACAGCGTCAGCCCGATGCGGTGGTCGGTCACCCGTCCCTGCGGGAAATTGTAGGTGCGGATGCGCTCGCTGCGGTCGCCGGTGCCGATCTGGCTGCGCCGCTCGGAGGAAATCTCGCGCTCGCGCTTCTGCCGTTCAAGGTCGGCGAGGCGGCTTTTCATCACCTTGAGCGCCTTTTCCTTGTTCTTGCCCTGGCTGCGCTCGTCCTGACAATCGACGACCGTGCCGGTGGGAATATGGATGATGCGGATGGCCGACTCGGTCTTATTGACGTGCTGACCGCCGGCGCCGGCGCTGCGGTGGGTGGTGATTTCCAGCTCGTCCATATTCAGCTCAAACTCGAAATCCTCCGCCTCCGGCAGGACGGCGACGGTGACGGTGGAGGTATGGATGCGGCCCTGCGACTCGGTCTCGGGCACGCGCTGGACGCGGTGGACGCCGCTTTCAAACTTGAATTTCGAATACGCACCCTCGCCGACGATCATGAAGCTGACCTCCTTGAAGCCCTTCAGCTCGGTCTCGTTGACATAGAGCAGCTCGGTTTTGAAGCCGCATTTTTCGGCGTACATCGTATACATCCGATACAGCTCGTAGGCGAACAGCGCCGCCTCGTCCCCGCCCGCGCCCGAGCGGATTTCGACGATGACGTTCTTATCGTCGTTCGGGTCGCGCGGCAGTAGAAGCAGCTTCAGCTCGCCGAGGCAGCGGTCGATGGCAAGGCGGGACTGCGCGGATTGCTCCTGCGCGAGCGCGCGCATCTCCGCGTCGTCGGTCTCGGCGGCGATCTCCTCGGCGTCCTTCAGGTCGGCGAGCGCGGTTTTATACTCGTGGTACTTATCGATGATCGGAGTCAGGGCTTTGTATTCCTTCATACATTTGGCGTAGGCGGCCATATCCGACATAATTTCCGTGCTCTCCAGCCGTTCGGCCAGAGAGGCGTATTTTTCTTCCAGCGCTTCCAGCTTTTTTTCCATATAGACGACCTCTCCGCGTGCATCGCTTGAAAATTTTTGTCTGCGCCGCCGTTTGGCGGCATCCTTTCCGCTGCCACAACATATATTGGCAGTAACAAACCAACGGGAAGGACAACAAGTATGAATGACAATCTGTACCCGCCCGAGGGCAGCGGCCGGCTGCGGCAGCCGCGGGACCTCTCCACGCCCGAGCGCATCGAGCGCGCCATCGTATCCGGCGAGATTTTCGAAAGCCGCTGCATCCTGTGCGACGGCGAGCACAACCTGCACATCGATTTGGGAAAATACACCGGCATCATTCCGCGCGAGGAATGCGTGTACAGTCTGCGGAACGCGCCGGTCAAGGACATCGCGGTCATCAGCCGCGTCGGGAAAAGCGTGTGCTTCAAAATCAAGGACCTGCGCACCGACGAATACGGACGCAGCCGCATCATTCTCTCCCGCCGCGACGCGCAGCGCGAGTGTATGGAGAACTACATACGCGCACTCACGAGCGGCGACGTCATCGACGCACGCGTGACGCACCTCGAGCCGTTCGGCGCGTTCGTGGACGTGGGCTGCGGCATCGCGTCGCTGCTGTCCATCGACTGCATCTCGGTCTCGCGCATCTCGCACCCGCGCGACCGGTTCACGGAGGGGCAGTTCATCAAGGCCGTCGTCCGCACGCCGCTCGACGAGCGGGGGATGATTTCGGTCTCGCACCGCGAGCTGCTCGGCACATGGGAGGAGAACGCCGCGCGGTTCGCCGTCGGACAGACGGCGGACGGGATCATCCGCTCGGTCGAGCCGTACGGCGTGTTCGTCGAGCTGACGCCCAACCTCGCCGGACTGGCGGAGGTCAGGGAGGGCGCCGAGGCGGGGCTGCACGCGTCGGTCTACATCAAGAATATCATTCCCGAAAAAATGAAAATCAAGCTCGTCATCGTCGACACCTACCCGTCGCCGCGGCGGTTCAACGAGTTCCGCTACTGTCTGCCGGAGGACGGCGGCAGCCACCTCGACTACTGGCGCTACTCGCCGCTGGGCTGCGAGAAGTGCATCGAAACCTTCTTCTAAAAATAGAAATCGAATTCCAGCCCGTACAGCTCCACGGTGTCGCCCTCCTCGATGCCGGCCTGCTCGAGCTTATCGATCACGCCGGCGCTGCGCAGGGCGCGCTGGAAGTATTGCAGCGACTCGCTGTCGTCAAAATTCACCGAAGCGACGAGCCGCTCGGCCCAGTCGCCGGACACGACGTAAACGCCGTTCTCCTTCGTCACGGTGACGGCGGACGGGTCGGCCGCGGCGGCCGATTCCGGCTCGTACTCGGTTTCATACACCGTGATCGGCGGCAGCGTGCGCAGCGTTTCCGCCATCGCGGTGACCAGCTCCTCCACGCCCAGCGCGGCTTCGGCGGAGATGCGGCAAAGGCGGCAGCCCTTTTCCGCCGCATACGCGGCCACACGTTCCAACTGCGCCTCGTCATAGCCGAGGTCGGTCTTGTTGACGGCGATGATCTGCGGCTTGGCGGCGAGCGTTTCGGAAAACGCGGCCAGCTCGCGGTTGATGAGCAGCAGGTCGACCAGCGGGTCGGGGCGCTCGGACGCGGAGATGTCGACCACATGCACGATCAGCCGGCAGCGGTCGATGTGGCGCAGGAAGTCGTGCCCCAGCCCGACGCCGTCGGACGCGCCCTCGACCAGTCCGGGGATGTCCGCGACGACGAAGCTCTCCTCGCCGTAGGAAACGACGCCGAGGTTCGGCGAGAGCGTGGTGAAGTGGTAGTTAGCCACCTTCGGATGCGCGTCCGAGATGCGCGAGAGCAGCGTGGACTTGCCGACATTCGGATAGCCGACAAGGCCCACGTCGGCCAGCATCTTCAGCTCAAGGGTGAGATTGCGCTCCTCCCCCGCGCGGCCGCTGCGCGCGAAGCGCGGGACCTGTCGGGTGGCGGTGGCGAAGTGGGTGTTGCCCCAGCCGCCCTTGCCGCCGCGTGCGACGGTAAAGGGCGCGCCGTCGGACATATCCCGGATGACGAGTCCGGTGTCGCGGTCGCGGATGACGGTCCCGGGCGGGACGGGGATGTACAGGTCTGCGCCGCTTTTGCCGAAGAATTTCCGCTTCTGGCCGTCCGCGCCGTTTTCGGCGACGAATTTGCGGCGGTATTTGAATTTGACGAGCGTATTCTCGCCCGGGTCTGCGGTGAAGATCACGTCCCCGCCGCGCCCGCCGTCGCCGCCGTCCGGCCCGCCCTTGGCGACGTATTTTTCGCGGCGGAAGGAGACGCAGCCGTTGCCGCCGTTGCCCGCCTTGACGTAAATGTCGGTTTTATCGATAAACATCGTTATCCCCACAGCTTTCCATAAGCATTGTTGTGCCGGCCGGCCCGTGCGCGGCAAAAGCGCCCTTTCCGTTTCACACTGCACCCGCCCGCGTACAAAAACGGCGCAAAGTGGGAACGCGTTCCCGCCGGGAACAAAGCGCCGCGCGTCGCGCCGACAGAGACGGCCCCGTATTCCCGGACGCGGACGCCCGCGCCGCGGCGTCTGCCGAGACGCGCAAAGCGATGTCCGTTCTCCCGCCCGGCCGCGCCGCCGGTCTCATCCCGCCGCAAAACGTCCGAAAGCGGCGTCGCGCCGGCGTTTTTTGAGAGCCGGATTTTGCTTTGTCCAATCCATCCGGCGTTCGCATGCGGCGCCGCCCGCACAGCCGTCCGGTGTCCGCAGCGGCATCGCGCCGCCGCTTCATTTGCAATTCGGAATTTGCTTCGCAAGACCGTCCGGCGTCCGAAAGCGCAACGGCCCCGAAGTATTCCGGCGAGCGAATACGGCGACACGCCGCAGGCTTTCCTGCGGGCGCGCCGGCTGTCAAATGCAAAAAAAGAGTCTGTCGTCGCAACGCGCGCACGGCACACTCTTTTTGCTTTTTTTGCCTATTTCGCGTAAACGCTGACCTTTTTGCGGCCGTTCTGCAGCGGCTCGAACTTCACGACGCCGTCCGTCAGCGCGAAAAGCGTGTCGTCCGACCCTCTGCCGACGTTGGCGCCGGGATGGATCTTCGTACCGCGCTGGCGCATAATGATGTTGCCGGCGACGACGGACTGCCCGTCGGCCTTCTTCACGCCGAGACGCTTGGACTCGGAATCGCGGCCGTTCTTCGTGGAGCCGACGCCCTTTTTATGTGCGAAAAACTGAAGCGATATTCTAAGCATATTTCAATTCGTCCTTTCCAATTCATTTGAAACGCAGACGCGGAGATGATCGGGATATTCGGCCTGCAGCGCGGTCAGCTCGTCCCGAAAGGCGTTCAGAAGCGCCTCGGAGAACGCATCCGCAGTCCCCGTGCGGAAGGCGACCGAATTGTCGCCGCTGCGCACCTCGCAGGTGCCGTTGGAAAAGCCGCCCTGCAGCGTGTTGACGACAAGCATCGTCATCGCGCTGACCGCCGCGCAGAGAATGTCCGCGCCCGGGTCGGCCAAACCGCTGTGCCCGCTGACGGTAAAGCCCGCCTGCCGGCCGTTCTTGACGAAAAACGCCGCGTGTATCATCGCCTTAGAGCGCGATGCTCACGATCTGCAGCTTGGTATACGGCTGTCTGTGGCCGATATGCTTCTTCTCGTTCTTCTTGGATTTATAACGGATAACGTGGATTTTTTTGCCCTTGCCGTTCTTGACGACGTTCGCGGTCACAGTACAGGCCACCGCAGGCGTGCCGACGGAAAAGCCGGCCGGAGAGGAGACCGCAAGAACCTTCTCGAAGGTGTAGGTGTCGCCCTCGTTCACATTGAGCTTTTCAACGAAGATGATGTCGCCTTCGCTGACCTTGTACTGCTTTCCGCCCGATTCAACAATCGCAAACACGAAAAGCACCTCACTTTCTGTTTTTGACTCGCTGCATAATACTTTGCTGCGCTGCGCAAAGTATGAACTTTGCTTCGCAAAGTTCGGTTTGCTTTGCAAAAAGTCCGATCTGCTTCGCAAAGTTCGGCTTACTCTGCAAAAAGTTTGGCCTGCTGCGCAAAGTTCGATTTACTCTGCAAAAAGTCCGGCCTGCTGTGCAAAAGCTCGGTTGACTTCGCAAGAAGTCCGGCTTGCGGCACAAAGCTGAGTTCGCTTTGCAAGACGGCTTTGCAGGCGCAAAGTATTTTTACATACACAAGGTATGCGAGGCACATATCCGGCGAAATGCGGACATGTTTAGACAAAGCCCCATACAAGCGGCAAATAGCATTATAGCATACAAAAGCGGATCTGTCAAGCGCTTTTTTCGCTTTTTTCAGTCAAAAAGCAGATATTCGGTATAGCAGTAGCCGGTCAGCGTCGTTCCGGCGGCCGTTTTGCCGCGCACCTTGGTCCATTCGCCCTCCCGCGAGAGCACCTCCACCCGCGTGCCCGCGGCGAACGTCCCCACGACCGACGCCGTCAGCGAGGGCGCGCTGCGGACGTTGAGCGCCGAGGAGCCGGTATTGACGGTGGCGGCGGACGAAGCGGAAACCGTGACCGTAAAGGTCTCGGAAAAGCCGCGGTAAAACACGGTGACGGTCTGGACGCCGGCGCGGCTGCCGTCAAACCCGTCGACGGCGTAGGCGGAAATCTGCGCTTTCGTGCCGGAGGCGTACACGGCATTGACACGCAGCCCCGCAAGATCAAGCGTCTCGCCGAGGACGTAGGTTTTCTTAGTCGGCAGCGCGGTCAGCTCGATGCCCGCCAGCGCATCGGGCAGGACGGTGACGGTGAAGGCGGTTTGGAGGCCGCCGGCGGACACGGTAACGATCTTGACGCCCGGCGCGGTCAACGTCCCCAGCGCCGAGAGGGTATACGTCTCCAGCGGGACGCGCTTGCCGCCGTCATATTCCGCGCAGATGAGCAGCCCGCCGTAGTCGAAGTCCTCGCCGACGACGTATTCGGTTTTGTCGGGCATCGTCTGCACGACCAGCCGCGCGTATTCGCCCTCCTCAAACGGCAGCGAGGGGAACAAGCCCGAAACGTAATGGAACAGCATCGCCGCGTCGGCGATGGTAACGCTGCCGTCGCGGTTGATGTCCGCCGCACCGAGCTGCGAGACGGTCAGCCGTCCGGCGCCCGCCACATAATCGAAAAGAAGCTGCGCGTCCTCGTAGGTCACGCCGCCGTCGCCGTCGATGTCGCCGAACAGGCCGGCGGAGGACGAAAAAGCGAACAGCGCGCCCGTCAGCAGCGCCGCCAGCAGCAGCGCGGAAAGAATCCTTCGTATCCGATTCAAGACGGCAGCCCTCCCCCAGTCGATTTCTTACCGTCATTATAGCCTTTTATTCGGGCTTTGTCAACATTTTCTCTCTTGACATTTCGCCGCGCCTTCCTTACAATATATGTATTCTATGCCACGGCATACCGAAAGGACGGTCCGCATATGCCTCTCAAACGCCTGCTGGCGCTGCTGCTTTCGGCGGCGCTGCTGCTCCCCGCCCTGTACGCCTGCTCCGAACAGACCGAGGAAAGCGGCGACGTCTCCCGCAGCGCCGGAACCGACGCCGACGCGCTCGCGCAGGTGCAGCATTATCTGGATTACTATAAAGAGCACCCGTTCACCTCCTACCGCGAGGTGGCGGCCGTGTATGCGCTCGGCGTATCCTTCGACGGCTACGACCTGAGCGCGCTGGAGCCGGACGAAAAGGCCGGAACCGGCGAAAAGGCCGGCGCGGCCATCGCCGGCGCGCTGCTGGAAAAGGCGGGCGTCGCGGGCGGTCCCGACGCGGCGGCGTACGCGGCCGAGCTGGCCGCGCTGTCCGAAGACGAGCTGGCCACACTGGACACCGAGACGCTGTGCGACGTCGCGCTCGCGCTGCTCTGCACCGGGCAGGCGCACGACCCGTCCCTGTTTGTGGACGAGCTGGAATCGCGTCAGGTGCGCGGCGGCGGGATTGCGGCGGTCAAGCCGGTCTCGGCCGACGACGTCATCGTCGCCGACCCCGACGCGACGGCTGCGGCGATGACGGTGTTCGCCGTATACAAATCCCGCACCGACGGCACGATTTACGACAACACGCTGATGTACCTTTACAACACCGCCGACGAAACCGACGCGTCCTTTGCCGATCTGGACGGGAAGAAAAGCGCCGTCACCACCGCCAAAACGCTCGTCGCGCTGCTCTGCGCGGGGGTCAGCATCGGCGGCAGCCTGTGCGCGAACATCAAAACCACGCTCGACACCTTCCGCTACGAGCCGGCCGGCTACTTTGCCGGCATGCGCGCGCATCAGGGCGGCGCACACTCGGAGGAAGCGACGGCCGAATGCTTTCTCGCCTTCGCCTTCTCGGTCTACGGGCCGACGTGGGTGAAGCTGGCCGAATGATGTACCTGAACACGCTTAGCGATTTCCTGCGGGATTCGTTCGGGGAAAAGCTCTACCGCCTCTCCCTCTCCTGCGCCGACACCTGCCCCAACCGCGACGGGACGGTCGGCACGGGCGGCTGCGCCTTCTGCGCGGCGGGCAGCGGCAGCTTCGCCCAAAGCTGCGGGACGCCGGTCGGCGAGCAGATCGAGCGCGCCAAGGCGGTCGTCGCGCAGAAGTTCCGCGGCAGCCGCTACATCGCCTACTTTCAGGCCTACACCTCGACCCACACTGCCCCCGCAAGGCTGGAGTCGGCGCTGCTGGAAGCCGCCCGCCGCAACGACGTCGCGGTCGTCTCGGTCGCCACGCGGCCGGACTGTCTGGGCGCGCCGGTGATGGAAATTCTCACCCGCGCCGCGCGCGTCAAGCCCGTCTGGGTGGAGCTGGGCGTGCAGACGGTCCACGACGAAACCGCCGCGCGTCTCAACCGCTGCTATCCGACCTCCCTGTTCTTTTCCGCGGCCGAACGACTCGCGCAGGCCGGCCTGCCCGTCATCGCGCACCTCATCCTCGGCCTCCCCGGCGAAACCGCGGCGATGATGGCGCAGAGTGTAGACGCTGTCTGCCGCGCGCCGGTGTCCGGCCTCAAGCTGGCGCTGCTGCATGTGCTGCGCGGCACGCCGCTCGAGGAAGCGTATCACAAAGGGCTTGTGCCCTATTATTCGCCGGACGCCTACGCCGACCTGCTCTGTTCCCTGCTGCCGCGCGTCCCCGCTTCGGTCGTCCTGCACCGTCTGACGGGCGACGGCGACCGCCGTCTGCTGCTCTCTCCGCTCTGGAGCGCGGACAAAAAACGCGTCCTCAACACCCTGAAACGCCGTTTTCTGGAAAAAAATGTCGTGCAGGGCAGTTTTTTTCAAAAAACCTATTGACAATGATTGTTATTAAGTGTATAATAGGGACAACAACTCAGAAAGGACGATGAAACCTATGAAATATGTATGTTCTGTTTGCGGTTATGTACATGAGGGCGATTCGGCGCCCGAATTCTGCCCCCAGTGCAAGGCGCCCGCCTCGAAGTTTGTCAAGCAGGAGGAGAACAGCCTCGCCTGGGCTGACCAGCATGTGGTCGGCGTGGCGGCCGGCGTGGACCCCGAGATCCTCGAGGGCCTGCGGATGAACTTCACCGGCGAATGCACCGAGGTCGGTATGTATCTGGCGATGGCGAGAGTCGCGCACAGAGAGGGCTATCCCGAGATCGGCATGTACTACGAGAAGGCCGCTTGGGAAGAGGCGGAGCATGCCGCCAAATTTGCGGAGCTGCTCGGCGAGGTCGTCACCGACTCGACGAAGAAGAACCTCGAGCTGCGCGTGATGGCCGAGAACGGCGCCTGCGACGGCAAGAAGAAGCTGGCCGTGCTGGCCAAGCAGCAGAATCTCGACGCCATCCACGACACCGTTCACGAGATGGCCAAGGACGAAGCGCGCCACGGCTGCGCCTTCGCAGGTCTGCTGAAGCGCTATTTCGGCGAATAAAGACGTCTTGACACCGAAAAAAGGATATGCTATCATGACGGTAGCATATCCTTTTCTTTTCGGAGGCGGAGAATGTGAAAAAGAAAATTTTAATCGGCGCCGCAGGCTTGATTTTAATAATAGCGTTTTGCGGGGGAATGTTTTGGTATTATCACCCTACGCATTATCAATTCAACGACAGGTTTATTATCGGCAGCACAAAGCAGGAAATTATAGAAAAATACGGCGAGCCGTATTCGTCCGGCGAGAGCAGTATGACGTATAGGATTCGAGACAATACGCCCGAATGGGCAATGAGCTATGACGATTCTCTTTGGTATGAAATATATTTTCACGACGGCATCGCTGAATTTGTGAAATTACGGAGGGGTTATCTTGGCGGATAGCTTTGGCGTGCGTCAAGTGTGATGAGAATTTATATAGCGACATGGATTTATGATTTGCGACGAAGCGCGCTGCGGCTGTGTCCTGCCGAAGCGCCGGTGCGGCGAATAACGGCGGCTCGTCACAAAAAGGGTATGCGATCCTGCAAAGATGGCATATCTTTTTTGCATTGCCCGCAAAAGCGCAGCCTTTATCGCTCACAGCACCTATGAAAGCGCCGTCGTTTTCGCCGTCGATGCAAAGCGGGAACAAGGAAGCCGCGCGGGCGCGGGGGATGCGTTTGCAAGGAAGCGGACGGCAACGGCGGGAGAGCCGCCGCTTTTTTTCAAGTGAATCGATTCTTCGCCCCGAGCCGAAGGACGGCTTCGGTAAGCCCCCTGCAAATTCATACGGGAGACCTGTCCGGCGGGTCTCCCGTACAAACAGAAACGAGAGGAAGACACACATGTACGAACAACTGCGCTCGCGCATCGACAAATCGCACCGCATCGTCTTTTTCGGCGGCGCGGGCGTTTCCACCGAGAGCGGGATTCCCGATTTTCGCGGGACGGACGGGCTGTATGCGCAGACCTACGCCTACCCACCCGAGCGGATTTTATCGCACGACTTTTTCTTTTCGCACACGTCGGCGTTTTACCGCTTTTACCGCGACAAAATGCTGCCGCTGGACGCACGGCCCTCCGGCGCGCACCGGTATCTGGCCGCGCTCGAACAAAGCGGGCGCGACCTTGCGGTCGTCACGCAGAACATCGACGGGCTGCACCAGAAAGCGGGCAGCCGGCGCGTGTACGAGCTGCACGGCTCGATTTACCGCAACCACTGCCTGCAATGCGGGCTTTCCGCTGCGCCCGAGCAGATTCGGGACAGCGAGGACGTTCCGCGCTGTCCCCGCTGCGGCGGGCTCATCAAGCCCGACGTCGTGCTCTACGGCGAGCCGCTGGACGAGGCGGTCCTGCGCGCGGCCGTCGATGCGATTGCGCGCGCCGACCTGCTCATCGTCGGCGGCACGTCGCTGACCGTCTATCCGGCGGCGGGGCTGCTCGACGAGTTCCGGGGCGATTCGCTCGTCGTCATCAACCGCACGCCCACGGCGGCCGACCGCCGCGCCGACCTGCTCATCAGCGAACCGATAGGCGAGGTATTACAGTCTTTAATGCCGCATATACCAGCACCGCCGCGCGAAAAATCGCGCCCGTAAGCACGGCCAGTTCGGTCAGCAGCGCGTTGCCGTACGCGAAGTAGAGTGCCAGATACAGCAGAAACGACGTCCCCACCCCGGCCAGCGCGCCGACCGCGTTCGGCTTGACCGCCGCCGTGCAGCAGGCCGCGGTCGAGACGGCGGGCATCGCGAGCAGAATGAGGCTTTTCTGCGTCTCGCCCCGCCCGCCGCCCGCAAGGACGGCGACGAGCGCCAAAATGAGCATCGTGATGCCGACGAGCACCGAAAGCCGCTCCACGCCGCGCCGCCCGCGGATGCCGATGAGCAGCGCGCAGAGGGCGAACACGATCAGAATCGCGATCGGATAATCGGGAAAAAAGCGGCCGCCGTCCGCAAAGGCATAGAAACTGACGCACTCGGTGACGAAGGCGAACAGCCAGAGCGGCGTGGCCAGCGCGGCGGCGAAGCGATAAAGCAGGCCCGTGCGGGCGGGCAGCGTGAACAGCAGCGCCGCGCCGGCGGCGATGAGGAACGCAAGCAGCGCGTCCCCGAGGTCGGCCGCCTGCCAGAGCAGGCAGGTCGGCAGCACGGCGGCAAGCAGAAAAAAGTTGGCGGAAAGCATGCGCAAAACCCTCCTTATCTTCTATCGTCGGGCGCAGGCCGGCGGGCCGTCCGTCCGAGGCGGCGGAAACGGCGCGGCAGGGCGGCTTCCCCGCCGCCGTTCGGGACGCGCCGTCATTTTTTCCTGCCGACAAGCCGGTCGCGGCGCCGCATCGAGCGCTTCGGCACGGCCAGCAGGAAATCCAGCATTCCGGCCGGCACGACCGGCGCCAGCGGCGACAAATAGGGGACGCCGAAGCTTTCCTTTTTCGCCAGATAGGAAAGCAGCAGCAGCGTGGCGGCGATCACGCCGAAAAACGAGAAGAAATACGCGGCGAACAGGAACACAAAGCGGAAAAGAAGCTGCGCGTTCATATACATCGGCACGATGAACGTGCAGACCGCCGTGATGGCGACGACCACCACGACCACCGTACTCGCCAGCCCCGCCTCGGTGGCCGCGTCGCCGACGATCAGCGACCCGACGATGCCGACGGCGTCGCCGACGGTGCGCGGCATCCGAATGCCGACCTCGCGCAGCAGCTCGAACACGACGAGCATAATGACAATTTCAAAAAACGGCTCGAGCGGCATTCCCTCGCGCGACTCGCGCAGAATGGCCGTCACGGCGTCGGGCAGCAGCTCGGGGCCGTATTTGAGTACGGCGATATACATCGCCGGAAAGTAAAGCGACAGCAGCAGCGCCAGCACGCGCAGCAGCCGCATCACCGTGGCGTAGACCGGGCTTTTGAGATAGTCCTCCGCCGATTGCAGGCTTTCGGCAAACACATAGGGCGCCGTCAGTACGAAGGGCGAGCCGTCCACGAACACGGCCACGCGGCCGGCCAGCAGCTTGGAGGCGACCTTGTCCACCTTCTCGGTCGAGCCGAAGACGGGGAACAGCATCCGCCCGCTGAGGAGCATCTCCAGATTCGCGCTGTCCACGACGCCCATCGCGTTCAGGCCCTCCAGCTTTTTCCGCAGGCCGTCCACGACGCCCGCGTTGGCCACCCCGTTGATGTACGCCAGAACGACGCGGGTGGACGTCTGCTCGCTGACGACGAATTCCTCGAACGCCAGCGCCTCATTGCGGATGATGCGCCGGATGGCCGCGACGTTTTTCTCGTAGTTCTCGGTAAATCCCGCACGCGGGCCGCGGAGCGTCACGTCGCTGTTCGGCTCCTGAATGTCGCGCCCGCCGTCCTCGTCGGTCGCGCAGAGGACGATCTGGAACACTCCCTCTCCCTCCAGCGCGACAAGCGTGTTCCCAAAGAGCAGGCCCTCGCGCAGCTTGGCGAGGTCGGTCTCCGCTTTGACGGCCGTCGTCTGCACCACGCGCTCGAGGTCGTCCACGCGGTCGGCCGTCAGCAGCGGCAGAACAATGCGCTCGGCGATATAGCGGCGGTCGGTTAAGTCCTTGAAGTCGCAGAGGAAGGCGGTTTTGCCGTCCTTCAGCGTCATCGTTCGTTTTTTATAATCCACGCAGGCGGCAAAAAAGCCGTCGAGCGTCGTTTCCAGTTCGGCGATGGTCAAGCCGTCTCCCACCTTTCTGTGTTAGTTTTTTCCATCAAACGCGGCGATTATACCGGCGCGTACTGATTTACACAAAATTCACCTCTTTCTATTGACATAATGCGGGCGCATCGGTATAATAAGGAAAGGAAAATTCCCGCGGCGCGTCCGTCCGTACGAAGCGGCGGTCTGCGCCAATTCAGGCAAGGATGAAGGAAGCCTCCGCAGAAGCGGGCGCTTTGGTCTTACGCAATGAAAAACACAGCCTTTTACATTCTGGCGCTTTTGGTTATCGTTCTCTGCGTCGTCGGCGCCTGCATCACCGCCGCGCCGACGGAAGAAAGCGGCGCCGACGCGTCGACGGGGCAGCCGTCGCCGTCCGGCGGACAAAGCGGGAGCGGCGAGTCTTCCGAGAGCGGCACGTCCTCTGCGGAGGTCAGCCGTGAGCCCTACGTCCCGCCCGACCCGAGCGTCTACCCGACCGTCACCGACGCCGACATCGGACCGGACGAGATCGACAGCTTTTTCGACGATTCGGTGTTCGTGGGACACTCGGTTATGATGCACTTCAAAGACAAATATGTTGCATATAAACGCGGCGGCGACAGCGGCTTCCTCGGCAGCGCCAAGTTCCACGCGTCGGGCAGCTTCAGCTATCACAACAACCTCGCGCCGGTTTCGGCCGACTCGGTTCATCCGCTTTATCGGGGCGAGAAAATGAAAATCGAGGACGCGGTCGCCGCGATGGGCGCGAAGACCGTCTATCTCTCGGGCATGGCGCTCAACGAGCTGGCCCTGTTCGGCGCGGAAGCGTCCGTAAGCAATCTGGCGGCGGTCGCCGACGCGGTCAAGGCGAAGTCGCCGGACGCGCGCATCGTCGTGCTTGCCAACACATACCGAACCCGGGACTTCAACGACTCCCGGAACAAGCTCAACAACGCCGGCATCAGCGAATACAACAACCTGCTGCTGGACTACTGCAACGAAAACGGCTTCGACTTCGTCGACGTGGCCACCCCGCTGATGGAGAACGGCTGTCTGGCGGACAAATTCTGCAGCGACAACGACAAAAGCAACAGCAATTGTCTGGGCTGCCATCTGACGACGGACGCCTATGCGATCTGGACGGCGGTTCTGCGTGACTACGCGCGGGCCAAACAGGCCGGCGTCTACGTCAACCCCGACTCGATGCCGCTATACGGGCAGGAATGATTCCGCGCACTGCGGGAAAGGATACATACAGAAAATGAAAAACAAGCTCTTTTATATCGTGATGTCTGCCGTGCTCGCGCTCTGCATTCTCGGCGCCTGCATCACCGCGCCGGACGACGCATCGTCGGCCGCATCGTCGGCCGCCGAATCGAGCCGGCCCGCCGAAAGCACCGTTTCCGGCGGCGCGGACGTGCCGTCGGAGGACCCCGCCGACTCGAGCGCGCCTGCGGACGAGTCGTCCGAGCAGCCCTCCGACGAAAGCAGCGAGCCGCAGGAGGAAAGCAGCGAGCCGCCGGTTGACGTCAGCGAGCCGCCCGTCCTCCCGCCCGACCCGAATGCATACGCGGACGTGACCGACGCCGCGCTGGGCGCCGACGAGATCGACGCCTACTTCAACGACTCGGTGTTCGTAGGCAACTCGATTATGCTGCATTATAAAAACTACGTCACCCGCAGGCGCGGCAGCGACAGCGCGTTCCTCGGCAACGCCAAGTTCCACGCGTCGGCCAGCTTCAGCTGCTACAACAATATGCAGCCGATCAGCGACAGCTCGACGCATCCGCTGTATCAGGGCGAGAAAATGAAGATCGAGGACGCAGTCGCCGCGATGGGCGCGAAAACCGTCTACTTCTCGGGCATGGCGCTCAACGAAATCGGCATTTTCGGCGCGGAGGCGTCCGCCGAGAATCTGGCGTCGGTCGTCGACGCGATCAAGGCAAAGTCGCCGGACGTGAAGATCGTCATCCTCGCCAACACCTATATGGTCAAGAATTTCAACACCTACCAAAAGCTGCACAACGGCAGCATCAGCGAATACAACAACCTGCTGCTGGACTACTGCAACGAAAACGGCTACGACTTCGTCGACATCTCCACCCCGCTCGTCGGCGGCGGCTGTCTGGCCGACAAGTACTGCACCGACAACGCCGAGGGCGGCTCGGGCTGTCACCTGACCGCGGACGCCTACGCGATCTGGACGGCGGTTCTGCGCGACTATGCGAAGGCCGAGCGGGCCGGCACCTACGTCAACCCCGATTCGATGCCGCTGTACAGCCGCGGCTGAATGCGCCAAAAACATAAATAAGGAGAGAAGACCCGATGATGAAAAGATGCATTTCCGCCCTGCTGCTGCTCACCCTGCTTCTCACGCTCTGCGCGTGCGCGGAGAAGGAAAAAACGCTGGCCGTTTCGGTCGGCGAGCTGAGCGACAAGGTCGCCGACGCTATGGCGAGCGAGCAGACCGCCGAGTACGACGAAACGATGCTGCTGGACGAGCTGGGGATCCAGTCCTCGATGTTCACGGAGGGGTTTTATAAAATCGGCGCCTCCGACGCGTCGGTAGAGGAGGTCGCCTTCTTCAAAGCGGCCGACGAGGACAGCGCGCTGCAGCTCAAGCAGAAGCTGGAGACCCGCAAGGCAGCGACCGAGGCGACGCAGAAGGACTACAACGCCGACAACTACGCGGTGGCGACCGCCGCCACGGTGGAAACCGAGGGCCTGTACGTCTATATGGTGATGAGCGCCAACCGCGACGCGGTTACGAAGGCCATCGAAGACAATCTGAAATAACGATTCCGACAACGGCAGTAAAGGGATGAACGAAACGCAGATGAAACCGAAAAAAAGCAAGCACCGCCTGTTCTGGGGCGTTCTGATTTGTCTGCCGCTGGCGTTCATCGCCTATTTTATCTATACGTTCACCTCGGGGACGCTTTCGGCCGCCTCCGTGAAGAGCGTGCGCGTCACGCTGCCGAGCGGCGACGTATATACGTTCGACGACGAAGCGAGCATCGAGCTGTACGTCGGCGCGGTGCTGGACGCCTCGCCGCTGAACGACCCGCTGCGCGAGCTGGACGACGAGCGGCCGTCGATTCTCGCCTTCGACCGGGGCGACCGGACAATCGAATACCGGCTGTACGCCGAGCTGAACGCGTCCGGCTGCGTGCTGCTGTCCCCCGAGGGGCGATACAGCGTCATCGACGGCGAAACGGCCAGGACGCTGCTTTCGCGCGAGGAAAGCGCCTATCTGTACAGCGCGCGATTCCTGCCCACGCTTTCGGTGGTCACCGGCGACAAAAGCACGGCCGTCGCGCCGCTGAGCTACGTCTGGCACTACACCAATGCGGCCGGCGAGGTAATCCCCTACACCGACACGCCGCTTTACGACGAATCGAATATCCCCGCCGTCTGCTCGGTGTGGAACAATGCGCTGCGCTTTTCCGCAGAGCCGAGCAGCCTGCTCGTGACCTACTATGACGAAAACGAGGTGGCCATCGCCGGCGCCTCCCTCGAATCGCTGATTTTCGGCGCCGATACGCTCGTCACGGTCGAGATCGAGGCGCGCTGGGAGCAGAGCGGCAACAGCACTTACTACGGCGAGGCGTCCTACCGCTTCCCCCTGCTGTACGACGTGCCGGCGACGGTGACGCTGCCGGTCAACGAGGCCAAGCCCGGCGAGGTCTGGGCCTACACGGTGCAGAACCTCAACGACGGCCAAACGCTGCTGCTGGACACGGCGCTGCGCACCGCCCCGCCCTCTCTTTACCTTGACGGCGACCGCGTCTGCGCGCTGCTGCCCATCGCTTCAGACAGCGAGCCGGGCACCTACACGCTTAGCTTCCGCGCGGGCGACGTCACCTCGCCCGTCGGACTGAAAATCGGCGAAGCCGATACCGACGACGTGACGCTGGACCTGACGGCCGAGCGCTTCGCTTCGCTTTCGGACGAGGCGCTGGACGAATGTGCAGCCGCGCTGCGCGGCATCCCGCAGGCGGAGGACGGACGGGTCGGCCTGCACACCGGGTCGCCCTTCACCGCGCCGGTCGCGGGTACGCCTCGGGCGGGCTTCGGCGCGAAGCTGCTGCTGCAAAGCGGCGGCGAAAGCCGCGCGCTGGTCTGCGAGGGCAGCGTTTACGACGCTGCCGGCGTCGACGTGAAATCCTGCGCGGGCGGGACGGTCGTCTTTTCGGGCGAGCTGCCCGTGCTGGGGCAGGTCGTCGCCGTCGATCACGGGCTGGGCGTGGTCAGCTATTACGGCTGTCTGGCGTCGGGCGCGAGGCGCGCGGGCGACGTCGTTTCGGCAGGCGAGATCGTGGCCAAGGCAGGCGAAACGCTGTACTTTGCCGTCAGCGTCGGCGGCGTGTTCGTCTCGCCCGATTTCCTGCTGGAGCACGGTATCGGTTAAACGGTCCGCACGAAAGCACATAGAAAAAAGCGCCGCCGCAGAAAGCCGCGGCGGCTCGGTTCTCCTGTATGCGCTTGTATGACAATAAGGCCGCCGCAGACGAAAATCTGCGGCGGCCTTTTCAAACGCGCGGGCCGAACGCACGGACCCGCTGCCCCCGACCCGTTGTCCCCGGCCCGCTGTCCCCGCATATGCGGCGGCAGGCGCCTGCGGTTTCTCAACGCCGGTTGCGGGCAAAATTTGCAATGCGGAATTCCATTTCAAGGGTATTCCTAATAGCACGCAGCGCCTTCCTGATGCCCTCCCAACCCCTTGAGAATGAAATGCTCCTCGAAACGCGTTTATTGGGTTCTTATACAGTTGCACCCGAGCTTATTCCTTATGCCTGCCCTGTTTTGGCGTTGGAACGGGCTTTTATGCGTCTCAAAGCGTTACTTATTCTTTCGATACGCCCTCGGTGAAAGACCTGTTTTTTCCTTAAAGCATTTTCCGAAATGGCTGATTTGATGAAAGCCTACGCTGTCAGCGATATGGCCTATCGGCTCATCCGTGCTTCTCAGCAGCTCGGCCGCCTTGGCAAGCCTGTATTCCGTCAGATATTTATAAGGGGTTGTCTGCATACTTGCCTTGAAGCACCGCAGGCATTCCGATTTGCTGACATTTGCACGCGCCGCAAGCCCGTCCAGAGAAATATCCTCGCCGTAATGCTCGCTTATGTACTGTAAAAATTTCTGCATCCGAGCGCCCATAACGGTATCTGCGTTTTTGCTTGGCAGCCGAAGGTTTCGGCACACTTTGAGCCAAAGCGCGGAGAGCAGGCAAAGCACCTCATAGGCATAAAACGCAGTCTTACCGTTTTCAAGGTCTTTAAGGCGGGAAAGCACAGATAGAATCGATTTGCACCAATCCATATCTTTCGGGAAACAGCAGATTGGCAATTCATCTTTGCCGACAATGCGTTCAACAAATGCGGCCGCAGGGCTGCCGAAATAAAATTTCAGAAAGTAGTCGGGGAAAATAAAGCTGTTGTAGCGGCAGGGAAAGGTCTCTTTCACATGGTGTATCACGTTTTTGTTGATAAAGATGCCGCTGCCCTGATCGGCCCGCACCGACGCATCCAAGGTTTTGAGCTCGATTTCACCGTCAAGGACATAAATAAACTGCAAATCCTCATGCCAATGCATAACCTGAAAGCCGGGATTTCTCGGATAGCTTTGGTCATTGACAACGTTAAGCACAAGATATGGGAAGTCTGAGCCTGCATTCAGATTGACTGAGTTTATGTAATCATTTTGTGCGTTGTTCATTTCGTCTTCCCCTTATTTGGATATATTATAATAATATTTGGCGATATTTTCATATTATATCGCCTTGAATTATGATAACATTATACTGCAAAGCAAATCCCGCGTCAAGGAGGAAGCTGAAACAAGCGTGTATTTTTCGTATGACGAATTCGCAACCGAATATTTGAAGAAAAAGGACAAACGGCTTGCGGAGGTGATTGACCGAATCGGAAGGATTGAGCGTGAAGCAGACGGCGATTTGTTTGCCTCGGTCGTCCATCATATCATCGGTCAGCAGATTTCAACAAAGGCGCAGGCGACAATCTGGCAGAGGCAGCAGGAGGGGCTCGGCAGCGTAAACGCCGATACCATTCTAACTTCCGGCATCGACCGCTTACAGTCTTTTGGAATGACTTACAGAAAAGCTGCGTATATCACGGATTTTGCTTTGAAAGTAAAAAACGGTGCGTTTGATTTACAGGGCCTTTGGGACAAATCGGACGATGCGGTGATCGCCGAATTGTCGGGGCTGAAAGGCGTCGGCGTTTGGACTGCCGAAATGATCCTGCTTTTTTGCATGCAGCGTCCAAACGTTTTCAGCTACGGAGATTTAGCCATCTTGCGGGAGATGCGCATGGTGTATCATCATCGGAAAATCGACCGCAATACGTTTGAAAAATAACGCAGACGGTTAAGCCCCTATTGCAGTGTGGCCAGCCTGTACTTTTGGGCGGTGGCAGGCGGCGCGATACCTGAAATGAAAGATTACGCCCCAAAAAGGAGCGCCAAAAAAAGTGAACGAGCAAGAAAGGCTGCAAGCCATTCAAAATCGAGACAAATCTTATGACGGCAAGTTTATCTTTGGTGTAAAAACGACGAAGATTCTATGCCGGCCGGGCTGTCCCGCAAAGATACCCTTGGAAAAGAATGTTGTGTTTTTCGATACGATGGAAGAAGCGACGGAAAAGGGCTACCGGCCTTGTAAAAGATGCAAACCGGAATTCGGTAAGTCAGAACAGGAGGAGCCGTAAATGCGCAGCGTCATCGTATTGTTCGAAGTGAATGTGAAAAGCGGAAAAATGCAGGATTATCTGCAAATGGCAGGCGCGCTGAAAGACAGCCTTGCAAAGGCGGAAGGATTCATTCGTTCCGAGCGATTTTCTTCCCTTGCCGCCGAGGGAAAAATCCTTAGCCTATCCGTATGGGAAAGCGAAGAATGCGTTTCAAAATGGCGCAATCTTGCCGCACATCGTTTGGCGCAGAGCTGCGGAAGAAGAAACGCTTTTGCAGATTACAAAATTACAGTTGCAGCGCCTGTCCGCACCTATACCATGACCGACAGAACAGAAGCGCCTGCGGACTCCAATGCATATTGGGAGGTATAAACGTATGACATACACATATCATTATGACTCGCCCTTGGGCGGTATCACGCTCGCCAGCAACGGAACAGAGCTTACAGGTCTTTGGTTTGACGGGCAGAAATACTTTGGAGACACACTTGCCAAAGACTGTGAAGAAAAGCGCTTGCCGGTATTGGAACAGACTGTCCGCTGGCTGGATATTTACTTTCGCGGCCAAGCGCCCGATTTCACACCGCCGCTGTATATGCAGACAACGCCGTTCCGCAAAGCCGTATGGGAAATCATGCTGGCCATTCCTTTCGGAAAGACGATGACCTATGGTGAAATTGCGGAAAGAATAGCGAAGCAGAAGGGACTTTCTAAAATGTCCGCACAGGCTGTCGGCGGCGCTGTCGGGCACAATTCCATTTCCCTCATCATTCCCTGCCACCGTGTCGTCGGTACAAACGGAAGCTTAACAGGATATGCAGGCGGCATTGAGAAAAAGGTGCGGCTGCTCACATTGGAAAAAGCAGATATGTCCTCATTTTTCGTGCCGAAGAAGGGAACCGCCCTGTGAGTCCATCAAATGCGGCAGCGATATAAAATCCTTTTCCGGCCGTGCAAGGCGCTTGGAAGCCAAAGCAATAAATTCAAATTTTTGCGTATAAAAATGAAAAAGGCGGGCAGGATAAGAGGGACGATCTCGATCGCCGAAACGATTTGGAAAAGGGGTAATCAAAGTATGCCAACTATGTCACCTAAGGAACTGCTTTATATTGAAGACGCCCTCGGTCATGCCAAGGAAATGCAAACGGCCTGCACCGACTTTGCATCCCAGCTTCAGGACCCGGAGTTGAAAACCTTCGCCGCAGAGCTGTCCAACAAGCTGCAGGACTGCTTTTCAAAATTCTACGGTCTGTTATAAGGGAGGCAACGGTATTGGACGATAAAAACATTATGGCAACCATCCTCGGCAATCTCAAGGGAGGCTGCGACCTGATGATGCACGGCTCCATCGAGTCGAACACCGCCAATGTGCGTTCGGCCTTCAACTGTGCGCTCAACGACTTTTTGAAGATGCAGAGCGACACCTACAGCAAAATGTCGGCCAAGGGCTGGTACCCCACCCAGACGGCGGAACAGACAAAAATAGATCAGGCCAAGCAGAAATTCGCCAGCGCGTAAAGCGCGGCGGCCTGCCGGCCGAACGACAAAGCCTCCCCAAGCGGAAAACCGCTTCGGGAGGCTTTTTGGCGCGTTCCAAAACGCATCGCGGCCAAGCGGCGGCGAAAACCACATGGGGACGTCCTCGCAAAAAACGTCGAACCGCGAGAGCGCTTCACCGGCCTGCCGCCGCATCCTGCCGGCTCCGGCCCGCCGAACGAAGCCGCCCACGGCAGCGCGCCGAGCGCGTGAGAGGCCATGTACAGCTTGCGCAGCTTTCCAAAACAGCGCCGGAGCGCCGCCCTCAAAGCAATCGTCCACCGGCCCCGCCGTGAAAGCGCAGCGCGCACTGCGCCGACCGGACGATGCGGTTGAATGCCTCCCACGGGATGCCGAAATCGCATCGGTCGAAGTCGATGACGTGCAAGCGGCCGCCGTGCGCCCGATACGCACATTGCCGGTGCGGCCGTCGCCGTGCCGAAACCCCTGCGGCCGTCCGTGCAGCAGCGCGCGGCCCGTTCCGCCGGTCGCACGGTATTTGCGTCGCCCGAACGATCCTTATTGTCCAACTTATGTACACCTCTCGTCCGGCGCCCTTCAAAGGTTGGCAAAGCGTCAGCCGGCCTTGTACCCGCCCTTGCCGCGCGCGGGAAGCTGCGCGGCCAGCACCGACAAAAAGACCAGCGCGCAGCCGCAAAGCTCAACGCCCGACAGCCGTTCGTTGAGCAGCAGCCAGCCGGCCAGCGCGGCGAACACCGATTCAAGGCTCATCACGATGGAGGCAACGGTCGGCTCGGCGTACTTCTGCCCGATGATTTGCAGCGTATAGCCGACGCCGCTCGAAAAGACGCCCGCGTACAGCACCGGCAGCCACGCGCGCAGCAGGAGCGGCAGCGAGAAGTCCTCGAACAGCAGCGCGGCAGCCAGCGAGAGCAGGCCGCAGAGTGCGAACTGCACACAGGAGACGCACAGGCTGTCCAGTCCGGCGCAGCGGTCCACCGCCCAGATATACAGCGCAAAGCCGACGGCGCAGGCCAGCTCCAGCAGGTCGCCGGTGTAGATGCCGCCGAAGCCGCCGGACATACACAAAAGGTACATGCCCGCCACGCAGCCGACCGCCGACGCCAGCACCGAAAGCCGTAAGCGGCGGCCCGAGAGCAAAGCGCCCAGCGCCACCATCACGACGTAGGTCGCCGTCAGGAACCCGGCGCGGCCCGACGCCGCGGCCTCGGGCGGGTAGGCGGCGATACCAAACTGCTGCAAATTGGACGCGACGAACAGCAGTCCGCCGCAGAGCAGCCCGCCGCGCAGCGCGCCCTTCGACGGCGGACGCCTGTCCGACGGACGCAGCCGCCGGACGCCGAGCAGGCCGAGCAAAAACGCCGCGGCGATCAGCGAACGCGCTGCGGTAAAGGAAAACGAACCGATGCTGTCGGCCGCCGACGACTGCGCCACGAAGCCCAGTCCCCAAATCAGCGCCGTAATCAGCAAAAACACGACGCCGCGAAGCTGTCGCACGCGAAAAACCCCTCTCTTATCTCAAAATACCTTCCAAGCACTCTGCGGCGCGAATCGTATATATTTTCGCACGCAGCGACGCCGACGCCGCGTTTCCCAATTCTGGTCTGCGCGTGGTGCGCGCAAGGGAGACGGCAGCTTGCAGCCCTCCGTCAAAAGCGGGTGTTCCACGGCCGAAAGACGAAGGCAACGGACGCGAGACGTCCTTTTTCGTTCAGAATATCTATTATTATACCAAAGCGGACAGGGGAAGTCAATCCCAAAACGCCTCCCTATGCGCCCGCCGCGGCTTTTGGCGGCTTACCACAATAAAAGCGGGCATAAACGGTGCGGCGGCTTTTGGCAAAGAGCAAAACAACACGCGGGCCGGCTTGCCGAAGAAGTCCTGCCGCCCCGCCATTCGTCCGCGGGAGGCATTTGTCCTTTTTCGCCGAAACCAAAGCGGCGGAGAGGCCGCGCCGCAGCGGTCGTCCCGTATGCGGCCTCCTGCCCCTTCGACCGCACCCTCGGCTTCCCCTCCCCGCCGCCGCACAGCGGCGGCGGGGACAGAGACGGTTCTGCCGTTTTTCCCTCACTGAAAAAATTTTTTCTTTTTTCTCCCGGACTATTGACTTTTGTGCGGCACAAGGGTTTATCCTATTCTCAGCAGAAAAATGCGGCGCATCGCCGAACGAAACTCGCGCGTCCGCCGCCTTGTATGCAGGCTGCAAATACAAGGCGTTCGCCAGGCCGTTCTGCGGCGCGCGAAAAGGGCGTAAGCACAAAAAATCGCATTTGCCTTTGGGCGTACTACCACTTGCCGAAAGGACAAATGCAGGCAATTCTCGCTCTGAATGAAACCGAGGAACGACAGGAGGACAAACGCAAATGAAAAGAATCATCTCGCTTATATGCTGCGCTCTGCTGAGCGTTTTTGCTATGGGAGGGTGCGCAGACAACGGCGAACCGTTTTCGCCAAAGACCTACACGGCAGACAGCACACAAATCAAAAGCATTTCAATCGACGTGCGGGACAGACAAATCGAGGTCTCGCCGTCCGAGGATCACCAAATTCATATCGACTATTTTGAAAACGACAAAGAGTATTACGACATTTCCGTTTCGGACGAAAGCGTGCTGACCATAACGGCCGCAGACAGCAAGGAATGGAGCGACTACATCGGCGGCAAGGCCGCCGCCGAATATCGGAAGCTATCCGTGCGCATACCCGACGCGCTCTTGCAGAGCCTGACTGTATCCACCACCAACGAGGAAATCGTCCTCTCGGAATTGGCCGTAACGGACAGCGTCTCCCTTAGCTCCAACGGCGGCAATATCCGTTTTGCGAAGCTGACCGTCGGCAGGGAAATTGCCCTGACCGCCAAAAACGGGGACATTTCCGGCACGGTTGTGGGGAGCTGCGACGATTTTGCCATCCGCAGCGCCGTTAAGAAGGGCGAGAGCAATCTGCCGGAAGCGAAAGACGGCGGGGAAAAGAGTCTGAATGTTTCGTGCAACAACGGCGACATATCCATTGCCTTTCAAGCTTCGTAGCCGACGGGATTCCGATTCCCTACCCCCCTTTGCAGCATATCCGGCAGAAATGGGGAACGGCCGGCCGGAATGCCCGCCGATGCGGCGGTCCGGCGAAGGCGCATACCCGAAAAAAGGATTCGCCCGCGCACCCAAGCCGCGCAGAGCGCGGTTACGGGCTGTACATTGTGCAGTGTGAAAAATCGTTTATGAATACGCTTC
>ERZ827150.597-NODE-597-length-52497-cov-11.132337_pt1 | contig 52497 bp, 56 predicted proteins | sample MGYA00519779_ERZ827150 | MGnify/ENA primary metagenome ERZ827150 (study PRJEB31778, sample SAMEA3449267) | human gut metagenome | biome: human gut; feature: human-associated habitat; material: faeces | place: United Kingdom | collected 2010/2012 ...
ACACCCTGACGGTTTCCTTTCACACTTTTCTTCCCTCCGAAACTTTCGGCTTGGCGGGTTTTTGACAGTCTGAAGATGATCAAATGTATGCGCCTATTCTACAATACTTTGTCCTCGGCGGCAAGCCCGAATTTCGAAAAACGGCGGCTCTTGCCGCGGGTTGACGAATGTGGTATACTGTAGGCACGACAGAAAACCGCCTTCGGCGACCCGAAAGGACAGGGATATGACAAAGAAAAACCGAAAACACAGTGCAGGCATCGTGCTGCGCGATATTTTGCTGGCGCTGCTGCTCGTCGCCGTGGTCGCGGCATCCGCCATTCTCGTTTACCGCCGCTTTTTTGAGAGCGGACCGGCCACACCGGACGAGAAGCAGAACATTGCCAAGAATCACTATGACGCCGATTCGTTTTATGAGGAGAACGGCATGCTGCGCTATGCAAAAAGCGCACATCTGACCGGCGTGGACGTTTCGGAGCATCAGGAGAAGATCGACTGGGCTGCTGTCCGTGCGGCGGGCGTGGACTTTGCCATCCTGCGCATCGGCTACCGCGGCTATACCGAGGGCTCGCTCCGTGAGGACAGCTGGTTTGCCGAGAACTATACGGCCGCACGGGCTGCGGGCGTGCAGGTCGGCGTGTATTTCTTCTCGCAGGCCACGACGCTCGAGGAGGCCCGCGAGGAGGCCGATTACACGCTGGAGCTGCTTGACGGCCGCACGCTGGAGCTTCCCGTGTTCTATGACTGGGAGACGGTCGCAGGCTCCACGCGCATCCCCTCGCCGGATGGCCTGCCGCTGACGCAGTGCGCAGTTGCCTTCTGCCAGACGGTGGAGGCAGCCGGGTATACGGCGGGCGTTTACTTCAACCAGACGTATGGATATACATACTTTGATCTGGGCTATTTGCAGGATTATGTTCTCTGGCTTGCGGAGTACGGCACGACGCCGGAATTTCTTTATCGCTTCGACTGCCTGCAATATTCCAGCACCGGGGTGGTCGATGGCATTACCGGCGACGTGGATCTCAATCTGTTTCTGATGCCGGAGAAGGCAAAAATGACGGATTGATTCTGAAAAATGCAGCGCGGGCCGCTTCGAATTGCGAAGCGGCCCGCGCTGTTTGCATTTATTTCGACGGTGTTTCCTGGCGCACAACATATTAACAGTAGCATATGGAAGGAAAAATGTCAATAGAGAACGGAAATAAATGAACAAATTGAGAACGATTTGTGAATGACGTTGTTTTTTTGACATACAAAATTGCAAAAATATGGAATTGTTGCGGGATTGACAGATGCAGGCGCGGAGAGTAAACTATTTGCATATTTATTCTCTCTGCACGGAGAACCCGGCAAGAGAAAAAAAACAAGGAGGAAAGATATGAAAACGTTGGCGAAAAAGCTGATGGCGCTTGTCCTTTGCCTGGCAATGGCGCTCGGCCTTCTCGGTGTGACCTCTGCCGGTGCAGTGCAGAGCGCTCCGAAGGCGGAGGAGTCGGCCAGCAAGGTCATCTATGCCACAGACAGCAAGACCACCTACGTCCCGGCGGGCTATACCTATGTATACCAGTCCACCGACGGACGGATCTACACGCGCAAGGCAACGCAGGATACCTATATTTCCGGCCGCACCCTCAGCGCAACGGAGGCCAAGGCGCTGGCCTCGCTGTCCTATGGCGCGGAAAGCACCATCTCGACAGACGACGGTCAGACACTGGTCTGCCGCGAATATGACGCGAAGGAAGCGGCGGCCTATTCCGATGCCGTGAAGGCGATCCTGAGCGGCGAGGATTACAGCAATGGCGATAAGGTCACCGTCGTGAGCGAGGCCCACGAGAAGAATGACAAGGTCAAGGTCATTATCTCGCTCGAGGCCCCGGCCGTCTGCGAGATGGACGGCATGACCGTGGAGCTGGGCAAGGGCCTCGGTAAGGCAGAGCAGGCCGCCGTGCAGAGCGTGAAGAACGGCCAGTCCTCCGTCCTTTCCGTCGCGAAGAAGAAGCTTGGCCACAGCATCGAGGTCACTGGTCAGTTCTCCCTCGTGACGAACGCTATTGCCGCCACGGTTTCCTATGGCGATATGGAAACGCTCAGCAAGCTGCCGGGCGTCAAGAAGGTCTTCCTTTCCCCGTGCTACTCCGTGCCGGAGATCAATGCCGTGGAGACGGACGCCTCTCAGATCAGCACGAACATGAAGTTCGCGGCCGCCGGTATGGGCGCGAACGCCGCATGGGACGCGGGCTATGACGGCACCGGCATGAGCGTCGCCGTCATCGACACCGGCCTGTGCTTCGAGAACCCGACGTTCTCCAAGGAACCCACCGATCCGGACGCCGTTGCCTACAGCAAGGAAGACATCGCAGCCATCCTCGACAGCAAGACCCTGCATGCCGAAGAGCTGGATAAGTCCACGGCGCTTGACACCATTTATTACAGCAGCAAGGTCCCGTTTGGCTTCAACTATGCCGACGGCGAGGCCAACTTCGGCTCCGATGACGACACTATGATGGGCCACGGCACACACGTTGCCGGTATCATTGCGGGCAACCTGACCGAAGCGGATCAGGAGCAGTTCAATATGACGTCCCTCGGCATCGCGCCGGAGGCACAGCTTGTCATCATGAAGGTCTTTGACCAGGGCGGCAACTGCTATTTCGATTATCTCATCGCTGCCATTGAAGACGCCATCACCCTCGGCGTCGACTGTGCGAACCTCTCCCTCGGCCTTTCCAGCGGCCCGTATTACTACGAGGGCGTGACCGAGGTCTATGACGCCGCCACCGCAGCGGGTATCAGCGTCTGCGTCTCCGCCGGCAACGATGGCTTTACCGGCACAGAGAGCCTCTGGGGCGATGAGCAGATCAAGTCCACGAGCGTCTCCAGCGGCACGCTGGGCATGCCCGGCACGTTCGACTCCGTCCTGACCGTCGCCAGCGCCGAAAACGAAGGCGTGAAGTGGCTCTATGCCCTGGGCGTCTTCGGCTGGTACAATGCCAGCCATCAGATCGATCAGTACATGACGACCAGTGAGGTCGAAAATATCCCGGAGGGCAAGGGCTTCTATGAGAACCTGAAGCCGACCGAGGCGCTTGAAGGCGGCGTCTATGCCTATACCGAGTCCGTGAAGAATTCCGACGGCAAGATCGTCTTCCTGCCGTTTGAGGGCGGCAATGCCGATTCCCTTGTCGCGGCGGCCAAGGCGGCCGGTGCCGTGGGCCTTGCGCTCTACGATCCGACGCCCGCCGAAGGGGAAGAGTACGATTATGTGAATGTTGAGCTCACCAATTATGACGTTCCCGTTGCCCGTGTCAATTTGACGGAATTCAACTGGATGAAGCAGAACAACAGCACGGGTACTGTCAGCATCAAGGCCGACTGGAACCGCAACAACGCCGCAGGCGAGATGTCCTCGTTCTCGTCCTGGGGCCCGACGGAAGGCCTCTCCCTGAAGCCGGAGATCACCGGCATCGGCGGTAACGTCTTCTCCGCATACTATGGCGAGTATTTCGCCGTTGCCTCCGGCACCTCAATGTCTTCTCCGGCCGTCGCCGCCTCCATGGCGCTGCTGCGGCAGTATCTGAAGACGACCTCCATCCCGGAAGAGGACTATGCCAAGGTCGCCAACTGCCTGCTTATGAGCACGGCAACGCCGATCGTCGATGAAGCGAACGGCACCTATTACTTCGTCCGCCGTCAGGGTGCAGGCCTTGCCAACATCGGCAACGCCGTGAAGTCCGGCGCTTATATCACCGTCGAGGGCACCGACAAGGCAAAGCTTGAGCTGGGCGACGATGCCGAGAAGACCGGCAAGTACGAGATGAAGTTCAGCGTCGTCAACTTCTCCAAGGAAGCCAAAACCTATGCGCTCAGCCTGCAGGGCCTCGGCCAGGCTGCAGAGGGCGGCCTCGTCAAGGGCGGCAAGGTCACCTATCTCACGCAGAACTATGCAAAGAAGCTCGACGCGACCTATACCACCAGCCTGAACGGCAACGAGCTGACGGTTCCCGCCGGTGCGACTGCACAGGTCACCGTGACCCTGCAGCTGACCGACGCGCAGAAAGCCTACTATGACGAGCGCTTCCCGAACGGCGCATATGTCGAGGGCTTTGTCCAGCTCACGAGCAAGGACGCCGTCACCCTGTCCGTCCCGTTCCTCGCGTTCTACGGCGACTTCGGCGCGGCTCCCGTTGCCGAGACCGGCAGCTACGCGACCATTCTGGGCGGTGAGCGCTCCTACAACACGGCCGATCAGGTCGTCAGCGGCATCTACAGCTACCGCTCCATCAGCGACAGCGATGCTCTTTCCTGGATGACCGAGAAGTCCTGGTTGGGCGATACGGCCGCCCCCGGCATGTCCATGCTCCCGATGGACGAGTTCAATTTCTCCACGATGTTCGCGGCCTATAAGGGCTTTGTGCCGGAGACGGCGGGCATCTCTCCGAACGGCGACAATTCGCTCGACGGGTTCTACATGAAGATCGGCCTGCTGCGCAACGTCGATAACATCCACTATACCGTCACGAACCTGACGACGGGCGAGGTCCTGTCCGAGCAGGATACCGAATTCCTGCAGAAGAGCTACGCGGGCGGCGTTTACGCCGGCAGCGAGGCCGGAGACTTCGACATGAGCTGGTTCTACGCCAAGGGCGTGAACGAGGACGGCGAGGAATATATTGATTATTCCAAGTGCAGCCAGCCGGAGAACTCCCTCATCTCCGTCAAGGCGGAGATCACTCCGGAGTGCAAGACCGCCAAGACCCAGACGCTCGAGTATACGTTCTATATCGATACGACCGGCCCGAACAGCAAGAAGCCGACGTTCAGCTACAAGACGGAAGACTGGGGCTGGGGCCCGGAGTCCATGTACACGATCTCCGTGGAATCGAACGAGGCCTGGTATCAGGACTACGACATGAGCATCACCATCGAATATGATGAAGAGACCGGCGAGTTCTTTGCTTCCGCCTTCACCTCCACCTATTTCCCGACCGCGCAGCCGAACGGCGAGGGCGTCCACGGCATGAGCGAATCCGGCAGCATGATGTACACCGACTCGCGTACCGATATCTTCCTCGGCTATGACTACGCAGGCAACTGCTCCGCCTATACCATTACCGGTTCGCAGCTCGATGACAACATCAGCCTCTCTGCGGAAACGGACTCGATCTACATCGGCGAGGAAGTGACCATCCAGAATACCGACGTCGATGACTATGCCATGCTCCTGAATTGGGAGGTCTCCGATCCCGAGATCGCCGAGATCGTCTCCAGTGACGACAGCAGCGTGACCATCAAGGGCCTGAAGCGCGGCGACGTGGCTGTGACCGCCTCCGTCGGCGACTTCAAAAAGTCCGTCACGATCCATGTCCTGGACAAGAACTATGAGGATCTGAAGGGCAAGTTCCAGGATATCTCCGGCCACTGGGCCGAGGAGACCATCCTTGAGGCAGTCTACCGCGGCCTGTTCAACGGTGTGAGCAGCGACCTGTTCGATCCGGACAGTGCCATCACCCGCGCCATGTTCGTCACGGTGCTCTATCGCATGGACGGTGAACCCGCAGTGGAGCAGAAGGCGGGCTTCGCGGATGTGGCAGAGGGCAGCTACTATGCGGCCGCCGTGGATTGGGCCGCAAAGAACGGCATCGTCAACGGCGTCTCCGAGACGTCCTTCGATCCGGATGCCGCCATCACCCGTGAGCAGATGGCAGCGATCCTGTATCGCTACGCCGCCTATTGGGAGCTTGACGTGAGCGCAGAGGCCGACCTCAGCGCCTATGCGGATGCTTCCTCCGTGAGCGGCTATGCACAGGCTGCCATGCAGTGGGCCGTGGCAAACGGCGTGATCAACGGCACGTCCGCCACGACGCTCGAGCCCGCCGGTACGGCGACCCGCGCGCAGGCCGCGACGGTTCTGGTTCGCTTTCAGAACAGTATGAAGAGCTGACGTTTCAAAACCGACGCTTTCCTTTCCTTGGCGCCCCCCTTTCGCTTCGGCGGGAGGGGGGCGTTGATCGTTTGACAGGGGCCTTCATTTATGGTACAATCCCGGCGGAAGGTGAGATTATGCGTGTGATTTCCCGCCCGGCCGCAGGGGATGCGATCCGGCGCCTGCTTCTGGCGTGGCTGCTGACCGGGGCCATACAATATACCTGTCTGCCCGCGCCCGAACGGGTGCTGAGCGGCTTTTCCGCCCTGACGGGGCAGTCGTTCCCGCTGCTGCTCGTGGGGACGGCGGCCTCCTTTGCCCTGCTTACGCTGGCGGGCCTTCGCTGGCGCACGGCGCACTGGGAGCGCGCGGCCCTGCTGCTGTGCTTCGGCTGGCAGCTCGTGCTGGGCCTGTGCGCCTCGTGGTCCGTGCCGCTGCTGTGCGCCGGGCTTGTCGTGCTGGCCCTTCTGCTCGTCTACGCCGCCTATGGCGCGCGGACGGACGCAGAGAGCCTGACAGCTGCGCCGGCGTGCACCGGCCGCCGCGCAGGGCTTATTATTGTAATCATTGCCGCAGCCGTGTTTCTTGTGGCCGTGCTGGCGCTGACGGTGTTCCGCGTGCTGAGCTATGCCGCGCCGACCTATGACTTCGGCATCTTTTCCCAGATGTTCCACAGCATGCGCACGACGGGCCTGCCCGTGACGACCTGCGAGCGCGACCGCGTGCTGTCGCACTTCGCCGTGCATGTTTCGCCGATCTACTATCTGTTCCTGCCGTTTTACGCCCTGTTCCCGTCGCCCGTGACGCTCGAGGTGCTGCAGGCCCTGCTGCTGGCCTCGGCGGTCATCCCGCTCTGGCGCATTGCGCGGCGGCACGGTCTGTCCGGCGTGACGGCCGGTCTGCTGTGCGCCCTGCTGCTGCTCTGGCCTGCCTATGCGGGCGGCACGAGCTATGACGTGCATGAAAACAAATTCCTCACGCCGCTGCTGCTGTGGCTGTTCGACTTCCTCGACCGCCGCTGCGTGTGGGGCGTTGCCCTGTTCTCCGTGCTGACCTGCATGGTCAAGGAGGACGCGCCCGTTTATGTCGCGGTCATCGCGCTGTGGGTGGTCCTGCGGGCTCTGACCCGCACCGGGGCGGAGCGGCGCTGGGGCCTGCTCACGGGCGGCGCGATGTTCCTCGGCGCGGTGGGCTACTTCCTCGGTGTGACGGCGTGGCTCTCCGCCGACGGCGACGGCGTTATGTCCTATCGCTACAGCAATTTCCTCTATGACGGCTCGGATTCGCTGTTCACGGTCATCAAGGCTGTGCTGCTCTCGCCGGTGCGGACGCTCCGGGAGTGCTTCGAGGGCGAGAAGATCGCGTTCTTCTTCCTGACGATGGGGCCGCTGCTGTTCCTGCCGCTGTGCACGCGGCGCTATGAGCGGCTCGTGCTGCTCATCCCGTTCCTGCTTGTGAACCTGATGTCGGATTATACCTATCAGCACAGCATTTTCTTCCAGTACACCTACGGCTCTGCGGCCTGCCTGTTCTACCTGACGGCCGTGAATCTGGCGGAGCTGCCGCGCGTCTGGAACCGCCCGGCGCTGGCGGCTACGGCGGCCCTGCTGGCGGGCGTGTGCTTCTGCGGGAACATCCTGCCGCTCTCCGAGAATTATGTCAACCGCTATTTCGACTACCGCGCGGTCTGGCAGGAGGCGGACGCCGTGCTGGACCGCATCCCGGACGATGCGAGCGTCACGGCCACGACGTTCCTTGTGGTGCCGCTGTCGCGGCGCGCCGTGCTCTATGACCTGCGCTACTGCTCGCAGGAGCACCTGCTCAGCACGGACTATGTCGTCGTGGAGACGACGGACAGCGGCAGCCTGAAGCCCTATGCTGTGGACGGCGGGGACGGGCTGGAGGGCCTGACGGCTCTGCTGCGCGCCGCGGGCTATGCGCAGCTGCCGGATACCGGAAGCCGCCTGCAGCTCTGGAAAAGGCCGTAGAGGCCGGAATATGCAGCAGATCGACCTGTGGAACCGTTTTGATGCGGAACACCACAGGTCGATTTTTGGTACATTTGCCGTCTTGTAAAATGGGGGAGGAAACTGATATACTGGAAGCGTAAGAAAGGACTTTACAGGCCGGACAGGAGGCGGCACAGAATGAAACAGAGTGGAAGAAGGATCGCGGCGGTCGTGCTGGCGCTGGTGCTGGCTGCCGCCGGGATGGCGGGCTGCAGGATCAGCCGGACGCGAGCCATGACGGACAAGGAACGCACGGCCTGCGAGGCCTACACCATTTCGTTCCCGGAGGAAGTCCTCGGGGATAAGACCCTTGCGGAGACCATCCTGTCGCTCTGCACGGCGCAGGAGGAGACCGAGCGTGGGACCGTCTATGACGGAACGGCCCTGCAGCCGTATCTCTATCAGTGCAGCGAGGTCACGGAGGTCGTTTCCAGCATGGACCGGCCGATGCATCTGAACGTGAGCTACAAAACGCAGGACGACATCGAGGCTTCGCTCGAGATCGACTATGACGTGATCGTGCTGCGCTCGGTCTATTATCCGGAGGAGGATGCATATGCGCTCGAGCAGATGGGAGAGGCAACGTGGACGACGCACTTCCGGTATGGAAGCTAGGAGGGCGGAATGGAAGAGTCTGAACTCAGAAATACTGTCCCGGAATATGACCCCAAGCCCTGCCCGCTCTGCGGCAGGACCATGCGGCGCGGGCTGATTCAAAGCGGCGGTGTCCTGTATTTCACCGATGAGGAGAAGTACTGGATCAACTGGCCGCTGAAGTCCCGCGGGGACATCCCGCTGCTGGGCGGGAAGCTCTTTCCGACCTTCCCGGATGACGGCGCGACGAAGCTTGCTCAGATCTGCACGGACTGCGAGGTCGTTCTCTTCTACTACGGCAAGAAGTGGGACGACCGGCGCTGGAACAGATAAAAACTGCCGGGAAAGCCCTTAGGGCTTTCCCGGCACAGCTTGTCAAAAAGTCCCTTCGGGCTTTTTTTCGCCAAGCGGACCTCCACCGGCTGTGCGGTGGAGGCCATTTTTTTGCGCATCAGGTGTTGAAGAAGTAGAAGCCCTCCGTCGGGGTGGGGATGGTGCCGTCCACAATGCCGTTCACGGCGTAGACGAAGAGGATGATATAGAGAATCAGCCACAGCACCGAGACGATCAGGCCAATGATGGACATGATGCGGCCCTTGCGGTTGCGCGGCAGGTCAAAGCCCGCGCGACGGCGCGAGAGGGACGCGAACACGAGTCCGGCGATGCCGAACTGGATGCCGACAAAAAGCGTGACGAGGGAACAGATGCCGCAGACGAACGCGACGATGGAAAACGCCTTTGCGGTTCCGGGAACCGGGCGCTGCGGCTCGGGGGCGGCAGGGATGACGTCCTGCTGCGGATCATAATTCTGCATGAGGGGAATCTCCTTTCTGATCGTTGGGTTCGGGGTGGGTATCGAGCCACTGTCGCCAGCCGTCCAGATCGTCCGGCTCCGGCGTGGTATCTTCTGCGTTTTCGGGCGTTTCGGCTTCTGCCGGGGCCTCCGGCAGGCTATCCGGCAGCAGGGCGAATTCCGTCACGGGCGGCACGTCCGCCTCGCCGCCGAACAGCGGGCGGCGGCGCAGGAGCAGCGCCAGCAGCAGGAACAGGCCGAGGCTCACGCCGGAGATGATCGCGCCGGTCTTCAGGCCGGGCGCGGTGTAGCGCAGCTCGACGGTGTGCTGCCCGGCCGTCAGCGGGAAGGCTATGACGGCGTCCGTCAGCCGGACGCTCTCGGACGAGGCGCTGGCCGTCTGCGCCAGCGGGACTTCAACGCCGTCCACATAGGCGCGCCAGCCGTTCTCGTAGGGAATGGATGTGTAGAACAGGCCGTCCTCTGCGGCGTCCACCGTGCCGGACAGGCTGGTGTCCGTGTCCTCCGTCACGTTCCAGACGCTCCGGGACAGGCGGGAAAGTCCCTCGTCGAACACGGCGTCGTTCTGCTCGGCCACGTCCAGCGAGATCGTGCCCTCCTTCCCCTCGGCGACGGGGTAGGTCAGGGTGACGGTGTCGCCCGCCTCGAAGCAGCCGAGGCTGAACAGGCAGCGAACCTTGATATTGCGCGTGAACAGCCGTTCATCGTTGCGGTAGACAGTCAGATCATAGTTGCCGGACGACTTCGTCGTGGCGACGAGCAGGCCGTCCTGCGGCACGACATAGGAGATGCTCAGCTCGCTCTGCCCGTCGGCGTCCTGCGTGGAATAGCTGTACTGCGTGCCGCTCGTGCCGCTTGCGTGCAGGTCGCAGGCCTCCGGCGCTTCGAGCGTGTCATATTTCAGGTGGGTGTAGAGCGCGTCGTCCAGCCCCGTGGCCATGCGGAACATTTCCTCCTGCTCCTTGATGGGGTTATAGACGTTCTGCTCCGCCACAAAGCTGCCCAGCGCACTGTCCGCCACAAAGCCGAGGCCGAGATAGGCACGGTTCTGCAGCAGCAGGACATTGCCGGACTGCGCGGCGACGGTCGTGTAGGACGTGTCGCGCTGCTGGCCGTCGCGGTCAATGAGGTATTCGAGGCCGCACATCAGATTCGTGAACGGGCTGCTCTCATAATAGAGGTAGCGGTTGCTTGCGGGCCACGAGGCCAGACCGAGCGAACGGCTGAAGCGGTTGAAGCGGACGTTTGCTGACGAGGTGAAGATGGAAATACCACGGTAGCCGTTGAGCGCGGCGTCGTTGAGCGTCTGGTAGGACGTGACCTCCACGCGGCCGCTGCCCTCGGGTACGGCCTGCAGGACGGCCTGCACATCCTCAGACTCGCGCGGATAGGACGAGCGCGACGTGAGCGAGACCTTTGCCACGCCCATGGCGATGCTGCAGACCATTTCCGCCCCGATGACGGCAAACAGCAGCACCATGCTGAGGAGCTGCCGCCTGCGCACCGGGCGATACAGCACGAGCGCAAGGCATACAATGGCCAGCGCCAGCGCGCTCAGGAGCATCCGGCGCATGCTGCCCTCCAGCCCCAATCCGCACAGGATGATGCCGAGACATACGGGAAGGATGACGAACAGATATCGCTTGCGGAAGCAGTCCAGCAGCGTCCACGCACGGTAGGCCATGACGATGAGCACAAAGCTGAACAGGAAGCTGAAGCGATAGGGGAGCATATTGGGGAAATGCCCGCCGTGCCAGTAATAATCCAGCGTGCGGAACAGGAAGCTCAGCAGGAAGAAGGCGAGAAGGCCGACGCTCAGGAGCTTTTCCCGCAGGCGGACCTTTTTGCAGCACAGGAAGAATACGGCCAGCGCCACGGCGGCAAAGCTGCAGTAGACGTTCGGCAGCCCCTCCATCTTCGTCGGCTCCGTCGAGGTGAGCAGATTGGCCAGCACGCGCCGCGCGCCGTAGGCAAGGCCCGGCAGCGTCTGCTCCTTCAGCAGGTCCAGCGTGCTCTGACCCTCGGAGGCTTTGCCGTTGGCGTCCTCCGCAATATTCAGCGCCAGCAGCTCCGGCGCCTCGTTCCCGGCGGAATGCGTGTTCTGCAGGCCGTAGAGCGTCGGCAGCAGCAGAACGGCTGCCATGCCGACGCCGAGCAGCGTGCACAGCGCGATGCGGCAGAAGCGGCGGAAAAAGCGCTTCCAGCCGTCCCAGCGGCAGATGCACCAGACAAAGAAGCTCAGCCCGACAAAAATGCAGCAGAAGAACGAGAGATAGTAGTTGCACAGCAGCGAGAGTGCCAGCGCCAGCGTATACAGGCGGAAGCGGCCCTCGCGCAGCAGGCTGACCATGCCCGCCAGCATCAGCGGCAGGAGGGCCAGCGCATCGAGCCAGATGATGTTCCAATAGTAGCCCGCCACAAAGGAGCACAGGGCGTACATCATGGAAAACGGCACGAGCGTAGGCTCGTTCCGGCGGAACGCCGTCCGCAGGAAGACGGCGAAGAACAGACCGGCCAGTCCAATCTTCGTCAGAACGAGCAGCGCGAAGAATTCCCGCAGCAGCGACGCCGGGACCAGCGCGGACAGCAGGTACAGGGGACTGGAGAGGTAGTAGGCATACAGCGGCAGGTAGCCGATGCCCATGCCTGCCTCGCGCAGGTACTGCAGCGAGCCGCCGGAGCGGAGCTTTTCCCGGAACGAGACGAAGAAGGGGTAATACTGATGCCACATGTCGTGCGCCAGCACCTGCCGGTCACCGAACGGCCACAGGCCGCCGAGTATGAAGCACAGCAGCATCACGCCGAACGGCACGAAGAACGACAGGACGAGATAGCGGCGCTTCCGCCGCGTGCGGTCAATTTTCTGCATGGGAGGGCCTCCTTTGCGCCATGCGGCGGAGAAGTTGGGGGATGGTCGCTTCGAAGCTCACGCCGTACCAGCGGGCGTCCGGTTCGCGCCGGGTCTCGGCGATGGTGTCCGCAACGTAGGCGGAGGCCAGCTCCATGGCATCGTGTACGCTCCAGCCGAGCGTCAGCGCGCCTGCGCAGGTGCTGGCGAATAGGTCGCCCGTGCCGTAGAACACGGCGGGAACATACGGCGCGCTGCACTGCGACACCGCGCCCGCGGCATCCATGCACGCCACGCCGACGCGGCCTGGCTCCGTCCGGACGCCGGTCAGGATGGCCGTGCGCGCCCCGAGCGCGAGCAGCCGCTCCAGGAGCGTGCGGATGTAGCTGTCGTCATGCGTCTCTCGGTATTCCAGCCCGGTCAGCAGGCAGGCCTCCGTGATGTTCGGCGTGATGAGGTCAGCCTGCGCGCAGAGCGTGCGGAGCACGGCGGGGAAGTCCGGCTCCAGCCCGGCATACAGCGCGCCGTGGTCGGCCATGACGGGGTCCACGAGCCGCATGGCGGGGAAGCGCGTGAAGAAGTCGAGCGCCTGATCCACCTGAGCCCTGCCGCCGAGATAGCCGGTGTAGATCATGTCGAACTGCAGGCCAAGCTGCTGCCAGTGGTCCGCGACCGGCGTGAGCGAGAGCGGCTCATAGCGGAAGCCCTCGAAGGCGGTGTGCGCCGAGAGAACGGCCGTCGGCAGCACGGCGCATTCCAGCCCCATGGCGGAGAGCACCGGCAGCGCAACGGTCAGCGAGCATTTTCCGATGCAGGACAGGTCCTGCATGGTGACGATTCGTTTCATAATCATGACTCCAGAGCGTAAGTTCATATTCATTATAACGCGCTTTTGCCGGAAAGGAAAGCCCTGCTGCGAAAAAAGGCATTCCGGCCCGTTAAAAAGTTTTTTGGAAAATATTGTGGTTAGGACTTGAAATAACCACAAGATATAGTATAATAGGGGTGCGTGAACGACGACCGGATGCTGCACTGCCTCAAAAAATGCGCAGCGGGAAACGGCTGGGATCGTTCTGAAAGGATCGAGAATTCGGAGTAACACAGAGAAACGGGCAAAGCCCAGGGAGAGAATACCATGAAGATCATCAAGAGAAACGGAGCGGAAGAGACGTTCCGCATCGAAAAAATCATCGTGGCCATCACAAAGGCCAACAATGCGGCCGAGGAGGCCGAGCGCCTGACGCCGCTGCAGATCGACCGCATCGCGCAGGCCGTTGAGATCCGCTGCGAGGAAATGAACCGCAGCCTGTCCGTCGAGGAGATCCAGGATCTCGTCGAGGACCAGATCATGGCGCACGGGGCCTTCGAGGTCGCCAAGCGCTATATCACCTATCGCTATACCCGCAGCCTTGTCCGCCAGTCCAACACGACGGACGACCGCATCCTGTCCCTCATCGAATGCAACAACGAGGAGGTCAAGCAGGAGAACGCCAACAAGAACCCGACCATCAACGCCGTGCAGCGCGACTATATGGCGGGCGAGGTCTCGAAGGACATCACGCGCCGCATCCTGCTGCCGCGCGACATCGTCGAGGCGCATGAGGCCGGTATCATCCACTTCCACGATGCGGATTACTATGCCCAGCATATGCACAACTGCGACCTCGTCAATCTCGAGGACATGCTGCAGAACGGCACGGTCATCTCCGGCACGCTCATCGAAAAGCCGCATTCCTTCTCCACGGCCTGCAACATCGCCACGCAGATCATCGCGCAGATCGCCTCGAACCAGTATGGCGGCCAGTCCATCTCTCTGACGCATCTGGCCCCGTTCGTGGACGTCAGCCGCCGGAAGATCCGCGAGAGTGTGGTGCGCGAGATCCGTGAGCTCGGGGCCGAGGCCGCGGAGGAGCGTATTTCCAAGATCGTCGAGGAGCGCCTGCGCGAGGAGATCAAGCGCGGCGTGCAGACCATCCAGTATCAGGTCGTCACGCTCATGACGACGAACGGCCAGGCGCCGTTCATCACGGTGTTCATGTACCTCGGTGAGGCGCGCAATCCGCAGGAGAAGCACGATCTGGCCATCATCATCGAGGAGACGCTCCGCCAGCGCTATCAGGGCGTGAAGAACGAAAAGGGCGTCTGGATCACCCCGGCCTTCCCGAAGCTCATCTATGTGCTCGAGGAGGACAACATCCACGAGGATTCGAAGTATTTCTACCTGACGCGGCTGGCTGCGGAGTGCACGGCGCGCCGCATGGTGCCGGACTATATCTCCGAAAAGAAGATGAAGGAGCTCAAGGGCGACGTGTACACCTGCATGGGGTGCCGCTCCTTCCTGACCCCGGACCGTTTTACCGACGCCGGGATCGGCAACGTTGCCAACGCCGGGAATTACGAGCCCGGCAAGCACAAATACTATGGCCGGTTCAATCAGGGCGTGGTCACCATCAATCTGCCGGACGTGGCCCTGTCCTCCGGCGGAAATAGGGACAGGTTCTGGCAGATCTTCGAGGAGCGGCTGGAGCTGTGCCACCGGGCGCTGCGGTGCCGCCACGAGCGTCTGCTGGGCACCACGTCGGACGCCGCCCCCATCCTGTGGCAATACGGCGCGCTGGCCCGGCTGAAAAAGGGCGAAACCATCGACAAGCTGCTGTATAACGGCTATTCCACCATCTCCCTGGGCTATGCGGGCCTGTATGAGTGCGTGAAATACATGACCGGCAAGAGCCACACGGACCCCGCCGCCACCCCCTTCGCCCTGGACATCATGCAGAAGATGAACGACAAGTGCAAGGAGTGGAAAACCGCCGAGAACATCGACTATTCCCTGTACGGCACGCCTCTGGAGTCCACCACCTATAAGTTTGCCAAGTGCCTGCAAAAGCGCTTCGGCGTCATCAAGGGCATCACTGACAAGGGCTATATCACCAACAGCTATCATGTCAATGTCACCGAGGAGATCGACGCCTTCACCAAGCTGGAGTTTGAGGCCCAGTTCCAGCACCTGTCCCCCGGCGGCGCCATCAGCTATGTGGAGGTGCCGGACATGCAGAACAACATCCCCGCGGTGCTGGAGGTCATGAAGTTCATTTATGACCACATCATCTACGCCGAGCTGAACACCAAAAGCGACTATTGCCAGGTCTGCGGCTGGGACGGCGAGATCCAGATCGTGGAGGAGGACGGCAAGCTCATCTGGAAATGTCCCCGGTGCGGCAACACCGACCAGGATAAGATGAACGTGGCCCGCCGCACCTGCGGCTATATCGGGACCCAGTTCTGGAACCAGGGCCGCACCCAGGAGATCAAGGACCGGGTGCTGCACCTGTAAGGGGTTTCCGCTTCGGTCGCTGTTTGGTAGTATATATTATCCAAAAGGAGCAATATCGTGTACTATGGCAACCTGAAAAAATGTGATATTGCCAACGGCATCGGGGTGCGGGTGACGCTGTTTGTGTCCGGCTGCACCAACCACTGCCCCGACTGCTTCCAGCCCCAGACCTGGGACTTTCACTATGGAAAGCCCTTCACCGATGACACCCGGGCGGAGATTTTCGCCGAGCTGGACAAGACCTATGTCAACGGGCTGACGGTGCTGGGGGGCGAGCCCTTTGAGCCGGAGAACCAGCGGGACCTGCTGCCGCTTCTGCAGGAGATCCGGCGGCGGTATCCGGACAAGAGCATCTGGTGCTTCACCGGCTTCCGGCTGGAGGACGAGCTGCTGCGGGATGGGTCCCATCCCCGGTGTGAGGTAACGGACCGGCTGCTCTCGTGCATCGACGTGCTGGTGGACGGACGGTTCGTGGCGGCGGAGAAGGACATCAGTCTGCAGTTCCGGGGCAGCCGGAACCAGCGGGTGCTGGACCTGCCCAAAACCCTGGCCGCCGGGCAGCCGGTGATTTGGGAGCACCTGAAAAAATGAAAAAATCAGCGGGCATCCGGTGCAGAAGCCGGTTGCCCGCTGGATATTTATTCGGGATGCGTATCAGCTGATCTGGGCCGGGTCCGGAGTCTTTCGCCAGAACCGGGTCATAAAGACCAGGGCCATCACCAGGCACAGGGCCTCGGAGATCACCGGCGCGAACCAGATGACGCTGCCGCCCCATACCGCCGCCAGCAGCAGCAGGGCGCCGGCCTGCAGCGCCAGCCCCCGGCCCACGGAGATGCAGATGGCCGGGCGGGGCCGCTCCACCGCCGTCAGGAAGCCGCCCATCAGCACGTTGAAGCCCACCATCAGATAGCACAGGCCGTACCGCCGCAGGGCGTCCACCGAGGAGAGGTTCAGCGCCGGGTTTTCGTCCCCCAGGAAGGCGTGGACGATCTGGGGCGCCAGCAGCTGCACCGCGCCGAAGCACAGAACGGTCATACCCACCAGAGTTACCAGGCCATAGCGCAGCAGGCGGCGGCAGCCGCCCCGGTCCTTCTGACCGTAGTGATAGCTGACCAGGGGCTGGGACCCCTGGGACACCCCCAGCATGATGTTCAGGATCAGGGTGTTGATGTAGGCGATGATGGTGTAGCTCACCAGGCCGTCCTGGCCGATGCAGCGCAGGATGGTGCGGTTGAACAGGAAGATCATCACGCCGTTGCACAGCTCCGTAACGCCGTCGGACACGCCGATGGGCAGGAGCCGCCGGTAGATATGCCAGTCGGGCCGGAAGCGCACCAGGTGGAAGGTGGTGCGCTTGCCCAGGAAATGGGTCAGGTAGATCACACACGTCAGCAGCTGAGACAGGCCCGTGGCAAAGGCCGCGCCCCATGCGCCCCAGTCCAGCAGGAAGATGGCCACATAGTCCAGCACGCAGTTGGTCAGGCACCCGGTGATCACCGTGACGATGGCCAGGGTGGGCCGTCCGTCGGTTTTCACCAGGATCTCCATGTTGTACGAAACGATGAAGCACACGGCGAAGGGGGCAAGTCCCCGGAGATAGTCCTTGGTGTACTCCAGCGTCACGTCCTTGGCCCCCAGCAGCATGGCGAAGGGCTCCAGGAAGATCAGCACCAGGGCGGTGATCACCAGGCCGATGACCACCAGCACCGCCAGATTCTGGGAAAACAGGCTGTTGGCATTTTCCCGGCGGCCCTGGCCCAGGTAGATGGCGATGATGGTGCTGGTGCCCACGGCAAACAGCACGGCGATGGAGAACATGACGTTGGTGAAGGGGACGGCCAGGTTGACAGCGCTCATGGCGTATTCACCCACGCCCTTCGCCACGAACAGGCCGTCCACGATGGAGTACAGGGAGAACACCATCAGGGAGGCCACCGTAGCGGCGGAGAAGTGGAGAAACTGGGAGAGCAGACTGCGCTTGTTCAGCATTTTGGATGATTTTCCTTTCCTTTCAGCGGCGTACCGCAAATACTACTGCCATTATATCCGAAATTTTCCAGCCAGTCAAGTCCCCGGGCGCTTGAAAACCGGCGTAGAGTTTAGTATAATGAATAAAAAGAGAGTTTGGGGAGGTTTTTGCCGTGAAAATATATGTCATGGATGCATTCGCCGCCAAGCTGTTTGGCGGCAACCAGGCAGGGGTAGCCCTGCCGGAGGGGGACGTCAGCGACGAGACCATGCGCCTGATCGCCGCCGAGCTGAAGCATTCGGAGACGGCCTTCGTCCGCCTGCGGGAGGACGGCAGCGTGGACCTGCGCTATTTTACCCCGGCAGGAGAGGTGGAGCTGTGCGGCCACGCCACCATTGCCGCCTTTGCCCTGCTGCGGCGGCTGGGGCGGCTGTCCGACGGACGCCACATTGCCCGCACCAAGGCCGGGGAGCTGCAGATCTCCGTGGACGGCGACGTGGTGTGGATGGACATGGCCCCGCCCCGGTGGCTGGGGGAGCTGACCCGGGTGGAGTGGGAACCCCTGTACCGGGCCTTCGGCCTGACCGGTGCGGACCGGCCCCGGGACCTGACGCCCCAGATCGTGTCCACGGGCCTGGCGGATATCATGATGCCGGTGCGGGACCGGGAGACGCTGCTGCGGGCCCGGCAGAACGAGACGCTGGTGGCGGAGCTGTCCCGGCGGCAGAAGGTCACCGGCGTGCATATGTTCTGCCTGGGGGACAAGACCTGCACCGCCTGGTGCAGCAACTTCGCCCCTCTGTACGACATTCCGGAGGAGTGCGCCACCGGCACCTCCAACGGGGCCTTGACCTATTACCTGTACCGCTATGGCCTGGTGCAGCCGGACCGGGAAAACGTGTTCATCCAGGGAGAGCATATGCGCCGTTCCTCGGAAATACGCAGCCGTCTGACGGTGGAAAAGGGCGACGCCCTGATCCGGGTGGGCGGCCGGGCCGTACTGAGCCTGTCCGGCGAGATTTACGCCGACTGACACAGCAAGCCCCCGGATACCGGGCAGTGGAAGCTGTCCGGTATCCGGGGGCTTTTTGCGTGTATAATCCTGCGTCAGGCCTTGGCGTCCTTGATGAAGATGAAATTCTCCATCAGGTCCATGCGGTCCAGCACGGCCTCCACCCGGGTCTGAACGCCCATGATGTCCGTGAACACCAGGGCGCCCTCCTGCTGCCGGACGGCGGCCACATTTTTGCACACCAACTGTTTTTCGCCGTCATGCATACGATAAACCGTGGAAAGACACATGGCTTACTCCCCCTTCAGCACCGCCAGCGCCTCCGCCAGCTTCTTGTTGCCCACCTCAAAGTCCACCGCGGCGTCGTGGATCAGCTGGGCCGCCTCGCTGTCCCCCAGGTCGTGGGCCAGCTCGTGCAGCTCCTGGGCGTGGTGCTGGTTGTGGCCCAGCATATAGGTCAGCATAGCCACCCGCTCCTCCAGGCCGGTGTGGCCGTGGTCATGGGGGTGATCGTGGTCATGGTCGTGATGATGCTCGCACATAGTGATGCTCCTCCCTGCTTTTTTGCCCATTTTAGCACGGCAAGGGGCTAAAGTCAAACCCGGATGGGGCCACTTTTCCCGACCAAAGTCCCGTTTCTGTCATATTATGAACACATTGGCCAATAATGTATAAAATGTATAAAATCATTGACATTTTTTTCGCAATTCTGTATAATTTAGTAGTAATTTGTCGTGCCATGCAGGATGGAACAAACGACGTTAGGAGGAAAGAGATAATATGAGGGACCTGAAACACCTGATCTTTATGGAGGATCTGCTGCAGGAGGCCAACAATGATCTGGTCAAGCAGGCCAAGGCCGAGGGCCGCCGGGCTTTGGGCTACACCTGCAACTTCATGCCGGAGGTTCTGCTGGATCTCGCGGGCTGCTTCTCTGTGCGCCTGCGGGCCCCCCGCAGCGGCTCGCCGGACATGGCCACCTACTACATGTCCGCCCGGACCTGTCACTTCGGCCGCAGCCTGATGGAGCGCGCGTTGGAGGGCGGGTTCAACTTCCTGGATGCCCAGATGGCCACCGAGACGTGCACCGTCACCTGCCGGTTCCAGGAGCACCTGATGCAGAAGCACCTGGACTCCGTGAAGGACATGGACATCATCCAGAACCCCGACTTCTTCTGCGAATTCACCGACGTACCCTTCAAGAAAACCGAAAACAGCTATCTGCACTATCGCCAGCAGCTGCAGGCCCATGTGCTGGATCCCCTGGCCCAGAACTTCGGCATCGACACCTCCGACGAGGCCCTGCTGAAGGCCATCGAGCAGCACAACGAGGTCTGCCGCCTGATTACCGAGATCGGCAGCTACCGCAAGCTGGACGTGCCCACCATCACGGGGTATGAGTTCCACGTGATCCAGCTGGCCAGCCTCACCTGTCCCAAGGACCTGATCCTGCCCTATCTGCGGGAGACCGCGGAGGAGCTGAAGACCCGCCAGCCCGACGCCAAGCCCGCCTATCGCTGCAAGCTGGTGCTCTCCGGCGCCGAGAACGACGACCCCAACTTCACCAAGCTCATCGAAAGCTGCGGCGCCCTGGTGGTGGCGGACCGCTACTGCTACGGCAGCCTGCCCGGCCGGGAGGAGATCGTGGTCCAGCCCGGTCAGGCCCCGCTGGATGCCATCGCCCGGCATTACCTCAACGTCAGCATGTGCCCCCGGTTCATGGGCCAGGACGAGATGCGCGGCCGCAAGAAGTATCTGGCGGACCTGGTGAAGGAGTACAAGGCCGACGGCATCATCGTGGCCAGCAACAAGTTCTGCGAATACTGGAGCTATGAGCGCACCATCGACACCATCGTCCTCAACCGGGACTTCGGCATCCCCGTATGCTCCATCGAGAAGGAATACGTCAACGCCGCCTCCGGCCAGCTGCGCACCCGCTTCCAGGCGTTCATCGAAAGCGTTGAGATCAAGAAGATTCAGGAGGGCGCAAGAAAATGAAAAAGTTCGATCTGAAAAAGACCGTGGCCAAGGCCAGGAGCCTGGACTATAAGAAGCTGGCCCGGGACTTCGTATACGGCAAGCCCGCCGGCGAGCGCCGCCTGGGCGACCTGTACATGGACAAGACCGGCCTGTACAAGCACCGGGAGTGGCGCGGCATCAAGGACACCTTCTACTACTTCAACAAGGTGTGGCTGTATAACTACGGCATGATGGTCTACGATGTCATGCGCTACGGCGGCATCGTCACCTTCGCCAAGGGCTGCTGGCGCTACCGCTGGATGGGCCAGACCTATCTGCCGGTGCTGCACTGGTTCGACCGCGGCATGGAGGGCCTCCGGGGCGAGGCGCTGCGGGCCTGCCCGTGGCACTATCGCGGCATGGTCAACGCCACCATCTTCCAGTTCATGCAGATGTTCCGCAACGACCTGAACCTGAACAAGTCCGACAAGGTCCGGGCCAAGCACGACAAGACCATGGCCCACGACGAAACCGTGTGGGGCGGCGTCTTCTACCCCTTCAGCAAGGAGGTGGAGAACGTTCCCCTGCAGATGGTCCCCTATTTCGTCACCTGCCACGTGAACAACCACACCGTCCTCAACTACATCGACGCGGTGCAGTCCCTGGGCCTGCCCGGCGATCCCTGCCCCATGTGCCAGGCCGAGGCGGGCCTGTTCGTGCTGGACGATGTGCCCGACTACTACAAGGCCGTCATCACCTCCAACGAGGCCTGCGACGGCTCCGTGGCCACCTCCATTCTCCAGGACTGGCTGATGGACAAGCCGCTGTTCGCCATGCCCCAGCCCATGCAGTTTGACGATCCCCTGGTCCAGGAGCACTGCCAGCGGGAGATCGAGGAGGCCTGGAAGTTCATCGGGGAGCAGACCGGCGCGGCCTTCGACTGGAACCAGCTGGTGAAGCGGCTGGAGAGCCAGAACGAGCTGCAGCGTTTCGAGTGGGAGAAGTGGGACGTGGCCGCCAATACCGATTTCTATCCCATCAACGGCGTGTCCCAGGCCCTGTACCGCATCTACCAGAGCCAGTACGGCGACCTGCCCGGCTGGCACGAGATGGACAAGAAGGTCCGCAAGATCATGGAGAAGTGCGTGGAGCAGCGCATCAACAGCTTCCCCCTGACCCGCCATCGTGTCATCGCCTGGTCCTGCGCCCCTCTGTATTACTCCAACTGGTGCACCTGGGCCTATAACTGCTGGGGCCTGAACACCATCATCAACATGGACTCCCTGATGTTCAACATGACCATCCGCACCGACAGCTACAGCCACACCCTGGCCGACATGGCCCAGTATCACGAGTGGGCCCCCATGCGCCGGATGGCCGTTGGCGGTATGCACCACATCTTCGAGCTGTGGGAGAACATGGAAAAGTTCCACTGCGACATGGTGGTCATGTATGACCAGCTGCTGTGCAAGGGCATGCAGGGCGTTCACGGTATGTTCGAGGACGAGTTCCGGGCCCGTGACATCCACGCCATCTGGCTGCCCCACGCCCTGCCCGACAAGCGCAATGTCTCCCGGGCGGAGATCCGCTCCATCATCAACGACTACATGACCACCGTCATGCACGAGGAGCCCATCGACCCGTCCCTGCTGGAGTTCGACGATTCCCAGAGCTGGTAAGGAGGAAAGAAAATGCGTAAGGTGTTGAAAATTCTGAAAAAGGTCCTGTTCATCGGGCTGGGCGTGTATGCCGCCCTGTTCGCCGTCTTCTTCTTCGATCTGGACGGCAAGGCCCTGTTCTATGGCGTGGAGCCGTTCCTGTGCCGCCACTATGACCGCATGGAGCGCCGCGACCCCCTGAAGCAGCCCTATGAGACCACCAAGCCCCACTACGAGTACAACAAATAAGGAGTAATTGACTATGAAATATTACGGCGGCTGCGACGTAGGGTCCACCTACACCAAGGCAGTGATCCTGGACGAGACCGGCAAAATCTGCGCCGATACCACCATCCGCAGCAAGATCAATTCTGAAACCTCCGCAAAGCTGGCCATGGAGGAGGTCCTGAACAAGGTGGGCCTGAAGTCCTCCCAGGACCTGGCTTACCTGATCGGCACCGGCTACGGCCGCAATAAGGTGCCCTTCGCCGACGAGAACATCTCCGAGATCTCCTGCCACGCCATGGGCGTCCACGTCACCGACCCCAGCGTCAAGGCCATCATCGACATCGGCGGCCAGGACGTCAAGGGCATCTCCATCGACACCGACGGCACCGTGAAAAACTTCGCCATGAACGACAAGTGCGCCGCCGGTACCGGCCGCTTCTACGAGGCCATGGCCCGCAGCTTTGAAATGAGCCTGCCGGAGTTCTCCAACCTGTCCCTGACGGCCAGGAACGTGATCCCCATCACCGCCCAGTGCACGGTGTTCGCCGAGTCCGAGGTCATCACCCTGGTGGGCGAGGGCAAGCCCATGGACGAGATCGCCGCGGGCATCCAGATGGCCGTGGCCAAGCGCTGCTTCGTCATGGCCAAGAAGGCCGGCGCCACCGACGCCATCACCCTCACCGGCGGCTGCGCCAAGAACGCCGGTCTGAAGCAGGCCATCGAGCGGGTGCTGAAGCTGAAGGTCATCGACCTGAAGACCGACCCCCAGTTGATGGGTGCCCTGGGCGCCGCCGAGTACGCCCGCCAGAAGGGCATGGCCCGCTGAGGGAATTAGGCCCCATCTGCCGCAGGCGGCAGAGGAAAGGAGACAACTATGTGTAAGTTTTTGAAGGTATTGGGCAAGATCGCGGCCATTTTCTCCGCCATCATCGGCGTCCTGTTCGTGGTGTACTTCTGGAACCTGGACCAGAAGCTGCTGGGCTGGGCCTATGTGCAGGTGAACAAGATCTTTGACCGGAAGAAAGTGGACATCAAGTTCTGATGGAGCTGTATAATTCGATCATCCGCAAGGTGGAGGAGCTGACCGGCTCCTCCACCCCCCGGCGCTGTTCCTATGACCCCCAGGGGGCCTGGGAGGACACCGGCTCCTTTGAGCTGGTAATGCTGCGGGACGCCGCCTATGAGCTGGGCGGCAGCAGCAAGCCCGCCGTGAATTTCACCTGCGTCACCACCAGCGCCCAGCTGGTGGAGCAGGACGAAATTCTGGTTTTCGGCCCCGACCTCACGGAGCTCCGGGGCGACAGCGCCTATGCCCGCATCGCCCTGCTGCGGGTGGGGGACATCGAGTCCGACGACGAGGACGACACGGAGCAGGCCTTCCGGGCCATCCAGGACATGGACTTCGTGAAATATCATGTGTTCCCCAAGGGATACATGATCCGCACCTCCTCCGAGTCCAACCGGGAGCAGGTGCGCCTGAGCAGCGCCGCCCTGAAAAAGGGCATCAGCTTCCGGGCCGTGGGCAACGATTTCATCCGCCAGTATAAGCAGAATCCCAACATTCTGGCAGTGAAGCTGATTTTCATCACCGCCCCGGACGCAGACTATGCCGCTCTGGAGCAGGAAGCCAAAACGGTCCGGGATATCACCATGAGCCTCAGCAAGATCCTGGAGGGTATGCCCACCGACTGCGGCTCCTGCAACCTCAAGCCTATCTGTGACGAGGTGGAGGGTATGCGCGAGCTGCACTTCGGCAAGGAGAAGCACACAACGGAATAACCGCCCTTTTGGGCCAAAGCGGGCATCCGGAGCGTGGATGCCCGCTTTTTCGCTGCATGGAACGTTCGGAATATTACTTGCAAATTCACGGAAGACTTGCTATAATGGGGTACAAGAGGACATCCCTCATTATTTAGAAGGAAGGAATTCGCTATGATCTATACCACCGAGGTACAGCATATGTGTCCCGTTGCCAAGGGCGCTTATCACGGTCCGGCTCCCATTCCCGAGGAGGGCAAGTGGGTCCAGGCCAAGGAGATTTCCGATATTTCCGGGTTTACCCACGGCATCGGCTGGTGCGCTCCCCAGCAGGGCGCCTGCAAGCTGACGCTGAACATCAAAAACGGCATCATTGAGGAGGCGCTGGTGGAGACCATCGGCTGCTCCGGCATGACCCACTCCGCCGCCATGGCCTCCGAGATCCTCATCGGCAAGACCATTCTGGAGGCTCTGAACACCGACCTGGTGTGCGACGCCATCAACACCGCCATGCGGGAGCTGTTCCTGCAGATCGTCTATGGCCGGTCCCAGTCCGCTTTCTCCGAGGGCGGCCTGTCCGTGGGCGCTTCCCTGGAGGACCTGGGCAAGGGTCTGCGCAGCCAGGTGGGCACCATGTTCGCCACCAAGGCCAAGGGCCCCCGCTATCTGGAGATGGCCGAGGGCTATGTCACCCGGGTGGCCCTGAACAAGGAGGACGAGATCGTGGGCTATGAGTTCATCAGCCTGGGCAAGATGATGGACTTCATCAAAAAGGGCGACGACGCCGCCACCGCCCTGGAGAAGGCCAAGGGCCACTACGGTCAGTTCGACAACGCCGCCAAGTATATTGACCCCCGGCAGGAATAAGAGGAGGACGGAAAAATGGCACTGTTTGAAAGCTACGAAAGAAGAATCGACAAGATCAATGGCGTCCTCGCTCAGTACGGCATCGGCTCCGTGGAGGAGTGCCGGGACATCTGCAAGGCCCGGGGCTTCGACCCCTATGAGATTGTCAAGGAGATCCAGCCCATCTGCTTTGAAAACGCCTGCTGGGCATACACCGTGGGCGCAGCCATCGCCCTGAAGTCCGGCGTCAAGACCGCCGCCGAGGCCGCCAAGATGATCGGCGTGGGCCTGCAGTCCTTCTGCATCGACGGCTCCGTGGCCGACGACCGCAAGGTGGGCCTGGGCCACGGCAACCTGGGCGCTATGCTGCTCAGCGACGAGAGCAAGTGCTTTGCCTTCCTGGCCGGTCACGAGTCCTTCGCCGCCGCCGAGGGCGCTATCGGCATCGTGAAGAACGCCAACAAGGCCCGCAAGGAGCCCCTGCGGGTCATCCTCAACGGCCTGGGCAAGGACGCTGCCCAGATCATCAGCCGCATCAACGGCTTCACCTATGTCCAGACCCAGTTCGACTACTACACCGGCAAGCTGAATATCGTCCGCGAGATCCGCTATTCCGAGGGCGAGCGGGCCGACGTCCGCTGCTACGGCGCCGACGACGTCCGGGAGGGCGTGGCCATCATGCACCACGAGGGCGTGGACGTGTCCATCACCGGCAACTCCACCAACCCCACCCGCTTCCAGCACCCGGTGGCCGGCACCTATAAGAAGGAGTGCATCGAGCAGGGCAAGAAGTATTTCTCCGTAGCCTCCGGCGGCGGCACCGGCCGTACGCTGCATCCGGACAATATGGCCGCCGGTCCCGCTTCCTACGGCATGACCGACACCATGGGCCGTATGCACAGCGACGCGCAGTTTGCCGGCTCCAGCTCCGTCCCTGCGCATGTGGAGATGATGGGCTTCCTGGGCATGGGCAACAATCCTATGGTCGGCGCGACCGTGGCCGTGGCTGTTGCGGTGGCCGAGGCTGTGAAGTAATTTTGATTTACAGTAAAACATCCCCCGACAGACTGTCGGGGGATGTTTTTATGTGCGTATATGCGTCAGCACTTGCCGAAAAAGCCGCACAGCAGCTTCAGCAGGGAAGCGCAGTCGAAATTGCAGAACATAGTTGCTGTACCTCCTTGTGGTATTTGCCTTGCAAGACTGGGTAAATTGTAACCGTTTTGTAACCATTTTGCAAATGTAAATACTGGAAGTCACAATATCAGCAGCAATCCTATGGCGATGAGCAGCTCTTCATCCGCTTTTTGCCGGGAGAGGTAGAACAGCAGAAAAAGCAGCAGCAGGTCGCCGGCGTCCAGATCACCCAAGTGCAGCTTTTCCAGCAGGTCGTTGAAGAAGCCGCGCTCCGGTGCACGGCTCTCCGGCGGGGGTGGCGGAGGACCCTTCGGCGGCGGATTGGGGCGCGGCGGCGCTTCGTCCACGGGAACGCGGGTATAGATGCCATCGTCGCCGCGAATGTAGCGGTTATACAGGGAAACCGCCCCCTTCCGAAAGAAATCGCTTGCCAATGGTGATGAGCCGCGCCAGCCTTGCGGCGCGCTCCACCTTATCCTGCTTGCCGTCCTTCAGGAACGGGCGCAGGGCATAGAGCAATTGGGTGGTCTGGCTGGTGTCGCGGGTCAGCTCCTGCAGCAGGGGCAGGTATCTGGCGATGGTCTGCGGATCGATGCCGCCCAGCGGTGCAGGCGGCGGGACCGCCTGAGGAGGTGACGGAGGAGATGGCGGTGTGTTCTCGCCACCCATGGATCCGGAGAGCTGCTGTGCCAACTGCATGATCTGCGCCATACTGCCGGGGTCGGACAGCAGCGCGTTAAGTTTTTCATTGACGTCGTCCACGCTGTGTCCTCCTTTCCGTTACTGTTGAAGCTTGTTTTCCAGCCGCTGTACCAGCTCCGCGCCCTGTGGGCTGGACAGTACACGAGAGAGCATGGCGCTCAAAGCTGCTGTGTCACCGGAGGCAGCCTGGCGCGCTGCTTGACCCAGTGCGGCGCTGTTGCCGCCGGAGAGCATATTCAGCAGTGCTTGGCCGTCCTGTGACTGCATGACAGACTTCAATGCACGGGGGTCGCTTTTCAGCTTGTTGACAATATCCTGTTCATTCATGGAATGACCTCCTTATAGGGTTCGTTACAGGTATATCCTATGTATGCGGGACGAAAAAAGTGCCTGTCAGCCTTGGCTGGCAGGCACAACGTTTTCATTTTACAGGGCGATACAGGAGCGGAGATAGACGTGCCCCGCGTCCTGCTCCGTCTGCCCAAGGACGAAGCCGATACCTGCCTTCGCCTTAGATCGTATCGCGGAGCACCTGATACATTTTTGGCGTACCAACTTGGGGTATCGAGCAATGCCTGATGACAGCTGGACAAGGGCGGCTGTTTATGCAGGATGCTTTGCATAAACAGTTGGAAATACAGTTGTAAATCAGGTACAAATGTGATACAATAATGTGCCAATTAAGATTAGGAGTATAGGCGTTTATGCCTACCTGTATAATACCCGTATGATACCTGTGTGATAAAGGACGGAGACAGATTTGATTTTAGAGACGATCAACAGCCCGGCAGACGTGAAATGTCTGTCCGAGGAGCAGACGGCCACGCTGTGCCGGGAGCTGCGGAGCTTTCTGGTGGAGCAGGTATCCCGCACCGGCGGGCACCTGGCATCCAACCTGGGCGTGGTAGAGCTGACGGTGGCGATCCACAGGGTGTTCGACACAGCCACAGATCGGCTGGTGCTGGATGTGGGGCACCAATGCTACGTACACAAGGCACTGACCGGCCGACGGGAGTTGTTCGATACGCTGCGGCAGTTTGGCGGACTGTCAGGCTTTCCCAAGCCCTATGAGAGTGTGCACGACGCCTTTATGGCGGGGCACGCGTCGGATTCGGTGTCGGTAGCGCTGGGCATGGCACGGGCGCGGACGCTGCTGGGGCAGGACTACCATGTGGTGGCCGTTATCGGCGACGGTGCGCTGGGCGGCGGGCTGAGCTTTGAGGGCCTCAACGACGCCGGCGGCAGCGGCGAACCGCTGGTGGTCATTCTGAACGATAACGGAATGTCCATCGACCGGAATGTAGGCGGGCTGTCCAAGCAGTTGTCGAAGATGCGGACGGACCCGGAGTATTACGAATTCAAGAAGCGTTACCGCAAGGCACTGGAGAAGCTGCCGGCGGGCCGAACACTGTATGAGTGGAGCCACGAGGTAAAAACAGCGCTGAAAAAGACGCTGCTGCCGCCGGTGAGCACCGTGTTCGAGGATATGGGCTTTGCGTACATGGGCCCGGTGGGTGGCCACGACGTACAGCGGCTGACAGCGGTATTGCAGGCGGCCAAAGAGGCTGGGCGCCCGGTGCTGGTACACGTCCACACCGTGAAGGGCAGCGGATACGACTATGCACTGCGGGAGCCGGAGAAATTCCACGGCGTAGGGCCATTTGATCCGGCCACCGGAAAGGTGCGGCAGGCAGGCAAAGAAACGTTCTCCCATGTGTTCGGCGAGACACTGAGGCAGCTGGCGCGGGAGGACAGGCGCGTGTGCGCCATCACCGCCGCCATGGCCGACGGCACAGGTCTGACAGACTTTGCACGGGAGTTCCCGCGGCGCTTTTTTGACGTAGGCATTGCGGAGGGCCACGGTGTGGCTATGGCCGGCGGTATGGCCAAGCAGGGGCTGATACCGGTGTTTGCCGTGTATGACAGCTTTTTGCAGCGGGGCTACGATATGCTGGTGCAGGATATGGCGCTGGAGAAGCTCCATGTGGTGCTGGCGGTGGACCGCTGCGGCATCGTGGGCGCAGACGGCGAGACACACCACGGCTGCCTGGACTATCTGAGCCAGATACCGGGCATGACGGTGCTCGCGCCCGCCAGCTTTGCCGAGCTGCGGCAGATGCTGCGGCGGGCGGTGCTGGAGATGAACGGGCCGGTGGCGGTGCGGTATCCCCGGGGCGGCGAGGACGGCTATGACGGCGACTGCGGCGATGGATCAGTGACGGTGCTCCGTCAGGGGACAGACGCAGCCATCGTGACCTACGGTATCCTGACGCAGCAGGCGCTGCGGGCAGCGGCGCTGCTGGCGGGGGAGGGCGTTTCCGCCCGGGTGGTAAAGCTGAACCGGGCCGCGCCGCTGGACAGCGACGGTATTTGCCGGGCGCTGGACGGCGTAAAGCGCATAGTGGCCGCAGAGGATCAGCTCCGCGCCGGCGCGGTGGGCGAACGGCTGAGCGCGCTGCTGCTGGAGCAGGGCGCGGGCACGGAAAAGCTGGTACTGCGAAGCGTCGGCACGACGCTCCCGAGCCAGGGGTCCACGGTAGAGCTGCGGCACGCCCTCGGTCTGGACGCAGAGGGAATCGCACAGGCGGTGCGGGAGGTATTGGCATGAGCAAAAAAATACGGCTGGATGTGCTTGTGACAGAACGCGGGCTGTGCGAGAGCCGCCAGAAAGCCCAGGCCACCATTATGGCAGGTCTGGTATTCGTGGACGGACAGCGGTCGGACAAGCCCGGAACACCGGTGGCGGAGGACGCCCATGTGGAGGTACGGGGCCACGCCCTGCGGTATGTGAGTCGGGGCGGACTGAAGCTGGAAAAGGCTATGCAGACCTTTCCCATCACATTGGAGGGCAAGGTGTGCGCGGACATCGGCGCGTCCACCGGCGGGTTTACGGACTGTATGCTGCAAAACGGCGCGGCAAAGGTTTATGCTGTGGATGTGGGCTACGGACAGCTGGATTGGAAGCTGCGGAGCGATGCACGGGTGGTGTGTCTGGAACGGACCAACGCGCGGTATCTCTCCACGGAGCAGATACCGGAGGCGTTGGATTTTGCGTCCATCGACGTGAGCTTTATCTCGCTGAAGCTGATTTTCCCTGCGTTATATGCGCTGCTGCGCGAGGGCGGCGAGGTGGCCAGCCTCATCAAGCCGCAGTTTGAAGCGGGACGGGAAAAGGTGGGGAAAAAGGGCGTCGTCCGTGACCCGGCAGTACATCTGGAGGTGCTGGAGAACTTCTTGCGTCATGCAAAGGAAAATGGCTTTACAGTTCTTGGTATTACATATTCTCCTATCCGCGGGCCGGAGGGAAATATCGAGTACCTCGGCTATCTGAAAAAGGGCGGGGAGGCGGACTGTATCCCTGACCTGCGGGCGTTGGTGGACGCCTCACATTCTGCGTTGAAGGAAGGTCATGGGGAGATATGAAACGTGTGATCCTTTGCCCAAATCCCTATCGGGACAGCGAGCTGACCGTGGCCAAGCGGTCCAGGGAGCTGCTGGAGGGGCTCGGTTTTGAAACGGTGGTGTGTCTGCCCTTCAGTCGGGAGGGGTATGACGATCAGCTGGGTGTGCCTATCCGGCAGCTGCAGCAGGAGATAAAGCGGGCGGATATGCTGATTGCCTTCGGCGGCGACGGTACGATCCTGCATCTGGCCCGGACAGTGGCGCTGCACAATGTGCCGGTGCTGGGCATCAATCTGGGGAGCCTTGGCTTTATGTCCGAGCTGGAGCCAAATGAGCTGGAACGGCTGCGTGACCTGAAAAGCTGGGATTTTGCCGTGGAGTCCCGGATGATGCTGGACGTGACCGTGCTGCGGGATGGTAAGCCCGTATACAACAATATCGCGCTGAACGACGCGGTGATCTCAAAGGGCAGTGTGGCCCGGGTGGTGCGGCTGGATGTATCTACGGAGGAGGGCCGGCTGACCAGGATCACCGGCGATGGGGCCATTGTGTCCACGCCCACCGGATCCACGGGGTACTCTATGGCGGCCGGCGGGCCCATCGTGGAGCCCACGGCTCACAATCTGCTGCTGACGCCCATCTGCCCCCACTCGACCCGGGCGGGCAGCTATGTGCTCTCACCGGAGCACACGCTGCTGGTGGAAACGGCGGACGCCAATCGGAAGTTCGTATATCTGTCTGTGGACGGCGGGAAGGCGTTTTCGCTGAAAAACGGCGATGTGGTGCGGACACGGCAGTCCAAGTTCGTGACGAAGCTGGTGCGGCTGAGTAAAAAGAGCTTTTGTGAGATACTGGATTCAAAGATGGGGATGGAGGCGCTGAAGCATGAAAAATGACCGGCAGACAGCGGTATTGCAGATCATTGAGGAAACAGCCGTGGAGACACAGGAGCAGCTGATGCAGCTGCTGGCAGTCCGTGGCTTTGCCTGCACACAGGCCACTGTTTCCCGGGACATCAAGCAGCTGCACCTGATGAAGGCACCGGACGGCAAGGGTGGGTATCGCTATGCCGTGTCGGCGCAGATGCCCAAGCTGAATTTTGAGGAGAAGCTGCAGACGATCTTTCGGGAGTGCGTGGTCTCAGCGGAAAACGCGCAGAACCTGGCGATCATCAAGACGATGAACGGCATGGCCAACGCTGCCGCCTTTGCGCTGGACAGCATGGAGGATACGGATATCGTGGGTACGCTGGCCGGCGACGACACGGTGCTGCTGGTATTTCACGACAGTGCCCACGCGGCGGATTTCTGCGAACAGGTGCGGCAAATGCTGCGCTGAGGAGGGAAGATCGGTATGCTGGAGCTGCTGCATATTGAGAATATCGCCATTATCGAGGCGGCGGATATCGAATTCGCACCGGGGTTCAATGCCCTGACCGGTGAGACCGGCGCGGGCAAGTCCATTGTTATCGACAGTCTGAGCGCTGTACTGGGGCAGCGGACCAGCCGGGAGCTGATCCGTACCGGGGCCGAAAAGGCGTTTGTCAGCGCGGCTTTTTCCGGTATGGCACCGGAGCTGACGGAGGAGTTGGGCATCCAGCCGGAGGCGGATGGGACGCTGCTGCTGCAGCGGGAGATCCAGACCGACGGCAAAAACGTATGCCGGGTCAACGGCCGTCCGGTAACAGTGGGACAGCTGCGGGCACTGGGTGCCCGACTGCTGAATATCCACGGGCAGCACGACGGGCAGCAGCTGCTGGACGAGGAGCAGCACATTGTGTATCTGGACAGCTTTGGCAGGGTGGAAAGTCTTGCAATTACATATGCTGAGAAGTATAAAAACTTTACAGATATACGGCGGCAGATCGGGGCGCTGCAGATGGATGAGGCAGAAAAGGCCCGGCGGGTAGACACCCTGCAATATCAGATCGAGGAGCTTCGTCGGGCAAAATTGACGCCCGGTGAAGAAGAGGAATTGACAGCGCGGCGGGGGATGCTCCGGAACGCGGAGAAGTTCCTGGACGCGGTGGCCGGGGCGGACTATGCCCTGAACGGTGACGACAGCGGCGGCGGGGCGCTCAGCGCTCTGCGGCAGGCCCAGGACGCGCTGGGTGGCGTACGACATCTGGATGACGCTTTCGGCCAGCTGTATGAACGTCTGGGGGAGGCGTATAGCGAGGTCTACGACATCGCGGCTACCGTGGAGGACAAGCGGGGCGAGCTGGATGTGTCGCCCGGTGAGCTGGACCGGGTGGAGAGCCGGATGGACCTGCTGTACCGGCTGAAAAAGAAGTACGGCGCGACCGTGGAGGATATGCTGGACTACCAGGCCCGGTGCGAGGCGGAGCTGGCGCAGATCGAGGATGCCGGCGACACGCTGGCACGGCTGGAGCAGGCGCTGTCCAAGGCGGAGAAGGAGGCACGGCAGGCGGCGCAGGCGCTGTCCGACGCGCGAAAGGCGGCGGCGGAACAGCTGACGTCGCAGATACTCGCCGAACTACAGCAGCTGGACATGGGGAAGATACGCTTTGCGGTGGACTTTGCAGAAAAGCCTCTGGACAGCGACGGCATGGACACGGTACGGTTTTTGATGTCCGCCAACGTGGGCGAGGAGCTGCGTCCCATCCACAAGATCGCCTCCGGCGGCGAATTGGCCCGGATCATGCTGGCTATGAAGAACGTGCTCAGTGAGCAGGATCACGTGGGGACGATGGTGTTCGACGAGGTGGACACCGGCGTTTCCGGCCGGGCGGCCCAGAAGGTGGCGGAGAAGATGGCGCGTATCAGCCGCAGAAAGCAGGTGCTGTGCGTGACCCATCTGCCGCAGCTGGCAGCTATGGCGGACACGCACTTCTCCGTGGAGAAGGGCGAGAGAGGCGGCCGTACCTATACAGAGGTGCGGCGGCTGGACCGGGAGCAGCGGCGGCAGGAGTTGGCGCGGCTCACCGGCGGCAGCCATGTGTCCCAGACCATGCTGGACGGGGCAGAGGAGCTGCTGGTACAGGCGGAGAAATTCCGGGCGGAGCTGTAGCTGTTTTTCGCAACATGAAAATAGTGGTTGACAAACGAAAAAAATCTGCTACAATAACCTCAACTTGATACCGCAACAGCGATGAAGGGAATAAGTAGCGCATTTCAGACCTGCAAAGAGAGCCTCCGGCCGGTGTAAGGAGGAGAGGAAGAAATGGGTGAATACATCCCGGAGCAGCCTCCCGAACGTTCGCGTGAGCCAGTAGGGATGTGTCGGGTCCGCCCGTTACAGCGGTAGGGTGTGTCTGCACCCAACGAGGTCGTGTCTGCGAGGGCATGGCGAATATGAGGTGGTACCGCGAGCGTCTGCATCGCCCTCTGTCGAGATGACAGGGGGCGTTTTTTATTCCCTGTCACAAGAAAACAAATGAACATACAGAAAGGAAATTGAAGCTATGGGTATTTATGAGGAACTGGTGGCCCGCGGTTTGATCGCACAGGTCACAAATGAAGAAGAGATCCGCGAGATGGTCAACAACGGCAAGGCCACATTCTACATCGGCTTTGACTGTACGGCGGACAGCCTGCACGTGGGCCACTTTATGGCGCTGTGCCTGATGAAGCGTTTGCAGATGGCGGGCAACAAGCCCATCGCCTTGATCGGCGACGGCACGACCCTGATCGGCGACCCCTCCGGCCGCACCGACATGCGTCAGATGCTGACCGAGGATGCCATCAAGCACAACGCAGAGTGCTTCAAGCGCCAGATGGAGAAGTTCATCGACTTCTCCGACGGCAAGGCGCTGATGCTGTATAACTCCGAGTGGCTGAAGCCGCTGAACTACATTGAAATGCTGCGCGAGGTGGGCGCCTGCTTCTCCGTGAACAACATGCTGCGGGCCGAGTGCTACAAGCAGCGCATGGAGAAGGGCCTGAGCTTCCTGGAGTTCAACTACATGATCATGCAGAGCTATGACTTCTACTACATGTTCCAGCACTATGGCTGCAACATGCAGTTCGGCGGCAACGACCAGTGGAGCAACATGCTGGGAGGTACCGAGCTGATCCGCAAGAAGCTGGGCAAGGACGCCCATGCCATGACCATCACCCTGCTGCTGAACTCCGAGGGTAAGAAAATGGGCAAGACCGCCAGCGGCGCTGTGTGGCTGGACCCCAACAAGACCAGCCCCTTCGAGTTCTTCCAGTACTGGCGCAACGTGGATGACGCCGACGTGCTGAAGTGCATCCGTATGCTGACCTTCCTGCCGCTGGAGGAGATCGACAAGATGTCCACCTGGGAGGGCTCTCAACTGAACGAGGCCAAGGAGATCCTGGCCTACGAGCTGACCAAGCTGGTGCACGGCCAGGAGGAGGCCGACAAGGCCAAGGCCGCATCCAAGGCGCTGTTTGCCGGTAACGGCGATACCGAGCACATGCCCACCACCGAGCTGACCAACGATGATTTCGGCGGCGGCAGCATCGACGTGCTGACCCTGCTGGTGAAGTGCGGTTTGGCGGCCTCCAAGGGTGAGGCGCGCCGGCTGGTGCAGCAGGGCGGCGTCTCCGTCAACGATGAGAAGGTAGCGGCCATTGAGACGACCTTCGGCTGCGAGCAGTTCACCGGCGATGGCGTGGTCATCAAAAAGGGCAAAAAGGTGTTCCACAAGGCTGTTTTGGTGTAAGCTGTGCGCTGCATCTGTAATTATTGCCATCGTTTTTTGGAAAAGCCGCGGTATGACCGCGGCTTTTCCCTATGTAAAGGAACTTTTCCGGCAGATGTCAAGAAGAAAATGGACAAATGACAAAAAATATCAATCTTGAGATGTAACACAAGAAGATCTCCGGGCGCCAGGCAGCTGGCGGCGGAGTGTGTTACAAGCGGTATCGCTGCGCGATGTAGCATGGAAACACCGCGCCAATCAAGACCACGAAAAAAGCAGCTCTCACGGGGGAGCTGCTTTTTTCATGCGGAGTGCCCTTGCGGGCAGTCTTGACAGGCGGGTGGTTCCCTGCGTTGGGTAACCAACATGGCCAGCTTCGCCGGCCATGCTGACGCAATTTCATATCATGGGGACGCGGGGCGCGGCGTAACACAAGATTGCTGCAGCAGCTCCGGCGACGTGGGCGAATTTGTGTTACAATCATTGAAAGACCACGAACTATCCTGAAACATAAGGGAGGCTCTCATGGGACACTACATGACGAAAGAGGAACGCATCATCCTGCAGACGCTGCTGGACGAGAAGAAGCCGGTCAGCTACATCGCCCGGAAGCTGGGCTGCTGCCGCCAGACGGTCTACAACGAGATACGGCGCGGACAGTATCTCCATAACTACGGCTACTATGACAAGCTGCGGTACTCGGCGGACAAGGGGCAGCAGATACACGACTACAATCAAACGGCAAAAGGCAGGCCGCTGAAGATCGGCAGCGATCACGCCTTTGCCGCCTACATCGAGCACAAGATCATCGTGGACAGGTACTCCCCGGCTGCTGCTCTGGCAGCGGCACGGAAGTACCCTTTTGCTACAAGGATATGCGTCAGTACTCTGTACAGCTATATCGACAAGCAAGTATTCTACAAGTTGGGCAACCGGCACCTATGGGAGAAGTGGAAGAAGCGGCCCAAGAAAACCGAGGACAAGGGGCAGCGGGTAGTACACCCGAAGCTGCCCAGCATAGAGGTCAGACCGGCGCACATTGACCGACGCGAAGAGTATGGACATTGGGAAATGGACTTGGTGGTCAGCGGTCAGAATGGAAGAAGTGTACTTCTCACACTGACGGAGCGACTGAGCAGACAGGAGATCATCGTCAAGCTGCCGGACAGACGGGCGGAGACCATACGCAGGGCCATAGACCGAATGGAGCGTAAGACGCCGGGCTTCCGGCAGAAGTTCCGGTCTATCACCACCGACAACGGCAGCGAGTTCATGGAGTATGACAAGCTGGTCAAGAGCTGTCGGAGAAAGGGCAGCCGCTTTGACATCTACTACTGTCACAGCTACTCCGCATGGGAGAAAGGCAGCGTGGAGAACCACAACCGCATGATACGCCGCTTCTTCCCCAAAGGCACCAACTTTGACGAGGTATCACTGGCAGAGGTACAGCGGGTGCAGGATTGGATGAACCGGTATCCGCGCAGAGTGTTAGGTTGGCAGACACCCGATGAAGCCGCAGCATAGGCAGGGGCCCCGCGCGGCTGAAGCCTTGGCGCGGGGCCCCGCTGTAACACATTGTGCAGCTGCAGCCTACTTGGATCGGCGCCGCAGCAGGACCAGGACGTGTTACATCACTTGCGTAATTTCTTCTGACTTCTCCGCCACTTCCGGGAGGGCTTGACCACACCGTCCATATTGGCCTGCTGCTCGTTCCGGCGCAGGGAGAGTATCTCCTCCTCAGACAGCATATCGCCCTCCTTGAAGGACTTTTGCAGATTACCCACACAGGCCAGCGTGTCGTATGCAGCATAGTCCTTGTTGGTCACGAACCAGCAGCGGCGGGTAAGCGGTGTGAGAAGCTGGGTGTTGGTAGCGTTCTCCATCTCCCATGCGTCATAGAGGTTCTGACGCTGGAAGCGCCACAGCTTATCACAATCCACCACGCAGCTTGTCACCTGACGGAGCAGCGCGTCTACATGGCCGAAACGCTGGGCGGTGTAGTACATGGAAATATGGTAATGGCGGCAGGTCAGCAGAGTGTTGAGGAACAGCGGGTCAATGTTGCTCTTGAAGTTCCGGCTGTTCATCTGGACGCTGAACTCGTCACCCAGCACCAGTGTGACGGTGAGCGTGTCGTGCTCCCTGTCATACTGGCCGTTCTTTTCAGCACAGTAGACCACCTGCTGGAGGGAAACGAAGTCATCATAGGGGATGGACAGCGCCACATTGGACAGCACCTTGACCCGCTGCTCTACCCACATGGCCCGGTCCTTATCCCAGACCGGCTTACCGTCATACTGCTCGTACATGGAGACCACCTTATGGACAGCGGAGAGTGTCTTGCCCTTGCCGAACAGGCCGACGTAGGCCACCAACTCGCCGGTCCTGCACTCGTTCCATTTGCGGTACTTGAGATATTGGAACAGGTCAACGGCGCCATAGCGTACCAGCTTCACCGGGTGGAAGAAGGCGCAGCGGATGGTGGGACAGAGCGCCAGCACAAGGCCGAGGCCGATAAGTATGATGACCGCCATATCAGAACCTCCGCCAGTTGACCAGCGCGGCGGCCACGGCCGCCACGATGCGGAACACGGCGGTGACCAGTACCATGGCCACGAATACGGTCAGCAGATAGGGTATCAACTCGGCCATGGTGGTAGGCGGCACGATGTCCACGCCGGTGATCTGGAAGAATTCAGCCACAACAGATGCCATCAGAACACCCCCTTTACAAAGTACCATAGCATGAACATGAAGCCCAGCACGAGGAACAGGAGCAGCATACCCTCCGTGACGGTGTACTCGTCAAAGGGTTTGGAGAAGAACAGGCCGGGGTCCGTTTCCTCCTGCGGCAGTGCGGTGGTTTTGATCTGGTCGGCCAACGCCGGGTCGTCCGTATAGAGGATGGAGCCGTCCGTGTCGTAGATGGTGGTATACTCCTGCTTTGTTTCAGCCTCCGTGGTGTCGGTGTCATCGACGGCGGGTTCCTCGTCCGGTTCCAGCGCCGGTCTGAGCGCCCACTCCGGTATATCCTTGGCCGTGGGACCGGTATCAGCCGTTGTGGCGTAGGCATTCACGGTGAGCATAAGCAGCAGCGCCAGCAGCGCGGAGGTCAGCGGTATGTACTTCAATTATCATCACCCCACTTGAACAGAAGATAGATCACGGCGCCGGCCACGATGAGCCAGAGGAGGATATTCCAGAGGGTGAAGGTCAGACCGTCCACGGTGAACTCTATCTGAAATATCTGCAGACAGGCAGACAGGACTTGTCCGAGAACTTGCATCAGAATACCCTCCTTTTGATAATGACGCCGATGGCCAGAATGACCAGCGCCGCTTCAATGATGGTCAGCCACTCGGCGGGGATAAAGGGAAACAGGCTGGTGCCGAGATTCAGGAAAGCCGTGAAGAAGTTTTTGACGGAGTCCACCGTATGGTCCAGCAGCAGGTCCACATCGTCCAGACCGTCCAGCAGATTAAGGATGAAGTGCAGGGAGCCAACGATAAGGCCGTTGATCAGGCTGGTGATCATATTCAGCAGAGCCCGCAGCGGCTCAAGTAAAACAGACATGGTATCTCACCCCTGTAACACAAATTTCAGATCCTGGCGCCGGAGCTGCAGCAAGAAGTGTGTTACGAGAAAAACAGCTTCTTGCCCACGATGCCCAGCACCATACAGACTACGGCGAAGGTCAGCGCGACCTGCAGTTCAGACGGCAGAACCGTCCAGAAGCCGGTGAGCCACGCCGGGTAATCGCCGCCGAAGCCGCTGATCTGCTCCGTATACTCGTTGAACTTGGAGATGACCTCGTCCACGCTGGAGATGGCCTTGTCAAACAGCCGGACGATGAAGCCTATCAGCTTACCGGCGAAGGTGCCCAGCTTGGAGAACACCTTGACCACCAGCTGTGAGATGGAGCTGCTGCTGTAGTCCTCGTCCGGGGCACCGTCCCCGGTGTGGTCCTCGTAGGTCTTTCCGCAGCGGGAGCAGGTATAAATGTCATAGGCCGAGGCGGTCTCCTCGCCGGTATCCGAGTCGGTGACGGCGTCCACATGGGACGATATCACCCAGTCATGGCCCAGCGGGTCGATGATCTCCGAGTAGCTGTCCCCGCATTGGGAGCAGGTAGAGACCTGCAGGCCGGGCAGGGTGCAGTCGGCCTCCTGCTCCATGTGCTGTTCATAGGTATGCTCACAGGTGGCAGATCCGGAGGTACTCTGCAGTTCGGCAAGGATGGCGTCCAGACGTTCCAGCACCGGCGTAAGGTCCAGCTTCTCATCCAGCCACGTCTGGAACGATTGCAGCCATGCGAGGATATTACTGCTGCCGGACACATCCGGGGGCGGAGCGCCGGTATCGGTGTACCACTGTTCGCCGCAGACGGAGCACTGGTAGAGCGTATGGCCCTGGGTGGCTACGGTGCCATCCGAGTTATAGACCATGTTGACGTGCTCAATGACCTTCCAGTCGTGGCCTTTGGCGGCGAGGTTTTGCTCGTAGGTCTCACCGCACTTGGAGCAGGTGTAGCTGGCGTGGCCGCCCTCAAGACAGGTGGGAGCCGTGTCTATGGTCTCCTGCCAGTCGTGCTTGCAGGTGGTGGGGGTATCGGGATCGGAACCGGTATCATCCTCAACCACATAATTGTAGGTGTTGGAGACGTTATTATTTGTGATCGTCACGTTGGTATCACCAAACTGTACCGTCAACGCAACATCGTTATCCAGAGTGAGGAAATACGTCCGTGAGGAGTAATCGTATGACCACGACTTGATGTCATAGTAGGTATTGGTGGTCATATCGTAATACTTGTTGTTGGTCTCATCGACAATGGTGACGTCCGTATAGTAGTTGTCGGAATTGTCGACGTAGATGCCGGTAAGGTTGTCAACCCGATTGTTGATGGTATAGTCGTTAACAATGACTGTCGATGCGGGAAAAACTATCCAAACTGGGGTACGAATAGTAACAATTCGGCGATCGACGTAAGATGTATCAATTCGGTTACTATATTGACTGCCAGAAAAGTACGCATAAACCGTATCGCCAGAAGAAACGGTCCATTTAGTTCCCTCCGACTGATATTGACGCCAAGTCCCATCGACAGTCTTTGCGGTTAGTGTATGCCCATCAGTGGAAAATAAGGAATGTTCAAGAAATGGAGAAGACCAAATCAAAGTATACACGCCGGCAACAGGAACTGTGAATTGTAGGGTTTGATCCGTCTTGCCGAGCCTGTACTGGTATAAACGACCGTTATCGTAAGCGGAATTAATAACAATACACGAGCCCAAAAGACGAACATCATAAAAATCAGCATCATAACCAGATAAATAAACAAAGTTTCCGGTCGTATCGATAGAAAATACTGGGTTTGCGAAGAACCCACCAGCTTTGGACCAGTTAGAGACGTCCGACCACTTGGGTTGCCACAGCAACTTTCCATCGCTGGTATACCCTGTGGCCGGAAGCTGATTAACGTACTGGTTATAGTCCAGCTTCATATCATCCGGGCTTGTCCATGTAGGTGTAGAGGGCGTTTCAGAACCGCCTCCGGAGCTACCGCCGCCAGACTCACCGGAGCCACTGCCGGAGCCGGAACTGCCACCGGAACCACCAAAGCCGCCACCGCCAAAGCCTCCGCCACGACCGCCGCCGCTGAAACCACCGCCGCCGGACCAGCCGCCGCGACTGCCGCCGCTGATACCGGTACCGGAACTGCTATCACCAAAGAGCAGATTATAGACGATGTCCCAAAAAGTGGTCGGCTTATATGTACGGCTGCCGCCGCCGAAGCCATCGGCAAAAACCGGGGAAATGCACGAAAACACTATTGTAATCGCGCAAATAACTGATATAATGCGTTTAGGGAGATACAAAAAATCACCACCCGGAGGAGAGAATATGAACCACTACATATACGCCCAGATACTGAATATGCAGGCCATGGCAAAAACCTTTGGGCAGTCCTGCGAACTGGCGGCCATGAAGGATGACGGCCAGATCAGCAAGGACGAAGTCAAGCAGCTGAAGCGTATCAAAGCCGCCGTGGAAGCGTTCTGTAAGGAACTGGATAAAGTGAAGGACTAACCCCTAATCCCTCGCCGCAGGCGGGGGATTTTCCTTTGTAACACATTTTCCCGATCTGACGCCGGGCAACTAAGATCTATCCGTGTTACGCTTCTTCGTCCTCGTCCTCTGCGATGACCTTCTTGATCTTCTTCGGCTTCTTCACCGGCACGGCCTTGCCGCCAAAACACTGGGGGAACAGCCAGCGCAGCAGCCGCATGACCACCCAGACCATGAGACAGGACACCAGCACGAGGATGAACAGGCAGACCAGGACAATGGCCGCCGTTACGAGAAACTTTATCATATCTATACCTCACTCTTAAAATCGTTTGGACCTGCGGTAGATATATAGAAACAGACCGGCCACCACGGCCAGCAGCGTGGCTGTCATGAAAAACGCCAGCAGCGGCTGGGCGAATACCGCCGAGAAGACGCCGCTGATCAGCGAGCAGATGCCGGTCAGAAATGCGGAAACAGTCATAGACACCTCCAAAAGAGAGAAGGAGGTATGGGGAGTTCCCCATACCCCTTGTGTGCGGCATCAGCCGCGGGCAGCGCGCTTGGCCTTGCGGAAGATGGAAAAGCCCAGAGTCACCAGACCGGCGCAGATGAACAGCGTCAGAATGGGATTGGCGGTCATGATGTCCCAGACATCACCGACCAGCGTAGCCAGCGTACTGGTGTTACCAAGGATGGTAGCAACGGTGGTGGAAGCAGCAGTCTCGGCAGTGCCCTCCTTTCATAGATTTGATGGTTGCGGGAGGAGGACTCGAACCTCCATCTCCGGGGTGAGAACCCGGCCAGCTACCTTTACTCACACCCCGCCATGTAACACGCTGCGGAGCTGATCGGCTTGCTCATGAGCGCCGCAGCGTGCTGTTGATGTGTTACGATTGCATGTCAAACAGCCGGTTCAGGTCGCGCAGCCGGGCTTCCAGTGAGCTGATGAACTGCGTGGCTGCGTAGTAGCGATCCTGCAGCTTGCTCAGCGCTTTCTGCTTGTCGCTGATGAGCATATCCAGCCGTTCGGCCTGCCGCTCCTTCTCCGGCAGCAGCATATAGCAGTTATAGACCATGCGCTCAAACTTCTGGGTGAAGTTCTCGCCTACCTGCTGGTTGATGATCTCGATCATCTCGTCCGAGAACCGGACGGAGCGGATGTTGTTCTTTGCCATGTTATCCTCCTGTGTAGGTCTGTACCAGCTGGAACAGATACCGTCCCAGAGCGTAACCGGCACCGCCGATCACGCACCACTTGAGCCTGTCCCAGAATCGCATGACCTTCCTCCTGTACTTGTACCATGTGTGACGGAGACACCGCCACACGGCATAGAATATCTGAAATTCGTTCATGTCATGTACTGTCCCGCCAGCGCCGAAAGCCGGTCGGCCTTGTACTGCTGTACCAGCCGGGTATACTTGGGATTCTCCACCGTGGGACGTTCCTTGATCAGACGCTGGAACTCATGAATGCCGTATATCTGAAGCAGGGCGTCTATGGCGTTGCCCGCCTGATTGACCACATACTCCCGGCAGCGGTCTATGTTGTAATCCATGCCGGGCGCCGTGTATATCTTGATCGGCGTCAGAACCTCCAGCATGTCCAACCAGTAATCCGTCATCTGCCAGCGCCACTTGTTGGTATCGGTATCATCCGGTATGACGTAGCGCAAGTAATTCAGCAGCACGCCGCTGAACGCTTCCCCGATGCTGAGAGGTATCTTGCTGTATTGTATGGCGCGGTCATCCCGGAGCTGCATCTCCACGCGCACCCAGTGGGTGCCCGGTTCACAGTGCCGCTCGGCGGCCTTGTCGTAGATGCGGACGAGCACCTTGCTCTGCGGGCTGCCGATCTGCACCGTGGAGCCCTTGGAGCTGAGCACGGTCTCCCAATAGTCGCTGCGGCTGACGTAATGCTTGCGGCGGGTGTCCTCCACGACCTCGTCTATATCCAGTATGCCGGTGTGGTCATCAAAGGCCACGTCCAGACGGGTGATCTTCAACTGTTGGATGGCGATCCAGCCGAACAGGTCGTCCCAGTTTTTGGCGGAGAGGGACTCGAACGTCCGGCAGCCTTGACCGGACATCTCCACCCACACGCCCATATCCTCCCGGCCGTTGTAGTGGACGCTGATGCAGGAGAAGTATTTGCGGTCACGGTAGCCGTGCGCGCCCTTGGTCTCCTGCCACGGACAATGGGTAAGCCCCAGTGCTTCTATGAGCTGCTCCGGGGTGTGGTTCTTGCTCGTAAATGAAAGCCAGTCGTAAAGAACGATGTTCTCCTTTCCTTCCATAACAGACCCCCTAACCGGCTATCTTGTAGGTAGTGACCCCCTGTTAGCGGGGGGGTCACGCCGGGAGGAGCGACCTCCCGGCGTTGCAGGGATGAGGGGTTTGCGACAATGGCCTTAGAAGGAGACCTCGTTCAGCTCGACAGAAACGCCGGTAGACGCAGCCAGCGACACGCGCTTCTTCTCGTCGAAGTACAGGTTGACGACTTCCAGCGGCTTAAGGTCTTTCCATACGGCGTTGGACACGCAGCGCAGCTTCTCAGCCTTCATGCCGTTGGCGCTGTAGTTGTCAGACTTGTAGGAGCTGACCGAGGAAATGACGAACAGCTGATAGTACGGCTGCATGACAATGACTTTCTGGCCCTTGTCGTCCTCGCGCTCGGTCTCCATCTGACCTTCCGCCCAACCAGTTACGACCCACTCACGTTCTTTGAATGTGTACAGCTTGCTTTCGTTTGCGCTCATATAGAGCCTCTCTTTCTGCCCATGTAGGGCTATGTAATATGAAAGACAGGCCCGGATCAGTTGACCCAGCCTGTCCAAGTACATATTAAAACCTGCAAAAGGAACTTTTCCCGGGAAAAACGTTGCATAAAGGCGGGAAATATACTATAATATCCCGCGGTGTGCAAATTTTGAATGAATGAGTGATACACGATGAAAACACACGATTTTTACTTTGACCTGCCGCAGGAGCTGATCGCGCAGACACCGTTGGAACGGCGGGACGGCTCACGGCTGTTGGTGCTGGACAAGAAAACAGGGGCGGTAGAGCACCGGCATTTCTACGATCTGCCGGAGTATCTGCGTCCGGGCGACTGCCTGATTTTGAATAACTCCCGGGTGCTGCCGGCACGGCTGCTGGGCCATCGGGTGCCCGGCGGCGGAGCCTGCGAAATTTTGCTGCTTATCGACCGGGGCGACAACGTGTGGGAGTGCCTTGTCCGTCCGGGGAAGAAGCTGCGGAAGGGCGCGCGGGTGTCCTTCGGCGACGGAGAGCTGACGGCGGAGGTGGTGGACGAGCTGCCCGACGGCAACCGGCTGGTAAAGTTCTCTTATGAAGGGATCTTCCTGGAGGTGCTGGAGCGACTGGGCAAGATGCCCCTGCCGCCGTATATCAAGGAAGAGCTGCAGGATCAGGAACGCTATCAGACGGTGTACTCCAAGGTCAACGGCTCGGCGGCGGCGCCCACAGCGGGGCTACATTTCACGCCGGAGCTTCTGGAGCGAGTACAGGCAATGGGTGTAAAGGTAGGATACGTTACACTCCATGTGGGACTTGGGACATTCCGCCCGGTGAAAGAGGACGAGATCACCGACCACACCATGCACAGTGAATACTGTGTGATCCCCCAGGAGACGGCCGATCTTATCAACGAGACGAAGAAAAACGGCGGGCGGGTCATCTGCGTGGGTACCACCAGCTGCCGCACGATAGAATCTCAGGCAGCGGAGGATGGAACCATGCGTGCCAGCGCCGGATGGACAGATATTTTTATCTATCCGGGGTACAAGTTCAAGGTGCTGGACGCACTGGTAACAAACTTTCATCTGCCGGAGTCCACACTCATCATGCTGGTATCGGCATTGGCGGGACGAGAGCACGTGCTGGCGGCCTATCAGCAGGCGGTGGAGGAACGGTACCGCTTCTTCTCGTTTGGCGATGCGATGTTTATTCAGTGAAAGCAGGAGAGAGAAATGTTCAAGGTCATCAAAAAAGAGGGAAAAGCCCGGCGAGGCGTGTTTACCTGTGCCCATGGCGGCGAAGTGCAGACACCGGTGTTTATGAACGTGGGCACCCAGGCCGCCATCAAGGGCGGCGTCAGCGCTATCGACCTGAAGGAACGGCTGGGGACGCAGATCGAATTGTCCAACACATACCACCTGCACCTGCGCCCCGGCGACGATGTGGTGCGGCAAATGGGAGGACTTCATAAGTTCATGCGCTGGGATGGCCCCATCCTCACCGATAGCGGCGGCTTCCAGGTATTCTCGCTGTCGGGGCTGCGGAAGATCAGTGAGGAGGGTGTGACGTTTGCCAGCCACCTGGACGGACACCGCATCTTCATGGGTCCGGAGGAGAGTATGCGTATCCAGAGCAATCTGGGCAGCGACATCGCCATGGCCTTTGACGAATGCGTGGAAAACCCCGCGCCCTATGACTACGCCAAGGCCTCCTGCGAACGGACGCTGCGGTGGCTGGAACGCTGCAAGAAGGAGCACGACCGGCTGAACGCATTGCCGGACACGGTAAACCCCGGACAGATGCTTTTCGGCATCAACCAGGGTGCCACCTACGCCGATCTGCGGATATGGCATATGCAGCAGATCGCCAAGATCGACTGCGACGGCTATGCTATCGGCGGACTGGCGGTGGGAGAGCCTACGGAGGTGATGTATGAGATCATCGACGCGGTGGAGCCGTATATGCCGGCGGATAAGCCGCGGTATCTCATGGGCGTGGGCACGCCCAGCAACATCATCGAGGGTGTGGCCCGGGGCGTGGACTTCTTCGACTGTGTGATGCCGGCGCGCAACGCGCGGCACGGAAAGCTGTTTACCTGGAAGGGCACGCTGAACATCAAAAATGCCAAGTACAAGCTGGACGAACAGCCCATCGACCCGGAATGTGACTGCCCGGTGTGCCGGCAGTTCAGCAGGGCATATCTCCGGCACCTGTTTACAGCGGAGGAGATGCTGGGAATGCGCCTGGCGGTGATGCACAACCTGTATTTTTACAACAAGCTGACGGAGCGTATCCGTGACAGCCTGGACAACGGATGCTTTGACGCATTCCGGGAGGAATACAGTAAAAAACTGGCGGAGAAGATATAAACCTCTTGCCAAAAGCAAAAGAACTATGTATAATAGTATCACTTTGTTGTTAAAGGAGTAATGTTCCATGATTCAGATCGCTTACGCTGATGCTGCCGCTGCCACCACCACCGGCGGCATGGGTTCCACCATTCTGATGATCGTCCTGATGATCGCTATCTTCTACTTCCTGATGATCCGCCCCGAGAACAAGCGGAAAAAGCAGGCCGAGGAGATGCGGAGTTCTCTGAAGAAGGGCGATTGGCTGACCACCATCGGCGGCGTGTACGGCCGCGTCGTGGCTATCACCGACCGTACTGTGGTCATCGAGACCAGCGAGGACCGCGTTCGCGTGGAGTTCCTGAAGTCCGCTATCGGCCAGGTAGGTACCCTGGACGAGCAGGCTGCCGCCCAGCAGCGTCCGGTGAAGAAGGCTAAGAAGGAAGAGGCCGCGGAGGAAACTCCCGCTGTGGAGGAGAAGACCTCTGATGAGGTCACCGAGGCTCCCGCTGAGGCTGACAAAACCGACGCCGAGTAATACAGACCGAGAGGAGCGCTGCCCAGAGGGCGGCGCTCTTTTTGCGCTGACAGCGATCAGTACCGGTGTATCATGTGATGCAGACCTTCCGCATAAGCTGAAGCAAAGCTGATGCGGGAGGTATTCTTATGTCTTGGAAGCAACTGGCCGGCAAAGGAACGTGGCTGGGCACCGCCACAGCGGCAGTCGTGCTGCTGGCAGCACTGGGCGTATCATCACTGCTCCTGCTGCGGGGGATCGTGCCGGAGCGCGCGATGGGTCCGCTGGTATGGGGCAGCAGCGTTCTGGCGTGCTTCTGCGGCGGACGTATGGCCATACGGCAGGGCGGCGATGGTCCGCTGCCTCGGGCGCTGGCAGTATCCGCCTGCGTATATGGTGCAATGTGGATCGCGGCGCTGACGGGAAACGAGGCGATACATTTTGCCGGCAGCGGCATCGCCCAGACCTGCGCCGTGTGGGGCGGCGGCCTTTTGGCGGGACTGATCGGAACGAAGCAGAAACGACGGAGGCCCCGCAGCGGCCGCCGGAAGGGCGGTGACCGTCGAAAACGGGCGGTAACATAAAGCGGCGCATGGTTAAAATAACGAAAACGTGTTTTTGCGGCATTTTTTATCCGACGGTGCGGCGGGCGGCAGGGGAGTCGTTCGCCGCATCACGCTTTTCAAGATATGGTACAGGGATTTTCGGCATTTCCCCGGATATTGGGATTTCGGTATTTTTATAAACCGCGTCAGTACCCCGGTATATCTTGTTTACATAATTAAGTTGACATAACATTTTGACATAATTTACAAAAAATATGTTTTTGCGGAAAACCTCTTGCGGTTTTGTGAATTATGCCATATATTTATTATTACGTTTTGGCACGTCTATCGAGAGGGCTTGGCTCATACACTGTGGACGAGGTGAGCCCTATGAAGCTGCATCGTCGCCATATGCCTGTTCTCCAGCCGCCGAAGGCGCGGCTGTACATACTGTGCCTGTTTCTTGCCGCCGGGATCCTGGCGGGCTTTTTAGCGGGTCGGACTGTGGCGTCGGAGGACCTTCTGTCGTTGAGCCGCTATGTGACAGGCTATGCGAGGCTGAACGCAGAAGAACCGCGCAGCGCGGGGCTGTGGCAGGTCCTATGGACTTATCTGCGCTATCCGGCCGCGGCGTTTCTGCTGGGCTGTACAGCCTGGGGCGTGATGCTGATCCCGCTGACGTGCGCGGCCCAGGGCTTCTTCCTATCGTTCGCGGTGCAGTGCTTTGCCGCTGCACTGGGAAAGCAGGGCGTGGTATTGGCGCTGGCGGCGCTGGGACTGCGGTGTCTGTTCACCATACCATGTCTGCTGACGATAGCGGCGGACAGCTTTGCGTGTGCGTGGCGCCGGGCAGAACGTCAAAAGCCGGAGGTGAGAGACCGGCGGAGCGTGATCATCTGTGTGTTTGTATTGCTGACCGGGACAGTGGCGGAGTGCGCCCTGGTGCCGCGGCTTTTTGCATGGCTGATGCCAGGCTTGACTTGAAAGAGAGAGGAGTGAGGGACACATGACGGACTTTATCGCGGCATACCGCGACTATCTGACTGAGGAGAAGCACGCCTCCGCCAATACCCTCAGCTCCTATATACGTGACCTGACCCAGTTTCACAGCTGGCTGCTTTCCGTGGGCGTAACGGATATGCGGAAGGTGAAGAAAGAGACGATCAATGAGTATCTGCTGCATATGACCCACAGCGGCAAAAGCCCCGCCACAGTCACGCGGTCCACAGCATCGATCAAGTCATTTTATGCCTATATGATGCAGTGCGGCGCTGTGAAGAGCAACCCGGCCAAGAGTGTGGTGGCCATGAAGGTGGAGAGGAAGTATCCGGAGATCCTCACCAACCGGGAGGTAGAGCTGTTTCTGGAGCAGCCCAAATGCGTGGACGAAAAGGGATTCCGTGACCACGCTATGCTGGAGCTGCTGTATGCCACAGGAATTCGAGTCAGTGAGCTGATCGGTCTGGATGTCAGCGACGTCAATTTGTCCGCCGGCTTTATCCGCTGCCGCAGCAAGGGAAAGGAGCGCATCGTGCCGCTGTACACCGCTGCGGTGAAGGCTCTGGAGGACTATGTGCGGGATATTCGTCCCCGGCTCATCGCCGATGAGGAAGAGCATGCGCTGTTTGTGAATATGAGCGGCGAACGCATGAGTCGCCAGGGCTTTTGGAAGATCATCAAGTACTATCAGGAAAAAGCGGGCATCGAGAAGGATATCACCCCCCACACCCTGCGCCATTCCTTTGCCGTACACCTGCTGGAAAACGGCGCCGATCTGAGGTCCATTCAGGAGATGCTGGGTCACGCGGATATCAGCTCCACGCAGATATATACACACGTTATCAAAAAGCAGCTGAAGGATGTATATAATAAGGCCCATCCCCGTGCATAACAGCCTATCAAACCGCCCGGTTTTCCGGGCGGTTTTTGTTGCTATTTTTATTCCAGTTTGCTATAATAGAACAAATGTTGGGAGGTGGGCGCAGCTATGCGGATACTGGGCATTGACCCCGGCATCGCCATTGTGGGCTTCGGGCTGATCGAATCGAACCGGGGCAGTGTGCGAATGCTGCAATACGGCGCTGTGACTACCGAGGCGGGACTGCCGCTGGCGACACGTCTGGTGCAGATCGAAAACGACATGACCGCGCTGATCGCCCAACTGAAGCCTGATGAGATCGCCGTTGAGGAGCTGTTTTTCAGCAAAAACATCACCACAGGTATCGCCGTGGCCCACGGACGGGGTGTGATCCTGTGTACGGCGGAGCGACTGGGCGTACCCATATTCGAATATACCCCCATGCAGGTGAAGCAGGCGGTGGCCGGCTACGGCCTGGCGGACAAGAAGCAGGTGATGGACATGACAAAGCGGCTTTTGAAGCTGAAGGCAGTGCCGAAGCCGGACGACGCGGCAGACGCGCTGGCCATCGCCATATGCCATGCCCGCAGCGCTACCAGCCTGCTGCGGCGTAAGGACCCCGACGTGAAGGAGACTGTCTGATATGTATTATTATGTGAACGGCACCGTGGCGGAGATCGATGCGGGGCTGGCGGTCATCGACTGCAGCGGCGTGGGCTACGCCTGTGCCACGACGAACTATACGCTCTCCCAGCTGAAAAAGGGCGCACCGGCCAAGCTGTACACCTATCTGAATGTACGCGAGGACGCCATGGAGCTGTTCGGCTTCGCCGATCAGAGTGAGCTGCGGAGCTTCAAGCTGCTGATCGGCGTATCCGGCGTAGGCCCCAGGGCGGCGTTGTCTATCCTGTCCGCCGTAACACCGCAGCAGCTGGCGCTGGCGGTGGTGACAGAGGATGAAAAAGCACTGACTGCCGCCAACGGCATCGGCAAAAAGATCGCCCAGCGGGTGATACTGGAACTGAAGGACAAGCTGGCACGGGAGGAAGCGCTGGACGGCACATCCGTTAAGGGCGGCGCGCCCGCGATGGCTGCGGTGCCCCACAGCAAGAAAAGTGAGGCGCAGTCGGCATTGGCGGTGCTGGGCTACGGCAGCGCGGAGATCGCCGCGGCGCTGAAAGATATCGACATGGAAGCGCTGACGCTGGAGGACATCATCCGGCAGGCGCTGAAGCGCATGATGAAGTAGAGGAGGGGCGCACATGAGCATTGATTTCGGGGCGGACCTGTACGAGGAGCCTATCGTCGCCAAAACGTTTCTCAGTGAGGATGCCAACGAAGGTTCTCTACGGCCCCACACACTGGCGGAATACATTGGGCAGGAGAAGGCCAAGCAAAACCTGTCGATCTTCATTGAGGCGGCGCGGCGGCGGACAGAGTCTCTGGACCATGTGCTGCTGCACGGCCCTCCGGGACTGGGCAAGACCACACTGGCGGGCATCATCGCCCAGGAGATGGGCGTGAATATCCGCATCACCTCCGGACCGGCTATCGAGAAGCCCGGGGACCTGGCGGCGCTGCTGACGAACCTGAGTGAGAACGATATCCTGTTCGTGGATGAGATACACCGGCTGAACCGGGCGGTGGAGGAGATCCTGTACCCGGCCATGGAGGACTACGCCATCGATATCATCATCGGCAAGGGGCCTTCTGCCAACTCTATCCGGCTGGATCTGCCGAAATTCACCCTGATCGGCGCCACAACACGGGCAGGGTCGCTGTCTGCACCGCTACGGGACCGCTTTGGCGTGACGCTGCGGCTGGAGCTCTACACGCCTGAGGAGCTGGCAAAAATCGTGACGCGCAGCGCCGACATCCTGAACGTGTCTATTGAACCGGAGGGCGCTATGGAGATCGCGCGGCGGTCCCGGGGCACGCCCCGTATCGCCAACCGGATGCTGCGGCGGGTACGGGACTTCGCCCAGGTGATGGCCGACGGCGTTATCACCAAGTCCGTAGCGGACAAGGCGCTGCTGGCGCTGGAGGTAGACTATCTGGGTCTGGACAACGTAGATCGACGGATGCTGCAGGCCATTATTGAAAACTATGGCGGCGGCCCGGTAGGTCTGGACACGCTGGCGGCCACCATCGGCGAGGAGTCGGTGACGCTGGAGGATGTGTATGAGCCATACCTGATGCAGATCGGCTTTTTGACCCGAACGCCCCGAGGGCGCTGCGTCACGCAGAAGGCCTATGCACATCTGCACATTGCGTTTACGGGCCAGCAGCAGCTGGAATTGTAGTGCGCAGAGACGGTTCGGTGGAATTTTTCGGTTGTTCTCCGTAAGAAAGCCGTCAAATTTGAGTTATTTTTGACAAAGTTACACGATTGACTTGACAAATTATTTTGTAAAAAGGTATAATAGCGTATGGTGAATGATACAAGGGCTGAATATGACCATCTGCAGACGCTGAGCGACGAGGCGCTGTGCGCTCTGGTAAAGCAGGGCAGCCGCGACGCCGAGGAGATCCTAGTAGGACGTTACCACCGTTTGGTGCGCTCCTGCGCCCGTCCGTACTTTCTGGCGGGAGGGGATAGCGAGGACCTTTTGCAGGAGGGAATGCTGGGCTTCTGCGAGGCTATTTACGCATACGATGCGGAAAAGTGCGATTCGTTTTCCGCCTTTGCCTCGATCTGCATCACCCGGGAGGTACTTTCCGCCGTAAAGAAATACAACCGGCAGAAGCATCTGATGCTCAATTCCTCCATTTCTCTCGACGCGCCCGTGGACGATACGGAGGACGCCTCGCTCATGGGGCTTATCGAAGACGAAGCGGCGCCCGACATGGAAGAACATATCATTGCCAAAGAGGAAATACGAAACTGGGAGCGGACGATCCATCTTGTGTTGACGCCGTCGGAAAAAGAGGTCCTTCGGTATTATATGGAGGGAAAGCACTATCAGGACATTGCCGATGCGATGAATAAGACCGTCAAGTCGGTAAACAACACCATGCAGCGGATCCGAAAAAAGCTGCAGAAATACTGTGAATGAGGCCAATCAAAAAAGTGTGGGATCCCCGTAGGGGGGAGCCCACACTTTTTCAAGAAAGGAAACCACCGGCTATGCCGGTGGACGCGAAGAGTTCTACTTATGGATGGAAAAAGAAAACCTCCGATGATAGAGTGAAGTCAGGTTCGCCAACCGACAACGGACAGAATCAACAGAGGTTATCCCAAATAAGGTAATTATAGCACGAACTGCGTTCGTAGGGCGAAAAGCTATTTTAATAGCAGCGGAGCATTTCGTGCAAAAGAAAGAGATTCAATGCACCTTAAGGTGCGGCCGGTAACATGCCCTTATAGGGCTTGTGCAAGCCACCTGCTATGCCGGTGGTCTTGACTGTATGAAAAATCCCTTCTGACGAGGGGGCTGGGTTCAAACTTTACACAAGAGCGTCCGTCACATAAACCGGCAAAGCAGGATCGGAAGAAAAACGGCGGGGATGAAGTTCGTTACCTTGATCTTCGTAAGCCCCAGCATGTTGAGCGCGAGACCGATGATCATCAGTG
>ERZ827150.599-NODE-599-length-52247-cov-5.164355_pt1 | contig 52247 bp, 67 predicted proteins | sample MGYA00519779_ERZ827150 | MGnify/ENA primary metagenome ERZ827150 (study PRJEB31778, sample SAMEA3449267) | human gut metagenome | biome: human gut; feature: human-associated habitat; material: faeces | place: United Kingdom | collected 2010/2012 ...
GGCGATGGACGCGGAGAGCGTCACCCGCAACGCACTGAGCCGCAGGGCAACGGTCCATATCTGCGATGTCTGCGGCACGGTGGAGGCACTGGAAGACATGACGGGGGATCGGCGGCCGCTGACCGCATGGGCTATCGTCTCCGCGCCGGAGAACTGGCGTATGGAGGAAGATTGCTCGGAAAATGCCCCGAAACTGACTTGCCCGGTTTGCGGGAAAGAGTTTCAGCGAGAGAACATGATTTTCACGCGGGATTGCCACGGCATCACTTTCCGGCTGGTGTGTTTCGACTGCTATGACAAGGTCATGGGAAAAGGCTATGATGGCGCTTATTACAGCGAAGCAGATGAATGCATTGAGGAGGACTATTGAGCATGAGCAAATCTTGGACACCCGACGAGCTGGCTGCGGCCAGCTCCGCAATGAAAGCTGCCGGGCATATGAGCTACGAGGAGTTCTGCGCCGCGCCAGTGCTTCGGCTGGAATACAAGGGCCGCGACAGCTGGGACCGCCCCGTATATGAGTGCGACGGCAAACTCTATGTTGATGTCGATCCTCGAAAGAGCAAGCCGGCCGATATCTGCACGAAGCAGGGCAATGCCTTTGATGGTGAGCCGAGCGCGCCGATCCCGGATAATGCGATCGTCGAATTTGTGCCAGAACGCGATACTTGGCCGTTTTAACGGCCGTTCTGCTTCGTGGCTGGTGTTGCAACTGGTGTTTTCCAACATGGGCATAGAGAAACAGGACGGGCGCAAAATCATGCTGTAGGGCCGCAAAACGACTCTTGCCCATATAACAAAAAAGAGGCCCCTCCTTCGGATGGTTTCTCCGTCCGAAAGAGGGGCCTCTGTCAGTAAATAGTAGATATTCCCTTTGATCCTTGTTAAAAAATAACGCTATGCATAATACTTGATTTTTCCGGAAAATGTGATAAATTAAAAGTAGGCCTCCGGATATAAAAGGGGGTACTAGCATGGACACTGAACGAGTCCTGAACACCGTATTGATGGCGCTTAGCGTTATCATAGATCTCATTGCATTGGTCGTGCTGGCCTTGAAGTGAGTGCTAGTGCCTAGGTCATGATTCCTTCGTGCGGAATCGGTTGACATAGCTACCTTTTGCCGTTTCCCGGAAGGCCTCCACCCCCGCGTTGCCGGAGCAGTCCGGCACGCGGGGGTGTTGTTATTCGTCAACTTGTTTCAATATTACTTTTGCCATGGCATAGAAACCGCCCACGCGCTGTTGCATCAACGGCGCAGAGGCGATTTCGTTAATCGCTCTTTTTGCTCTCGGCAATCAGCGCTTCACCAGCACCCTTGATGATGGCTGTGATGTCAACGCCAGCAGCATTCAGAACACCCTTTGCGGCATCGGACATCTTGGCAAGCGCACCATTAACCAGCATCTTGCCGAGTTCGTTGATCTCATCCTTGCTCAGTTTGCCATCGGCGCTGGCCTTCTTCAGCCCTTCGACGGTAGTCTGCTGCAATTCGAGGACGGTCTTCTCTGCCGCTTTCGTGGCTTCCTCCGTGGCGGCAGAGATGTTCTTCAGCTCCTCACGCTTGCCGATCTTCGCGGTCAGCCACGCGCCAAGGACGCCGATCAGGGTGATGAGCAGAGTCGCCACGATCTGCACAGCATTTTCGATGATAACTTCGGTCATGATTATTTAGCCTCCTCATTGAGATTTTGGGCAAACCGGTGCAGGATCGTCACCAACTGCTCGCGGGTGATGGGGGCCTGCCAGCCCATATCATCACCGCCAAAGCCCTTGACGATGCCCTGAGCCTTAGCCCACTCGGTCGCTTCCTTTGCCCATTCGCTGGGCTTGTCTCCGGTCTTGCTGCCGCTCATCGCTTCCTGCAAAACCTTCTTGCAGATTCCCTTCACCTGTTCTTCTGTCATAGTAGATCCCTCCTCTGCTGTTTCGGGGTCAAAGCGCGGACGCCCAAACCCTGTGATATAGCTGCTGTTGCGGCTGTAGGTACGGCGCGCAACCATATTGCTGGTGTTGCCCTCAATCGTGGTGATCGTCGTTGTGTCGACGGCCTCGATGATACCGGTGTGATCAAAGTCCCCGAAGAAGATTTGATCGCCGGGCTGCGGATCGCTGGTGAAGTAGCGCCCGGCCTCCTTGTAATACTGGGCACTGTAATAGCAGCCCGCGCCATAAGGCCCGGTCTGGCACTCCATTGCCTGAGCTTTAGCGGCGTCTTTGCCGCAGAGAACATAGAAGCACCAGTCCACGAAGCAATCGCACCATGCGTATCCGCACTTGTCCCCGTTGTAATAACCTGCTGCATGCAGATCGCGGGCGTATTTGGTGTGGTTGCCGTTGCCGTCGTTAGGGGCAGTCTTACTGTCCAGATTGCTGTCGCTGTTCTTCTCATGATAGCCGATCTCGGCCCGTGCGATGTCCAGCAGTTTTTTTACGGTATAGCCCATAAACTTACCTCCTATTTACCGTCTTGATGCAGCGCGTGAATGCCCTGCGCCGCAAGAAAGTCTTTTTGCTTATGTTTGATTTCCGCCGCATAATTGAGAGCGGCATGCATATCGCCGTTGCAGTGCGCGTCAGGGATGCGCTGCACGGCTTTTGCTGTGGCTTCGCCTAACGCGATCGCGGCAGCAGTAGACTGGATGAGCAACAGAAACAAATCCTCCTGTGCCTTCGCCTGTTCCTCCGCATTCGATTCGCGCTTTGCGATTTTGCGTTCCAGCTGCCAAATGATCAGCCCCATGACAGCGCTGGGAATCCCCATCGCTGCGATGAATGCAGCGATAAACTGCCCAAAATTAAGGGTAATACTTCCCAAGGGAAGCGCCCCCCTCCATAACCGAGGCCTCGCAGATCGGGCAGACCTAACGCCCCTCCGGAATAATTGCACCGCAGCATACGCAGTAGTTATCCATATCGACCTTTCCGGCAAAAAGGCAGCACCGCCGAAGCGATGCTGCCCTTGCCTGTTTACAGATTGTCCGGGGCCTCATCTGCCCCAAGAATTTCGGAGTATTTCTTTTGTGTGTCGGTCATGAGACGCACGTCCTCCTCGTTCAAGTACCCGGCTTCGCTCAAGGCAAAGGCTAACCTTTGAATGAGCTGGGCTTGTGACTCTACCAAGCTGCACAGCGCCTCAATGATTTGCAGATTAGACATAAGCGCCGCCCCCTTTCATGATGCAGTATTGATTATACCAGATTGGGGGCGGTGCTTTGCCGCAGCGGAAGATTATAACGCCACGCGTTATTCCTCAGTGACGAGTTCTTCCATGCCGCTGTCGATCAAGATCTCCTTGACCTTAGCCTTAAGAAGACGGGGGACCTGCGCATAGGTCTTCTTGCCCAGCATGATCTGCTGCGCCCAGAGCATAGCCATCATATCAGCACCTCCTCTTTTTGAGAATAAAATAAGCGCACAAGCTTGAAGCCTGTACGCATATTTCCAGATTGTATCACGCATAGACGGTCTCCGACATTTCCAGCACGCATTCCATGAGCATCGTATTGGTTTCCTCAAGCTCGGCCACCTTTGCGGTGAGCTGCGCGCGCGTCAGCACCTCAATGCCGGGGTCGTCCGGGGGCGTAGGGTTGTTGTCTTCCGGGTCGGTGTCCTTGAGCAGTTCGTAATCGGCCTGCGTAATGCAAACCGCTGTATGCACCATGCCTGGAATCGCATCTCTGCCGTCAAGCTGGTATGTTTCGCTGCCATTGGCAGAAACAATGCCCTGCGCATGAAGCGCGGGGCATTGGAGAAGCAGCTTGTTGCGGCTTTGGTATTTGACATAGATTGGGGTTTCGATTGCCTCTGCCGACACGAAATTTCCGTCGGCATCAAGCACTTTCAGATAAATCATAAGCCCTCCGTAAATACGAACAGCTTGTTATATAGCTGCTCCATAGATTGTAACGTACGCCAGGCATCGAACCGCAGCGCATGACTGCGCCAGCTCTGCCACGATGCCCAGACATCTTCACAGGTGATTTCGCCCGCGTCCAACTTCCGGCGAAGCTTTTTCAGCTTTTGCCGCATTTTCACGATGCCTTTACGCGGCATCTTTTTGACGATTTTTCCGGTTGGTGTCAGGAACACGCGGATTTGCAGCCATGTGAAGCCGTGGGATAGCTTCACAATCTGCGTTTTTTTCGGATTCAGGGTAATTTCCAGTTTGTCGCAGACCTTCTGAATCAACGAAAGGCACCGCAGCAAGTACGCCTTGGACTCGTGGATCAGATATCCATCGTCCATATAGCGTGCACTGCAGCGAATCCGCAGCAGTTCTTTGATGGCATGGTCTAGTTCGTTGGCGCTCGCCAGCGCAAGCACCTGACTGATTTGGCTGCCGAGGCCGAGGCCAACCGTGCCGAACATCCGGACAAAGTGACCGATAATGCGAATTAGTCGCCGGTCAGCGAAATTTCTCCGGATGATGCGCTCAATGACCGCATGGGAAACGCGGTCAAAGAACTTGGAGAAGTCGAACAGAAGGATATATCCCCTTTGCCCGTGCTTGCGGTAATGCTCGCGGAGATGCTGCCCCAAGCGCCGGACGGTGAATGAATAGCCCTTGCCCGTCATGCTGGCCCCGTTGTCATGAATAAAAGTGCGGTGGAGCATCGGCACGAGCGCGTTGTCGCATAGGCAGCGCTGCACCACACGCTCACCGATGATTGTGCTGCGAATGTGGCGCTTTTTCCCGCGTTCGAACACATCGAATTCGAAAAAGCCAGGGCTTTTGTACGTTCCCGCCATCAGTCGCCTGTATGTCTGATAGACACTCAGTGGAGCCGTAGCGATGTATTTCTGCACGCTGGCCTTCCACGCCACATTCTGCCTGCATTTTCGGTACGCCTGATACAAATGCGCGAAGGAAAATACCGCATCGTAATTATCGTATTGCGCGCAGTTTCGCGCTTTCTTTTCTGCGCGGAGGGCCGCCCGGCGCCGGTAGCGACCCTCCCTCCGTTCTGCACTGGTCATAGTTTTCTCCTTGCCCCGTACTGCTGATAGATGGTTGCAACCGCAGCGCAAGGTCAACGGGCATGAAACGGCGCATTACCATCAAGCACCGCCATGCAAGAAGCGTCCGCCCGGACCTATCAAGGCATATATTTACCTTTCGGAAGGTTATATGCTCCTTCTCTCCTTCCTGTCTGCTTTCGCCGCCTTGCGGTTACTAGGTCTGCATGGAGAGGAGCCCCACGCGAGCGAATACGCATTGCTGGCGTTGTTCGCGTTCACGTTGCCGTTGTTGTTCACGTAGCGGAAGTTCGTGGCCGAGGAAGGATCCGGAGATCGGAGCCACCAGTTCACCGCCGAACCACAACAGAAATTTTCAGCATATAACCTATGGACTTACGGCAAATCCTTATAGCGGGATTTATCGCTTTTCAAAAGTGCTTTAAGCAATTTGATTTCCGAATCGACCAGCTCCATCCAATGTACCATGACGCCGGCCTCGAATCGGAACAGCTCATAAGCAACTTCAATTTGGGAAACCAAATTTTGCAGTTCTGCCCCGGCATTAAGAAAGTAGTCGCGCCGCAATTGGGCTTCGTGCTGGTTTGCCGGATAGATGCTATTCCCTCGTTTCACGTCCTCATATACTCGCGTCGCAATTGCCGCAAGAGTTTGATTGACGTAAAACGTATATCTTTTGGGGAAATTTACGCACTTTTGAATCGTGTAGATTTGAAGTTCACGCGCAGTTGCGAGGAACTGCGCCTCGGATGTTGACCGCGCGCTGCGAATAACAGACAATGGCACCGCCTCCTCTGCGTGATATTGTATCACTGGCACGGGTTATGATCGGAGAAACGGGAGAAAATAACGAAATACGTTATTCCGATTTTGTAAAAACGCGCGGCCGCTTACGCGGCGAAATAATGCCTGCGGCGCTTGGGTTATCCATCTGCGCCCAACGAGTGGGCGCAGATTTTGAGATAGCGGATTAAATACAGAAGCCCCACGCGAGCGAATACGCAAGGCTGGCGCCGCCCGCGGTCACGCCGCCGCCGTTGTTCACGCAGCGGAAGTTCGTGGCCGAGGAAGGATCCGGAGATCGGAGCCACCAGTACACCGCCGAACCTTCGGCATTGAATGTCTTGCGGATTCGGGAATTGTTGTCCGTAAAAACGGCGAAGGTTAGATTATCCGCCTCGGCATCAACTTCGTTCTTGTATGGAACAGCCGCGGCCTCGGCAGTAGTAACCTCTGCAGCGGAAAGCAAGAAAAGCTTGTCCTGCGAAGTCGAGATTTCCGCAGATAACCCGCCGATAGAGGATTTAACCTGCACCGTCTTTATAAGAGCCTGCCAGTGGATCGGCAAATTCTTGAGAACCGTCTCATTGAGATATGTGCGGATATCAGATTGTGCCCAGCCTCCGGTATTGACATTGGTCGTATGGTGCTTATACGGCGCAGACATCGCGCCGATCATATGCCACACGGTCTTGGCCATCGCCGTCCCGTCGGCAAGGCGGAAGTGATTGAAGCCAATCAGGGACAGAACAATGGACGTGTCCGTGAAAGCTGTCGTGGGAGTCAGAATCTTGATCTTATCTCCAAGCTCGAACCACGTTGCCGCCTGCCCCGAATTGATGATGCCGAACAGCTCACCTAAGCTATAGCCGCTGTTGTCGCCGCTCTCGTCGGAATACAGATAATCATAATCTGTTGCCTTTACTGCAGGAACAGAAGCGGCCTCAAAAAGAGCATTAACGTTCAGATCGGATTGGACGTTGGTCGATACCTTATCCCAGCCTGTAAAGATGTCGTTTGCAGAGCGATACGGCATGTCTCCGGAGTAAACCGCATCGGAATATACCTCAACCGTCTGCTCTTGCAGCAGGGTAAGATTATTCCACCATTTCACGGTGTAAGACCGCGCCGATTCAGTGAAGACGGCAGTGACCTCAAGGTTTTCTGTGACGTATGCGAACGACTTATTCCAAGACGTGAACATATACACCTTGTCGACGGTCGGAGCCTTCGTCGGCGTAGGAATCAGGCCTGTAGCAACGGGATCGGCAGCAGCCCCGTATTGGGTAACCGTCTGCGTATTGAGTACAGAGCCGTCTGCACCCTTGAAAGTCACGGTGAAGGTAGGAACCAGTTCGCCGTATGTGACCACCAGAGACGGGAACGCGGCTGTTACTGTATCATACTCAGTCTGCGAAATACGGGCAACAAATGCAGCGCCGGTCAGAACAAAATGATCTGCGTTGGCACCGTTGCTGTCAAGACCGGCAAGATTGGCCAACCGCAGCAGCAGCGATGCATTTTGCAGCGTCCAATCTGCACCGGTAATGCGGCCGCGGACAAGGCCTGTAGCATCAATGCAAAGCGTCTGCGTATTGATCTGAGGAGAGTTTTCCACCCAGAGGCTTGTCAGGCTTGCACCGGACATTGAGAAGGTCTGCAGTTTGGTCAATCCCCGTGCAACCAGCGTCCGAAGTGCGGGAAGATATGCCTTTTCGAGTGGAGCGCCGGGCGCAAATGTCACGCCGGTAATTGCGGAATTGGTCAAGTACAGCTCTCGCAATGCGGCAAGCCCGGACAGATCCAGCGGCTTCGCAAGTGCTGTAGCGCCGCGCAAGTCGATTACTTCCAGCATTTTGTTGCTGCCGACCGAAACGCCGCCGTATTCGGCGGTCATGCCGGTGTTCTCATAACCATCCTCTGCAGAGCCGAGAAGCAGCCGCTGCAGCCGGATCGCGGCGGAAATATCAGCGAACTTAGTATACAATGCCGCCATGCTGCCGATTGACTTGATGATGGACGAACGGTAGATATATGTCTCAAGGTCGTTCAGGGCCACATTGTCCGGACATTCCAGTGTATAGGTCTGGCCCTTCTTGGCTCTGGTGACAATTTCCGCAGCGTTGCCATACTGGACGCGCAGATAGGTGTCAGCATACGGCACGACGGAAAGAATATCGCCGTCCGGCTCCACGCCGCTCCAACTGTCCGGAGCATTCACACGCAAACTGATGCGGTCAGCGGTTGCGACGCTGCCACGGTACTTGGAGGCCATATAGCCCTCTTGGTAGATTTCAAACTGCCGCCGCTGATCAACCTTTGTCCCGAGCATCTGATTGATATAGCGTTCTTCTTCTGTGTTGTAGAGATAAGCCGAGAAGTATTTGCCCCACATATCCTCAGCGACCAGCGCCTCCGGTCTCGCTGCCTGATGCGCGAGGAACTTCGAGAGCAGCCGACTTGCGCTCCAAGCGCCAGCGGATTCACGATCCAAGAACATTGCTTTCAGCTCATCGGAAAAAAGTGCCCGAAGGTTGACCCACAAAACGCTGTCGGAGGCATTGAACACCTTGGATGCGCCAACAGAGTCCGTGTCCTCAAGCCCATAGGTAAAGGTCAGGCCACCGGAGTTGTCGCACCCAAGCGCAGTGTCATTGTCATAGTCTTTGTTGAAGTTCCAGCGGTAGTTACCTTCTGTGTCCGGTTCGTAGCTGACAAAGCAGTTTTTTGCACGATTATCCACCATGCAATGCCGTTCAGTGAATAGATAGTGATACAGGAGGCTGTTGACATTGAAGTGATCTGCCAGCTCTGCTTTGAACTTGGCCGACCGGTACGCTGCCGTATCATTGGTGTATGCTACGCCGTCGTAAGTTACAGATGCCGGCAATGCCGCACCGGTGGCTGCGGTTGTATCGGTAGATACCACCCACGACAAAAGCGCCTGCCACGCTGCTTTCTGGGTTGCGGTCGGGCTTTTAGGATATCGGAATTCAAAATTCCCGTTGCCGTCCCACGTTTCCTCGGACAGATCGTCAGATTTGAAACGGCATTGCGCGTTGTTATTATTGCTGATCTCCACGCACATGACTTCGGGATAGTCTTCAGTCTGCCCGAACACCGCAAAATTCTTCTTGCTATTGTTGAGGTCGCCGCAACCGTACAGAATGGTTTCTCCAGCCTGCACAGTCCGAGCGCCAACGGCAATCGGTGCATCAGCAGTAGATGTAAAGAAAATTGCGCACGGAACGCCCTGCACGGTATCGCGCACAGCCGCGTTGTCAGCACGAAGCTTGGTGATATTGGGCTGATATGCATTGTAATCGTCTGCCAGGATAACGTTGTTCGCATTTTCCGAGCTGGCGATGTTCAGCTTGATGTTTAGATAGTCCACAGGGATGCTGTTCTCCGTCATAGCATAGCCGGAAAGAAACTCGCCGTTGCCGTTCGTCCATGTTGCCTTGGAGAAATCGAGGTCGAGGTTGAGAGCAGCCAGGATATATTCCAGCGAGGACGTGCCCTGCGCTTTCATGACAACGTTCGTAGCGTAGAAATAAAAATCAGCGCCTCCGCCTTTATATACGCATTCGACGGTGCAGGTGACTTCATCCGACTTTGCCGTGGTCATACGATCTGCCCAGATGTGGATAACCCGGAGCTGCGGATTTGCCACAGCCAGTGCATTCAGATCGATCGCGCCATTGGCGGAGAAGATATTGTTGCGCTCATATCGCGCGACCATCTGCGCCGTATCAGAGCAGTCAGCGACAAAATTATCGATGATCTCATACCGGGTTAGGCTATTGGCATACATCTTCACACGGTACAGCCAGACGTCGGCATCAGTCGATCCGATTTTCACCTGCTCCGGTGCGGTCTGCGTCCAGTTGTCTGTGTCAGAATAACCGAATGCGCGCGCCGGAGAACCCTCCAGCCACACAACCGCCAGCTTGTTTTCAGAAGATGCCTCAATGTTAATATCCATTTCGATCTTGGTATCTTCGCAATAGGGAATTGCCCGGCTCTGCAGCTCCGACGTCAACGTAGCTTGCTGCGCCTGAAGCTTCAGCCCGATTCCGTTCGCCTTGCAAGTCAGAATCTCTGCATCGTAGTCTCGCACCTCAGTGGCTTTGAATACGATTTTGATTTCCTTTCCGCTGGTTTTTGCGTTGTCGTTAAAGAACGAACGGTCAAGCTGGATATAGGTACCTCGTTTGATTACTAGGGCAGTGACGCCATCCGCGTCCTGCTTGAAGCCTCCGTTTACCCAGTCAAAGTTTTCGCTGTATGCAAACGGGTGGCTGATGCCGCTCCCATCGGTGTAGCCGAAGGAAGTTACATTTGCTTCGGTGTTGGTATGACCGGCTGGGTTGACATCAAGTACAAGGCCGTTGGTAACAGGGGAAATATCGTAGCCGATAGACGTTACTGTCAGCACGATTGCCGCCGACACAGAGCCGTCTACGATCAGCAGATTCAGCGTGCCGGTTGCAGTGGGGCGGTATGCCCATGTCTGCACGGTGCGGCCAACAGTGACCGTTGCAACAGTCTCAGAGCCTACGCGGAGCTGTGCGGTTGCTGTCTCATTCGCCGGGTCGTACAACATCCACTTGATTGCAATGGTTTCGTATTGCTTGGCTGTGGGCGCGCTGTCCAGCACAGCAATTACCGGCGTAGTGTTTCCTGCCGCAGTCCAGATGCCGACATGCACCAGCGGGTCTGTTGTGATTGTGGAACCGCCAGAGGAAATCTCAAGCCACGCCTTAACCGTATGCGCACCGTGTGCCTGAGCGTCAATTGTGACGGACACCGTGCGCCCAGTTGTGGTAATACTCTCGCTGTATACTTCCGTACCGTCGACGCTGATTTTCAGCACCTTTGTGCCAGAGCCAGTCGGTACGAGCCGCAGCGGAACAGAGTTGGCGCCGTGTGCGCTGATTTCGTCCATGTTCCATGTCAGCCCGTAGGATGCTACCATAACCGTCCACGTCATGCTGCGGGAATTCCCATAGGCATCTTCGATGGTGAGCTTGATGGCGTTCTCCACGCCGTTGGTCAGATACTGCCGGACATCAAAGCTGTTATTGCCCTGATGCACCGTCTCTCTCGCAACGACGGTGCTGCCGACCTGCCACGTCGCCGAGCCATCGCCGGTGGGCGTATTATCTGTATCGTCCGTGGACGTCCACGAATACAGGATCGGGTAGCTCTCGACGCTGTCGTTGATCGTAAGCGTACGGGAGGTCATGCGGTTCACAAGCCGCATTGTCGATCCGAAGCTCCCGCCTCCGCCGCCACCGGTGATCGTCCAGCCGTCTCCGATGGTTTCCTCCTTGCTGCTGTCATACAGGTACAGCACTCCGTCGATCTCCTTGAGGCAGAGGTTTGAGAGGTCAACGTCAGGTTTGATTGTGGAGAGAGATTCTTCGATATGCCTGATATAGTCGCCAATCTTCGGGTATTCGGTCCCAGCGTTGTCCACGCGACCGTCCCAGAGTTCCGCGAAGAATACGGAAAGCGGGATGCGGCGGAAGGTATCCCCCTGCTTTACGTAGACATCTTCGGTGTTCAGAAGCTTCTCGATCTGCTCAACTTCTGTGATTTTCTTGCTGCTCAGTGCCATATAACCGCCTCCTTACTTGCACAGGGCGTGCCACACAAAGGTGATGTTGTAGTTGTTGGCCTGGAGCGCAGCCGATTTCGGTGAATACCATGACACGGCCTTTCCGCTGATTGAAACTTCAAGCCGATACGCCGGAGAGCCATTGCCGTCAGAATCGTTAAAGGTGATACCTCGCCCGGCGTAGGGGAAAAGCACCGCCAGCGTGATAAAGTTGCGGTTCTGCGCGGTGATTACAATAATGTTGGGAATTTCTCCATCATCGAACGCCAGAGAATTGGGGTTATCAGATCCGTAGCCTCCTGTTCCGACGTAGGAGCCTGTTACCGACACAGGCCCCCAATACGGCGCTTCATTTGGCCGCTGGCGAAGCAAGCCGCTTGAGTATTTAGATGCTTCGATTACCCCCAAAGTGGAAGTCGACTGTGCATACACCATTTGATTGGCCACCCAAGAGCTTTTCCCCGTTCCACCACGCTGCACAGAAAGAGTGCCTTTTGTAATATCTGCTGCCGTGTGGGAGTGCTTTTCCTCAGCAGCCTTAACTTGCTTTGCAGTGACCTCATGCGGGTTCTCAACATTTTTAATATGAGCAATCAAAGAAGCAACTGCCTTCTTGAGTTTACCGAACGCCACTGATAGCTTCTCGCCGGAAGATAAATCGATGAGGTTTTTTGCCTCCGAATAGGCAGGCGTTTGGTCGTTCGTCGCAACATTCGGCACATTGCCAAGCCCAACCTGTTCTTTGGTGACTTCGTGGGGGTTGCCTTTGTCCTCAACGTGCGCCTCAAACGCTGCTTTTGTGGCGTATGCCAGCGATTCGTTGATGATGGCCGAAATGTTCTCGGCATTGCCAACGAAAATGGAAAATTCCAGCTGCGTCTCAAGGATAGACCCGGAGCTGGCTGCGATATAGTCGGCGGTTGCTTCCGGCTCTGTGCCATAAGCGTAAAGGATTTCTTCGGTGGCATCGTCCTGATTCTGCGCAAAAATGCCGACCTCTTTCAGCCGGAAACCCGCCTCCACGTCAGAGTTGTTAAAGCTCGTTTCGAGTGTCGCATTGTTGCTGTTGACCGTGATTTTGGTGATTGTGAGCGTTTTCAGTGGGTTGCCGAGGCCGGTCGCAGAACTGATGTCCTGCGGATCTCCATTGCCGATCTGGACGCTCGAGAATATGATTTTATCGCCGGACATTGCGCGCAGTAGCGCATTCAGCCCGACGTTTGTGAGTTGCAAGGTCATTATGAACCCTCCTTATGTGGTGAGCATATTTCCGCTTTCATCCAGTAGCGGCACACCGTTTTCGTCGGTCAACAGCGTAACATCCGATACGTCAACCGGTTCGCATGTGATTGCGCCGGTCTTTGCGACCTTCATAGCCATGCCCACATAAATTTTTTGCGAGTGAGCCAACTGAGCGGAAATATGATCCAGCACGGCACTGCAGCGCTTGACAACGTCCAACACGGCCATGAAAGAATCGTACTGCGCAACAATAGACGCATTGTTTTTGGAGGAAACACGGAAATGATACGGCTCTCCTCCATACTCAAACCATTCTTCTACTTTGCCGTCGCCCAGGTAGTCCGCAACAGCGGTTTCGATTGCCGATTTCGTGCCGAGGTGCTTGTGGATGTACCAACTTGCCTTCAACGCGGTGCGTTTTTCGGCAACCGAAGCATCCGGCCTCCACCAATCCACCTTAAAGTCTGCTGCCAGTGCATCCAGCATTGTCTCATCCAGATCGTCAATGTGGGTATAAATCTCGGCAAACTGCACCTTCTGCGCAAGCGTCTCCAATTCGCTGGCGATAGCCGAGGCAAGCGCCTGCATGCGGGGATCATCCTGTAGCACTTCCGGGAGCGTGCGCAGGAAATTGTCCGCGTTGAGGCTGTACTTACTCATCCTCATAACCTCCGCTTGTAACGGTTGTGCTGACGAGCTTCGCAACCTGTGGCGTGCTGTGGTCGCTGCCGTCTGACAGCTGCACGAACCCCGGCGACGTCACAGCGACGCGCTTAACCCCGGTCTGCATCAGCAGAGAAATGAGCTTGGATGGATTGATGTCACGGCCGAGCTTTGCGCACTGCCATTTGGCATAGTCCGAAACGGCTGCATCGACCTGCGCTTTGATTTCGGCAGCAGACACCGTTGTGTCGCTCGGGATGTAATAGGTAAGCGCAATGTTGTAGTTCACCTGCGCGGGGTCCTTTACACTGACAAGGTCGGTCAGCGGGCGAACTTTATCATCGCTGCACGCAGCCGAAATCAGCGCCTTGACCGTATCGGTGGCGATTGTGCCGTCGTCCATCAAAGCATAGATATCCACATGACCCGCTCCGTCGCCGGTGATAGAAATGTCGAGTTGCGTAGCGGACGCAAGTGCGCCATCTGACTTGATTGTGATATCCAACAGTCCGTCCTCATAGCTTACCGTGTAGTCGGTGGTTATGGTGGCCTTAACGCCGCTCCCAGCCGCAGCCACAACAAGGCTGCTCGCGGCCAGATTGTCTCCGCCGAGGAATGCGTGTCCACCATAGACGGGAATTGTTTTTGCAATTTGCCGCTTCGGACGGATAGCCTTGACGTCCGCAATCTCCGTAGATACGGACTTTGCCCAGTATACATAGGCTCCCATCGGGCCTGCCGTGGAGTATGCGTCCTCTGACGCTTTCAGCAGCTCAAAAAATTCGGCGTCAGTCGCTGCATTTGCACCGCCGTCTGCAACTGTGATGTTGGAACAGCTAACGTAGTACGGGAATACATCGACCACGGTATTAAGCTGCCCAGCCAGATAGCCGTTCCCGACCGTTCCGGCCGTCTGGCATCGCACGGCAACGTCTGCCGTGGTGCTTCCGATTGGGATATACACATCTGCCGTCGTTTCCCAGATCAGCGTATTGGCCACGTCTGTCACGCGAGTTCCGGCGGGAATCAAAATGGCAGATTCCTGCGCTTCCGATATGGAGAAGCGCACCGTGCAAGTTGCAGCCTTGGCCGAGGGTCGCAGCTGCGTGTAAAAGAGTTCTGCCAGCGCATCCAGATTTTCCCCGACTGCACGGCTGGGAATATTTTGGTTGGCGGCATAGTTGATCGCTACGCGCGTCTGCACGATAATATCGGCCACCCACAGAATAAACAGGCGTTCCGGGCTTGCCGGTTGTACCGTAACGCCGGTCATTTTTTCATAGGCCGCAATCATGGCGGTCACAAGCGCCGTAGTATCCGTCTCGATAAAAGCGTAATCGCTACGCATTGATGCTCACCTCCACGATGGGGATCAAGATACCGGGCATATTGGCATCTTCTTCAAATGATATATCTTCAACCGTCACCCGTGGCTCAAACGTCTCGACAGCCTCTTTGATTTCCGCAATTGCCATGGTCTTTGCGACAGGCTGCGGACGGTCAAGGAAATCCATCGGAAGCCCGAACTCCCGATATAACGGGCAAGAGCCGCGGCGCGTCCGGAGGATGATTGCAATATTCTGGAGGACAGATTTTACCGTGTCCGTCTCATTCAGCGTGACTGCCGCCGTGTCTGCCTTTACCGTATAGGTCATACGATCACCTCTCTGTGTATTCGGTGAGGCTGAGCGACACCGTTGCGCTGGTCAGATTTCCGTGTCCATCAAATGTCTGCATTTTGATCTTGTGGGATTTGATAACCCATCGGTATTTCCCGTAGGCTTTTGACCCAAGCACAAGCGGCAGCGCTCGACCCGAGCGTTCGTACTCCCATATCTTCACGACATCCGCCATGGGTGATACCCCCAAATAGGCGGACAAGGTAACGTCGAACGAAATGGCATCCGGGGCCAATCCTGTGAACTCCACCAGCGCATCGGTCAAATGCCGGGAATGCGTGGCATAGTTTGCACTGCCGGACCACGTCATGTCCGAAATCGTGCGCACCGTGTCCGCAGACACCTGAAACGCAATATCCCCCAAGCAGCCGATTTGCATCACAGCACCCCCAAAATGTAGCCGTCCGAATTGAAGCACGGGAGATAGAGAACGACTACGGTATCGTTAATATCCGGCATCCAAGTGTCCGATGTCCCATGCCGCAGGACCGTCAGCCATCCGGACGTGAAGCCCAGATCGTGGTATAGCACACGGGCCTTGCGTCCATCAACAGCCGTTACTGTGCCAACTCTTACGATTTTATCCATTAGTAACCCTCCAGCACACGCCGCAGCATCACTGTCGTAGTGTACCCTGCGCTGCTCACGCTGTGCTTTGACTGCTTGATGATGTACTTGCCATCAAATGCGCCCCAACCGTCGAGCAGCACCGTAACCCCGGCAAGCAGGTCGGGGTCGCCGGGGAAGGTAAAGCTGCACGTTCTGGCATATTTGTTGTGCAGCCGGAGTTGCTTTTCCGCCAGAGCTTTCGCCTCGGCCACGCTGGAAACTCTGGCCGTAATTTCGAGCTGCTGATTCTTTTCGGATTCCTTGTAATCCTCAATGTAGGCAGTCGCCTCAATGCATCTGCCATCAGCAGCGTAGGAGACGCGGCAAGAAGCGTACTGCGTGTCCGATTTTCCGACAGACAGCTTATACTTCGTGTAACCGCACCCGCGGGAAATCGTTTTGATTGGCGATTTCGCCTCATAGCTGGATTGATCGAACAGCACGAGGATATTCGAGGTTGCCTTGAGGCTTACGCCGGCGTTATGGCATAGTGTTGATAAAAATGCGATATCGCTGCTTTGCACCTGCTCCACGCGGTCATAATACGGATCGTCAGCAGATTCAAACAGGCACGCAAGCCCGTTTCGCGCTGCCATCTCGCGGGCAATGCCGAGCAGCGTATAAGATTCCCACGCCTGGGAACGCTTGGTCTGCCGGATTTGCCCGTCAAACGGGAGGGCAGTTGCCTTAATTGTCACAGTGGCCGGAGGGCCGGAGGCGTCGATAGTATCCAACTCGAATTGACCGCAATTCAGAACCTTGTCGGTGCCCTCTCCGTTCCAGTTCTCACGAACAATGCCGGCGCGGATCTTTAGGCCGGACGTGGTGGATGCTTCCGCCGCGCCGCCTGTCGAGGCGGATCCGGCTTGCTCCAAGTACGTCGCACTGACGTAAGCAGTCTGTCCGCTATACTGTATTGCGGCCCACCCATCGGCAATGGACGATACGGACACCGTTGCGCCGTACGCCAGCGTCCCTAACTTGGAATAGCCCGTTCCTGGGCCGGAACGCACATTTAAGCCAATCGAGGCGGTGACCCGATAAGAGGTCGCCGCCTCGCTGACGCTTTTGGTGGTAACTGTGCCGGAGGACGCAGCAGCCGCTTGCACCATGTCGTTCAGCCATCGGCAGAGCCAAAGGCCCTCGCGGTCCTGCAGTTTGATCTGCAGATCGTCCGATTCATCTTCTTCATTGTCCGTATAGGTCAACGACAGCAGATAGGGCTTCATGGACTGCGTGATGTTGACGCCGGCAAACGCCACATCAACAGCAGTACGCCGGGCGAGATTTGCGTTGCTCATCCGGACACCTGCTTCCACGGCGGGAGCGCCGACATATCATCGGCAGTCGTATCAACGTCCGGCAGCGTGAGCGTTATTCCGGCAGGCAGTATGTAATATCCCGCATGCTCCTGATTGGCCCGCATCAGCTTATCCGTATAAGCGACGCTGCCCATCTTGCTGTAAGCAATGCTGTCCCACATATCGCCTTGTACCGCAGTATAGGTCTTACTCATACATACGCCCTCCTATCCGCATCAACGCCAGCCTCGTTGAGCACCTGCATGATATAGTCGCGCATTTCTTCGTCGTGATTGCGAAGGACCGTTTCCAAATCGGCGGCATTGGTTGCTCCGTCAAGGTGGTAAACCGGCGCGAAGCGAATTTCCGTCACATTGCCGCCTCCGTTACCGGAATTGGGCAGTGCTTCAATGATCCGCTGCGTCTCCTGCGCGGGGAACACAGAAGCCCCGCGTTGTCCAACGATCAGTTCCGGGCCTTCCTCACCGGCGATAAAAATGTCCCCGGCGCTCCTTGTACCGGTTGCGTTTTGGCCGACCTTTTGTGGCGTGGGATTTCCGGCAGAGGCCGAAGCCAACGCAGAGGTCGCAGCATCGGCAAGGCGCTGGTATGCCGACTGCACATTCGGAAGCATAATGTCTGCCTGATCGATAAACGCCTGAATCGTAGATGCCGCACTCGAAGCTGCCTCCTTGCTCAGGTCCATGTTGGAGATGGTTTGCTCAAAATCGCTCTCCAGCTCGTCCATCTGCGCAGAGAAATCGGTTTTCAGCTCTGCAATACTGGCAGAGGTCGCATCTTGCTCGGCCTGCAATGTCTGCCAGTTGGCAACCATCGTCTGCAGGTCCTCGTCGCTTGCAGCGGCCATGCCTGCGACAGCGTTCACACTGTCTGCGCTGCCATCGGCAAAGCTGGCGATTACATCGCTCAGACCCTCAATGTCCGCAGCACGATCCCGCAAGCTGGAAAGATTCGCATTGTAATCCTGCCAATACTCGATCTGGCCGGAGAGCGCGTCATTGATCGACGAAGCGCTTGTTGCAACGACGTCTGCGGCCTCATCCCAAAGGGCATACTGTCCGCTTATGGACTGCTGCGCAGCCTCGTATGCGTCCGTGTAGGCTTTGGTGAGTTCCTCCAGCGGCGTGAGCATTTCATCAACGGCAGCAGCGACTTCCTGTTGCTGCGCCGCCAACTCAGCACTTGAATCGGCACTATCGTCAACTGCGCCAGTAAGATTGTCTATAGCCTCCTGCTCAAGGGCAATCTGCTCCTTGGCGGCATCTGCGGCCTCTTGGCTGTCCTGAATTGATTCCGTGTAGTTATCTACCGTTTGCTGTGCATCGTAGACTTCTTTCGACAGATCGGGAAGCGATTTCTGCAGCTCCCAGTATTCCTCTGTCACATATGCAGATGCATCTCCCATAAGGCCATAGGATTCACTGAGTTCCCGAGCCTTTACTGCCGCCTGCTGCCACAGCTCATCCATCCGTGCAGTAGCGTCATTGAATGCCTGCGTCTTATTTTCAAGGTCGATCTGTGCTTTCGTAAGCTCAATGCTTTTCTTTTCGGCATCAACCAAGATGTTTGCGTACTGCTTGGTCATCTCGGTTAGTTCATCCTGATATGCCTGCTGAATCGCATTTTCCTTCCAAGCGGCGGTGTTGGCGCGCAGGGCATCTGTGCCGCCCTGAATCGTGTCGGTTTGGAGATCAATATACTGAGCAAGCTCCGGAACCGCCTGACAAAGCAGCGCCAATGTATTGTGATACTCTCTTGCCTGCTCGTCGGTAGATATGCCGGCGGCTTCCATTTCTTCAAGCTTCGAGATGTAAATATCCGCAACATTCGCTGTAGCGATCGTAGCCTCTGCGGTTTCCTCAAAATTGGCCTTGGCCTCATCCATCGCCGGCGTCGCTTCACGGGTCGCTTCGTTCAGTTCGTATACAGATGGAACCGTATCTTCTGCGGAAGCAGCCAGCGCGAACAGCGCGGCGGTAACGCCAATAATAGCAGTTGCCGCCAGCACAAAGGGGTTGGCCAGCATAGAGGCATTCAGGAGGTCCTGAGCGATCTTTGCGAGTTTGGCAATCACGACATAGGCGGTCAGTGCGGCAACATAACCGCCCACCGTGGCAACAAGGATGGTGATTGTCTTTACCACGCCGGGGTGTGCCGTCACGAAGTCAGTGATATTCTTCAGCACCTTCGTGCCGATCTCATAGAGCTTCTGCAGCGCCGGGGTGTAATTGTCGCCAACGGCAACCTTGAGGTTGTTGTATGCGTTCTGCATCAGCGTCAGCTTGCTCTCGGTGGTTGCGTACCGCTTCTCGGCCTCTCCGGTCAGCGCGGTATTCTTCACCCACGCTTGGTTGGATACGTTCAGCGTATCCGTCAGCCGAGTGCCGGACTTCGCAAGCGAGGTGATCATTGTGACCATGCGCGTCTCGGTGATCCCCAAATCAGAGAGGATGCCATAAACATCCTGACTGCTGCTATATGCGCCATTCAGCCCGATAATGAACGCATCCAGCGCATTGGCTGCGTCATTGCCCCATGCTTGAGCGAACGCATCTGCAGACATGCCCGCAACACTGGCCCATTCTTCCAGACCTTCGCCAGACGAAACGGCCGAGTTGATCTCGGAGATCAGCTTCGTCATTTGCGTGCCACCGTTTTGTGCGCTGATACCAAGGGAGGTAACCGCCGCTGCAATACCGACAATGTCGGCTTCCGACATACCGGCAATCGAACCGGCTGCGGCGATCGTCTGTGACATATCGGCGATATTCTTCTCTGTGGTAGCGAAGTTATTGCCAAGGTCAACGATGGCTGACCCCAAATTAGAATACAGCTTTGGATCCATACCGGTGATGGACGCGAACTGCGCCAGCATGGTCGCAGCCTCTTCGGAGGTCATGTTCGTCGCCGTACCAAGCATGGCCATGACTTCTGTGAAGTCTAGCAGGGAATTCTTCTCAATTCCGAGCTGCCCGGCCGTTTCTGCGATCGCCGTCAGCTCAGTTGTCGTGGCCGGAATCTCCGTAGACAGCTCCTGCACCGCGTCCGACATGGCTGCGAACTCCGCATCGGTCAGATCGGTTGTTTTCGCAACACCGGTCATGGCGCTCTCGAACTCCACCGAAGCATCGACGCAGGCACGGAACTCATCATAAATTGCGTGGAGCAGTTTGGTAATCCCCAACGCAGCGAGTGCGCTTTGAACAGCTTCAAGCGCCTCGGTGGAGCGATCTCCAAAATCCTCAGCGCCATCCGCAGCTTGACGTTCCTGTTCGGCAAGCTCGTCAATCTTCTTGCCTAACCGGGTGCTTTCCTGCCCAAGGTTGCTTGTGTCAACACCGGCCTCATGCAGAGCCGTCCCCAACTCGTCCAAGCGTTGGGTCTGCCGTCCCAATGCGTCCGATGTCTTTTCAATCTGCTGTTGCTTGGAAAGCAGCTTGTTTTCCAGATCAGAAGAATATGTTCCGGTCTCGGATATTTCCTTCTGGATATTGTCGTACTGCTGCTGCAGCACTTCCAGCTTTTTCTTTGTGTTGTCGATAGCGGCTTGCTGCTTCTGATAGGCAGAAATATCGGCCTGTGTGCGGCCAAGCGCCTGAATTTCCTTTTGCGTCGCAGAAAGCTCGCTCTGCGCCGCACGGAAAGTTCGGGTAAATTCGCCATTCATCTGCGCACCGAGTCGAAATAGCATTTCGTACTCTTTGCGATTGGCCATATCCTCACATCCTCTCTACTTCTGCCGCTTCTTCTGGGCCTCGTTCATCTCCTGCACCATACTGTTGCTTTCTTCGATCCACGCCGCCAAAGAGCGAAAATTGAGAGAAAGCCAGTATGGAACAGGAGTGTTATAATTGCGCGACAGCGTCATGCACTGCCGCCGGAGCCATGACCCGCCGTCGCCGGTTACTGCTCCGTGCTCAGCAAAAAAGAACGGGCCGCACTCCGAATGCGGTTGTAGTCAGAAATCGGCAGGGCGCGGAGCAGGTCCTGCCCGACAGGGGGCGTGCAGGCTTTTGCAGCCATACGCACCAGATACTCGCCAGAAAACGTAGGACTGACGATGAACTTACCCATTGCCTGCAGCTCTGCTTCGATGGCAAGGGAATCTTCACCGGTGAGAGCGTCCCAGTTGAATGTCAGCTCCGTATAGCTCTGGCCGTCGTACTCAAAGGGCTTCTTGAACTTGAGGGTATATGCTGCAGGGGTTTCTTCCTTCACAGAAAAAATGTCACTCATGGGGATTCTCCTTTCAGAATTTCAAAAAACCTCCCCGGTACGCACTGTACCGGGGAGCAATCAGATGTTTACTTGCCAAGCGCCTTGCGCACGTCGGCCAGATAATCGACGCCATTGATGATGCAGATAGAGTTCATGGGGTCGATCTCGCGGATCTTCTGGCCATCCACATAGGTGGCCCAATAGCGCACGGCGTATTCGCCGGATGCGTCGGCAGCGGATGCGGGAGCGAGCGTGCCGCCGCCGTCCTTCTTGGGCAGCACCACAAGCACATGCTTGACGCTCTGCGCCGCGATCTTACCCGCAACGGGGTCCTCGACCTGATTGGCAACGCGGATGTCGAGGTTGTGGCGTCGAGGCTCGGACAGCTTCAGCGCAGCGGTGGTAGTCGTGCGGAAGTTGATTGTGCAGGTCATGGCCTCGAAGTGGCCGGGAATGATGGCCTCGATGTTACCAGCGATGCCCGCTCCGGAAATCTGCTGAGACAGTGCGGTCAGATCAGGCAGCTGCACAGAGGCGATGCCCATGAATTCCGTCTTGTCTTCATAGACCGCGAAGTTGATAACGGTTTCCTGAATCTTCATGTGGTTATCCTCCTCTCTTACAGCTGCATGGCCGCAGTCACGTAGCTGGAATCGTACTCAAGGGTGACATCAATCTCCTGCGCCGGGCTGGGCGAAGCGATGTAGATATGCACCTTGATGATGCCGGCGAGGAGGTTTTCAACCGTATTCTCGTCGGCAGGAGCTTCGACGCGAGCGCCGTACAGATACCCGGCGCCAACCAGCCCATTGAGCCAGATGTTGGCAGCGTCGACAACCGTGTCAATCAGGCGGCGCGTAACCGGCGCATCCAGATAGGACCAGAAGGTGCGAACCAGCGTATTGCCAACCCAGTCGAACACGCGGGCGCAGGGAATGAAATATTCCTCCGCCGCTTTGCTGGTGGGATAGCAAGCCGTATAGTTGCCCCACACGACCAGATTGCCGAGGATGGCAAGGCCGGTTACGATACCCTGCGCATTCAGCTTGTTCGCCTGCGGCTGCGAGAGCAGCACTTCTGTGCCGTCCTTGAGGACCATTGCGTCGCAGGCCATCGCTTTGCTGGACGGGCTTTCATACGGGCAGCCATCGTTCCCGCTATCCGTCTGTGCCATCACGCCAGCTAGATGGGTGGACATATGGTACTTGTGGCCATCCTTCATCACCATAGGCCAGCAGACGATCTCGTTCTTGTCCGCGAGATTCGTCTGCTTATAAGTGATCGCGTTGTCCAGCGTGGTAGCGCCGGTAGAATCTGCGGCGATGTCTACCAGCGCCTTGGCGTGGAACATCCCATTGATGCCACTCGCCTTGAGTGCCATTGCCGCAGCAACGGCGCTGTCGCCAGAGTAGCCGGGAGCGCACAGAAGGTCGGGAGCGTGACCGGTTGCGGACATACACAGCTCCGTGTTCTCCAGCCCAGCCGCAACCTTTGCGGCGGTAAGCTGTGTCGGTGCGACCTTGTTGTACGCAACGGACAGCGAGGTCGCCTCGTAGCACGCGCCATCTTCGAGCACTTCGATGATGAGCTTGCCATCAGCATAATAGGCCTCATAGTCCGTACCGGCGACATAGGCCGTGCCGGTACCGCCGGATGCCTTGACGGTCAGGCCGCTGTCCTTGATGGCTTCTCCGGGCAGCACGACCTGATGATTGGCCACGTCCTTGTCCGCCGCAGTGACGGCGGTTTTCATACTTGCGGGGTCAAACAGGTTGCAGAACACAACCGGCTTGCAGCCGTACAGCTTGAAATAGGCGTAGGCGAATTCACTGAGGTTGAAACTGTCCCAGTCGTCGGAATAACCGAGCTTCGCTTCCACGTCCTCCCAGCTCTTGCACAGCACCGGGACGCCGATTTTTGCCGGGGCGGATGCCATATGCACCGGTGCAGCGCCGATTACAAACGGGATTCCGCTCTCGGCGGCAGTGGGGATGCTGGTGCTCGGCTCCCCACGGCTTACGTAAATGCCATGATTTACCACTTTCTAATCCTCCTTCATTTTGACCGCCAGCGCTCTGCGCCGCTGCGCGAGTAAACTGCCGGGCGTATTGATTTTGATTCGAGCCTCTGCCAGCACTTCGCCGGAAACAATCAGATCGGCAATTTCGGGATACCGCTCAACTGCGCTGCGTACTGCATCGCTTTTAATGGTCTCCCGTTTGCTGCCCTCGAAAATCGTACCGTGCTGGATTACGCCGCGCACGCTCGGCCCAATGTATGCGCAGAATGTACCGGCATTTTTATCCTTGGCTTTTACAGCCATTCGCGCCACTTCCTTTCTACAGATGGCATTTTCCATGTGGTGGACATTTCCCCGGCGAAATATGGCGCTGTGTTTTCAAGGTAGATCAGCGTCTCAACGCCGGCCTCCAAGTCCAATTCGAACTGCCCGCCGATGACAACATCCTGTAGCAACCGGATGCGCAAGCGTTCTATCAGGTTGAGCAGGTGCATCGCGCCTTCCTGCTCATCATTGCAATACACGCAGAAGATGGAGCGCACGACGGCGCTCCCCGCTTCCAACTGCCCGGACGGTTGCGTGTCCTTGCTGGTGACGATCTGATGGATGATGTACGGCGCCTTTTTGGTCGCTGAGGTACTATCCGGCAACCGCATTTTGTAGACGGCAGCCGGGCGGTCTGCGATAACGGCATCACCCTTTTGCGCGCGCACGGGCAACAGCAGGTCCTTTACCGCATCGTCCGTAATGGCCTTGAGCTGCTCTAGCAGGTTTACAAGCGTCATAGCACTACCTCCATCCGTTCAGTATTGCGGTGACTTCATGGTCAAGTCGTTCATCAAACTTCTGCATCGCGCCGTTCACAAGGGATTCCTGCACTTCTTCTTTCCCAAGCATCTGTGGGACTGAGCTGCCCATGATTTCCTTGATGGCATCGCTGCCGTCTGCCGTCATGCCTCCAGTCCGCTCAAATATTCCGATGTGGCCAGATTGCATTCGGGCAATAAATCCACCGTCGAACCGTACGGGCGAAGTGCTTGCCAGCTGGTGACCCGCTGCACTGACACCGGGGTATGTGCGCCGCCAATGCCCTTGGATTACAGCTGTGACCGGGTGTGATTTGTCCTGCGTCGGCTGCTGCGGCGTTGTGCCATTGTATCGATAGAGTGGGATTTTGCAGCCGCTGAAAAGCACCTGCGCCGAAACGCCCTCGCCGGGATGATAGGTGTACTTGGTTTTGATGTTCTGTTCGGAACGTAGCGCCCCCGCAGAAATCGCATAGGCCTTCCTGATCTCCTTGGAGCTATTCGTGCGGAGATGAGACACGGCGCGAGTCATTGCCGATTTAACGGCACGATTCATCCCGTCCGGGATTCCGGCCAGCAGTTTTTCTGCTCGTTCCAGCGTATTGCTGCCGACCTGTTCTACGCGAATCAGGCTCATTCATCAATCGCCTCCAGTTCAATGCGCAGCATGCCCAGCTCACACACGGAGGTAGCAACGTAGTATTCGCGGAAGAAACCGCCGCCACCCTCCTGATCGTTGATCTTGATTCGCTGGCCCTTTTCAGGCTGGTTTCCGCCCAGTGACCGGACAGAGCAATGCAGCACAGACGATACAAGGTATAGCCCCTGCACATGGTCTGACACCAGCTGGTGCCGGTCCTTTTCTTTCATGCCGGACAGGACGATTGGTATATCCGCATAAGTAACGCTGTCGTAAATGACCGTGCGTTTTTCCCCGTACTCGTCGAGGTTTAAAAACACACGGTCATTATCCGCCAGCGCCATATCCTTAAAGCGGCTCATACCACGGGAGCCTCTGCGCCAAACACAGGCAGCGCATCTTCGCCGGGGGCAACCTCAACCGCAGTGATCGCATCGATCAGCTGCGCCTTGGTCTTGAGCTTGCCGGGGTTGATGCCCATATCTTCTGCCAACTCGCGGAGCCTATCGTTGGTCAGCTCTTTCAGCTGTTCCGGGTCGAGATGGGCCGTTTCTTTGCCCTCTGCGCCGTTTTCTTCGCTGGGGGTGTTGACGCTAGTGGTATTGCTATTGAGGCCGTCTGCGCTTGTTGCAACAGCCCCACTGCTACTCTGCACCGCCATGCGAGCGATGCCGAGTGCAATCAGCCGCTCCGCCTCTGCCTCCGGCACTGCACAGCACTGGCCGCGCTCGATGGTGACGGGGTGCGCAGAGCCGTCCGGCCTGTGGCCGTAAGCCCCGCTGATGATCTCGATGTTTACCATGATGCGCTCCTTTCTGGCTGGTATCAGCCAACAACGTTGGCGGCGTAGATGTACGGGCAGTAGTTATGAGGCGCGGCAAGAGGACGAGCGCCCAGGCGCAGCTTGCGGATGTCGGCCTCCTGGTTCAGGGAGAACTTGGGGACGCGCGTTGCAGCGTGGGATACAAAGTCCGTCGCGCCGTAATCGATCTGGGTGATCTGGCCATACATCATGTGGCCGCAGCCGGGAGCGGTGACCATAGCGGAGGTGGCGGGGAAATACTTCTGCTCGGTGCCGCTGGCATCAACGTAGGTTTCGTCCACAGAGATCACGTTCAGTTTGAAGCCGCCGAAGTTCAGCGTGCCCATGTAGACAACGCCGTCATAGCGGCTCAGTTCCTGATCGACCGTGCCGATGATGATGCCGCTATTGCGGTCAAGCAGCTTCTGCACCTTGTCCATATCGAGAATCGCGTCGGCCACGTCAGAGCCGACAACGAGATCAGCAGCACGCAGGCCGCGCTTGGAGAGCTTGCGGCACATTGCCTTGACATCGCCGAAGAAATCGCCCCCGGTCGCATCCCACTTCGTCGCAACCGTGTAGGTGTGGTCGCTGGCCGTATCATAGAACTGCACATGCAGCTTCTCACCCTCGGTTTTGTCGTCGATGTAGGTCTGCATGGTGCAGGCGTTGTTGATCATGGTCTGTGCGCACATCCATTCCTCGCGGCGCACGATGCGGCGCTCCATGTCGGTCAGATCGTCCAGCTGCAGCTGGGCCGCACGCTGGGCGGGGGTGCTGTTGGCGTAGATCGCCTCACCAAAGCCGCGCTTGCGCAGCTCGTCCAGCGTCAGCAGACGGGAGGGCGCGATGAACGCGGGCTGATACTCATGGATTTCATAGCCGCGGCGCTCCATGGGAATGTCCCCGGCGCGAGCAGAGACAAACGCCGCCATCTTGCGGTCTCCCTTGCGGTACTCGGTCAGCACCTTGTCGGACGCAAAGACGTCACCTGCACCGGTGGGGAAATAACGATCCTTGAAGAACGTCTGCTGAGGAACGATTTCTTCCACGATCGCCATCAGCACATAGGTGTCAAAAAAATTCAGTTCAGGCATTGTTCTTCCTCCTTAGAGCGCAGCAGCGGCAGCCTTGAAGACGATGCCGCGCATACGCAGATTGTCCTTGTCGCTCTCCGTGATGCTGTAACCGGAAGCGACGCTCACCTTGTCAGGGTCGAAGCAGCCAGCGGTATAAACCGCGGCATTTTCATCTGCAGCGGTGCCGATCTCCACATCGTCACATAGGATGCAGTCCGGGGTAAGCGTCTCGTTGCTTACTGCGGTGGTGCCAAGCGCCACCAGTTTGCCGTCTCCGCCGGTCCCGGAGGACTTTGCGAGGATTGTGCCGCGCTTGAGCGTTGCAGCAGCAGACAGCTTACGGATCGTACCGCCGCGCACCTCGGGTGCGGGCTTGATGTCGGTGAGCAGGCCGTCAAAGTCCATCTCGCCGAGTTTCTTGCTCAGATTGGTCATGGGTTAACCCTCCTTCTTCTTGCCGAACAGCTCGGCAACATTGGCTCTCGCAGCCGCCATGCGTGCTTCCGGCGTCTTGCCCGTCTCGTCAGCCTCTTCACCCTCCGTAGAACGCGGAGCCGCACCGACGTTTTCCGCGCCGGAATCCTCACTGTCGCTCGCAAGGTCAGCAAGGAATTTCTTGCCCTGCTTCGCGGCTGCTTTTGCAGCGGCCATCAGCAGATCAGCAGCAGTGCAGGGCTTGTCTCCGTACTTGGCCTGCTGCACATCGGTGGGATTGAGCAGCCCGGCAACCTCGTCGATTTCCTGCATGCGTGCGCGTTCTGCCTGAATTGCGGCATTGACCGCGTCGGCGTGGTCGACGGAAGCACGGGCAGCGGCCTCCGCCTGGGCGATTTCGTCCGGGTATTGCGCCCGGAGCTCTTCCAAAGTCATGGAATTTCCTCCTTCGTTGCCGGTAGTATCCGGCGAATTTGTATGTGTCTCAACCGGGGTGGAGGCCTCGGGTGTGACCGTGGGAATAGAGTCCGGGGCAAACATCCCCGGCGCAAGGTGAATCTGCTTACCACGCACAAACAAGCTGCGCCCGTCTGCGCTGGCAGCAATATTGGTCGGCTCGGCGTCCTCAATCAGTTCATCAGCAAAGCATTTTTCGATGGCTTCTTTGCCCGTCATATAGGTCGTGTCGGCCATCATGTGCAGGATAACCGTGTCCGAAAGCCCAGTTTTCCGCTTATAGACCTCTGCCTGCATCTTGTCCCATGCGTCCTGCTGTGTGGCCTGTTCCCGCAGCTCGTCGGCATTGTAACCGCCCCACAAAAACTGCCAGCATTTATGGATCATGATGATGCTGGACGGGTTTACCTTGACCGTATCACAGGCGCACATGATAATGCTGCCGCCAGACATGGCGACCCCATCCACAATGCAAGTGAGCTTTGCGCCGCTCCGGGCAAGCTCTCGCAGGCGGTTATGAATCATGTTCGATGCTCCGGCGTCACCGCCGTAGCTATTCATGCGGATGGTAATGTTTTTGCAGGAAGAAATCTGCTTGAGATCCTCCAAAAACTCACTAAGCAGAATGTACTGCCCTTCGATGGGTTCGCCCCACCAATTTGTCGGCTGCTCCTCGTAGATATCCCCGTACATGGTGATCTCCGCCGAATCCCCGGCGGAATCTGTAGTCGCCATGGCATAAACGGACTTTTTGATGCTGACTTGCGGTCTCTGGTGTGCGCTCTTTGGTCTGCTCATTTTTTGTTCTCCTTCCAAACAGAACTGGATGGGATATACGGCGCATATAGCCATTCTCGAAAACCGGCGCGGCAATCATTATTGCAGCGGCGCTCTCGATCGCGCGGGCAATATGCACATGTATCAGTGAAATAGTTCCAAATGGCGTTCGCCATCTTCCAAACGCCTAGGTCTCGCAGGTGCTCAAGATTCGTCTTCCTCATCATTGCCACCATCCGGAGCAACAGACTGCTGATGCGCCGTGCTCCCGGCTTTTTGCAACAACTCATTTTCCAGCTGCAGCTGCGCAACATTTTCTTCCCAGTCGCCGCCTCCCAATTCGCGGGTGATCTGCTCATGTGTTTTGATGCCGCAGCCGGTCAGCAGCAGAGCAGCTTCGGCCTCTTGCTTGGGATCAAGCTGTCCTTGCACCGGGCCAATCCACCGTGCGCCGCACCACGCCTCCCGCACCAGTGGATCAGTGAAAAAGCCCGGCGCATTGATGCGGCCGAGTGCAACTGCCTCGGCCAAGAATGTCTCATAAATTGGCTGACAGAAATCTGCAACAAACCATGAGCGACGCATTTTGAATGCTTCCCATGCTTCCAGTAGCGCACCGCGGCTGGCCGAATAGGAGCTATTGAATTCCTTGACCAGCACGTCATAGGGCAGTTCCAAAGCGGACCCAATCAGTCGACACAACGTTTTAACAAATGTCTCGAATCCGGCTGTGGGGATATTGGGGTTTCCAAACTGTACCTTTTCGCCGGGAGCGAGATGTGTGACCGTACCCGGCCCCATTTCGTATTCGTTTTCATCGGCCGATAGGTTACTGTACGCCGGGCCCGATCCGCTTACGGCATCTGCCGGCATGCCGTCGATGTCTCCGCCGCCGACCTCGTTAAAGGGGGTGTCTGCCGGATCGGTTTCCGTTTCAACCCACGCGGTGAAGAAACTCTGCACCAGCGCCGCCATCAGCTCCGATTCTGTATAGCGCCGGAGCTGGAGCAATGGCTCAATGACCTGCGCCAAATAGGGTACGCCCCGGTATTGGTCCGGGCGCTCGGAATCCATGATATGCAGGATGTTCGGCAGTCCAGTGCGGTCACCAAAGGCGGTTACCCTCGCCCATGTCTTCGGCTCCGCTGTAATCTGGCCGGGATAAACGTTGCATATGTAGTACGCAACGACGCGGCCGTTATCATCGACCTCGACGCCGTCATATACCTTATGCCCGGCTCCGGAATACCCGTCTGGCACTTTGCCTTCCGTTATCCCTGTCGTGGCTGCGTAGCAGCCGCAAAACTTAGAGGGCGTGGATATGCGGTCCGCCTCAATCACGTGCAGCCGCATACGATACGGATTCTGGGCTGTGGCAGGATAGCGCTTGATGAGCACAAACACGTCTCCGGACAGTAGCCATGATTTCAGCGCCAGCTGCTGGAGACTTTCAAAGGTGTTCAGCCCCAGAGCGTCGCAGTTCTGCTTTTTTCCGGCCCATAGCCGGAATTCCATTTCTGCCGTATGCTGCCATTTTTTCGCCGCATCGGGCGGCAAGCCCAAGGCTTCTGCATCGACGGTCGACCGGAGCGTCAGCCCTGTGCCAATGACCTTTGTACGATTGGTATTGATAGCGCTCGTTGCCACGGGCGATGCCATATACAGCATTCGCGCTCGCTGGCGCAGCGTGGCGTTGTTGCGGTTGATATCCTCGTTGGGTGCGCCGCTGGCCGGGACAAAGCCTCGCAATGCGCGGCGGGTTATGCTCGCGCCCGCCTCGCTGTATCCCTTCGCCTGGGTGTTGCGCGGCCTCGTGTTTTTTCTTTTGCTCAATGCTTTCACCTCCTAGAATGGTAATAAAAATAGGCCGTCTGGCGGCGAAAGGAGCAAACTCCGCCAGACAACCTATGCAAAAGCCCTTGCGGGCAAATTGCCAATATCATTTTCGTGACCTCACGAAAAAGGTCACCAGTCGCGCGGGATCACGCCAAAAGCCTTGCGCCGCTTCTTCCCGGCAAGCTCGGCCTCCAGCGCGTCGATCTCGCTCTCCATTGTTTTGATCTCCTCGGACAGCGCCGGAAGATCAAAGCGGGTAAGCTGTCGATCATCGATCATATAGGACTTCACGCCGCCATCGACCAGTGCCGTATAAGCATCATAGAGCTTTTCCAGCGCCTTGGTTCGGAATGTCAGCCTTTTTTCCAGAATGGTTTTGCTTGCCATAGGTCCTCCTACCAATCGTCATAATATCGTTTTGTTCGCTTGCGTTGAGGCTGACGGCGGCGGGGCGGCTCAATTGTAGCCGTTGCAGCCGCCTGTATTCCAGCAGCGGACTTGAGTTGATTGTCGATTTCGTCAAGGTTTTTGGGGAGTGCGCGAAATGCAGCCAGTGCATAGTTCCGGCAGTCCAGCGCCTCATTTCTCTCATGGCCGGGGATTTTCTTCCAAGACCATGGCTGCTTTTTGTTCGGGTCATAGACCTTTGTTTCCGACAACAGGCCCGCAAAATAGGCGCTGCCGTAATCGTCTCGTTTGGGGAAATGACAATATTTCGCACCCGGCGTCTGAACGCGCAGATTATCCATAATGATCTCCTTGCCGGAGTCGACACCAATCTGATACTGCCAGCATGTGCCAACAGCAATTTGGTTCACGATGATTTTCTGTTTCTTCGGCGGCGCGGTATACGGCTTGTCGCTGCCCGGCATGCCCTTGATGCAAAACACCTTCCTGCCGAGTCGCGCCCGGCACTGCATACGGACTTCCTGTGTAAAGTGTCCGCCTTCATCCACAAAGGACATGGACACACGCAAACCAACACCGTTTTCAAATCGTAGCACGCGGTCAAACACAACCTCGTCAAGTTTGCGCCAGGTGGCTTCATCATCCGGGCGGCCCATAACAATGCCTTTTTCAATGCCCCAAGTCTCACCAAAATGCCCGTGGCCGACAATCTCATATTCCATGCGATCATCCTGCGTGTCGATACCGGTAGTCAGCACAAGCACGCCGGGCGGCAACTCAATTGGTTCGCCGCTTTTGTCCTTGCCGTAGTCCTCGCGGCGAGCGAGCAGCGAATCCTCATCCTCAATGTCGCCGCGGTCTTCCCACGGCTCGCCAAAGCAGGTGTTATAAACGACCTGCATCTTCTTGGTGCTGCCGAGCGCATTGAGATATTTCAGTACGATGGTTTCCCATGAAGCCCACTGGCTGACAAAAGCGTTCAGCCAGAAAGAGCGAGTTCCTTGCGTGTATGCTTCCGGGTTTTCTGCGACCCATCTTGCTGACGCGCGTTTCATCTCCACTTCCGAAGAAACACAGCCGCAGCCGGGGCAGACGTAATACACAGATTTCACGCGGAACGTTTTCTTTCGGGCAATGACGGATTCTTCGTACTCAAAGCGGATGTCTGCCCAGCGGATTTCGTGGTACTCGCCGCAATGCGGACATTGTGAATTCCAGCGTTCCATTGTGCCGGTGTAGTAGGCAGCTTCGATGGCACTGGCATTCTTGATCGTTGTGGTCGAAACCTCGACAGCCTTGGCGTTATAGAACGTGGTCTGTCTGGCCATCGCCAGATCCCACGGGTCGCCCTCGTTGCCGGCCGAAAGCGCCCATCGATCACGTTCATCACCGAATACGTACCGGATGGGCTTTGATGCCAGCGCATGGGCCTCGGTCGAACCGCACATGGTCAGGATGCCACCGGGGTATGCTTTCTGCAGGATTGTATTGCGGGAATCGCGGCTTTTGGGCGTGGACACCTTTTGCCGGAGAGCTGGGCTGTCTCGGAGCATGGGCGCAATACGGAGCTTGGAATACTCCTGCGCGTCAATGGTCGTGGGATGAATAAACAGGATAGAGCCAGGGTCCTCGTCGATGATGTAGCCGATGCAGTTATTCAAAAACTCGGACTTGCCAACCTGCGATGCAGCCACCATGACGATGTGCCGCACCTTGGGGTCGGTAAATGCGTCCATTGGCTCTTGCAAATATGGGGTACGGGCAGTGCGCCAAGGACCGGGTTCGGCGGCACTCTCCGCAGACAGGCGGCGTTTGACTTCTGCCCACTGGCTGACCGTGAGATCGTCAGGAGGCGTCATGCCGGACAGTGCCTTGCGCATCGCTCGGTTTAGCCGTGCGGCGCCGCGCTTTCTGGCGTTGCGCTCCGCCTCTGTCAGCGCAGCCGGGGCATTATTCTTCGTCATAATCGCGCCCCGCGTTGCCCCAGTTCCGGCGCTCGTTGACACGCTCAGCATATTTCTCCGGGTCATAGCGGTAGTTGGACAACTCGCGCATAATCGCGTGCACTTCCTTCCGGATACACTCGGATGCCTCGGCCGGGCTGCTGGTCGCAGCAACATCGACGGATAACCGCCCCGGCAGCGACAGCAGCGCACTGCGGATTGTATAGATCAGGTCCTCGGTGAACGCTTCCACATCTTCGGACCGATGCAGCCGCCCCTTTAGCTCCTCGACTTCCATCTTGGCCAGCTGAGCTTTGGATAACTTAAGCTGTGCCTCTGACTGCTTCCGCGCCGTTTCCAGTTTTTGTTCTGCCTCGCTGACCTGCGGCTTGGAAAGGAAATTGATATATCGCTGAACGGCATCGCCAAGCTGGAAGTACCCGCGCCGTACCGGAATGACAGTTCCATCCTGCGCCATCTGCTGCACCCGTCTTGCCGTAATACCAAGGATCGCGGCAAGCTCCGTTGTGGTAACCTCAGCCTCTGCGCTGACTTTTTCTCGTTCGGCCATATAGCAATCTCCTTTCGCTCTATTGAGGGCTCACCAGAATTGCACTGGAGCACCAAAAGGTGTGACCCTTACCCTCGTGTGGTCATATATAGGAGAGGACGGCACACAGCATGCCTAACTGTGTGCTCCTGAAAAAAGAATCGCGCAGGAAAATGAATCCCTGCGACGCAAACAGCATTAAATTTCGTACCGGATTTCGTAACGAAATTATCGAAAATCGGTACCACTAACTAGGCGACAATCGGGGTCGTCGAGCCCGCAATGATCCCCCCACACCCCCTCACAGTACCTTTTGAGGCTAGGCCGGGTGGCATCGATCACATCGTCGCAAACACAGCGTCTCCTTCTTTGATGAACATGACTTTCCCGCATTGCTCGCAAACAACTTTGAAGTACTTGGGTGGCTTCTCGACTACCGCAACTGCGGATGCCTTAGCCTTATCCAATTGCTCTTGTGTAACAATCGCAGCATTCGCAGCTTCTTCCTTTGCTGAGCTTTCAAGATAAGCAGCATATCGGGCACGACGATCGCTATCCGACTCACCCTGTGTGCCACCCATATCCGATTCAAAAAAGTCTTCTGCAAAGCTGTCGCTTGGAACAGAGAAGCCTAATGCATCTAGGTCAAAATCAAAATCCAGATTCAGCATATCGACTTCATGCAAAAGGTCCTCGTCAATCCATTCGGAGAACTCTGATATTCTGTTATCCGCGAGACGATCAAGCTTTATTGTCTCCTCGTCCGCATCCGTGACCACGCAGGGGATCTCTTGCATACCCAGCCGGATCGCAGCGGCGTATCTGGCGTGGCCTTTGACAATGACCCCAGCCCGGTCAATGACCAACGGCACATTGAAGCCAACCTTCGGAATGATCTCCACCAGCAGATTCACCGTCTTGTCGTTTTTCCGGGGATTCCGTACATATGGGCGGACCTCGGAAATCTTCCGCATGACGATCTGATTAACAATTTCCATCGCCGCCCAGCTCCTTCCGATATTTGTGCATCTGACGTGCCTGGTTCTCGGAAATCGCGGCACGAGTGTACGAATTATTCTCGTACAACTTCGCATAGCCGGTGATGTGCTTCAGGCGCACCAGCTCCTCCGGCTCAAGGCCAAGCTCATTGCAAACCTGCAGATCGGTGGCACCGTTCATCAGCATCTCCATGACGATGTTGGACATACCGTTAATGGAGTGCTTCCCTCTGGCGCGATTGTGCCGCACCGTGGAGGCCATAAGATCATTCATTGTTTTGCCATGCAGTACAACGCAGGGAAGTTTTCCTTCGCAGGAAGCGTAAATATCCTTGTACCGGCGCATGATGCTGTATCGGTGAAAGCCATCAACAATGACGTATCGGTCTTTCTTCTCATCGTAGATGGTAACGACCGGCTGCGTATATCCGTCCGCTTTAACGGAGCGGTATAAGAGCTTCATTTCTTGGGTGGCAACGCTGTTGGGGTTGTAATTGTTCGCGTGGACCTTTTCAACGGGAATCCACTCGACGTTATAAATGGGTTGATCTGCAATCATGACTTTGCCCCCATGTACTGCTCAAACTGCTCGGCATCTCTCTGGCGATACACCGGCATTTTGGAGCGAATCCTGAAGCGGGAGCGAGCGTTGGCGTTGTTTGTGCCGTCGATGTCGTTAAGCACGATCTCTTTGACGTGCACGCGATACCACTCGTCCCCGGTCTGATTCTTCCAGCGGCGGCGGAATAGGTCATGATATTCAGGCTTTACAATGTGTACGAGCAGGTAGTCCCGGTACTCCAGCCATGACGCAAAGGCAAACGGGAGCTGCCGCGGGATAATATCGCCGGAATCAAAGGTGTGGGCGAATGTGCCGACACCGCTAACGCGCCGGATAAACCGGTTGTATGTCTCCGGCTCAAACTCCTGCAGCATTTCAATCGAGTGCCATGCAGTTTCGTGGATGAGAGCGGAGACGCGCATGGCCTCTTTCGCCAAGCCCCATTGGTATTGAAGGTCGTAAACACGATTATAGGCCCAATGATTCCGGGCAATAGCCGTCCAGATATCATCGTTGGTAAAATCGTAAATCGGCCAAAAGACTTGGCATCGACCAACCTTCTTTTTGCACCATGTGACGCCCTTGTATCTGGCCTCGTGCTGCGTGATTGCAACGCGCCGGTTCAGGCTTTCCGTCATTCGCATACCCACCAGCACTGCGCAGTTTTCGGAATCTGTGCAGTATCCGGGCAGCACATTCACCAACTCATGGAACCGGTTTTCGGTGCTGGGGTTTTCCTTAATGGAAAGCGGATGCTGGGGATGAATCCAGATAGCCTTGTCTTCCGGTTTCCAAACGCTGATGAAGTTCTTTTCGGGGGAGAGCGTATTTGTGAACTCGAACGGGATTTGGAACCAGAACGGCATCACTTCCGGAAGCTCCATGATCTCCTGCATATAGTCCACCGTAGCCTGCCACTCGGCTTCCTGGTCGAGCCAGAACACCTTGAGCGGCAGACGGCCGCGCTCCTGCGCTACCATCAGCGCCATACGAAACAGAACGGTACTGTCTTTGCCGCCGGACATACTGACGATCACATCATCGTGATTATCGTAGATAAAGCGGATTCGCTGCAGCGCTTCCTGAAACACATCGTTTTCCAGATAAATCATGCCGTCACACCTCGTTGCGGCGTGTCGGCGCCGAGAGAATAGTTTGCTTTGAACAGCATGGGGAATCCTCCTTTGTGTAATGTACTCACAATCCGTTCCAGCGGCGAAACTTTTCCGGACTTGAGCCATCCCCGCGCAAAGGAGCAACGCGGGGCAGATCCTCCTTTCCCATAAAGATTGGCGGCCCTCGCTTGGAGAGCCGCCCGGCTTATGTAGGATTTTACGAGTATAATCATAGCAGCCCTTAAGCGTAACTGCAAGTAACACAGGGTAACAGAGCGTAACAACTTTTCACTCGCCAAGATATCGATAGCACGCCATTTTTACGGATTCCTCGGAGTTGCGCCCCCCGATAACAGCCGCAACCTCCTTCCAACGCAGCCCTCGGAGGTATCGAAGCCGGAATATCAGGCGCGTTTGATCATCAGTAATGGACTGGATAAACGGGAGGATTGTCGCTTCGCTGGCCTTGACCTCGGCTTCCAGATAGCTGATACGGGCATCCATATCTGCGATTTCCGACGCCAGATCGCCAACCTTATCCTTAACGCCCGGGGCATGGGGCATCCCGGTTATGACCGCCGCTCCGGGAAACGCCGCTTCCCGCAAAGAGAGCAGCATTTCTCGCGCCTTGGTGAGCCGCTCTATGCTTTCCAAATGCTGATTTAAGTCTGCAAGCGTCAAGTTTTCACCCTCTTCCATCCACTACCTGTTTCCTCGCCTCTGAATTGGCGCATCTCCAAATTCCATCTGCCGATATACCGGCGCTTCTTCCTCAATGGACGTTACTTTCACGCGCCCGTACCTCTCCAAATCCATGGCGATGCGTTCTTTCAGTCCCTGCGCGCTGCCGTGCGGTGCGTCGACCTGTATGGTGATTACCAGCATCAGCGCACAGTCTCATAGGAATCGCTTTTGTGGTTGTATTCCAAGTCTACAGGCGCTCCGCAAGCAAGGCAGCCGTATGTGAGCGTGTCCTCCACGACGTTGGTGCGATACATGAAGTGCTTCCCGCATTTGCACCGAAGGTGCAGCGGGCGCAAATTTGCAACTGGCGTTACTCCACCGCACTCACAGCGGTATTCTGTGATTGGCACTTTAGCGTGGAAGCCGCGCAGTTTCCCACATTCTCTGCAACGCATCAGGAGGAAACCGCGATATGGTTTTTGCCCAGCTGCTTTCTGTTCCTGCCCCCAAGAATCCTTCGGACCAAACATGCGCTCAACACGGCTTTTCTGCTTTGGCTGCTGCTTTGGCATTGGCTCCGCCTTGAGAAAAGGTGTGCCTGTGTTCTGCGGACCACGCCACGCCGGACGGCAATCCGACCCAGCGCCATGAGCACAGGTCCATCGGCTTGCCCCACCGAATTCCTCCTTGCGGCCATATCTGCAATACTCGCAGTTTCCACTCAGCCATAGCAGCGCGGCAATATCCTCCGTGGCCGTGGAAAGAACAGCGTCAGCGTTGCCCAGCTCACACGCCATGTCAAAGAGTCGGCTGTAATCGTCGTACCGAATTTTACCGCTTTGGTTCAGCTCATTAAGATAGCTGATAAGAGTATCATTTTCCTTCATTTGTAGCCTCCTTAAAATATGGGCATGGCGTACATGGGACTACCTCAAGGCACAGGCACGAACCATGTTCGCCGCTGGCTTGCATAGCGCAGATATCGCAGTTCATACCGCATTGCTCAACCCCAAACGCGCACCTATCGCATAAATCAACATTTTTGATATGGATGCCCTCTGACATCAAATCCACCCCCTATGTTCTTCCTTCGCTTTGAGATTTTTCTCCATGCTCAGCCGCCTCGACATAGCACCAGCTCTGCGGCGGTCGCTCAAGCGTCCGCAGTTCAAAGCCGCTTTCTTCTGTCCGAAGCCCAGTAAACTCGCTCAACTCGCGCGGCGCGTCATAGATCACCAGGTCGGTGATGCGCCAGCCGATGGGATTGCCCTCCGGCGCATACTTCCATATTTCCTTGCGTGTCAGGCAGGCCATCCGCTCGATCTCCTCCGGTGTCTCCGTCACGAAGCACGGGCGGCCATGGCTGAACAGGATGAAGCCCTTGCACGTGAACTCTCCGATAATCTTCCCGCCGCCGTAAAATTGCGGCTTCGGGTACTCCGTCTCAATAAAGTCTTCATGCGGGTACTTCGCCTGCGTGCAGTAGATATAGCACTTGAACGGCGGGGCCAGCTTTGGCCGGTTCTTTCTGACCTCGATGGTCTTCTCGCCGGAAGCGATCTTTTGACACCATTCCGGCCGGATGCTAATAAGTACAGATTTCATGGCAGGTACGCTCCCTTCGGTGCATCGGGATACGGCATCCAATAGCCAATGTAATCACCCTCGGCATCCTCCGGCTGAATAAGTGCATTAACATCGAACGCCGCTTCTTCCTGTCCAGCGTGCCAGATTTTCTGTTCCGTATCGAACATGGCAGGTGCAATGAATTTGTATTCTTCCGCTTCTCCGTCATAGCGGCTATAGACACGTGTTGCTAAAACGGACACGATACAATGCACCCATGAGCAACCGCGGCCATCCTCTCCTTTCTTTGGTAGCCTTTCTTCTACCGGAATCCAACGCGGCAGTTTTGCTTCCAGTTCCGCGATTTTCGCTTCCTGCTGCTCAATCAGTGCTGCTGCAGCATTGAGGTCATTGACGATTGTTGGCGGGACGTCCTCGTAATGTGCAATGCACCAATCGGCATACGCTCGAAGGTCGTGCGCCATGGCTTCCGCGGTCACTGCCGTTCACCCCCATCGTCAATATTCCCGGAGTGGGTAAATAGTCTGTGTGTCCCGTTCTGGAGGCATTTTTCATCGTCGGACATTTCATACCCCATAAGCTCCAACCATGCGTACAAGGCGTCCAGCATAAGATTTTTCTCGTGCTTTGGCCATTCAGCCAAGTAAGAAGAATGGTAGCCATTTTTCTTACTGTCCTGGAATTGGGCGTAAATAATCTCAGGTGCCAGATCGTTGTTGGTCAAGGACGTCGCTGCGCTTACGGCTCTATCCCGCGTTTCATCCCATTTCCCGTCCGGATCGACGCCCATCATCTTGATAAGGACATTGCGGTCAGGGGATTTATAGAGGGTTGCTGCTGCGATAATGCCTATCGCGGCGCCGCGGAGGATAAGCCCGATATTCTTCTGCGTAACCGTCAAGTTCTGAATGAATTTCTGACGCAGATCGAAGGCGATTTCTTCTTCCTCTTTTATGGCTGCGTGTGCATCGGCGATGGCCTTTTCTTCCTCAATCTGAGCCTGAGACTTTTTCTCCGAGGCGGCCCGTTTGCGTTTTCTGTAGAAGGAAAGACTGCCCCAGTTGTCGATGTAATACAGGATCCCGTCTGTATTGCCAAGTCGGAAACCGCTTTCGGGTTCCCAATTGTCAAGGTTAATGCACTTCACGGACTCGTATTTTGAACTATACCGGTCCGAATCAGGGATGAGCTTTAACCCCAAGTCCTTAATCTGCTTTTTCGCCTCCGGCAAGACTTTCTTCCGGTGCTCCTCCCGAATGGCGCGAGAGACAGCGCCGTCAAAGTTGTAGGTTCCAATGTCCTTCAGAAGTTTGTTGCGCGTTTTAAGGCTCTCGACCTGGGCAAGCTTATCAAAATCAGACAAAGATAACTGGCGAGAGGAAACCTCTTTCAGCGTATCGGAATCAAGCTCGGCCATTTTCAGCCGGCGCCGCACGGTTGCCTTTGAGAAACCGGATTTCTCAGCAATCTGCTCCACGCTGTCGCCGAGGTCGAGCATCATCTGGAACCCCTGCGCCTGTTCATAGACGGTGAGGTCGCTGCGCTGCATATTCTCAACAAGCATGGTTTGCAGCTGCTCCCGCGCATCCATTTCCACAACGATGCACGGGAGTTCGGTCAGCCCGGCCAACCGCGCGGCCGCATGGCGTCGGTGGCCGATAATGATCGTATAGCCCTCCGCCACGGTGTGGCGATTGACGATACGCCGGCCTTCCTCCGTCGGGTTGGCGCGGTATTCGGCACACGCTGTGCGGTATTCCTCGTCGGTCATATCCCGCAGTCTGGGAACAACGGTAAGATTTTGAAGAACGCCGCTTGCCTTGATGCTGTCGGCAAGCTCGGCCAGATCGCCGAGATCCTTACGCGGATTATCGGGATGCGGATAAAGCTGATCTATTGCGATATTCACGATTTGAGGCATGATTTGTTCTCCTTTTCAAAACAGTGTGAGTTGCCCGGCCTTTGTTTCTTTCAGAGGCAGAGGCGACTGCGCCGCTTGCTCATCTTGCGTTTTTAACTTGCTGGTAACTTGCGTATCTTGCTTTTCGGTCAAAGAAAACAACAGTTCCATTTGTGCAGCAATGCGGCGATATTGCCAGACATCTCGGAAATAAAAGGGTGTGTACCAAATATTCTCTCCCGGCCGGGGGATAAGCCCCCGGCGGTCGAGACAGGTTTGAGGATGTGTGAGCGTATTCGCAATGGTTACATAGCCGGGGCAGCCCAGAAGGCTGAGCTGCAGATAGCACATGAGGCCAGCCGTATAGTCAATATCCTGCGCAGTAAAAAGGACGGATGTCTGATAATTGATGCCTTGTCTGCGGCAATCGTTCGCAAGCGCTACCAGCAGCGCACCAGCCCCGCAAGCCGGATCGTTGACAGAGACCCACCCAGCCGTCACGCTCGATGCGGGCTTTGAGGTCGGTGCCGGTGATTTCAGCCATACACCTGCCGACACTGTAAGGAGTGAAGAACTGACCGGCGTGGTCATTCCCCAATTCCAACGACATATACAGTTCGCCAAGGAAGTCCTGGTCCGGGTTGTTATCCATGCCTGTTACGACTGCTGCCAGCATTTCGGCAAATCGTTCGAGTGCAGCAGTCTTGTATTTGCTTGCGATTTTCTTATATGTTTTCTCCCGGACTTTGGCATTTGTATGGTCAACGGTGTTCGAAATAGCAATTGCGGACATGCCCACAAAATCGGACCATATCTCCCATCGGCTAAACCGTCCGCACAGGCTATCAAATGTCCGGCAGAAATCCTTCTGCACCGCATCGCGGACATTACGAGTCACGCTCTTCATGGGTTACTCCACAGCAGTGGGAGCAGACTTGCTGGCTTCCCGCTCCATTTCGCGGCCACGTTCGACACCGCGCATGTAAACCCGGTAAAGGTAGGCGGTCATTGCAGCCTTGTCCATGTGCTTGATGGCCTTGTAGTTCTCTCTGGTAAGCGTCGGCGCGTTACTCATTGTCGGTGGCCTCCTCGTCGGGGAGATCAGCCGGGAGCACCTCGCGCGGCTCGGAACCAGCGTACGGCCCGACAACTCCGGCATCCTCCAACGCTTCAATCAGCCGCGCAGCCTTGGCGTAACCGATGTTCATACGCCGTTGCAACAGCGCGGGAGAGGCTTTATTCTCCATCCGGACAATCCGGGTGGCTTCGGCCAATTCCTCGTCCTCGGCCATATCTGCGCTCTCAGCGGCATCGTCCGCATCGTCGAGGACATCCCCCGGCATATCGCCGAGATCGTCCTCAACCTCCTCCGAGACATCGGCCTCGCCGTAATCGTCGGCTTCATCCTCGTCGATAACCGGCATCAAGCCAGTGCGCAGCGCACCTTTTTCCATGACATCGCGGAAGAAATACTGCTGCCAGTAATTGATCATCTTGGCCAGCACGGATTCGATCTTGGTGCGGAGCGTCTTGCTGATGGTGAAGGTGCCGCCGGTGACCTTGGTTTCCAGAACGCCGTCCCGGAAGATCCACGTCATGGAGGCCTCGGGGCTGATATAGCCGGTATCCTCAACAGCTTCCAGCATGGTAATCTGAGCATCCATGCCCTGAATAGGCTTGATGATCAGCTGGATGGGGTAGGCGTCCTTGATAAAGCGGTACGTCAGATCGTGCTCGTCGCAAAGCCCCTGCAGTTTCTTCTTCTGGGCTTCATACATGGAAATTTCGCTCATTTTTTACTCCTTTCATTTTCAGTCCAGCAGCATCAACGTGCCGTTCCATGCTGTCTGGACTTGATACGGTTCCAAATCGGCTTCGGTAACGTATTTCCGGCCGAAGCACTCCTTCATGCGGGACCAGATATCCCACGGGATACGGTAAACATAGCCGGAGCTGAATCCGGCAACTACGAAGCACCTCGCACCAAGCGCCTGATGGCGCGCCATGTAGTCCTGCTGAGTTTGAAGGACACGGCTCTGCTCCATTCGATCGGCGGCGGTGAATTTCGCCTCGAACATGATCGTGCGGCCGCCCTTTATCGTCCCTTTGTAATCTGGCTGGGCCTGTTTCTCATAATAGGCGATGAACTTGCCGTTGCCGAGGCTTTTTGTGGGATGCATTGGCTCGGGCGTCTTCTCGATGATCGCATAACCCCGCTGCGCATAATAGGCGAAGGATTCGCCCAGACGCTGTTCGAACTGTGCCCCGCGTGCCTTGGCAATCTTGCCAAGCAGCTGGCGCCTTGGATCCTTGGTGGTGCTCATGGACCCTACCGCCGGCGGAATGCGGCGTGAATCGCAATCAGCGCCAATGCAGCGGGGAAGAACGCCAGCGGACGAAGGCCGGCATACCACACGCCAAAAGCGATGATGCCGCAGCAGGTAGCGGCGATCCCGAGGCAAAATACCTTGAAGTCTCGCAGCTGCTTCCGGTGCAGCCTCCGCTTTCTCGCTTCCTCGGCCTGCGCTGCCGCGCGCTCCCGCTCGCTGTATTCGCGGCGCTGCCGCTCGGACTTGTGGAAGATGGCCGCAATGTCGGCGTCTTCGGATATGGTGCGGGAAATATGTGCAGGGAGCTGGATTGCATTTACGTTGTTCATTTTGTTTCTCCTTCCAATTCGGTTTCCATGGAGCCGTCGCCCAGTGACAGACGGTCGGCTACCCCGGAAATGACTTTTTTGATGTCCGCCGGGAGCTTCATGTACTCCCGGTTGCTTGTGCTGCGGACACGATAGGCTCTCTGGAAATTGCTTGCAATAACCGAAGATACCGTATCTGCGTCCATTGTTGCCCACTCTCGGAGCTGCAGGGGCGATCCGACCAACCGCTGCACCGTGGGCGGCAGCCTGTCAAACTCGGCCTGCGCGTTGTACAGGCTGTTTCTGGTAGCCGCTGCCACCAGCCCCCACGCTTCGATGGCAGTCATTTCGTTTGGCGCGCGCATTTTGGCGATTTCTTCTTTGATCTCACCAATGTTCGGGGGGAAGGTGTTTGTCCGGGAGGCAATCATAGCCTTGACAGCAACTGCCACTATGTCGACGGGATCATCCTTGAACATTTCATGCCAAAGGCTGACCGTGCGTTCCGCCTCCTTGACGTCGATACCGCGATAAAACTGGGGATAGGCGGTTTTCAGAATGGTCAGGATCGCAGAAGTTTCACTTCGGTTCATAGCCGCTGCCCTCCATAATGTCTGCGAAGATGTTCCCGCTACCACTGGCGTGAGGAGCGTTGCCGCCCCGGTATCTGCCGCCCTTGTCCTGCTCCCCGGCAAGCCAGTTGTTGATGAAACGCCGAATCCCGGATTTTGTCTTTCGCTTTTTGGGGTTGGCATCACACCAGCCGACCATCTTGCATAGCTCCTGCTTCACATCAACCGCCGGATACAGAGCCACCCATTTGTTGAAATCGCTGACAGAGACGTTGAAATATGTACCGTCGTTCAGAATCATGGAGGCGATGGGCGGCGCGGAGCTGCTTTGCGGCTCTGCGCAAGAAATAGCTTTCTGTCTATCTCTAGCCTCTTTATCTATATCTGAACTCTGTTCTCTATCTCTATCTCTAGTCTCTAACTCTTTCTCTATCTCTGGTGTAACAATGTGCGCACCTTGTTCTTCTTCTGTTACGCCAGAGGGGAGAACATTGTTTTGCCGAGCACGGGACCGCCGCATTCGAGCCGCTGTGTCTGTTTCGCTGCCGACAAGGTTTTCGTGGTCGGCCAGCACAAGCGTCCCGTCAACGTCCTCATAGATCAGACCGACGGCCTTGTAGAGGTTGAGAGCGACACGGATCGTATCGGCTGAGAACCACTTCAGGTCGCGCTGGATTTTGGGGATGTCATAGGGAATAATGACCTCGCCAATCTGCCGGGAAAGCCGGCCGTCGGTGTTGATCGTCTTGAGGCAGAGCATCTGATAAAGGACCACGTAGTTGGCGCCGCTGGGCTGAGACATGAAATAGTCGATGGTATCAGAGGTCATAAAGGACTCTTTCAGCTTCATCCAGTAGTACCGTTTACCTGTAGCCATGGTGACCTCCTCCCTTCTCAGAACGGAAGATCGGAATCATCGTCTTCAATTTGGGCGAAATCCGAGACATACGCTGAATCATAGCCGGGGGCGTCCTGATAACTGGCCTGTGAGGGCTGCTGCTGGCCGGATTGCTGACCGTTCCCGTCACGTTTGCTGTCGCCAAAATAGACGCTTTCCGCTACGATTTCAGCGCTGCGGCGCTTGTTGCCCTCTTTGTCGGTCCACAGTCTGATCTGGAGCCGACCGGAGACCACCGCCATACGGCCCTTGGCGAAATACTTGCTGACGAATTCAGCCGTATGCCGCCAGGCGACGATGTCTACGAAATCGGTCTGCTTTTCAGCGCCGTCTTTACCGGAATAATCACGGTCACAGGCCAGCGTGAAAGATGCGACGGCAATGCCGGAATCGGTGCGGCGCAGCTCCGGATCGCGCGTCAACCGCCCCATCAGGACGATCTTATTCAGCATGGTCGGCCTCCGGTGGCGTGTCGGGCACGGTACGCACACGCGGTGCGCTAAGGATAGGCGCAAGCGTGTCATGCAGTTCCCAGTTCTTCCCCGCACAGCTTTGAAACAGGGCCTCGCAGATACGCAGCCGTTCTGATTCACGGATAAGAACTTCCAGATCGACGTCCAGAACGATACCGGATTCGGCGGTTCTTTCCTCGGCGCACAATACATGCGGATCACAGTTGTTGATCATTTTCAAATCCTCCTTGGTGGATAATATCGATTACTTGCTGGCACTGCCGTTCGTCAAACATTCCGATATGGGTCTGCTTGACGGGCAGTGCCATTTTCCCGGCCAGCCATGCATAGGCATCTTTGCGACGGCCGCGGAATGGGCCGCGTTTCCAAAGCGGATCAAAGGCTGCGTGTGCCTCCATCTTTTTACGACGAAGGCCTGCGTCGGCCAGACGGCCCATCGGCTTGTCCGAACGCCCATGGCAGCCCACATATGCGCCGCAGTAGCGGCAGAGATATGCTTTGTGGCCGTAGCTGTGGCCGTAGATCACCGTATCATCGACCAGCTCAGCCTTGTGGCCGCAGTAGTCGCAGTAGACAGTCATTTGTTCCACGCCTCCTTGTATCTGGCAATCATCTCCGGAGTATCCGTCTGGATGCCGACTTCCCGACATTCGGAAACGATCCCGTCCAGAAAAACGCTCATTTCTTTGGTGGAATACTCGCTGGTGCCTTTGATCGCTCGGTAATGAATGAACTTCTTGCCGTCGATGTACCCAACGCCAACCTCGGCGTAGTGGCGTGCCACCAACGAGGGCGGGATGCCCTCGCGCAAAGAAAACAGCACTTTGCATTCATTACCGGCTTCATCGGTGTAGCTTTCTCCCGTACCATAGCGGCGCAGCATTTCTTCATAGACAGTGTCCTTGTCCGACTTGATAGCAGTGGCCAGCTTCTCAATGAGGCTCCACGCATAATTGTTGGCGTTGAGGCTGCGCGGTGTGGCGCGCTTCTTGATGGAGAAAGTAATTTCGCCGCCGCCAAGCTGTCCCCACAGCTGCTTACAGCTCTCCCGCGTAGTCAGAACCAGGATGCTTTCGCCGGTGCGGGAGAAAGCCCATTCCTTGAGCCTCCCGTTCATAGCGTTTTCCACTTCTCGCAATAGAGCTGCAGAAGGTCTACCGCACGAAGCCAATCGAGGAAGTCGGAGATCACCGGATAAATGCTGGGGGTTTCTTCCCGAAAATAGGATTCATGCCAAACGCCGGAACCGTTGCTGATGATGTAGGTGAACTTTTGCGCTTCGGGAATCAACTCCATGTAAACGGGATGCTGTGTGCTGGTGATGTATTTGCCCCGGTCATAACTGCCAGAGAATTTGATGTCAATGACATTCCCGGCTTTCAGGCAGTCCAGACGGCCATAGAGCAGCAGCGGGACACCCTGCACCTCAATCGGCTTTTTGGCCCGATATTGCAGCAGGCCGCCGCGCACATCTGCCGCAACGATATTGGCTGCATCGTACCACTTATTCGAGCGATCCCCGCGACCGACAACAATGTCGGTCACAAGGTTCTCGAAATCTATGCCCCGCTGCATAGCCTCCGTGGTAGGAGTCGGGTCGCGGCGGAGCGTGGCCATGAATTCGGACATGGGGTCACGCTCCGTAGTGGCGTCCTCATATGGGTTACCCTTGAGCGCATAAAGCCACGAGGAGAGCAGCGAGTGGGTCAGCAGGATGCGATCCATTTATTCCGCCCCCTTCGGCTCCTTCGGCGCCGGGGTGTACTTGCCCAGCACTTTGTCATAGAACAGGCCCAGTTCCTTGATTCTCTTGTTCCATGCAACGGTCAGCTCTTTTTCGGACGTCAGCGCATGCGGGATTTCCTTGAAGTACGGCATTGCCTCATTCGCGGTGTCGGCGTTCGAGACAGCAGCGATGATCGACCTTCCGGTTTCCATCGCCGTCTCATATGCTGCCTGATCAGCGGCGTTCTGGGCGACTTCTGCGGCAGCCTTGGAGTTGTAATCGGCAAACAGTTTGGTCAGGAAATCGTTCTGGCTATTCGGGCCGAGAGCCGGAATTTTCCAAATGCCGTGGATACCGCGCGTTCCCTTCGCGAAGTATCTCTCACAGTTGGAGAAACCGATGGTGCGATCATTGCCAAAGACCTCGACGAAGCCACCCAAGTCCATAGGCTCCCACACGTTGTTCTTGGTCTGCCCTTCGACCTTGATGCGGAGGCGGGTATTGTCGCCGTCTTTTTCCTCCACAGCATGGAACACCACCACGATGTTTTTCTGCAGCTCATAGAAACAGTAGTCCATGAGCCGGACGAACTCTTTTCCGACGAAGCCGTAGCCCTTGAGCGACAGGCTGCCGTCGCGCTGGCCGTACTTGGGATCCTTTTTGATAGCCCACAGGGACATGAGGGAGATGAGCTTGCCGCCGGTGTCAAACACCAGCGTATCAAAGCCCTGGGTGTTCATCGGCGTCAGATCGTCGAGGATTTCCTGATAGTCCTTCGGCTGAATATACGGGACGCGGTAGCGCGGCTCGATACGGTCAATGCCGAAGTCGACATCGATGTGCAGCGGATTCGGCGTGGACAGCGCCAGCGTGGACTTGCCGATGCCGGGGTAGCCAGCGATCAGCATACGGATCTTCTTTTCGCCTTCCTGAATTTTCTTGGGGTCACGAATCATAGTAAATACTCCTTTCGGGCGGCTGTCCGGCCGCAAATGGTGTGTGTAATGCGCTCGTGGCAAAACTGGTCAAAATTTCCGGTCTCGCCCATCCTGGTGGCGTTAAACTGTTCCTGGCTGTAGCAACAGCTGCAGTTCATGATCCCACTGATTTTGTCCGGGTGGACTGCTCGAAACAGCCGGCACGCAGTGTGGATATCCGAGGCCTCAACCTCTGTCCACCCTCCGACAAAGGGGTGACCGTCGGAGCCGTAAGTGAAATAAAATTTCATTTCTGTTCCTCCATGCGGATGCGCCCACCGCTCCACGCGCTGATCTGATCGGCAAAGGTGCTGCACTCCTCGTCGGACAAGCCGACAAGATCCGGCTCGCCATTGACAAAGCCTTCTTTGAGAATGACAATGTCGCCGACAATGGGATTCCCGTGGGCTTCTATGCCGTAGAGGTAACTGCCATACGGATTGAGTGGGAGGCCTCGGAGCAGCCCTTCTTCGTTGACAATCATGCAGTACGGAAACTCAAGCCGCCGCGGATGGACTATCTCGATATAGCCGTCGACTGCCTTGCCAACGCTTTTGTACGCAGGTCGGTCAAAATCAGCGATGCGCATTGTGTTACGGGTCGTGATAATAAGTCCTTTCATGATCTACATCTACTCCTTTTCTGGACACGGGAAGCAATCGTCAACCTCCCATGCGTCTTTCGTTTCGACGCAGCCGTCGCATCCGACATAAGCGCCAAAACGGTCTTTGTACATTGTTTCGCATTCTTCTCCGCAGCACGGGCAGCGGGGATAGCGCGGCTCTTTGCCGTCTGGATAACCGGTGCGTTCCATGTTCTGGATAACAGGATCGTCCGGGATGTCATTCCACATCTGGCCCCGCCTCCTTTCCTGCAAGATAGGCCCGGACAATGTCTGTAATCCAATCTTGCATGGTGGCGTACCCATCGGCGTGGATATGCTGTTGCAACAGCCCGTATTCGCCATCTGCGAGCCTTGCGGAGATTCGGCACGTTAACCGATGCCCCGAGTTTTTGCGGCGTCTGCGCTGCTCCAAAAGCTCTGGGGCAAACGCCAGATAGAGAGCCTCCAGAGCGTCGGCGCGGATGTCCACGCCGTAGGCAGCGCCATTCTCACACTTGCTCTGCATGGTCTTGTCGTACTTGGGATAGAGCTGCTGCACAACAGCAACCATGTCCCCAGCGGGTATGTTTTTCGCGTGGCGCAGATCGCGCAGCTCGTCACTCATCAGAAATACCCCCTTTCAGCTTGACTTCCTGTGCCGTCATTGGTAAACTGTGGGTGGCTATTTTCGCCTGAGGTCGTTCCCGTGGCAGCGGGGGCGGCCTCCTTTTTTGTTCCGCTTTGGCAATCACAAGGTTCGCCCGGGTCAAGCGTGCATCCACATTCGGGGCAAACCCGGTAATAGGCCATGTGCGTCAACTCCTTTCTTTTGGTCCGTCTGGTTGCGATTGACTCTCTGCCCTCCTTTCTTTCCACCTGTCAAAATCGGCTCGAAGCTGTGGGTCAGCTAAAGCACGCTTGATGCTGGTAGCAAGGACAGAGCAGGCTATCTGGAACTCAAAAGCCGGAACCTCTTTGGGATTGATCCCGACGGCTTCGCTGGTGCGGATAACCTTTGGCGTTGTGCGTTTCAAAAGCTCCTCCTTTCATAGTCGCAAAAATGCGACTATACAGCTAAAAAAATTTCAAGCGCATCCGCACCAGAAAGCCTCAGCACATCACAAATCTTGTGGATGTCACGAATGGTCAGCGTTGAAGATTTCAAGCGCCGGTAAAAAGTGCTACGATTGACCCCAATTGCGTCCGCGACTGCCTCTTTTGTGGTGTTGCGTTCCGCAATTTTCCCGTTGAGCTTATTGACATCGACGTGGAACATGTTTTCCCTCCTTTCTCGCAGTCTCATTTATGCGACTGTCTGTATTAAGAATACCCCATCTTGTTGCAGTTGTCAATAACCAAGTTGCAAAAATGCGAAAATAGATGTTGCAAATATGCAACACTGATGGTATACTCTTATTACTAGCACAGGAGGTTGTTTGTATGACCACAGGAGAACGAATCAAAGCACGCAGAAAAGAATTAGGAATTACAGCTGACAAAGTCGCTGAGCAGATCGGTGTCTCTCGTTCTACGATGTTCCGGTATGAGAAGGGTGAAATTGAAAAAATACCAATCAACAACCTAGTCCCCATCGCACGAGCGCTTCATACAACGGTTGGATATCTAATGGGGTGGAGTGACGAAAAAAACTCCATCCCCGTTGCCGAGGATGGAGCGGATGCAGAGGCTATGCACTATTTTGATCGCCTTTCGGAGGATAAGAAGGTGGAGGCACTAAATTATCTTCGCTATCTTGCATCGAACGAAGATAAGAAATAAACGATAATTTCTCGTTTGCGCCCAATTGCGCAAAGAGGCCGCAGATATCAGCCCAAACCAAGTGCATCATTCGTTTTGATACTCCCTTCGTTAATGTCTGCTAGCAGTGCCTTGATTATATCACACATAGTATTTCCGTGAAATATTTTTGAGAGAAAATAACATTCAACTTATTTCGACATAACGAAGCTGTTGCGCATCTTGTCCGCAATAATAATTTGATTCTTCGTTTTGCAAATGTGTGACCAAGGAGGTAAATAATGAAGCGCACAGGATTACTTGCTCTCTCGCTTGTTTTAATGATTATCTTGCTATGCTCTTGCAGCAGTTCGGCCGGCGTGACCAGTGGCAACAAAGAAGATGGCGTGTTCTATATCGACGCGGAAGGACGTCATACCGAGATGCCAAAGTCGCTTCCGTATTCGTTGAAATACAACGGCAAAGAGATCACACTTGATGCTGTTGATGTATATGAGGTTCGGAGTAGTGACTATACGCACACATTGTACGTGGTTTCAACAATTAACGCCGCAAATTTATCTGATGAAGAATTTCATTGGTTAGTAGCAGAGGACCTTGAGACCAGTGCCTATATTACTTGTGAGGCAAACGAATATGATTTCCGAGGAGCATATCTGCTCGGAAAGCTTCAAGATGCAGATAGCAAGCAAATAACAGTCGTTTATATTTCTTCACCAAGCGACCATTGCCGCTATTCTTTCGCCGATTCCGAGGTTTCCTTTTCCGTGAAATGCACCCAGGAAGAGACATTCGAGAAGGAAAGCAAGGAGGGGAAAGCGTATAAGCTTCACAATATTAACGAACTCACATATCGTTTTACCGCTCCTAGTGATATACCAGATGCCGAAACAATCCCAGACCCATTATATAGCACAATAGTAAAATGGCTCAACAAAAAGTGAGGTGATTCGGTTTTGGCTAAGTATAAGCAAGTCGTGCAGGAACAAATCGGCGTAATCTATGCCCGGTATTCTTCTTCTGGCCAGCGCGACGAAAGCATCGAAGGCCAGCTGCGCGACTGCCATGCGTTTGCCGAGCGGTACAACATCCGAATCATTGAGGAATACTGCGACCGCGCCATGACCGGCACGTCCGATAGACGCCCGGAATTCCAGCGAATGATCCGTGACAGCAGCAAGGGCCAGTTCAACGTCGTGATCACATGGAAAAATGACCGCTTTGCCAGATCGCGATATGACAGCGCCGTCTACAAGGCCAAGCTGAAGCAGAACGGTGTCCGCCTTCTGTACGCGAAGGAAAGCATTCCGGACGGGCCGGAGGGCATCGTTCTCGAATCAGTGATGGAGGGCTTTGCAGAATATTATTCGGCAAACCTGTCGCAGAACGTCAAGCGCGGCAACTACGATTCTGCGCTCAAGCGGCAGACGCTGGGGCAGACCGTATTTGGACTTCGTAAAGGGGTGGACAAGCGCTTTGAAATTGATCCGGCAACCGGCCCCGTTGTGCAGCGCATCTTCAAGGAGTACGCAGCAGGACAATCAGCTGTAAGCATATACACCGCACTCAACGAGGAAGGATTCCGCACCCTTCGGGGGAATCCATTTAACAAAAACTCGATTCGGAAGATCCTCCAAAATGAGAAATACGTTGGTGTATATGAATACGCAGACATTCGGGACGAGCACGGAATCCCGGCCCTTGTAAGCCGGGAGACATTTGATAGGGTGCAAATAATGCTTGAGAAACATCATCGTTCACCGGCGGCAAAAAAGGACGCTGGCGGCTTCCTGCTCACAACGAAGCTATTTTGCGGATTATGTGGTGAGCCAATGACCGGAGACTGCGGCACGGGCAAGTCCGGCACGGTGTACTCTTACTACATCTGCAATGGCCGCCGGGCGAAGAAGTGCAAGAAAGAGCGCGTTTCCAAGGAGTGGATCGAGGACGTTGTTGTTGCTGCACTTGCCGAGGTCGTGAACAACGACGAAATGATTAACGCATTCGCCGACCATTTCATAGCATGGCAGGCTACTCAGCAGAAGGGCAGCGCGGTTGCCGATTTAGAGCAGCGCATAAAGCAGATCGACACGGCGATCAGGAACACCATGAGCGTCATAGATAGCGGACTGATAACCGAAAGTCTGAAAACCCACCTCTTGGAGTTGGAGGCGGAAAAGACCGCACTGGCGGATGCACTTGCGAAAAAGCGGCTCGACACTATTGAGCTTGACCGGGAGACCGTGATTTGGTTTCTGGAGCGGTTCCGTACTGCAGATCAGAGCGACCCTGGCTGGCGCATTTACATCGTCGAGACGTTTCTTCAGGCTGTGTATCTGTATGACGATGGGCGCTTGCTGCTGCGCCTCAACTATGGCGGCAAAAACAATGAGGTCTCCTTAAAGGCCGTTGAAGAAACCGTGGCCGAGGGCGAACAGTTAAGCTCAATGTTCGAATTTCGCGTACCACGGCGTACCAAAAATAACCTTTGCCGTAAGGCAAAGGTTATTTTTTATGTCTGCGGAATAAATAGTGCTGTTTTGTTGAGAACGGCCCGGCACTGCCGATATGAACAGGCCGCCGATCAAAACGAACAAACCGCTTGCATCTTGTGCCTGCAGCGGCGGTCAGTGACCGCCTTGCACAGGCTAATTGAACTGTGTCAGAGCACTGGTGCACCGCCGCACCACCTGACGTGTCATTGCGAGGAGGCCGCAGGCCGACGCGGCAATCTCGGGAAGGCAGTTACGGTTTCGCCGGAGCTTTCGTGATATCCGATATGGTATTGCGAGATTGCCACGTCGCTTCGCTCCTCGCAATGACAAACTTGAAAGCCTGCACGTTCGGCGAGAATGCCTAGCAATCTGCAGCTGCCTTAGGCGCTCGC
>ERZ827150.606-NODE-606-length-51862-cov-4.015867_pt1 | contig 51862 bp, 43 predicted proteins | sample MGYA00519779_ERZ827150 | MGnify/ENA primary metagenome ERZ827150 (study PRJEB31778, sample SAMEA3449267) | human gut metagenome | biome: human gut; feature: human-associated habitat; material: faeces | place: United Kingdom | collected 2010/2012 ...
GGTGTAAAAAAACTTTGTTGTGTAAGTTAAAGAATCCCCTTCCCGTTTTAATGCTAACGCAGAAGAAAGCAACTTAACCACGGAGGCCGGACGCAATGCCATCTGCGGGTTATGCTCATACACAATTTGACCCGTCTCCACGTTCTTCACGCAAACCCCTATCGCTGCATGTTTTACTTCATCCCTTCCCCACAAATTTCGTCCCGCTGTTCGAATTTGCCCTAATGCAGAGGCCATCGAAATCAGCATGAAAAAAAACAGCCAGCCGGATTTCATCACTCGGTAATTGATTTCAACACATTATTTACATCCTCTTCCGTCCGATGTAATTTGCCCTTACAAAACTCAACAAGTACCGCCATCCGTTTTACTTTCTCGCTCAACTCATCCACATCCAACTTATTTTCTTCCAACAACTTCACCAAACTTTCTATCTCCTCCATAGCGGATTTATATGTCAATTTTTCTTCCATAATCGATTATATATTAGATGTTTGTTTCAATATCTTTAATTTCACTTCGAATAACTCCCTTGAACAACTCTGTTTCAAGCACATCCCCTTTCTTCACACGATTCGTCTCCCGAACCGCCTTTCCGTTGACACGAGTAATAGAAAACCCTTTTTCCAGTATATTTTTCGGATCAACATACTTCATTTTCGTTTCTACCAACTCCAGAAAATAACGATTAGCCGTAAACAATTCTGTTGTTTTATGTACCATCGTCTTTTGCATATCGCCCAAACGATTCCTCTGACGCTCAAACAAGGCCCCAACCTTCCCTTCTACCCTCATTTTCAATTGATTCAATCCATTAATCCGATTCTGTACAAAAAGCCTTGAGGCATGTTCTACTCTCTGGGACGACAAGGTCAAATTATTTGCCTGCCCCTCTAAAAACAGACGGGTAAATTGCTTGAACTCTGTGATTCGTACTACCTGACGAGTTCTTTCTTCTTGCAAAATTCTTCTAGTCTCTCTTACCAAGGTTTCCTTAGCGTCCTCCAATACCCGATCCACCTCGTTAAAGCACTCGATCAAAAAAGCCGCCGCTGCCGTTGGTGTCTTCACACTCCGATAAGCCACCCGGTCCACGATCGTTTCATCTCGTTCATGTCCAATACCTGCAAGAATAGGAATAGGAAACTGCGCCACGTTAGCAGCCAGTTCGTAGGAATCAAAACTACCCAAATCCGTTTGTGAACCACCCCCTCGAATAATCACTACCACATCAAAAAGTGATTCATACTCGTAAATTCTTTCCAAGGCAGCAATAATAGATTCTGTTGTTTTTTCCCCCTGCATAACGGCAGAAAACAACTTGGTATGAAAAACATACCCATAAACATTACGATGTAACTGATCCACGAAATCACCATATCCGGCAGCCGTAGGAGAAGATATAATAGCCACAGTCTTCGGCAACATCGGAAATTCCAGTTCCCGATTCATATCAATTACCCCCTCTTGCGTCAATCGATCAATAATCTCTTTACGTTTACGCTCCAGATCTCCAACCGTGAAAGTCGGATCAATATCTTTTATATTTAAGGAATACCCGTACAACTCATGAAAAACGATCTCCGCACGAACTAGTACCTTGATCCCTTTCTGTAAAGATTTTCCCGTGGTTGTTTCAAAATAAGGCCTTAGAATCCGATAGGTAAACGCCCATATCGTAGCCCGAGCTGTGGCAATCACTGCATCATCTTCCTCCCTCTTCTCCACCAACTCCAGATAACAATGCCCAGATCGATTTTCTTTCACATCAGCAATCTCGGCTATCACCAAAAAACTGTCCGGGAAACGATTCTTTAACTCCCGTTTCACCAAATTATTCAATTGGTACAATCCAATAGCCTCCATGCTAATTTGTGATTTACAATTTATGATTTCAAATTAAAAGATTCCCAAACATTAGCCTTCTGTGCCGGAATCTACAATCTAAAATTTACAATCTAATTATTCCAGTTCTAATCTATTCAACTCAGAAATATAAGACAGTAACTCCACCCGTCCCAATTTTGTTTCAGCAGAAGTAATAAACGCCATGGGCATACTTTCCCATGTATCTTTCATCTTTTCCTGATATTTGGCAATACAATTCATTCGTTCCGTGGTCGTCAACTTATCAGCCTTCGTGAAGACCATAACAAAAGGCACCCCATTTTCTCCCAGCCACTCCATAAAATCAAGGTCTATCTTTAATGGATCGTGCCGGCTGTCAATCAACACGAAAAGACATACCATGTTCTCCCGTTTTAAAATGTAATTCTTTATCATAGAACTGAATTGTCCTCGCTGAGATTTAGATGTTCTGGCATACCCGTATCCGGGTAAATCCACCAGATACCATTCATCATTAATCAAAAAATGATTGATCAACTGTGTCTTTCCCGGACTGCTGGATGTCTTGGCCAGTTTACTGTAATTCGTCAACATATTAATCAACGAAGATTTCCCCACGTTCGATCTCCCGATAAACGCATATTCGTGTCGATCCGGATCCGGACACTTCTTCACATCCGTGTTACTTATCACAAAATTGGCACTCTTAATTTCCATCATTTTTCAATTTGAATATATAAACATTGAACATGTGAAAATGTAAAGTAAACTTTACACTTCCCATGTTCAAATGTACAAATTATTTTCTAGTCGCGAGAAGACGATCTATTGAAATTTCTCGGCTTTTTCGGATCACTTCCCGGTCTTCCTCTTCTCTTTCCACCACTCTTTTCTTCCCGACGTCCGCCACCTCGGCTATCTCGTTTGTCCCGATCACGACGTTCCCGTCTTCCGGAAAAGCCGCCTCGACTTCGATCATCCCGACGACGTCCATTATCCCGAGTCGGGATAGCCTTTATCTCCAATGGAATACCATTAAAGAGAACCTTGCTGAAATCTACGGCGAAATCAGATGCACTCTCCTCGTCAATCTCGAATTTAGTATCTGTATCAAAAATACGAATACCTCCAACACCAATCCCCCGACGACGAGAATACTTATTAATCAAGCCCATCAAATCACGAGGTGTCAGCCCATCTTCCCGACCGACATTCAGCATAAACGTGCTGTACACAGTCTCTTCTCCACGTCCCCGACGATCACGCCTATCACCCCGATCACCACGTTCACCCCGCTCTGAACGACCTCCACGGTCATCCTCGCTAATATTCAAATCAGCTGTATTCTTATACTTCTTCAGTAGCTTACCGAACTCGTAGGATACCAAATGTTGAATCAACTCTTCTTTCGTCAGCTCTGCGAACTTTTCGTACACATCCGGAGCATACAGATCCATATCCTCTTGATCCTTCGATGCTAAAATCTTATCTGCATAGAATGCCAACTGAGCCCGGCAAATCTCCTCACCTACAGGAACTTGCTTGTACTCGAACTTCTTTTTCAAGATACCTTCAATCCGACGCAATTTCCCTTTCTCTTTCGAGTGAATAATCGCAATAGAGATTCCTTCCTTTCCTGCACGTCCCGTTCTACCGCTACGATGCGTGTAACTCTCCACGTCTTCCGGCAAATTGTAATTGATCACGTGCGTCAAGCAATCCACATCCAACCCACGGGCTGCCACATCGGTTGCCACCAACACTTTCAATCGTTTCGCCCGGAAAGCGTTCATCACGTTATCCCGCTGTGCTTGACTCAGATCCCCATGTAATGCATCGCAATCAATTCCGTCACGCTGCAAATGTTTCGCTATATCCTGCGCATCATTCTTCGTTCGGGTAAAAATAATAGCATACATACTGGGAGAGCAATCCACAATTCGACGTAACGTCTCGTAACAATCTTTCGCACGAACCATATAATATTGATGAGACACCGTGTCTGCACCCTGATTCTTCTTACCCACAGAAATCTCCTTCTGGTTCACCAGATAATTCCGAGCAATCCGCTCTACCTCTTTCGGCATTGTCGCCGAAAACAAATATGTATTTTTATCCTTAGGCGTGTTACTCAAGATAAAGTCCAGATCTTCCTGGAATCCCATGTTCAACATCTCGTCGGCCTCATCCAGCACGACAGCAAACACGGTCTCGATATTCAATGCCTTCCGGTTCAACAAGTCAACCAAACGTCCCGGAGTGGCCACAACCACGTGTACCCCCTTCTGTAACTCTTTCATTTGCCTTCTAATATCCGTACCCCCGTACACACAGGTCACACGAATATCCGGAAGATACTTTGAATATTTTTTCAAGTCACTCCCGATCTGCATACACAACTCACGTGTGGGACTCAGAACCAATATCTGCACGCTATTCCATTCCGGATTTATTTTCTGTAATAACGGCAATCCGAAAGCCGCTGTTTTTCCCGTCCCGGTCTGGGCTAACACAACCAAATCATTTTCTTCGCCCAAAATAACAGGGATGGCCTTCTCTTGTACCGGACTCGGTGTTTCAAACCCTAAATCTGCAATTCCTTTAAGAATTTCCCCGTCTAATCCTAATTCTCTAAATTTTTCCATTAAACTGTTTTAAATTACCCCCTTACAATTTCGGATTTAGTGATTTTTGATTTTAGATTCCTCCCCACGAGGCTGACACCTCTACTTATAACCGGAAATCACGTAATCGCTAAATCATTAAATCACTAAATCGCTAGGGTCTGTCTATTTTTAAATGTCTCCGTGTATACGCCGGAGTCGTTGCCAATTCTTCTACTTTTTCGGGTGACAGATCCGGTTGAAGCACAACCTCCGATTCTTTTAAAATGACCTGTACGTAATCCTTTACCCCGTCCTTGATTTTCTTCGTACGGGCAGCATCCACCGCCTCCTCCGAAATATCATTTACGGACACAACTCCCTTCAAGGGTTTCGTGAATGTGTTTTCCACGTCCTCCATGGGAAAGCCGGTAGCAATTACCGTCACGGAAATTGCGTCTTCCAGCGCCTCATCGGTTCCCACCCCCCAGATTATAGCTGCATTATCACCTACTTCCTTAATCACGTAATTCGTGATTTCACTCATCTCATCCATCGTAATTTCATCCGTTCCGGATGTAATATTCAACAAGATGTCACTGGCTCCCAATATATCGCTCTTATTCAACAGAGGGCTATTCAAAGCCTCGGCAATCACCCGTTTGGCCCGGTCTTCACCGGAGGCTTTCGCCGCACCCATAATAGCAATTCCACTATCCGTCATCACCGTTCTCACGTCAGCAAAGTCAACGTTTATATATCCCGGTAACGTAATAATCTCCGCAATACCCTTGGCAGCAATATTCAACACGTCGTTAGCCTTGGCAAATGCACTCGACAATGTCTGCGATCCGAATATCCGTTGTATCTTTTCATTATCTATGATAATCAAAGAATCCACGTGTTCTTTTAATCTTTTTACCCCTTCACGAGCCTGATCCAAACGTTTCGGCCCCTCGAAACGGGAAGGTATCGTAACAATACCCACTGTCAGAATACCCATATCCTTGGCAACCTTGGCAATCACGGGTGCCGCACCGGTCCCGGTCCCCCCCCCCATTGCTGCCGTGATAAACACCATCTTCGTATTGGTACTCAACAACGCTTTTATATCATCAAGACTCTCGTTAGCAGCAGCCTCTCCGATTTCCGGTCGGTTCCCCGCTCCCCGTCCTTCAGTCAGGGTCTTCCCCAATTGAATAATGGTCGGAATAGGACTATGTTCCAATATTTGCGAATCGGTATTACACAACACGAAATCCACGTCACAGATCCCTTGCCTGTACATGTATTCCACGGCATTACCGCCACCACCTCCGACTCCGATCACTTTAATAATCGGGGTAGTAATCTCAAACTGGTTAAAATTTATCAATCCATCTACCATGATCGTCCATTATTACATTTGTGAATCCCTATTCATATCCTCGTTGAACATATTCCCCAGCTTACGCTTGAACCAACTGTCCACATCCGGCACCTCATTCTTTCCCCGTTTGCGTCCGTTCTCCTGTTCAAACTCCCGGTCATACTCCTCGATCCGTTTCCGGTGAGTCTCCTCTTCCCGAACCGGTTCATCGTCATCATCGTCGTCAAACACGATAGCCCGTTGACGTTTCCCGATATCTCGCCGCTGTTCACCTCGCTGTTGACGTAACCGACGACTTTCCTCCAGTTTTTGCTTGCGCATCCGCTCCTCTTCCTCCAACTTCCGGGCATCCACTGTCTGCATTTCCAAATCTTCCACCGTCTCCACCTTGAAAGAAATATTCGTCTTCTTCCTCTCGATCGGCGAACCGTTAAACCCGGTAGCGATCACAGCCACGTGCAACTCATCACCTAGAGCATCATCCTTACCGGCACCCCAGATCACGTCCACATCATTTCCGACCAACTCCTTCACGTAATCGGTAATCAAGGTAATCTCGTCCATCGTGATCTCCTTACTACCGTACAACATATTCAACAATATATTAGACGCCCCCCGAATATCATTACTATTCAACAAAGGCGATTCCAATGCCATTTTCGCAGCCTCCAGCGCACGATTCTCCCCAACCGATTCTCCGGCACCCATCAGAGCCACCCCACTATTCCGCATCACCACCTCCACGTCGGCAAAGTCCACGTTCACGAACCCCTTCAATGTGATGATCTCCGCTATACTCTTAGCCGCAATCGTCAACACATTATCCGCCATCTCGAACGCTTTCGACAACTTCAAATCCCCGTACATATCCCGCAACTTCTCGTTACAGATAATCAACAGGGCATCTACATAATTCGACAACTCGTCAACCCCTTCCATAGCTTGCTCCACCCGTTTTCGTCCCTCAAAACTGAAAGGAATCGTCACTATTCCGATAGTCAGAATACCTAACTCTCGAGCTTGTTTGGCAATAATAGGTGCGGCACCCGTTCCGGTTCCACCTCCCATACCTGCCGTGATAAACACCATTTTCGTGTTACGCTCCAATATCGTTTTGATATAATCCAGACTTTCAATAGCCGACTGTTTACCGCGTTCCGGCAAACTTCCCGCTCCACGCCCCTCAGTAAGCTCCTTACCAATCTGAATACGATTCTTCACGGGACTAATCCGCAACGCCTGTATATCCGTGTTACACACCACGAACTCTACGCCCCGAATACCCTGACGGCACATATGGTTCACGGCATTACTACCGCCCCCCCCCACTCCGATCACCTTGATAATTGATTCTTCCTGTGGTGGAATATTCACAACCAATAAATCATCTTCATTAAGCATAGCTGAAAGGTCTTATATCATTTATTCTTTAAAAAAATTACTAAACCATCCACCGGATTTAGGCTTTTTCACCTCCCGGCGTTCACACTGCAACAGTCCCAAAGCCGTAAAATACACCGGGGACTTCAAACTAGCCTCCCGATCTGCTTTAACACTTGCCACCTTTGCAAATCCTACCGAATGTCCCGACAGCTTGGACAACAACACCTCGATCCCGACCACCTGACTACCGCCTCCAGTCAACAAAATCCCGTCATCCAAATCCTCGTAACAACCACTTTCCTGCATTTGGAAAATAGCCCCTTCCAACAACTCCTCCAAACGGGATTGCTCCACGTGTACCAAATCATGACTATCAATACAATACTTCGTATCGGGAATCATAATCTTCCGGTTCTTACACGATGCCCGCAACGCCATACCGAACTCTTCTTTCAGCTTGCGCGCCTTCTCCACGTCATTAATCGAAAATGCGGTATTTATATCCCCGTCAATCGTGCTACACCCCAACGGCAACTCCTCGTCAAAATAAACAAGTCCGTCTTGGAAAATTTGCACTTTGATACTATCTGCGCCCAAATCAAGCAAAGCGAAATTAAATATATCCGATCCTGCCGTGGTCAAAGCCTTCTGTGCAGCCCCAGCCATCGAATAAAAATCTATCTTATCAACTCCTAGGTTAGCAAACATATCCCTCAAATCCATCAACTCACTACTCCTTGCCACATACACGTGATAATGAACATCCAACCGTTTTGCCGTAACCCCCACCGGGTTCACCTCGCTCTCCTTATCCACGTAATAAGCGAACGGAATGACATCCACCACTTCCTCGTCACCAGCCCCCACCACACTCCGACACTTTTTCTCCATCTCCTGCAAATCCCCTTGGTCAATACTCTTCGGACGGGAAAACTTGATATTCTCCCGGTCTTCAATCTGTTTCACCCACGCCCCGCTCAAAGCGACATTCAAAGCATCAATATGAACCTCATACTCGCTCTTAAAACGATCCAACAAACGCTGGATACACGCTTTTGCCCGAAGTTTATCAATAATTTTGCCCCGTTTAACTCCTTGTGAGGCTATACTTATGACACCGACCAAACGACAATCACTCCCGGACTTTTCTCCGAGAGCCATCACCATTTTCTCAGACCCTATATCCAAAGAAGCTACAAACCCCATAATATCTAATCTTTTATTTTCTAACACAAACAACTTGGTTGTCAAACTTCAAATTGATCTCCTTATAACGATTCCACCCTTTCTTCGTGATACCGTCCTTCAGAAACAATATCAACTTCTCCAACCTGGCATCGCAATCATCCACCTTTCCCAACACAATCCGAAAATCCCCTACTTTAGGAATCATCACAACATCCTCGTTCGACCTCACAACCAGTTGTTCGATATACGCATCCCAAAATGGTTCATTCTTCAATTTCATTGCGAAAGGACCCAATTTCTCGCAAGCAAATTTCTTATTTATATCACCGGTTGCTACAACAACCCTGGAAGTAAACTTAGAAGACAACGGCATCACTCTCCCGTCACGATCCACATAATACCCTTCACCCGTTAGTACTCTCAAAACAGGTTCACGTTGCTGGATATTTACATGAATATAACCGTCTAAACTGTAGTAAACCTGAGCCGATTTAATCATCGGATTCTTGACAAGCACTCTTTCCAAACTATCCTTATTTACCGCCAATATACTTTTATCCATAATGTCTCCGTACCCCTTCTTTATCGCCTTCATAACATCCTCTTCGTCGACAAACACGTTAACATCTGTATTTTTGACAGCCACCCGTACCCCTCTACATGTTACCTCCCCCGATTTTGTCGCCACAAAGGTAAACACAATTATCAGGTATACAAGCAAAATGCAAGATAATATGTAAGGTAAAATGCGTTTCATCTCTATTCCCAGCCTACAAATTTAAAATTTCTAATTCAAATTCTCGTCTCTTATCAATTACATCCAAACCTGTACCCCTGATCAACAATCTGTCCCTCCAAACATCTCCGTGAAAATCGGAATAAAACGGTCTATATCTCCGGCTCCCACGGTCATAAAAATACCCTCCTTCACGTTTTCCTTCACGTACTCCGGAAACTCTTCCTTCGTCACCCATACAAATGGCACCGTCAGTCGCTCAGCAATCAACCCTGATGTCACCCCCGGAATCGGTTGTTCACGTGCCGGATAAATATCCAGCAGGATCACCTGATCCGCAAGATTCAAACTCTTCGCAAACTCCGGGTAAAAATCATTTGTCCGTGAGTACAAATGAGGCTGAAAAGCGACTGTCAACCTCTTATCCGGCCACATCTCCCGAATAGAAGAAAGAGACGCCTCAATCTCCCGCGGATGATGAGCGTAATCGTCAATATAAATCAACCGGCCACTCTTCGCATGTACGTCAAATCTCCGGGAAACTCCTTTAAACAAAGGCAATGCCTCTCGAATCTCTTCCGGCGTCACTCCTACATACAAAGCCACCGTGATTGCAGCCGTAGCATTCTCCACGTTCACCCGCCCCGGGAAACACATCCTCAAATCTCTTATCTCCAAATCTTTCCCGATATAATCAAACAAGTAGCTCCCATTATCTACCCGCAACCGATCGGCATAATAATCCGTTTTCTCCCCGGCAGCATAATGCCCGGTAATCGTTCTTTTCTTCAATTCCAACCCCTTACGCAAAAACAACTCGCCTCGTGTCTGCAAGGCAAATTCCTCGAAAGCCTCGATCAAATGCTCGTGCGTCCCGTATATATCCAGATGATCCGCATCCATAGCCGTGATTACCGCAATCTCTGGATGCAAATGCAAAAAGGAACGATCATACTCATCCGCCTCGATCACCATGTAATCCGAATCCTTATCAATCAACAAATTCGTACCGAAATTAGAAGAAATTCCTCCTAGGAAAGCACTACATCCCACGTGCGAACGATTCAATAGAAAAGCTAACATTGTCGTGGTCGTCGTCTTTCCATGCGTCCCGGCAATGCAAAGCGCTTTTTTACTATGGGACAAAAATCCCAGTACCTCCGCCCGCTTATGCAAAGCGTACCCATTATCCCGGAAAAAACTAAGAATACGATTTTCCTGCGGAACTGCCGGGGTATATACCACCAACGTATGCTCCTTATCCCGGAAAACCTCCTGAACACCATTCTCGTCATCCTCGTAAGTAATCTCAAACCCTTCCTCTCCTGTCATTTTCCGTGTCAACGGTGACGGTGTCCGATCATATCCTGCCACCTCATACCCCATCACCTTAAAATAACGAGCCAACGCACTCATTCCAATCCCCCCGATACCCACAAAATACACCGTCTTTATATTCTTAATATCCATACTATGAATTTAAAATTTAAAATTTAAAATTTAAAATGGCAGATCATTCAATTCTAAATTTTACATTCTACACTTTACATTATTTTCAAAATTTCCCTCGCAATCATCTCATCCGAATCCTTCATTGCCAGCGTCAGGATATGCTCGGACAAACTTTTCCGTTCCCCGTCATCCTGCAACAGGCGTTCCATCACCTCTCCCAAACGCTCCACCACCTCGGCATCCTTCACCATCACAGCAGCTTGTTTATTCACCAGAGCCATGGCATTCTTCGTCTGGTGATCTTCTGCCACGTTAGGCGAGGGTACCAACACCACGGCTTTCCCTAATAAGCACAACTCCGAAATCGTACCCGCACCCGCTCTTGCCACCACCAAATCAGCACAGGCATACGCCAAATCCATGCGTTTCAAAAACGGCATAAACTTCACGTTTTCCGGCATACGTTCCTTCAATTGTTCCTCTAGCTCCTTATGATAATAACTCCCGCATTGCCAAATCACCTGTACGTCCTTCCACCCCGCAATCTTCTCCAACCATCTCACCATAGCCTTATTAATCGATCCGGCCCCCAAACTACCCCCGGTAACCAGCACCGTTTTCTTATTCGCATTCAACCCGTAAAAAGCAATCCCCTCCGCCCGTTCACTCACGGCATTCAACAAATCCTTTCGCACCGGATTCCCTGTAAATATAATCTTTTCCTGTGGGAAAAAACGTTCCATTCCCTCGTAAGCCACGCAAATCTTAGCAGCCTTCTTTGCCAGCAACTTATTAGTCACCCCTGCATAAGAATTTTGCTCCTGTAACACCAACGGAATACCCGCATTCGTGGCCACCTTTCCAATCGGTCCGCTAGCATATCCCCCAACACCGACCACTACATCCGGCTTGAACTCCCGCACCACTCGTTTGGCCTTCTTCAAACTCCTCCACAAATTCCACAGCACCTTCAGATTATTCAACGTCAACTTACGTTGTAACCCTCTCACCGGTAATCCCACGATCTTATACCCGGCCTCCGGCACCTTCTCCATCTCCATCTTCCCCTCTGCCCCCACGAATAGAATCTCTATATCCTTATTCAACCGTTTCAGCGCATTCGCAATAGAAAGGGCAGGAAATATATGTCCTCCCGTTCCGCCTCCACTAATAATAACTTTTTTCATATCTCAAATATCTTCATGTTCAATTTTCCCCGTTCTCTTCTTCCTCGTTTATACCTTGAGCGGCCATCTTTAGTTTCTCCTTCTCTTCCCGTTCTCCCTCTTCCGAGAATGTATGACTGACACTCAAAATCATCCCAAAAGAAGCACTCGTAAACAACAGGGAAGTCCCCCCCATACTCACCAGCGGTAATGGTTGCCCGGTCACGGGAAAAAGTCCCACGCAAACCCCCATATTAATCAATGCTTGAAACACAATACACAACCCTAATCCAGCCACCAGAATCGCCGGGAACATCCTCGTACAACGTCGCACGATCACCCCTACACGATACAAAATAATCAGGTAAAGTAACATCACGATCCCGGCCCCAACCAGCCCATACTCTTCCACAATGATAGCAAATATAAAATCCGAATACGGGTGAGGCAGGAAATTTCGCTGTACACTATTTCCCGGTCCCAGCCCCATCAATCCTCCTTTTGCCACGGCAATCTTCGCTTGATCAGACTGGTACGAATCGTCACTGTCCGTCTCGCTCGGGTTCACGAAATGCTCTATACGGCTTTTTACCGTCAGTAAACGTCCCGCTGACTTTAAATGCTTTTCGGGAACAATAAAGACAACCGCCAACATCAGAATCAGCAACCCCACGATCACCCCTATCAACTTCGCATAAGTCTTCCAGTATAAACGACCGACAAACAACATCACCAAACAAACCCCGCCCAGCAACGCCGATGTCGAGAAATTCTCCATAAAAATTAAGAACAGCACCGGCACCACCAACGTCATCCGCCACAACACATTATTGCTACAACACTCCTCCGTCTGTTCAAAAGCAATCGCACGGGCACAGTACATAATAATTCCCAATTTCGCCATTTCCGAAGGCTGGAACGTGAACCCGATTCCCGGAATCGTCACCCAACGCCCCGCATCATTCAACGTAGTACCCGCAAACTTCGCCCACAACAGAAATATCAACGACATCCCCAGTACGATCTTGGCAAACGAAAGGAAGTACTTGTAGTGAAACGACTGCAATGTCAGAATCACCACCATACACCCGAACATCAAAAACAACTGCTTAATCAAATAATAACTGGTATTCCCTCCCCGCACACGAAACGCCAGACTCCCCGTCGAAGAATACACCACGATCAACGAGGCCAGCATCAACCCGATGACCACGTACCACAACGTCCGATCCCCCTTAAATACCACCTTATTCTTTAGATTCAACATACTGATTTCTCGATTTATGATTAAGTGATTCCAGCCGCACAAAATCAACGTTTTTTATCTTTCAACTTTTAGTTTTTATCTTTTAGTTTTTAACTTTTTCACCTTCTCCTTAAACATCTCCCCTCTATTCTCGTAATTCTTAAACAAGTCAAAACTAGCGCAACAAGGAGAAAGCAGGACTACATCCCCCTTCTCAGCCCGGCGATAAGCCACGTTCATCGTCTCATCCAGACTATGAGTATCCACCACCTCGCATATCGGTGAGAACACCTTGATCAACTTCTTATTATCCACTCCCATACAAATCAACAACTTCACCTTCTCCTTCACCAAATCAAACAACACGCTGTAATCATTTCCTTTATCTGTTCCTCCCGCAATCCACACCACCGGAACGTGCATACTATCCAAAGCATACCAAGCCGAATCCACGTTTGTTGCCTTTGAATCATTAATATAAGTAACTCCATTCACCACATCCACCGTCTCCAAACGATGTTCCACCTGTGGGAATGTTGTCAATCCCTTCCTCAAATCCTCATTACTCACCCCAGCCTTCAAAGCAGCTAGTATTGCCGCCATAGTGTTATACACATTATGTCGTCCTTGAATCGTGACCTCCTGTTTGGCAATCCGGAACTCCCGATTTCTCCAACGGGCCACCACCGTATCCCCATCCATATAAGCATTTACCCCAGTGCAATTCGAATAAGTAAACCCGACTGCCTCCGGCAAAACATCCCCCCGTTCCACTCTCTCCCACACAACCTCGCAATCATAACCATATATAAATAAATCCTCCTTCCGCATATTATTCAATATCCGGAACTTCGAATTCGCATAATTCTCAAATTTATAATCATACCGATCCAAATGGTCCGGTGTAATATTTGTCAATATGGCCGTGTCACAACGAAACTGGAACATTCCGTCCAACTGGAAACTCGACAATTCCACCACGTAAAACCGGTGTAAATCATCAGCCACCTGTGCCGCCAGACTATTTCCCACGTTTCCGGCCAGTCCCACGTCATACCCGGCTTTCTCCAATATATGATACAACAACAATGTCGTTGTCGTCTTCCCATTACTTCCCGTAATACAATACATCTTCGCATCCGTGTGCCGTCCCGCAAACTCAATCTCGGAAATCACCTCGATTCCTTTCTCCCTCAGCCCCACAATCATCGGCAATTTATCCGGGATACCCGGACTTTTCACCACCAAATCCGCAGTGAAAATACGTTCTTCCGAGTGTTGTCCCTCTTCATACTCCACCCCCAATTCCTCCAACACACGCTTATACTTGTCGGCCAACTTCCCCTTGTCCGACAAAAAAACCTCATACCCCAACTTCTTTCCTAACTTGGCAGCTCCCGCCCCACTTTCTCCTCCGCCTAAAATAACCAAACGTTTCATCATTTTAGATTTTAAATTTCTTCTTATCGTATCTTCAACGTCACAATCGTTATCACCGCCAACGCGATTCCCACGATCCAGAACCGGGTCACGATCTTCGGTTCCGGAATACCCTTCTTTTGGAAATGGTGATGTAACGGGGACATCAGGAATATCCGTCGTCCCTCCCCGAACTTTTTCTTTGTATATTTAAAATAACTGACCTGCATCATCACCGACAAATTCTCCACGAGGAAAATACCACACAGAATAGGGATTAGCAACTCCTTATGAATCATGATTGCAAACACGGCAATAATTCCCCCCAGCGACAAACTCCCCGTATCCCCCATAAACACTTGAGCCGGGAACGAGTTATACCACAGGAACCCGATCGTCGCCCCGATAAACGCAGCAATAAACACCACCAGCTCACCCGAATGTGGAATATACATGATATTCAAGTAATCCGCATACACCATATTACCCGACACGTACGCCAGAATACCCAGTGTCGCTCCCACTATAGCCGAAGTCCCCGTTGCCAAACCGTCCAATCCATCCGTCAGATTCGCCCCGTTCGACACCGCCGTAACAATCACGATCGTGATAATAATAAACACGATCCAACCGATCTCCTCGGCATAGTCCCCGAAAAGCGCCCCGAACCAAGCGTAATCAAACTCGTTATTCTTGAAAAAAGGAATCGTCGTCTTGGTCGATTTAATATCTTTCGTCAGAACCGTCTGGCTATTCTCGGACACAAACCCCTCATCTACAGTGCTGGTTACTACCCCGACTTCCGAAATGGAAACCTTCTCCCGGATCAGCACGTCATCGCTCACGTAAAGAGTTACCCCCACAATCAGCCCCAGACCCACTTGTCCGATCACCTTGAAACGTCCCTTCAACCCCTCCTTGTGCTTCCGGAACACCTTGATATAATCATCCAGAAAACCGATCAACCCCAACCAGATCGTAGAAACAATCATCAACTGGATATACACGTTATCCAACCGGGCAAACAAGATCACTGGCACCAGAATCGCCAGCAGGATAATCACCCCGCCCATCGTCGGTGTTCCCTTCTTCTGCATCTGACCTTCCAATCCCAAGTCCCGGATTTCCTCCCCAACCTGTTGCTTCTGTAATATGCGGATAATACGCTTTCCCACTACCGTGGCAATCAACAATGACAAAATCACCGCACAGGCTGACCGGAACGTGATATATTGAAACATCCCGGCTCCCGGGAAATCAAATTGTTCTAAATAATCAAAGATATGATAAAACATGACCTACAACTTAAATATTTCCTTAATAACCTCTTTATCATCAAAATGATGTTTCACACCCTTTATCTCTTGATAATCCTCGTGTCCCTTCCCGGCCACTAACACAATGTCTCCCTTTTTTGCCAACATCAACGCCACACGAATGGCCTCCTTCCGATCGGTGATCGCCAGCACCCGGCTTGCCGCCTCTTCCGGTACCCCAGCACGCATATCCTCGATAATCGCGGCAGGCTCCTCGCTTCGCGGATTATCGGACGTCAGGATCACCCGGTCACTCAACCGACAGGCAACCTCCGCCATTTCTGGCCGTTTCGTCCGGTCCCGATCCCCCCCGGCACCAACCACCGTGATCACCAGCCCCTCTTTCTTCAGTCCCTCTATCGTCGACAACACATTCTCCAACGCATCCGGCGTGTGTGCGTAATCCACGATAGCCATCACCCCCTCGTTCGATAAAATGGTCTCGAAACGTCCCGACACCGGCACCAGCATACTCATCACGGGCAACAATTCCTCTTTCCCGAAATCCAGCAATCGTGCACTCGCATAAACCGCCAGCAAATTATAAGCATTAAAATCCCCCACGAACCTCGTCCACACCTCGCTGCCGTCCAGCAGCAATAACGTCCCGTCCAGATGCCGTTCCAACGTCTTACAATTGAAATCTGCCATCCTCCTACAGGAGTAAGTGTATTTACGGGCTACCGTGTTCTGCAACATCACCATCCCGTTCTTGTCATCCCCGTTCGTCAACGCAAAAGCCTTCTTCGGTAAGTGGTCAAAAAACGCCTTCTTCGCCTCGATATACGCTTTAAAAGTCTTGTGATAATCGAGATGATCGTGCGTGATATTCGAGAAAATCGCCCCATCAAAATCCAACCCGCTAATCCGTCTTTGGTCAATAGCGTGCGAACTCACCTCCATGAAACAATACTCACACCCGACTTCCACCATCCGGCTCATCAGCTCATTAATCTCCATTGCGTCCGGTGTCGTGTGAGTAGCGTGAACCCTCTCATCACCAATATAATTACACACCGTTGACAAAAGTCCCGCTTTCCTTCCCAGCAAGCGCACCAGCTCGTACAACAATGTCGCCGTCGTCGTCTTCCCGTTCGTCCCGGTCACCCCGACCACCTTCATCCGACGTGACGGGTTCCCATAAAAATTAGAGGACATCACCCCCAGCGCCTCCGAAGAATTACCCGTCTTCACGTAAACTACCCCCTCTTTCAACTCCCCCGGCACCTCCTCACAGACAACTGCCACGGCTCCCGCCGCCACGGCCTTTGTGATATACTCGTGTCCGTCCGCATTCACTCCCCTTTGGGCAATAAACAAATCTCCCTCTCCGACCTTTCTCGAATCGAAGTGTATCATCTTAACCTCTACATCCGGCCTCCCTTGCACGACCTCGCAGGCAACCCCGGCTAACAGCTCTTTTAAATTCATCTCAAAATATATTACAAAACCAACTTTTACCTTTTAGTTTTTAGCTTTTATCTTAGTTCAATATGTACATAACTCCCCCTTCTCACCTTCCCTCCCGGAGTCAACGATTGCTGACTCACCGTACCGACCCCACTCACCCCGACTTTCAGCCCGCTATTCTCCAACAAGTACAGCGCATCCCTCAGCCCCATTCCCTTCACGTTCGGCACCAGCGTCATATCCACGCTCCGGGCTTTCAGCACGAACTCCGTTCCCTCCTTATCCCGCGAAGTCATCACCCAATCGGCATGCTCCGCCTCGTCCTCCGTCACGTTAATCCCCAGCTCGTCATATATCTCCAGAAAATCACTCTTCAATCCGTTCTGGCTGATCGGCAACGTCTCGTCTTTCTCCTCCTCCTCGTCCTCGTTATTATCCCCCATTAACGATGCCATCGTGTAAATCTTACCGGCAATCTCTTTGAACACACTACCCGAAACCACATTTCCATAATACCCCACCGACTGCGACGGGTTATCCACCACCACGATACACGAGTACATCGGCTTGTCCGCCGGAAAATACCCCACGAAACTGGCCCGGTACTTCGGTTCGGAATTATACCCTTTCGACCCTGCGGCCACCTTTGCCGTTCCCGTCTTTCCCGCAATCTTGCAGGCTGCGTTCTTCAAATTCTTCGCCGAGCCGTTCTCTACCACTCCTTCCATCATCTGTTTCATATAAGCCACCGTCTGTCGACTGCAAATATGACTACTCACCACTTCCGGTTCGAACCGCTCCACCACCCGACTCCCGTTACGAATCTCCTTCACGATACGCGGTTTCATCCGTTTCCCATCATTCGCCAATGCGTTATAAAAAGCCAACACTTGCAAAGGCGTAATCTTCAACTCATACCCGAAACTCATCCAACGCAACGTGGTACCGCTCCACGTCTTATCCCCCGGATATTTAATATAAGGTTCTGCTTCACCCGCCAGCTCGATCCCCACCTTTTTATTCAAACCCATCGCATACCACCGATTCACGAACTTCTCTGGCTGTTGCCTGTAATGCTCATATACTAATTCCGTGATACCATTCAACGAACGCTCGAAAATTCCCTGCACCGTCACCTTACCAATCGGATGCTTCGACTCTTTTAACGTCACCTTGTTATGTGTGTAAACACCATTTCCCAAGTCAATGGTGTCCTCCGGATGAACATACCCGTCTTCCAACAAAGCCACCATCGTCGCCGCCTTGATCACCGACCCCGGCTCCGCAGCATCCCCGATAGCGTTATTCAACACCTCCCGGTACCCTGTCGCCGTCTTCGACACGTTTGCGATAGCCTTTATATCTCCCGTCTTCACGTCCATCAAGATAGCCGTCCCCGCACTAGCCTTGTAATGCTCCAACTGCCGGGTCAAAGCCCCTTGCACAATATCTTGACACTCCACGTTAATCGTCGTCACCACGTCATTCCCGTCCACCGGATCGTCTACCGTCACCGAAACCCAACGTCCCGACATCATCTGCCTGATACTCCGTCCCGGCTCCCCCCGCAATTGTTTCTCGAAAGCCCCTTCAATCCCCACGCGTCCCTCAAAACTACCATCCTTTGCCTCGTTCAAATAACCGATCGTCCGGTAGGCCAAGTCCCTATGCGGCTGCAAACGCACGTTTTCCCGTTCCAAAATCAGACCACTCTTCGTACCCCTTTCCCGAAAAATAGGAAATTTCTTAACCTCCAGTAAGTCGGTGTAAGAAATTTTCTTCTTGTTCACAAGCAAATAACGATTCGGCTTTGCCCCGAACTTTCCCTGCCACAACTTCTTCCGGTACTCCGCCGTCGGGGCATCCTTGAAAAAGCGGGACAACATCATCGACAAACTATCCACCTTCTTCCGAAACAGCGTGTCCGGAATTGCCTTACAATCAAGCCTCAGCGAATAATAAGGAACCGAACTCGCCAGAATACGCCCGTCATCTGCATATATATTCCCCCGGTTCGGTGCCACTTCAAAATCTTTAAATGATACCGAACGTCCCATCTTCCTCCACTTATCCCCTTCCCATATTTGCACGTGCAGGGCTTTTACCACGATAAAGGCAGCAATCACCATCACAATCAGGTACACAAGTCCTAACCGCCCGGCCAATTCGTGTTTTATAGATGCTGCCATATTATAGTTAAAAATTAAAAGCTAAAAACTAAAAGTTCATCCCTCATCGTAAAATCATTTAGTCCCTAACCTGTTATTTATATATAGTATTCACTTTTATCTTTTAGTTTTCACCTTTTACCAGCCAAAATTACCTATTGATTTTGGTTGGCGGTTCCTTACTTTGCACCAAATCCAACCCCGCCTCCCGAATTCGTTTCTCCACCTCCGAGGGAACGCTGATCCGCATCAACTCCGAGGCTGTCGTGATCGATTCGAAACGCAACTCGCTCAACTCCTTCTCCATGTTCACCTTCTTCATGTACAACTTCTCCGTCGCATACCCATTAGCGATATAAACGATTCCCAGAAAAGTCAGGAAAAGAATAAACCCGATGTTCTTACGCAACACCGTGTCTGCCAACAAACGCCCGTCCAGCAACTCCTTCATTGAATCCCCCAGCACCTCCTTCTGTTCCTGCAACGGTGGCACGAAATCCTTTACCTTCTTTTTCTTAAACCACATCATTTAATTAATTTAAAATTCAGAGTTAAATAAATACAAGCTAAAATCAACAATCACCCGATCATAAATCCAAAATCATTCCCGTTTTTCCGCTATCCGCAATTTCGCACTTCTCGCTCTCGGGTTTCTCTCGATCTCTTCCTCCGACGGCACGATCACCTTCCGGTTCACCAGCTCGAAATTCCGTTTCACGTGACCATAAAAATCCTTTTCAACCTTCCCCTCGAAATTACCACTCTTCAAAAAGTTCTTCACGATCCGATCCTCCAGCGAGTGGTAAGTAATCACCACCAACCGACCACCAGGACGCAACGCCCGTTCCGCCTCCTTCAACATATCCTCCAGCGCCTCCAACTCCCCGTTTACCTCGATACGCAAAGCCTGATACACCTGTGCCAAATACTTCTTCTCCTTTTGTTTCGGCACGCAGGGTGCGATCACCTGCAAAAACTCTTCCGAGCGAGTAATCATCTTCCCCGTCCGGGCATTCACTATCAAATCAACCAACCGTCTCACGTTATCCACCTCCCCGTAGTTCCGAAAAATCCGAATCAAATTCTCCTCGCTATATGTATTCAAAATATCCGTAGCCTTCAGCCGACTCCGCTGGTTCATCCGCATATCCAATTCCGCATCAAACCGGAAGGAGAAACCCCGTCCCGCCTCGTCAAACTCGTGCGACGACACACCCAAATCGGCCAGAATCCCGTCCGCCTCGTCGTACCCGCAGTAGCGCAAGAAATTCCGCAGATACCTAAAATTATGATTCACAAAAATAAACCGACTATCATCCGGCACGTTAGCCAGCGCATCGGAATCCTGATCGAAACCGATCAGGCAACCATCCTTCAATCGCTTTAAAATCTCTCTCGAATGACCACCGCCCCCGAAAGTCAAATCAAGATACACCCCATCCGGATCAATATTCAACCCAGAAACGGACTCTTCCAACAATACCGGCACGTGATACATGGCTACACAAATTTAAAGTTAAAAAATAAAAACATAAACATCTCGTCGATAGGCATTAATCCATCATCCCTACAAACCGATTTGCGACGTCAAAAGTACAAATTCATCCGTATTCATCGTACTTTCTTCATACTTTATTTTACCCCAAATCTCGATTTTCGAATCCTGTCCTACCATCACGATCTCATCCCCCTCGATACCGATGCTATCCAGCATCTTGCGCGGGATCAACACGCGCCCGTTCCCATCCAGCTCCACCTCCTGTGCCCCTCGGAAAAACTCTCGGAAAAAACGCACCTGTTCCCGGTTAAACTGGCTCAACTTCTCTCTCAAGCCCGCAATCAATTTCAACCATTCATCCTTCGGGTAAACGTCAATACATTCATCGAAAATATTCCGCCGCATCACAAAAGACACCTCTCCCGCCGCCTGCATTTCCTTCCGGAAAACAACCGGAACAACAGCTCGTCCCTTGCTATCCAACTTGCATGTATAATCTCCAATAAATGACAACATATTACTTTCCTAATTTGTGATGTAAAGTTATAAAATTATTTCCCACTTTAAACCACTTTCCCCCACTTTTTTTATCACAACACAAACAATACACTAAAAAACAAATACATATATTTCACATACATTTGTATTCGGCAAACCACCATCCATTATCAAATGAAGAAAAGATTAACTCCTCAGACTCCCCTCCAATAATCACACGACAATCCCCCATCAAAGACACTCGTGAACGTCTTTGATACGTCTTTGTATCGAAGTTGATACGTCTTTAATCCCTAAGTACATCGAATATGCAACGGGTAAACACCGAGTGTTATCCTAAAAAAGTTTACCGTAAACCAGGGTAAACAGAGGTCAGAATCACTAAAATTTCTACTTCATGATATTTACCACAGGAACACTAATTTCATCTTCCAATCCAATCATTGCGTTCACGAGCAACACCCTCTGAAAATGCCCAATATCCTCCACCCGAATTGGACACGCCTGAATCTTCCCCACATCTAATAAACTCTGTCGCCGAGTCCCTTCAAGCAGATAAGTATCCGGCGTGTAAAGACCACCCACCACATCCTCGAAGACCACGTTCGTAAAAGAAGTATCCGTCACCCATCCATCACGCACGATCAAAACATCATCACACTCCCCACGCTGTTCCATCAAACGAATAAACATCGACCGATCCGTCGACTTATAACGATAGTCAACCTTATCACCATCCACCAGCCGCAAACTTTTAATTTGTCTCATCGCATAAGGCTGAAAACTTACTTCACGAACCACCCAATCATACACCACCCGACACTTTACCAATCCGGAACACATCTCAACCGGAATAATCATTTTTCCAACCTCCCACGCAAGGGATTTTCCCCAAATAGCCTCAACCGTCCTCCTTGCCCTTCGTTCATGGGCCTCCAAATTACAGAACTGCCCATCCAACACCTTGATTGTCTCGACAAAACTCTCCATACCGAACCTATTAAAATTATTTACTCCTCTCGTTTCCAAACGGTAGATATACCTTTGCCAACACCTCCTCGTACTCCGCCCGGCAATCACTATTAATTGTAATTCCCCCACCACTACGAAAATAATATCGCCCATCACGCACCTCTATATAGCGAATCATTACTGCCGAGTCCAACTTTTTCCCATCAAAATACCCAAAAACACCCGTGTAAAATCCTCTCCGCTCACGCTCGGCCTGGGTAATAATACGTAACGTCGAAGGTTTAGGTGCCCCAGAAATAGACCCAGCAGGCAACATCCCGAAAACAATCTCCCCCAAACGGGAATAATAATCCCCCGTCAACCGCCCCGTCACCTCCGAACTCACTTGAAGAATCTCACCCCGACTCACCCGTAAACGGTCTATGTATCGAAAACGCTTCACATCCACCCGTTCTGCCACTCGATTAAGATCATTCCGGATTAAATCCACTATCGTATTATGCTCCGAACGCTCCTTATAATCCTCCAAGATCACCCGTTCCGCATCAGGCACAGAGGCATCAATCGTTCCTTTCATCGGATAAGAAGAAATCATTCCCTCGTCCATCCGGACAAAAATCTCCGGAGAGAAACAGACAAAACGTCCCGGAACCAGTAAGCGATAGGGTGACTGAGCCCGATGAAAAATCTCTTCCAACGTCCAGTTTGTATCCAATCCTGTTGCCACGGTCAAGTTCAACAAAAAAGAATCACCACGGGCTACCCCCTCCCGCACCACGGCAAACTTCTCCTGGTAAACCTCATATGCCATCGGATTCATAGAAAACATTTTCTCTGACAACACCCCCGATATTCCCTCCCCCATCGGAGAATTCGAGACTCCTCCAACTTCAAAAAGAATCTCTTGCTGCCCCAACGGATCCAACACGAAAAAACCTTCCGACAACTCGAAATCAACACCAAACAAAAACGGTTGCCGCCGGGCTCCCGCCTCATTCATGCATACCCGTACCTCATTAGCTGCAATCATATTCATAATTCCGATGACGAACCGTGTTGTCGTCCCCTCACGTAAAAGAAATGTTTCAAAAATAAAGGTTGCTCCTCACCCGGAGCATTATAAAAACTCTCCAAAAAACGATTAAACGGCTGGCGCCCCTCCGCAGCATAATGCACCGTACCGTCCGTAATATCTTCAAAAATAATTGTTACATCACGTTTAGGCACGAAAAATAACAAGTTTGCCAGAACGTAAAAAATTCCTTTCAAATAAGTCCATGCAAAATTTGGTGAACGTCCCGTCCTAGCCCTTGACCACATACTCCCCCACAATCCCCGGATACGCATACCCACGACACGAGCATCTCCCGGCAACTGATTACACACCTGCCAAGCTCCCTGCTTATTACCCACATGCTCCAACCCGCTATTCGTCAACTGTCCAGCCGGATAAAGTAACACGTTATGCCCCGATGCCAAAGCGTCCACCACCACCCGGTTCAACCCCGCCACGATATTCACCTCCCGACGACTCTTCTCCAAATCCGGCACCCGCACCGCATTCATCAAATGCAACACTTGCGCAACCACCGGAATTTTAAAATACCCCTCTGTTACCAACGGGGACACATCCACGTAACGCAACAACTGGGAACAAACGATTTGCGGATCTACCGATGCTTGATGATTAGGCAAAAACAAAGTCGCCCGCCTATCGGCCAATATCCCCGTCCCTTCAAGGCGCACCCGGTAACGGGAACTCAGAACACCCCGGTAAAAGGCCGCCAATACCTTCTTATAACCCATATCTAATTCTTTAATCTAAACTTCTTAAACCTCATCCTCACTTCCTCCACACACAAAAACAAAACAACCGTGATCGTAAACGTCAATACGGCAAGAAAAATAAACACATATTTTGTATCAAAAAGCATCGTCATCCCCCCAAAACACCCCGATGCCATCAACATAAACAAAAAAGTGATCAAATTCGAATAAGCCAGCATATCTCCTAATTCTCGCCCCTTCACGTTCGCCTGAATCCAAGCATCCAACGGAACCTTAAACATTCCGCTGAAGAAGGCTGCCAAAAATACGAGAATAGCGAACGTTACCCCATGAGCGTCAAAAAGGAATATTGCCAACAAGGTCACCCCCGTCGTAATTCCACCATAAGGTACCAATCCCAACTCCACATCCCGACGAGATAGCACCCCGGCAAGATAACATCCGGCCCCAATCCCCACGGCTGCTAATGACATCACGATACCCGTCTCCGAATCGCTCATTCCCAAATCAGAACGACAATATACGATAAGCACCATCTGGATCATCGAACCGATAAACCAAAATGTAGCCAGTCCCACAACCACCCAATTCAATCCTTTGAATGCTAACGCCCGCACAAACATGTCCTTCACGAACTTCACAGGATTTAATGTCTCGTGACTCTCCTTCATCGGTTCACTCTCATTTGCCCGAATTGTCAAACTAGACAACCAACCCAACAACGCCACCCCGAACAGGATCACGCACAGCACCGGGATCGTCACACTCTCCGACAAAAAGGCCGCCATCAACGTCCCTGTCAGGATACCCACGAAAGCGAACATCTCCATAGCCCCCGAACCATAGGAAATTCCTTCCTCTCCCCCGATATCACGAATCAACCCGTACTTCGAGGGAGAAAATAACGCACTCTGCAGCCCCATCAACAAAATAGATGACAACACCAACACGGTCGAATGCATCAAGAATCCTGCCGCAGCCACAACCATGATCAGCATCTCGGCAAACTTCGCCCAAACAACAATTTTTCGCTTTTTATATATCTTCGCCAATCGTCCCGCCAACGGGGAAAACAGCAAATACGGTATCACCAATGCTGCCGATGCCAGCGTCACCACCATCGACTCGTTCTCCTTCCCCACCCAAGCAATGCAAATAAAACACGCCAGTGTCTTCAGGAAATTATCATTCAAAACTCCCAGATAATTCGTGAAAAACAGGGAAAACCAATTCTTTCTCTTCGCCATAATCACAACTTATATGATAAAACACAACAGCCAAAAGTAGTTTATTTTCCCCCGAATTCCTACTTTCGCGGGAGAAAACAGGTCATCAACCTCACAAAGAAAACCACGGCATGGAGAATTCAAAAATAAAAAATATACTTGTCATTGATAATCATGACTCGTTCGTCTATAACCTCGTCCAAATCCTCCGGGAAAACGAACACTGCCAATTCGACATCGTATATAACGACCAAATCGACTTTTCCTCGCTCGGCAACTACGACAAGATCCTGTTATCCCCCGGACCGGGAATTCCAGCCGAAGCCGGAGAGCTTCTCACACTCATCGAGCATTGTAAAACCACTCACGACATCCTCGGTGTATGCCTCGGCCACCAAGCCATCGCCGAATCCTTCGGTGCCAGCTTACAACAACTGCCCCACCCCAAGCACGGCCACGAAAGTCCCCTCACAATCGTCGACCCCACTGACATTCTCTACCATGACCTCACCTATCCCGTGCAAGTAGGACGTTACCATTCATGGATAGTGAACCCTCACACGCTCCCCCCATGCCTCCGTATCAGCGCCCTCGACGAAGAAGGTCACATCATGTCCTTCTACCACACAACTCTCCCCATCCGAGGTGTCCAATATCACCCCGAATCCATCATCACCCGCCAGGGTTGCAAAATGATTAACAACTGGGTAAATAATTAAAAATGTAATTATTTTTTTCCCACATACAATGGTCTTGATGCTGACTTTCCCCGATCGAAACCAAACCAGAATTCCTCCTTTTCCCCCGGTAAATGATACACCCGCATCACATTCTCGTATTCCCCCATCACGTTCTCCACATCCCTCGGAACCTCTTTACTCCACGGTTTCAGTCGCTTACTAGGTTCCTTAGCAAAAGGAATCCCCGCAACAACCCAAGCTACAGAAATATCAGTCAGAAACATCGGGTACCGTTCCTCGCAAAACTCGTACAACAACGCTCCCCGTCGTTCCAAACTAAGCGGTTGCTCCAACAATTCCCGTTCCTCTATCCAGCGTAAAAAATCCGACAGAAAACATTCATCATGCCCGATCAACTTACGAGTCACCTCCTGCCATGCCAAAGCATTATAAAAACCATCAATCAAACGAGACAACAACCGGGCTTGACGCAAATCCTCCACCGACATCGCTTTCGTCTGCAACACTTCGTACGGCACGTCCGGGGAATAGACAATTCCCAAAGCCTCTGCCTCTGCACGCATCGCTGTTCCGGGTAATAATTTCAACAACTCCAACTGGATCTCTCCCGTTCCGAAACCGGCCAGTACTCGCACATCCTCGATCATCTGTTCCAAAGAATACAATGGTAACCCGGCGATCAAATCTGCGTGTACCACCAAATTAGGTAATGACGCCAAATAACGCAGCCCATCCAAAGCCGCCTGCAAATCACCGATTCGCCGACAAGCCTGTAACACATTCTCCCGTAAACTCTGAATCCCCGCCTCCAGATGCAACAACCCGGCAGGCAACTCCCGCAACAACTCCTTCACCTCATCGGAAAGCAACGCCGGATGAATCTCCAAATGAAAACGCATCCCCGGAGCAAACTCCCTGAATAACTCCAGCAAACTGATCGCCCTCCGGGAAGATCCGTTAAAAGTACGATCCAACAACCGAATATCCCGAATACCATGATCCCGAATAACAGTCAGGCATTCCCGAATACGCTCCACGGACAACACCCGCACGGGTTTCTCCGCTCCACTCACGCAAAAAGCACAGGTATTAAAACATCCCCTTGTCGTTTCCAACTGCACGAATGGCTTTGTCCAATCGAAAAAACGACTGTGTTCCGGAATCATCAATTGATCGAACTCCATCACCCTCGCCAATCCCCCATCATGATACACACCCTCCGCATCCAACCAACACAGCCCCACAACCTCATTCCACCGGGAAGGACAATCGTACACCCCCAGCCACTCATGAAATCCCAGCTCACCCTCTCCTCGAAACACGCAAGCCACGTGCCGATTCCGACGCAAATATTCCTCATTATCCCCCAGCATCTCCGGTCCCCCGAATATAATGGTACATTCCGGTAACAACGCCTTCACCCGAGCCGTGATCTTCAACAACACCTCATGCGTGAACAACCATGCCGTGGCCGCCACCACATCAGGCCGGGCCGCCACGATCTCGGCCACCACACTCCCCACATTTGAATTGATCGTCGCTGAAACCTTTCTCCATTCCACATTCCCCTCCTTTCCTTCCACTTGGGCATGAATAGCCGGAAGAGCCAATGAAGAATGAGCATACGAAGAATTCAAATCCAACCAAAGAAGTAACATAACAATTTCAATTTTAGTGTTCGCCTCCGGCGAGTTACAAGTTCCTTTCCCCCTCCTTCCCAACCCCGCAAAGCTAACTCTTTTTCTATAAAGAATCAAAGTTCTCGAACAATACAAAAAAGTGGTAACTATCTTTCAATAGCTACCACTTCTATTTAAATAATTTGTAACCTATAACCCGTTAACTTGTAACGACAGAATCCTATTCTGTCTTCCCGTGCAAATGTACATCCAACTGTGGGAACGGGATATTCAGATTCTCCTCGGCGAACGTCTTGTACACCTTCTCGTTCATATCAAAATAAACACCCCAGTAATCCCCGGCGTTCACCCAAGCACGAACCACGATATTCACTGAACTCTCCCCCAAAGAAGTCAAGGCAATAAAATAAGCCGGGTCCTTCAACACACGCCCATCCGCATCCAGCAAACGGGCAATCACAGCCTTCGCCTTCGTGTAATCATCCCCGTAAGCAATTCCAAACTCCCAGTCCACACGACGGGTAGCCTCTTTAGAATAGTTTTTCATCAACCCTGTTGACAAACCTCCATTCGGGATAATAATAATTTTATTATCGGGAGTTGCCAAAATCGTATTAAATATCTGAATTTCTCTCACCGTACCGGTCTGTCCTTGAGCCTCGATCGTATCTCCAACCTTAAACGGCTTGAACAACAAAATCATCACACCACCGGCAAAATTTTGTAACGTACCGCTCAACGCCATACCAATAGCAACACCGGCAGATGCAAAAAGAGCAATAAATGAACTAGTCTCGATGCCAAGCACTCCAATCACCACGATAATCAACAACAATGTTAACGTGATATTTACCAAACTCTTCACGAATGTCGACAAAGAAGCCTCCACGTGACGTTTTTCCAATATCTTCGCCAACAGCTTGTTCAATCGCCGAACAATCCAGCGTCCCACAAGGAACACCACGATAGCCAACAAAATCTTAGAACCGACCGATATACCTAAATCGATCATCTTAGTTAAGAACACATCTAATGACACATTAGAAGGACTTGTCAATAATTCTTCCATACACCTAAATTTATATTAATAATTAACAACTTATATCCGCCTCCAACATCATACGACATTTCTTTTGAACATCCGGCAGGAAACGATCGAACAACTCCTGTAACCGATCCTGATTCCTCTCGAAAAAGACGATGGCCGCCCCCGGGTCAACTCCCAAATTCTTGTATTCCACCATGATTTCCAGTGAACGCTTAATTCCAGAAAGGGACGCATAACGCACCAATCGATTCGTCAGGATAAAATGCCAAAGGAACCCCTTAAACCGTTCCGGTAAATGACGATAATTCAAAACTAATGCCCTATAAAACCCAAAAGCGAACCACCTCAACGACTGCCCGGAATAACTCTGAAAACTCCTTGCTAATAAATGATCAAAATAAATATCCGTCAAAACGCCCGAGTAACGCCCGAAACCACCTCGCAACATATCTACCACCTCCCGAACCACGGGATGATGATCCGTATAATCATCAATCTCCCGGTGTAACAGAATACCCTCCCGAAAACCCAACGGATAATTCTCGTAAGCCCGTCCCTTAACAGCATCCCCGACAAAATTTCCGATCTGAACTCTCCGATCATCTCCCGAGAGAAATATATGTGCTAAATAATTCATTCCTTGGTTTACGTTTTTATCTAATAACAAGTTTCAAGTTTTTCGGACTTTTTTTAACACGAATCCAAAAGCAAAAATAACAAAAAAAGACAAACCCTTCTCCCGAATTCCCTATCTTTGTTGACATTATTGGTAACTAATTGAATATGAATAGAACATTTAAATTTAACACGCTATATATCGGGATTCTTTTGCTGGTCCTCGCTTTTTCGTCCTGTACCTCATCCAAACAACTCGCCATCCAGAAAAATAAAACCGCACAGCTATCCCGCAAGCTGGGTTTCACGGTGAACCGAAAAGACGATCTACCCCTACTGGAAGAGGTCAGTCGATGGCTGGGAACTCCCTACCGGTATGGTGGAACCACCCGCACAGGGGCCGATTGTTCGGGTTTCGTGGGAGCCGTGTATAAAAATGTTTACCATAAATCCCTACAACGCACGGTTGTTAATATCTATAATAAAGACTGCCAGCGCATCGGGAAACGCCGTTTGAAACCGGGTGATCTTGTCTTTTTCAACTTCTCCAAGCGGAAGAAAAGAACCCTCAACCACATGGGTATCTACCTCAAAAACGGTTACTTCGCTCATGCCAGCACATCAAAAGGTGTCATGGTCAACCACCTAAGCGAAAATTACTATAAAAAAGGGTGGCGTAAATCCGGCAGGGTATGGTAGATTAAGTATAAATAAAGGGGGGTGTCCCCAAAGTCTATTTTTAACAGACTACCCCCTCCAACTCCCCCTTACACAGGGGGAGAGCTGATTACCAAACGTTTCCCCCCCTGTGCAAGGGGGAGTTAGTGGGGGTAGTTGTTTGAAAAACCTTCAATCAAACAAACAGATTCACGTTTGCATTCTCCGCCCGCTCCAAGTAAGTCGCCACACCACCAACATTTACCCCGTCAATCAACTCCTCTTTCGCAATTCCCATCACATCCATGGACATCTGGCAGGCTATAAACTCAACCCCATTGTTCCGGGCCTGTTCAATCAAACTCTCCAGCGAATCGATCTGCTTATTACGCATCACCTTTCGCATCATCCGGGTTCCCATCCCCATCATATTCATCTTCGACAAAGACAACTTACGACTTCCGGCAGGCATCATCATTCCGAACATCTTGCCCATCGTGTCTTTCTTCACTGCATCGGCACGCTCTTTCCGGATCACATTCAACCCCCAGAAGGTGAAAAACATCGTTACCTTCCGTCCCGTCGATGCCGCCCCATTCGCAATAACAAACGACGCCAAGGCCTTATCCAGATCATCGCTGAACACGATCAGCGTCTTGTTGTTCCCCGCTCCTTCCTTCACCACGGGACAAACTCCTGCCCCTTTCTCCAACACAGCCGTAATTATACCTTTTTCTTCCTTCACATCCACCAACCGGTTTCCCGTCATCTTTGCCCACGATGCCACATCCCGGGAAAATCCCTGGTCGGTCACCTTAATCTCCAAACGTTCCCCAGCCTTCAATTGCTCCATCCCACCTTTCAACTTCATCACGGGTCCCGGACATTGTAAGCCACAAGCATCTATCGCAAAGGATTTCTTCTCCACTACTTTCTCCGGAGCTTTTAGTTCCACCGGCTTTTTAGGTTCCGGCTCCGAATATTTTATCGGGTTACATTGTTCCGCCATCGCAGTTGAATATGTCCGATACCCTCCATTCAGGTTCACCACATCATAACCGTGTTGCATCAATACCCGGGCTGCAATATACCCCCGCAACCCGATTGCACAGAACACCACGATTGTCCGATCTTTCGGTAATTTTTGGTATTCTCCCCGTGAACCATCCAAAGAAATATTCACGGCTCCCTCGATACTTCCCATGGCAAATTCCTCCGCCGTACGTACGTCCACCAACATTACTTTGGATCGGTCCATATCTTTCAATTCTCGCCAACTAATCATCTTCACTTTTCCACTCAGCATATTATCCGCCACGAATCCGGCCATATTCACCGGGTCTTTCGCCGACGAGTAAGGTGGCGCATAGGCTTGTTCCAATTCCATCAGATCATAAATAGTCCCACCATTCCGAATTACGGCTGACATCATCTCCAATCGTTTATCCACCCCATCAATACCCACGGCTTGTGCTCCCAGCAACTTTCCATCTTCCGGCGAGAAATTAATCTTTATATCCATCATAATCGCACCCGGATAATACCCGGCATGAGATGCTCCATGCACGATAGCCTCTTTATAAGGAATTTGCAAACGATCCAACATCTTTGCAGACACCCCGGTTGCCCCCACGGTCAAGTCGAAAACCTTGGCAATGGCCGTACTAATAGAGCCTCTATATTTTTGATGATTACCATTCACCACGTTGTCTGCACAGATACGTCCCTGTTTATTGGCCGGTCCCGCTAAAAACGCCAGAGACGGATGACCACTCACCGGATTCGGGAACTCGATTGCATCACCCACGGCATAAATATCCGGATGGGAAGTCTGTAAAAACTCGTTCACCTTGATTCCCCCTGTCTCCCCAATCTCTAATCCAGCCTCACGTGCCAGTTTCACATCCGGACGTACCCCGATAGAAAGTAATACCATATCAACCTGCAACACCAACCCGCTTTTCAACACCACGTCAATACCGTCCTCCACGGGGCGGAACGCTGTCACCGCTTCTTGCAAATGCAAACCAACGCCTTTCGATTTGAAATGTTGATGTACCACGGTCGCAATCTCGTAATCCACCGGAGTCATCACTTGATCAGCCATTTCCACAACCGACACTTGAATCCCATACTCGTGCAAGTTCTCCGCCATCTCCAGACCAATAAACCCAGCCCCCACGATCAACGCCCGTTTCACGTCATTCTCCTCGATATACTCCTTCACCCGATCCGTATCATTCACATTACGCAAGGTAAAAATTCCCTCCGAATCAATTCCCTCTAGTGGTGGACGAACCGGAGCCGCTCCCGGCGACAAGATCAATTTATCATACGTCTCTTCATAAAGTCCTCCCGAATCCAAATTATGTACCGTGATTGTTTTCTTTTCCGGGTTTACACGCTCCACTTCCGAACGCACCCGAGCCTCAATATTAAATCGTGCGGCAAAACTTTCCGGTGTTTGCACGAAAAGTTTCTCCCGTTCGTATATCAACTCTCCAATATAATAAGGTAAACCACAATTGGCATAAGAGATGTAATTACCTCTCTCGAACATAATAATTTCAGCACTTTCATCGAGCCTACGCAAACGAGCTGCCGTCGAGGCACCACCGGCCACACCACCAACAATCAAATATTTCATACACGCTTAGATTTTAGGGTTATATATACTTTTCAATTATTTCCTGTAACTGTGATGCTTGAACCACCCCGCTATTATTCCACAACACCTTTCCCTGTTTAAACAACATCAACGTGGGCACGGACTGGATATGATACAAATACACCGGTTGTCGGTTAGCCGGCACTTCCACGTCTATCTTCAAGATGATTACCTTGTCACCTAGCCTCTTTTTCACATTCTCCAAAATCGGATGCATCATCTTACACGGCCCGCACCACGTGGCAAAAAAGTCCACCAATACCGGCTTTTCTCCATTAATCAACTCATTGAATTTATCCATAATATCACGTTTTAATTTATACTACTTATAACGTCCGTTCTCCCGTAAAGTTCACGACTTACTTTGTGCATTTCATCATGCACCGCATGGCCTCCGTGACATGATCACTCGCCATACTATAAAAAGCATTACGCCCCTCCCGCCGAATCAATAGGATTCCCTTCGCCTGCATATCTGTCAGGTGATGCGAAATCAACGCCTGACTACATCCCATCCGGTCACATATATCCGACACGCTCATCTCACCGTTTTTCGAGAGTAAACATATAATTTTTAACCGATTCGGGTGTGCCACCGCTTTCAACACGTAAGCCAACTTTTCCAATTCTTCCCATGTAAAGCATTCTGTTTCCATATTCTCATTCTTTGAATACACAAATATATAAACATACATTTGAATATGTAACACTATAAAGAATATTTAACACACCTTATTTGCCTTAAATATCTCTCCATCTTCAAAATTTCTACAATATTCCCTCCTAATTTTGCCTCAAAAAAACAATAATAATAAAGTTATCCGCTAAAATCCGTAATTTTGTAACCAACAAATGATCATTGACTTATGTCGAAATATTACACATTATTACCGGCCCTTTTTGCTGCATTAACAGCAATATTCGCAAAATCGGGGTAATGGTTCCTAATTTCAAAGAAATATCTATTTTGAGCAAAGAAATGAAATGTATTAGTATTCACTATTTCGCACTCACGGAATCTGATATAGACAATGCATCCACTGCTGTTTGCCGGAATTTCGCCCCACTTTACAGTATTAACGAAGAGGCCGCAACAGGAACCTCCAATTGCGCTCTGGCCTGTTATCTTCACAATCTTGAGATAAGACCACAAAGATATATCTTTGAACAAGAACATAATCTTTCCAGTGTTTCCAGAATCATTGTTGAGCTAAAAACGGATACTGATATTCTTGATGTCAGAGTTGGTGGTGACGGGATTATAGAAGGTGTGTTAAACAAAAATACTAGCATTTGGGGCTCACGTGAAAAATAAGGTGGAGTTCGTTTTCTTCTTGTTTTGAATTTCATTCTTTTCATGCAAAAATCTTAGCGACTCTAAAGAGAAAAAATTTAATGTCAAGCACGCCCCTGAATTGAGCCCTGAAGTCTTTGAGCTTGGCGTTGAATGCCTCGGCGGAAGCGTTTGTACTCCTGTTGTTGAAAAAGTTCAATATCCTGGTCGAGTGCGCGAACACGGAAGCGGCAACGGAATTGAAAGAATGAAAGCCAGCCTCGTTGACTTGATTGTACCACAAGGCGAGTTTAAGCCTGGCACCCGCCACGGACTTGCACGGGGAATAGATCCTTCTCAACCTTTGCACCAGGGCGAGGGCCTTTTGCATATCGGGATATAGCTCGAAAAGCACGGAAGCCCTCTTTCTCTGGTTCACGCTCCATGCGGCCGGGTCTTTAAAAAGCAGCAACCTGGAACGGGACAAAATCTCCTTCCTGGTTTCCCCGTTACGGAATCTTCTCGCCCTGTACTTTTTCCCTTCCAGACGGGCGTTTTCCATCTCGTTGGTTTCCTCGTTGATCGCCTCCCAGCGGTGCTCGATCCTTAACTCTTGCAAGGCGTCACAAGCGAGCTTCTGCACGTGAAAGCGATCGATAACCTGCTCGGCATTCGGGAAACATTCCCGGGCTATGGCGTGCATGCCGCTGGACATGTCAAGCGTGATCTCCATCACCCGGTGACGGGCTTGCCGGGGAAGTTTCCTCTATATCCTGGATACTTCCACGGCCTTTACCCCCTCGATGATGGCGACCAGGGTACCCTTGCCACCGTGACCGTCCTTGTTCGTGACGATCGTGTACAACTCGCCACGGGAGAGCGAACTCTCGTCGATACTCAAGCGAGGGCCCAGGTTCCCCGGGAAGAGCAACCACTTGTCAGCGTGGGAGCGTGGTTCCCACGACGAGTAATCGCTTAAATGTTTCTTGTATTGCTGTACCAGTAAGTCCCCGTTGACGTGATAGAACTTCTCCAGGCTCTTGCCGCTGATCGGGTAATTATCCAAGTATACCTTTTAAAAAAGACGCAAACTCCCTCGAGTAACGCGTGCCATCTGAAGACAGGGAAAACTTGTTGCTAACAACTTCTCCCGACGGTAGTTGCCATTCACGTCGACGAACGTGAAGGTAAACGGACCGGCCACGTAACGGGAAATCCTGGATCCTGGTCGTGCCCGTGAAACCCTTGGATAAAACGCCTTGACCGCCATACTCGTGCGGCGGGATATTTTTCTCGTCAAGGTAGATATCAATTTGATCACTAGTGGTGCTCTCCTTCACTACCTCGAAAAAAGCGAGGACATCCCCGGGTAAAATTAAATCTAGAAGTTCTTTCATCGTGTCATATTTAGTAAACACGCGAAGATAACACTTTCGAAACTGCTCCACCTTATTTTTCACGTGAGCCCATCATAAAGATACAAAAAACTATGCTTTTTTACACGAAAAAAGAGGCCTAATCTCTTCGAAAAGGCCTCTTTTTATAGCTAACTTCTTGATTTTCAGCGGAGCCAATTTGGGGACTCGAACCCCAGACCTACGCATTACGAATGCGTTGCTCTACCAGCTGAGCTAAATTGGCGATAACGGGTGCAAATGTACGACTATTTTTGTAATTTGAAAACGATAAATCAATTTTTTTCAACTCAAAACCGCACATTTTTTATATATTTGCGGCTACATTTTAATTATCAATAAGATGAAAAGAAGGATACCGACAATTATTTTTCAATTTGCTCTATCACTTTCCCTATTTTTATTATTAATCACGAACGTTTCGGCCCAAAAGAACGCTGTAGAGACCTCCGGAGATGTCATATATTACGCAACTCCAGTCTTCTGTTTGGCAACCACCCTATTGAAAAAAGATTATCAAGGAACCAAGCAACTTGCTTTTTCTGCAGTCATGGCTGTTGGAACAAGTTACATCTTAAAACACACGATTCGTAAAAAACGCCCGGATGGAAGTGATCATCATGCATTCCCATCAGGACACGCAACTGTTACTTTTCAAGGAGCTTCCTTTTTACAACGCCGATATGGTTGGAAATTCGGTGTCCCCGCTTACCTTTTATCCATTTACGTCGCTTGGGGACGGACTTTTTGCGATAAACACGATTGGTGGGACATTCTTGGTGGTGCTGCCATAGGTATCGGAAGTTCCTATATTTTCACCAAACCCTACGGTCGTACACGGATCACCCTCACCCCTACTGTATTCCCAAAGTCCCCTGGAATCCACGCCTGTATCACTTTCTAACAGACTTCTAAATATTTTGTTAAAATAGTATTTAAAGAAATCATAAACCTTTTTTTAATCATGGAACATCCATATTATATGTCTATTTTTGTTTAAATCAGAACAACAACATATAATATGCAACTTCATATCTACAAAATAATCTTTCTTTTATTCACGCTAACCACACCCGTGATCATGTTTGCTCAAACGCAAAAGAATGATACAATTAGAAAAGATACAACAACCACAATACCCGAAAAAATTATCAAATACACACTAAAAGGTATCGTAACAGGAGAGACTGATGACGAAACTCTACCAGGTGCACACATCTACGTTGGAGAAGATAAAAAACCAACTACGGTAACTAATGCGATGGGAGAATTCACCCTAAAAGACCTCCTTCCAGGAGAGCTGGTTATTACCGCATCTTTTGTTGGTTACCAAGCTACAACCCAAAAATATCTGGTAAAAGTAGATACAAATGTCGGAATAATTAAATTACTTCCGGAAGTATTGGAAGAAGTCGTTATTACAGCAAAACCACCTTTAATCATTCAGAAAGGTGATACAACAGAATTCAATGCAAACGCCTTGAAAGTCCCGGAAGATGCAGAATTGGAAGACTTGTTGAAAAAATTACCCGGCTTTCAAATCGTCGACGGGAAATTAATGGCAAACGGGGAAGAAGTCAAGAAAATCTATATTGACGGAACCGAATATTTCCTTAGTAACCCGATGGCTGCCCTCCAGACACTTCCGGCCAGTCTTGTCAACAAGATAAAGATGTTTGACGGAAAAAGTGAAGAAGCTGATTTTTCAGGATATGATGACGGAAAAAGATTCCGCTCATTAAACATTGAGACCAAAAATCCTAATCAGTTGAAAGTATTCGGTAAAGCTAACCTAGGATACGGCATTTCAGAAGACCTAGAAGATTCATTTAAAGATAATAACTATAATCTAGGCGTTTCAGCTAATGCCTTCAACAAAAAGCAGAAATTTTCCATACAAGGAAGCCTACGTAACACCAATCAAGGTTCCGAACTTCCTAATGCACAATACCACGGGAAAGGTGGGAATAATCGAGGGAAAAATTACTCCGTGGACTTCGCCAACACTTTTAGTAAAGGTACTGATATCGGAGGAAGTTACAATGGTAGCAACAGCGAGTCTTATTCTGCCAATTCCAGTATTCAGGAATATTTCCCTTCTGAAAGTTTCCAGAGCAACATTTATAATTCAGAATCACATTCGTGGTCTGAAAGTTCAAGTCATAACGTGAATACCCGGTTTAATTACTCCATGAACAAGAAAAACAGGTTCTACTTCACCCCTTCTTTTTCATTTAGCAAATCAGATAGTCGATCATTGAACATGAATAGCAATATTCAAGACAACGACACGATAAATATCACGAACAGCAAAAATCAAAGTCACAGTGAAAATCACTCCTTTGGGGGTAATTTCTCCTGGATGCACGCCTTCCAGAAAACGGGCCGGACATTCACTCTAAACGGGAATATAAATATCAGTAAAAACGAAAACAATAATACACAACAAGATAGTAGTATTATAAACAAGAGAGATACGTTACGAAATCTCATTAACACCTCCGAAGGTATATCCAATTCATACACGGCTTCTATTTCTTATTCAGAACCGTTAACAGAAAAAGCCCGATTATCATTCAACTACTCTTTCAGTTACAACAAGAACAGTTCTGACAAAGAAAGTATGTCATACAAAGACGCACTTTTCACGGAAGTCATTGGTATTGACACCGCCTTAACGAATAAAACCAGTACCATAAGAACAAGTAATAGCCTAGGCATCCGTTATGGATACAATCAAGAAAAATTTTATTTCAGTGCCGGTGGCTCAATCAATCTATCAAGAGAAGAAAATAAATACGAATACTTGAATGCACCGGACTCTAACGTGAGAAATAATTACCTGAACCTTTCCCCTCAAGTAAATTTCAGCTATAATATATCCAAAAGATCAACCATGACTTTTTACTATAACGGGAATACAGATTCCCCCAGAGCCGAGCAATTACAGGATATTCTTGATGTGAGAGACCAATTAAATATTTCAACAGGAAATCCCAATTTGAAAAAAACATTCTCACAATCGGCCTCGATGACTTTTAGCCGAAGTATTGTAAGCGAAGAAAATTTCAGTTTCCTAAACGTAAATCTCAGTTTCCGGAACTCATTTAACAATATTGCCACGGCAACACAATTCATTTCAAAAGACACGGTTATCAACGGTTACCAAATATTGCAAGGAGCACGACTCTCACGGCCCGTAAATTTGAACGGACAATGGGGGCTTTCCATGAATTCCAGTTATTCCTTCGAAATCAAATCTTTAAAATTAAGATTAAGTCCTTCTTTATCTTACAGTTATTCTCGAACACCTTCAATCTATGATAATATAAAGAATTTAACAAATTCTCATAACGCATCATTCGGTCTTAACATTAATAGCAACATATCAGAGAACTTGGATTATAACGTATCTTCTCGCACCTCTTACACCAATTCGACAAGTACAACCACAGAAGGCTCCAGTTCTTTCTCTCAATCAGTCAACGCAAGTGCCAAATGGGTTTTCTGGAAAGAATTCATCCTTGCCGGAGATTACTCATATAGTTACACGCTAAGTAAAAAAGGTGGAAACGTGAACCAATCCAATAGTCTCTTAAACATGGAGATCGGAAAAAAATTCTTGAAAAGAAAACAGCTTCAAGTCAGGTTCAAAGCAATGGACATTCTACGTCAAAGAAACTTGTTAAATTACAGCATTCAAGACCTGTACACACAAACCAGCTACAGCACGAATGAGCGGAATTACTACATGTTAACAGTTTCCTATCGCTTTAACTCCATAGGTAAAAAGAAAGAAGGAAGAAGTCCGGAAGGAACGCCTCCCCCCGGATTCTTTTAAAATTTAATTTCTCAACGAACATAACGCACCCCTATCCGCTCCTGTATTTGCGTGGGGGATAAATCCGTGTCAACCTTTATTTTATAACTCCTTCCCGGAATTATATCTATATAATTATCTGAAAAGAAAATCGATTCTCCCGGAATATAGAACATAACATTGCAAGCCAGTTTATCCGAAGAAACCTGAATAAATTTCTCTCCATTCTCCTCCCCTGCCTGAATGGAGAAGTGCGGTTCTGGCAAATTCAAATTCTTATGATACACAAAATAAGCATTCTTTTCGTCTAGAACCCGATCACCTTGTCTCAAACATACCACAAGCATCATCTCCTTCTCCGAACCTCCTCCAAGCAACGACTCCCGGTTCAATTTCCACAAAACCGTTGAAGTATTTGCCGCTACATTTACCTCTTTCTCGACCAAGGAAACAGAATTTCCTTGAAAATCCAGTACCTCAATAATCAGTTCCCCTTGAATCTCCTCCAATCTGTCACTCACGGCATAAATCGCCAAAGTATCCCCCTCCCATTTAGAGGCAACGATCACCTCTTTAAAACAATCCCGCATCACGTAATGCGCCGCTTTCCATTTATGGTAATAATCCGTCGTCGACCAACTGGCAACAGGCCAACAATCATTAATCTGCCAAATCAAGGAACCCATACAATATGGCATATTCCGACGATGTGCCTCGATACCCATCTTTGTAGAAAGTCCCTGCAACACGTGGGTCATGTAAATAAATTGTTCAAACTCGTCCGGAACCCGGTAATACATTTTCATATAATCCAGAATACGCCCGTTACCAATATAACTCCTTTGGTGTGATTTCATCACCTCCGATTCTATATCATAATCCTCCGGCAGTGCATATGTTTCTATCGTGCTCATCTCCGGGAAAGACTGAAACCCGTATTCACTACAAAAACGGGTTGTCGCCTCATCAAAGCTTTCCAATGGTCGGAAACCATGCCACACACCCCAGTAATGCTGGTCACCCGAAGTTGTCCCGTCCAATCCATGCTGATCCGGTTCCGGTCCCGCCATCGGCGAAGAAGGCCAGTAATCATCCCCATCCGTGTAATCTTTCACCACCTCGGGAAGTATCTCGTGAAAAACAGTATAGTAAGCCTTGAAAACCGTATCCTGTTCCTCCTTCGTGAAAGCATTCTTCCATCCCCATCCCCCCGGCGCACCGTGTCGCCAAGCCAAAGCGTTTTCATTATTCCCACACCACAAAGCGATACTAGGATGATTCCGGATTCGAGTAACATTGTCAATAGCCTCCAGACGCACGTTATCTAAAAACTCTTGATTCCCGGGATACATCGCACAGGCAAACATGAAATCCTGCCATACCATGATCCCGTACTTATCACAGAATTCAAAAAAAGCATCATCCTCGTATATTCCACCACCCCATATTCTGATCATATTCATGTTAGCATTCGCCGCATCCAACACCATTTTCTCGTACAAATCCCGGGTCACACGAGGCAGGAACACGTCGTTCGGGATAGCATTAGCCCCCTTGGCAAACACGGGTACACCATTTAACTCGAAACCGAAAGATTCTCCCCATTGATCCTTTTGTCGAACTAACTTCAACGACCGTAACCCTGTCGTCACCTTCTTTTCCGCCACCATACCTCCCCCACTGGTCACCTGAATCGTGAAATCGTACAGGTTCTGTTCCCCCAGCCCGTTACTCCACCACAAACGGGGATTCCGGATCACGTAAGGTATAGATATTTTATTCTCTCCCTTTTTCAATTCTTTTTGCTCCTGCAACAACACCTTCCCCTCGTTCATAATCGCCATTGTAACATTTTGTTGCTTATCCGAATTCACACACACCTCCGCAACCAACTGAGCCATTTCCTTTGTCACGGAAGGCTGGCGAATAAACACATCCTCCACCTTCACGTCATTCCAAGCCTCCAAAATCACCGGACGCCATATACCGGAAGTCACCAAACGAGGCCCCCAATCCCAACCGTAATGGTAAGGAGCTTTACGAGTGTACACGCTAACCCGATCATCTCCCATGCCACCTCGAACACTCTGATCATTATCCGCGGGTAACCTCAAACCGTAACGTTCCATCTCTTCCCGTCCCTTAAGAGTCGGGGAAGCGAACACGATATGTAACTCGTTCCGACCTACTTTCAATTTTCCCTCAACATCAAACCTCCACGTCCGGAACATATTATCCGTACTCCCCAACTTCTCCCCGTTCAAATAAACATCGGCGTAAGTATCCAACCCCGTGAACGTGATTCGTTGATTGACCTTTTCCCCTATTTCCTCCGAAACCGTGAACTCTGTCCGGTACTCCCAATCTTTCTTATCAATCCATTGCAACTGCAACTCATTCATCCGGTAAAAAGGATCTTCAATCTTCCCGTTGGCCCGTAAATCCGTGTGTACCGTACCGGGTACCGTAGCAGGTAACCATGTTCCCGAATCCCTTTGGCGAAATTGCCAACCGGAATTCAATTCCATACGAATCTCTTTTTCGGTTGAACACCCGATTATTCCCCAGGTGACACAACCGAAAAACAGAATCCAAACTATTTTATTCATTAGACTTTGCCTCTTGTAGAATATGTTTCGCGAAATTATAACCCAAAGCCTCGTAACGTTGAGTCAACAACTTCGCCCGATTCAAGAAATTAGAATACTCTCTATCTGCCTGCGGGGTCCATGCCACCTCTGCCAATGCAGCCATACGCGGCAATAACATATATTGGGCATGACTAAAAGTAGTGATATACTCCGTCCACAAGTTAGCTTGCACCCCGATAATTTTCTTTCCTTCCTCGGCAGTCAATCCTTCTGTCGGGTCCAAACTGTATACTTTCGCCACATCAACAAAACCACCGATACTAAAAGGTTCCTTGTCAACATCTTTGGATTGATAGTAATCAAAATAAGCGTAGTCATTCGGCACCATCACCACCTCGTTTCCTCTCTTCGCCCCTTTAATACCACCCGTCTTACCTCTCCACGACATAACAATCGCTGTTTTAGAAACATCACCTTCCAATATTTCATCCCAACCGATAACTCTCTTGCCTTTCCCTTTCAAATACGCCTCGATCCGGTGAACGGTATAATCTTGCAGTTCACCTTCTTCTTTCATATTCTCCTGTTTCATTCGGGTCTGACATTTCTTACACTTTTTCCAAGCATCCCTCGGACACTCGTCTCCCCCGATATGGATGATCTCTCCGGGGAATAATTCCGCAACCTCATCCAACACGCCTTCCCAAAACTCAAACGTTTTCTCGTTACCGGGGCAAAATACTTCCGGGAACACTCCCCACATCTGACACACCTCGTAAGGTCCACCTGTACATCCCAATTCCGGATAAGTAGCCAATGCGGCAAGTGCATGTCCGGGAAGCTCTATTTCCGGAATGATCGTGATATACCGATCGGCAGCATATTGAATAACATCTTTAATCTCCTCCTGCGTGAAAAAATACGGTCCGTACGGAGTACCGTCATATTTTCCGGTATTTTTACCAATCACGGTTTGTTTCCGCTGACTTCCGATTTTCGTGAGTTCCGGGTATTTTTTAATCTCGATACGCCACCCCTGATCATCCGTCAAATGCCAATGGAACACGCTCAACTTATGCAAAGCCAACATATCGATAAAAGTTTTCACCTCATCCACCGTGAAGAAATGACGACACACGTCCAACATCGTCCCCCGGTACCCTAAACGAGGTTCATCTTGAATCTGTACATTTTGAATCCGAATCCGATCCATTTTCTCCCCTTTCTCCACGCCCACAGGCATCATCTGCCGTAAACTCTGCATAGCATAGAAAACAGCTTTCGAACTTCCGCCTTTTATATTAACCGCATTCTTCTCCACCGTTAAATCATAAGCATCCGTTTTCATTGATGGATCGACAACAATATTAATCGCATTTTTCCTAGTCTCCCCGTTCTCCACGGTCAAAGCCTTCCCGAAAGATTTCTCAACCAATGTACTCATAAAAGTACAAGCCGGTTGCAAATCATCCGCCCCCTTAACCACGTTAATCACTGTTTTCGGGGATAAATAAAAACCACCATCTACAACTGTTACTTGCTGAGGTTGAGGAATAATATTCACCTCCTGATTCGGTTCGCTGGTACATCCGCCAAACAAAATAATACACAATACTACGATTGAAACAATACTGATTTTTTTCATAAACGCATTTTTAAACACAACAGCCAAGATAAGTTAAAATTCGTTCATGCACAAATATTCTCAACAAAAACACCTAGATTAAATCACAAATCGTAAATCATAAATCGTAAATCATAAATTTACAAGCTTCCCTTGGCAACTCACCTCACATACAGTACCTCCTTATCCCTGTATCTTCCCATATCCGAGATAATAACCTTCTCCCCGCCCGTCAGCCCCTGCAACACCTCCACGTATTCGAAACCACTCTCGCCCAGCATAACCTTTCTCTTTTCCACTCGCTCCCCGTTGACAACCCACAGGTCATAATCTCCCCGACCCATGTAATAAGCTCCTGTTGGCAAACGCAACGTCTCATCCTTCATGGCATGAGTGACGTGTACATCCACTTTCAGCCCGGAACGCAACCGGGTATTACCCTGATCATCCAAGAACACGACAAACTTGATGACCCCGTTATTCACCGAAGGTGTGACATTCCCCACGGTACCCGAAAGCTTCTCTCCACCGATTACCACGTTCACCCGGTTCCCCGCGGTAATCTTATCCGCGTAACTGTCGGCAATCTCTCCCTCCACCTTAAAACTTGACAAATCAGATAATATAGCCAAATTACTCCCCTGTGAAACGGAAGCCCCGACCTGATCGTTAATCCAGGTCAACGTGGCGGAACGAGGAGCCATCACCTGTGCCTCCCCAAGCGTCTTGAACAACAAATCCATATTCCTTTTGGCAATCTTGTAATCCAACTCCAGCGAGCGAATCTCCGACCGTGAAGTGCTCTTTTTATTTTCATATTTACGTTTCAATTGCTCCAGTTGCATCTGCTTCACCGTGTAATTCAATTCTGCCTCCCGCACCTTTTCCCTCGTACTGGCCCCGATACTATCCAAATAGCGCTCGTTATTCAGCGACACCAAAGTTCGTTTCAACATCATCTCGTCGATGTCCACCTGCATCTTCATTTCCGCCAAATCACTCGCTATCGTTTTACGCTGCAAATCCAATTTATTTAATTGCATCTCCAACGACTCCTTCTTTGTCTCGTACTCTGTCCGTATCGTTTCCAAATCCAACTGCAACAACGGTTCATCCTTCCGAACCCGGTCACCCGACTTCTTGTACACTTCCAACACCTTCGAAGACACCGGAGAAGTGATGATCTCTTCTGCGAAAGGAACCACCTTCCCCGTGGCATACACGGATACCTCCACGGCCCCCTCGTCCACCACACCGAAATTCACCTCTGCCCCTCGAATCTTGGGTTGAAACATATTAACCAAAAAAGAAAACACCCCCACGCCTATGACCACGATCATAGAAACTTTCACGATCATCTTCCGCTTACGTCGTCTTTTTATCTCCGGAGATATTGCCTGATCCATAATCTAATATTTTTCTTGTTGATAAATTATATCTTCTCTCTTCTCGAAATCATACAAAGTCAACCTGCGTAAAGTATAAAAATACACCCATGACGAATACAGCTGGCTAACATAAGTACGCCGGGCATTATCCTGTTCCGTCTGTGCGGCATTCAAATCCAACACGCTGATCTGCCCCAACACGAAAGTCTCGTATGCCGTCTTGTAACGTTTGCGGGCAACAGTATCCGCCAAACGCACGATCTCGTTCAACCGATTCTGTTCCTGATATTGTTTCACTGCCGTCATCACATCTTGCTCGAAATTCAATGTTTCTTTCTCCAACTGCACCCGTGTAATCTCGGCTTGCGAGCGAGCCAACTCCACCTGTCCTCGTCCTTTTCCCCAGTTCAATATCGGAATACTTATTCCCAAACTGACCGCCTCCCGGTTACGCAAATTCCGGTAAGTTTCCTTAAAGGTTCTATCACTTCCCGTGAACCCGATAGAAGCGTAAACGTCCGCCTTGAACCCTCTCCCCGCTTTCGCCTGTGCCACCTGCTGACGTGCTTGCAGCATCCGGCAAACCACGTCATAACGAAAAGGATTATTCCTGTTCGCCAGCTCCATGACCTGCTTAAACGTCACCTCGACTTCTGGACACTCTTCCGGCATATCGGGAATAATCACCACCCGTTCGTTATACCCCAGATAATTACGCAAAGCAAACATCTTTTGCTCGTAAGCCTGTTCCGTCTGAATCAGAGAAGACGAGGCGTTCAAGTAATTCAACTTCAACTGCAACAAATCATTATCGGAAATCAATCCCCTTTCCCGCTTTCCCTGTGCTATCTGCATCAGTTTTTCCGAATTTTTCAAATTCTGCCGATCAATATCCACGTTAATCATTGCCAGCAACAAATCGAAATAATACGATATCGCTTGTATCGCCACGTTTTCCATGTTCACGGCAAACTGCTGCTGAGCTTGCTTGTACTTCTCCGGCTCGATCCTCATACTCCACTTCAAGGGATTTGCCGTGATCAACGGTTGCGAAAAAATCACGTTAAACGGCACGCTCATATACTCCGTCGTCTTGTCTCCATCCAACTGATCCACCCGCTCCACCTGTGATTGTAGGGACAACGCTCCTCCCGTCAACGGAATATTCTGCGTCACCGACAACGCCAACTGCTCCGAAATCGAATTACTGGAAATATATTTATACGTCCCATCCTCTTTCAAATAACTCGATAACGTCCTGTTAAAACTTGGTAATGTTCCCATCAACGTCACGTTGGGTAACAAATCTGCCCTGTAATTTCGATATTGCCAGTATGCCGACCGTAACTGGCTCTTTGCCACCATCGCATCCAGCGACTGTTCCCGTGCCAGACGAATCGCTTCCCCCAAAGAAACAACCTTTTGCTCCTGTTGAGCCACAACACGCAAAATTGGCAAAAAAAGCAATAAAACAAAGATTATCAACCATATTTTCTCTTGAACTCGCATAATAAATCATTTTTTAGCTATAAAGCCATATCTAACTTCAAAGAAAAATAATTTATCTTATAAAATAACTCCACAAATGTTGTAAAATTATTGTAATTTATATTCTTTACTTAAATACACTTCCAATCATCAAACACAGGAAATTCTATCGTATTACTTCTATACCAAACACTAAACTTATTCAAATATCTCGTGGAAAAAAATGAACGGTTATTCACTTGAGCAAAAACCTTTCCCGACGTAATATACTCATCCATTTCTTCCAACGAGAAAAAAGGACCATACGCCAATCGCATAAAACATCTCAAATATTTCGTAGCTTCCCCCACATTACCACGATTCCATTCTATTACCCCTAAATAATACCATGGATAAATCAAATTCGGTAAAATATCTACAACCTTACGATACAATTTTTCTGCTTGAACTGTATCCTGTAAAGCAAGCGCTATTTTTGCATAATTCGCAAGCATGATTGGTTCACTCGGAGTTTCGTTCACACATTCCTTCAGTTGCATTTGAACCGCAAAAGTCATTTCATAATCTCGTTCTAATAAGTTTTCCCAACAAGAAGAATCCATCATCCGAGGATACAACTCGATCACTCGTACCAAATAAGATATTGCCTCTACTCTTTTCCCTTGATCGTAATAGAAATCAAACATTCCCCATTGATACAAAAAATTATTGGGATACATTTTTGTTAGATGTTCCAAAATATTTTGAGATAAATTCATTTCCCCACGTTTTTTATATATCCTAGCTAAATTATACAGCCCGAGGATTTTTCTTGATTGCCAATATTGTATACTCCTCGGCCTTTTTCCAATTTCCCAATAGTGAATATATTAATGAACGATTTATCAAATAAGGTGTCCTGTCGGATGTTTTTTCAATCATCTCCAAGGCTTTATCGTATTCCTTATTCTCCGCAGCCTCTAAAAAAACAATATTACATCTCTCATCCTTGTAATACATCATTAAATTAACAAACAATCTCCCAAATAACAATACGCATCCTATCAGCACATATCTATATGTGATCAAAGATAATTTCCATGCACATCTCTCTTGTCGTACAACACTCTGTCCAAAGGCAAGTAGAGTAATTCCCAATATCATCACACCCGGTGTATCCAAAAATACAGGAAACGTTGCTTCACGTATTAATAAAACGAAAAAACATCCACCTAAAAATAAGACCCACCTATTACGTCGATGTCTGAAAACAAAATATATCAGAAACATGGCAAACGAACCCCACAAGACAAATCCTATAATTCCTTTTTCAGCTAATAACTGCACAAACATATTTGGAGCAAAATTTGTGTAAGAGATCAAATCATTTTCATAACGCCCTGCGTTAGCAATTAACGTGTAATTTCCAATTCCAGCTCCTCCTATTAATGGAGCCTCCCCTATCATATTCCCAACTGCTAAACTTCTTTCAATACGCCCTTCTATACTTCGTTTTTGCGAAACAGTTTCGGTCATTTTTAAGGTTCTAACTACTTCTTGTGGATAAAAAAAAACGGGGAGCAGTATACAGCAACAAAGCCCTACCATCATACCGACTTTTTTTTGTACCTTAACTTTCGCTCTCAACCCTATTCCGATACATAATAGTAATAGCATAAAAAAAGCGACATATACTCCTCGCGAAAACATTGTAACCAAACCCAAAATAATCGGAGACAAACATCCCCACAAAATAATCACATTTTTCTTTTGTTTACGATAAAGTATCAACGTGATATACACAATTATAAAAAACACGATCAATGATGTTCCCCACACGTTAGCTATATTTCCCAAAGGACGATATAAAAAACGGAAATCATACAAATTCTGCCAACCGACTTCCCGTGTGGAAGAAACAAAAACCTCGAAAGCAACGAGCCCGAACCAACTCAATATGCCAACAAACAGGCTAAGAAAAAAAAACAACTTTTTAAACTTCGTCCGGCTTTGAAACCCGATACGCAAAACGAAATAATAAAATACCGCTAAAGTAATCGGGATTATTGCCAAAAGCGAAACATTCCCATTCATCGTTGTAAACAACGAGATCAAATCATACCCCCACAAAGCAATAATCCCCATATCTATCCAAGATAAATGGATCGTATTTTTATTTCCACTAAACCATAAAAGCGCTAGAATGATCCATCCTTTTAAAAAGTATGGATCATTCATTGCGCATACTGTTACTATTACAAAAAAAAGTAACAGCCCAAGCCCCCATTTATCTCTATTTGTCATACTAACTTTCCATCAAACAACCGGATGATCCGGCCCGTCTCTTTAGCAATACCCTCATCATGCGTCACCATTACGATCGTTACCCCCTCTCGATTTAATCTTGCAAGAATCTCCATAATCTCTTCTCCCATTTTACTATCAAGGTTTCCGGTTGGTTCATCCGCCAAGATTACTTTCGGTTCCCCAATCAATGCACGAGCAATAGCCACTCGCTGACACTGTCCACCAGATAATTGCGAGGGAAAGTGTTTTAACCGATGCGTCAGACCGACTTGTTCGATGATATCCAAAGCCCGTTTTTTGTTTTCTGATTGAGAACTTCCTTTACGGTACAGCATGGGCAACAACACATTATCTAACACATTCAAAGAAGGTATCAAATGGAAACTTTGAAAAATAAAACCTAATTTCAAGTTGCGCATACGAGCCATATCCTTGTCCAACATTAAGTCTGTCCGTACCCCATCTATTATCACACTACCACTTGTCGGTGTATCCAATAATCCCATAATATTCAACATCGTACTCTTCCCACAACCTGACGGTCCCATGATCGAGGCAAACTCTCCGGCCTTTATTGTCAAATTGATATTCTCTAGTGCATGAGTCTCAATCTCATCCGTGTAAAACACTTTATTTACATTTTCCAATACAATCATAATAACTTGCTTTAAATTCATCGTTCTAAAATTCATCGTTCTAATTTATTCTTCCCGCATCGCTTCTACCGGATTCACCTGTGATACTTGATAAGCCGGCCACCAAGCACTAAATACAGAAAACAACATCATCACAAAACAAGTCGCAACCAAGGCTAACAAATCAATACTATTAACAGAATATATCAAAAAGAATAAAATCATACCTGGAATCCATGATAATATCGTAAGCAATATGGCTTCTAAAATAACAAAATTCCTCAACCCTATAGGGGTTGAGCCAACAACGATACGTAAAGCAAATTCTTTTCGTCGTCGAGAAGAATATAACCAGAATAAACCAAATGTCCCGATAAATACAAATATTAATAAAAAAAATGTTGGAACTATTATCGCAATTAATGATAATAATTCATTCTGCATGTAAACAGCTTTCAATTTATCCAATTCCATAATCCCGAGATCAACCTTACCTTTTTCAAAGAATTTATAAAATTCTTTATATAAATAATTACGAAAATTCAAACACTCTCCCGGTTTAACCAAAATCGAATATTCAATCCAAGAAGGACATAAAGATAATGGAACAATTATCGTCGGGTAAGATATACTCATTGGTTTATGTTTAAAACCAGCAATCACACCAACAACCGTACAATTATGACCGGAACAGATTAACTTCTTTCCAATTGCATCAATCCAACCAATTTCTTCCATTAATTGACGAGTAATCACTATCGGGTAAGAACCATCATCCAGAGGTTTATTTGTCAGCCATTTACCTTCCTCTAATTTAGGTCTAAATACCTGCATAGTATTTTCATCTACCCCTTTTATGTAAACTTTCATTTTTTTATCACTGATATGAATTGAATCTGATAAATAATTATCAAGATCACGCATATACGGTAAAAATTGAACACTCTTAGTAACAGCTACAACCAAAGAACAATTCTTTAAACTTCTACATAAATCATCCATTCGAAGTAGTTCTTCATCTTGATCCATCACACGATTGTCTCGCATATAATTATAAAAAGAAATCACATTATCAGTTTCTAACCGTCCTAACGTATAATATCGTTTCATCGTATCTCCAATAGAAATAAAACAATATAACACGACAATAAAAACGATCATCTGTCCAATGCACATCCCCCCATAATTTCTTTTTTGATTTTCAAATAATACAAGTATATGTTTCAACATTTTGAACCTCCTTTCAGCATATCCAGAATTGTACGCCTCACAATTAAATATGCAGGAATTCCTCCAGATAACAACGAAAATAATACAGATAACGGGAATACTATCAACAAAATAACATTCCAATCCAACTCTGGTAATATCACCATTTTACCAAACACATTATCCATCAAAAACAATCTGTCAATAAAATTACATATCGGCATTACAAGCATAATACCTCCTAAAGTCCCTAATACTACTAGGATTAAGTTTTCTACTAAAATTGACATGAATATAGAAAAACGACCTGCCCCCAATGCTCGTTTTAAACCAATTTCACATACTTGCACACAAGTATTAGCCATACTCAATAATATAATATTTAATACAGGAATAATCAGCAAAATGAATAATATACCTCCAATTCCTATTAATAAAAAATCTCCCCCGAACTCCTGATGCAAAACATCTCGAATTGTATAAATCTTATCTGGTATCATATTCATTTTAAAACCATAAATGTCTATCCATCGATTAAAAGCATCAGATGTTACTTTTTTCATTTTTTCAACTGAAATATCTTCAGAAAAAAGTATATTAGTCTCGACAAAATCACTACCTGTAGCAATATTCTTATTGAAATATTCTGAAATCCATGCGGAAACTTGACCATTCTTAGAAAGCATCGACACATCTGATACAATACCCAATATTTTATAAATTATACCTTGAAACTCTACTTCTTTATTAAGGGCATCATCATTTACAAAATATTGTTTCACGAAACTCTCGTTCACAATAATATAAGGTCGTTTGGAATCCTCTTCTTTCCAAGGTTTTCCTTTCACAAAATTATATTGAAATACATTCCAATAATTAACATCAACGAACAAAACACCATTATCAATAAATTGACCATTTACAAACATATTACCTACCTCATAATGAGAACATGTATAGTATTTATATCCTCTTACACTACTCAATAGTGTCCGAATATCATTTCGGTTTAACCACTTAACTCGCCCCTGATCATCACTAAAACATTCTGGAATATTTACAATTTTATCCGCATTTATTACTGGAGGTGTATGCCCTGTTATTACATAAGAAACCTGTAACAATAATGTAATAAATATAAAAGTCAACATTGATCCTAATATACAAAATAAAGTATATGCTTTGTGATGCCAAAGATTTTTCCAAATGGATTTTAAATAAATAGATATATTCATTATCACTAAAATAATATCAACTTTTAGTACTTTTACTAAGATTATATTTATGCAGAATCTTTAATGTTAATCGTACACATAAATAAATAGTAAAAACAAAAAAAATAAATTTCATTATTACTATTTGAATTAATTGAAAATCGGGCATTTGTCCAGCAGCTAATTCAAACACCATTTTTTTGAAATTATCTGGAAAGGTTTTTACAAATTCATATAAAAACTTAGGAAGAACAAAAAAGAAATAATACGCAAAAAAAACATTTACAGTCAAAGAATAAAGTAA
>ERZ827150.622-NODE-622-length-51030-cov-8.720039_pt1 | contig 51030 bp, 42 predicted proteins | sample MGYA00519779_ERZ827150 | MGnify/ENA primary metagenome ERZ827150 (study PRJEB31778, sample SAMEA3449267) | human gut metagenome | biome: human gut; feature: human-associated habitat; material: faeces | place: United Kingdom | collected 2010/2012 ...
CGGGCATGATGACGCCGCCCTTGGCGTCGATGATGTGGGCGTCGGCGTATTTGGCACGCAGAGCGGCCTCCTCGCCTACCTCTACGATCTTCGTAGCCTCATAGGCCACCGCGCCGTGCTCATAGTAGCCCTTCCCGCCTGCGTCACGGGTGATGAGGCGGCCATTTGTCACTAAGTTCATGGTATTACCTCCCGTAAAAAAGTATTTTCCATCGACTATCACCGGTAAAACAAAGTGTATCAAACCGAAAGCCGGTTTGATACACTCAAGCAGCAGCCGAGTGATAGTTGCAGCCCGTGCGCGAAGCACTTCCTTACAGCTACCATTCTTGGATTGTCGTCTATATTTTACAGGACAGCACCGGAAAAATCAATCTTTTTTTGCCGTCTCTCACAATTTTTTTGCTTCTGCTCCCGCCTGTGTGCCGCACCATGACCGCAGCGGCGGAATTTCTTGCAAAACCCCTTCCCCCGCGCTACAATGGACGTACTACGAGCATCGGAGGGATCTTCCATGGAACAACTCACCGTCCAACTGCAAAACGCCGCCTATCCCGTGTATATCGGCGATGGTCTTCTGTCGCAGGCCGGTACCCTGCTGCGCAATGCGTCCAATGTCTCCCGCTGGGCGGTGGTGGCCGATGAGAACGCCGCCAGGCTATACGGCGATACGGTGCTGGACAGCCTCCGCGCCGCCGGACTGGACGCGGCGCTGTACCCCGTCCCCGCCGGTGAGAGCGCCAAGGCCCTACCCGTCTACGAGGAGCTGTGCCGCCGCATCCTGCGCGGCGGCTTTGACCGCACCTGCGGCGTGGTGTCGCTGGGCGGCGGCGCCTGCGGCGATCTGGCGGGCTTTGCCGCTGCCACGCTGCTGCGGGGCGTGGCGCTGGCCCATATCCCCACCACCCTGCTGGCCCAGGCGGACAGCGCCATCGGCGGCAAGACCGGACTGGATCTGCCGGAGGGCAAGAACCAGCTGGGCGCGTTCTGGCAGCCCTCCCTTGTGCTGTCCGACCCGGCGTGTCTGGCCACACTGCCCCCCCGCCAGCTGTCCTCCGGCATGGCGGAGGTCATCAAATGCGCCTGTATCGCGGACGCCGCCCTGCTGGACTATCTGGAGGAGACGCCCCGACCCGACCCGGAGAAACTCATCGCCGCCTGCTGCCGGGTAAAGGCCCGCTGCATCGCCGCCGATGAGCGGGACGACGGCCCCCGCCGCCTGCTGAACTTCGGCCACACCTTCGGCCACGTCTACGAGGCCGCCGGAGGCTACGCCGCCTACACCCACGGCGAGGCGGTGGCTGCCGGCATGACCCAGATGCTCCGCTGGCAGATCGCCCACGGCTTCGGCGGCGATTTTCTGCTGGCACGGCTGGAGCGGCTGCTGGCGCGGTTCGGCCTGCCCACCGCCATCGACTGTGACGGCGACACCCTGCGCCGTTACCTGACCCACGACAAAAAAGCCGCCGGCAGCCGCATCACCGTCGTGGTGACGGAGCGTCCCGGCGAGGGGCGGCTGGAGGAGCTCCCGCTGGAGAGCCTGTGGGAGGATATGCCATGATCCTGCGTCTGTACCCCTCCCGGCTCCGCGGCACCGTATCCGTGCCGCCGTCCAAGAGCCTGCTCCACCGGGAGCTGATCTGCCGCCGTCTGGCGGGACAGACCACGGCGCTGCCGCCCCACCCTGCCGACGACATCCGGTACACGGCGGCGGCGCTGGCACAGCTGGATATCCCGGCCCCCACGGTGTACTGCGGCGGCAGCGGCAGCACCCTGCGCTTCCTGCTGCCGCTTTTTATGGCGCTGGGCAAGCTGGACGCGGTGTTCACCGGCTCTCCCCGGCTTTTGCAGCGTCCCATCCCCGCCGATCTGGGGCTATGTCCCACGGCGGCCGGTCTGACGCTGACCCGCCCTCTACGCAGCGGCACATGGACGCTGTCTGCTGCCGCCACCTCCCAGGTGGTCAGCGGCCTTCTGATGGCGCTGCCGCTGCTGCCGGAGGCGTCCGATATTATGTTAACAGAAAAACCGGTATCCCGCCCCTATCTGGATATGACCTGCCGCGTCCTGCATCACCACGGCGTCGCCGTGCAGGAGACGCCCGGCGGCTACCACATCGACGGCGGACAGACCTACCGCCCCGCCCCGCTGCTGACGGCGCCGGACTGGTCAGCGGCGGCCTACTGGCTGGTGCTGACCCGCGTGCAGCAGCAGCGCGCCTCCGGCGGGATGCCGGATGAGCTGCGTGTGGCGCTGCACGATACGCAGGCAGAGGATACACCCCTTTCATGTGGGACATCCTCCGGCTGGCAGGGCGACTCGATCATTGAGGAATACCTGCGTGATGTACCGCAGACCATGGATCTGACCGATACCCCCGACCTGCTGATGCCCTTGGCGCTGTATGCGGCTCTGCAGCCGGGGCGCACCACCCGCTTCACCGGCTGCGGCTTCCTCCGGGGCAAGGAGAGCGACCGCCCCCACGCCGTGGCGCAGGTGCTGCACACGCTGGGCGCGCAGGTACAGGAGGCAGCAGACAGCCTTGTCATCACAGGCGTTTCCGGTCTGCACGGCGGCTGCGTGGACAGCTTCGGCGACCACCGTATCGCCATGCTGGCGGGCTGCGCCGCCATGCTGGCGGATAGCCCCGTCACCCTGACCGGCGGGGAACAGGTGGCGAAATCCTACCCCGATTTTTGGAAAGATATGGCAGCTCTTGGCGGCAGAACGGAGGTGCTGGAGCCATGATGGAATACACACTGTTCGGAGAGTCCCACGGCCCCGCCGTAGGTGTTCTCCTGCAAAATGTACCGGCGGGACTGCCGGTGGATGACCAGCTGATACAGGCGGATCTCCTGCGGCGCAGGGCCTCCGGCGACCTGGCCACCGGGCGGCATGAAGCGGATGAGGTGGAGTTCCTCTCCGGCGTGTTTCAGGGAAAGACCACCGGCGACGCGCTGGTGGCGGTGCTGCGCAACCGCGACGTCCGCTCCGGTGACTACGCCGCCCTGAAGGACACACCCCGCCCCGGTCACGCCGACTATGCCGCCTTTGTCCGCGCCGGCGGACACAACGACTACCGGGGCGGCGGGCGGTTCTCCGGGCGGCTGACCGCGCCGCTGACCGTGGCGGGCAGTCTGGCAAAAACATACCTGCAAACGCAGGGCATCACGGTAAATGCCCGGATCGTGGACGAGGAAGCTCTGCGGCAGCGTGCCGCCGAAGCCCGCGAAGCCGGTGACAGCGTGGGCGGCCGCATCCGCTGTACCGTTACCGGCGTTCCCGCCGGATTGGGCGGCCCCGACTGGCGGGACACGGTGGAATCGGAGATCAGCCGCCATGTGTTCGCCGTCCCCGCTGTGAAGGCCATCGGCTTCGGCGATGGGGAGGGCTTTGCGGCGCTGCGGGGCAGCGAAGCCAACGATGCGTTCTATACGGACGGCGCGTCTGTCTATACGAAAACCAACCGCACCGGCGGCATCAACGGCGGCGTCACCAACGGCATGGACATCGTGTTCACCGTCACGTTCCGGCCTACACCGTCCATTGCAAAGCCGCAGGAAACGGTGGATCTGTCCCGGATGGAGAACACCACCGTCACCGTGGGCGGTCGCCACGACAGCTGCGTGGTGCTGCGGGCAGCCCCGGCGGTGGAGGCGGCGGCGGCGCTGGCCGTCTGCCGTCTGCTGCCCGCCGACAGCGATACGCTGGCGGGACTGCGCTGCCAGCTGGACGACGTAGACGAGCAGATGACCGCCCTGCTGGCGCGGCGGCTGACGCTGGCCGGAGAGATCGGGCGCATCAAGGTGGCGCAGGGTCTGCCGGTGCTGGACGAGGCGCGGGAGGCGGCGGTACTGGCCTCCCGGGGCGACCTGCTGCCCCAGCGGCGGGCGCAGGTGGAGCGGCTGTTCCGGCTGCTGATGGCGGAGAGCCGGGAGGAGCAGGAGCTCCATGGGTGATCTGATCCTTATCGGGCTGCCCGCCAGCGGTAAGACCACGGTGGGCCGTCAGCTGGCACAGCGGCTGGATATGCCGTTTTTCGACTGTGACGAGGCCATCGAGGCCGCCGCAGGCTGCTCCGTGTCTGATATCTTCGCTTGCCGCGGCGAGGCGTATTTCCGTGAGCTGGAGCACCGGACGCTGGAGACGCTCTGCCGTGAGGAGGGCTGCGTCATCGCCACCGGCGGCGGCGCGGTGCTGCGGGAGGACAACCGCCTGCTGCTGCAACGCAGCGGCACGGTGTTCTGGCTGGACAGGCCACTTGCCGATATTATGTCTACCGATTTTCAACCGGGGCGTCCCCTGCTGACAGCGGGGCGGAAGGCGCTGGAGCGTCTGGCGGCGGAGCGGCGGGCGCTGTACGCCGCCTGCGCCCACCATCGCATCGCAGAACCCCTGTTGGAGCTGGCAATCTCGCAAATCGAGGAGATCTGGAAAGGAGCGCGTCCATGAAGCTGCTGATATTGAACGGCCCCAATCTCAACCTGTTGGGCAGCCGCGAGCCGGCCATCTACGGCTCGGAGAGCTACGATGCGTTATGTCAACAAATACAGTGTCACGCCGCCGCCATCGGCTGTACGGCGACGCTGCTGCAAAGCAACCACGAGGGGGCGCTGATCGACGCCATTCAGGGGGCGCAGGGCGTATACGGCGGCATCGTCATCAACCCCGGCGCCTACGCCCATTACAGCTACGCCATCTATGACGCGCTGCGGGCGGTGGACGTCCCGGCGGTGGAGGTGCATATCTCCGATATCACGGCGCGGGAGCCGTTCCGGGCGGTGTCCGTCACCGCGCCCGCCTGCGTCAAGACCATCTGCGGCCACGGGCTGCGGGGATATCTGGAGGCCATGGACTATCTGAAGGAGATGGTGCGCCCATGAAGCAGCTGTTTGTGATCGGCGACCCGGTGGCACACAGCCTGTCACCGCTGCTCCATCAGACCATGATCGACCAGACCTGTACGGCGTACCGCTACGACGTGCGGACAGTGCGCCCGGAGGAGCTTCCCGCCTTCGTCCGTTGGGCCAAGGACGGCGGCTGCGTCGGCTTCAACGTGACCATGCCCCACAAGGAGGCCATCCTCCCCCTGTTGGATGAGGTGGACACGACGGCGGCTTCCTGCGGCGCGGTGAACACCGTGTGCATCCGGGAGGGACGCGCCATCGGCCACAACACCGACGGCACTGGCTTTCTGGACAGTCTGGCCGGGCAGGGCTTTTACCCGCAGGGTCGGACGGTGTTGCTGCTGGGCGCAGGCGGCGCGGCCAAGGCCGTGGGCCATGCGCTGGCGGCAGCCGGTGCAAGCCGGATCATCGTGTGCGCCCGCCGCTTGGAGCGCGCCGCGGCGCTGGCGGCACAGCTCCCCGGCTGCGGGGAGGGCATCGTGCTGGCGCAGGACGCCATACAGCAGGCGGCGGCCGCGTGTGACCTGCTGGTGAACGCCACACCGCTGGGCATGGCGGGCAGTCCGGCCTTTGCCCGGCTGGACTTTTTGCAGGCCATGCCGCCGCACGCCGTGGTGTACGATCTGGTCTACCATCCCCGGCGCACGGCGCTGCTGGAGGCGGCGGCGCGGCAGGGGCTGCGGACGGTAGGCGGTATCGACCTGCTGATCCGGCAGGCGGTGCGGGCGTTCACCTTCTTCACCGGCGAGACGCCTGACACAGCGGCGCTGTACGACGCGCTGCGGGAGCCTTTGGGCTTGGCATAGTGGTTTACATAAAAAGAACCGTGCCTTGCGGCACGGTTCTTTTTATGTGTTTCGTTTGCAGCCGTCACGCCAGAATGTCCGTCAGGTCATTCAGGCCCATGGACTGGGCGATGACCAGCACATGGTCGCCCTCCTCGATGGTGGTCAGGCCGCCGGGAATGATGGTCACACCCTCCCGGACGATGGCGGCCAGCAGCACGCCGCTGCGCAGGTCCAGATCCTTCAGCGGAATGTGCAGCAGGCGGTCGGAGGGCCCGGTGGCCAGGAACTCCAGCGCCTCCACCTGTCCGCCCAGCAGCTTGTACAGCGACTCCACGGTCATGCCCTCGGAATTGGCCAGCGCACGGACATATCGGGTGATCTGGTTGGCGATGATGTCCTTGGGACTGATGATGCTGCCCAGACCGGTGTCCTGCAGCAGCTCCATGTAGTTGGGGCGGGTCATCTTGGCCAGCACCTTCCGCACACCGGCACGGCGGGCGGACATGGCCATCAGCAGGTTCTCCTCGTCGCGGCCGGTCAGGGACACGAAGGCATCGGCGCCGAAGATGTTCTCCGCCTGAATGAGATCGTTGTCCGTGCCGTCGCCCTCGATGATCATGGCGTCCGGCAGGTGCTGGGACAGGGTCAGGCACTTCTCATGATCCTGCTCCACGATGCGGACATGGGTGCCGGTGTGCGCCAGCTCCCAGTACAGGTACATACTGATGCGGCTGCCGCCCAGCATCGCCACCGTCTTGACCCGGTGCAGCGTGCGGCCCATGGCCTTGAGCATTTTTTGCAGCTCCGTCTTGGTACCCACCATATACAGCCGGTCGTCGGCCTGCGGCACAAAGGAGCCGTTGGGGATGATGCACTCGTCGCCCCGCTGGACAGCGCAGATCAGCACATTGGCCTTGCGGTCGCCGTGGGATTCCCCCAGACTGCGGCCCACAAGGAAATCCCCCTGCTGCGCCTGTAAGCCGATCATGTCGATGAGGCCGCCGGCAAACGGCTCCACGGAGATGGCAGCGGGGAAGCTGAGGATACGGGCGATCTCCTGCGCCGCCGCCAGATCGGGGTTGATGACCATATCCAGTCCGATCTCCCGCTTGAGGATATCCGCATCCCGGCGGTACTCGGTGTTGCGGACACGAGCGATGGTGTGGCGGGCACCCAGACTCTTTGCCATCAGGCAGCAGACCATATTGGTGTCGTCCACGCCGGTGACGGCGATGACCAGATCCGCCGAACGGACACCGGCATCCATCAGTACGCTGATGGACGCGCCGCTGCCGTGGATGCACATGACATCCAGCGTGTTGTCCGCCTTGGCCAGATGGGCGATCTCGTTGTCCACCATGACGATGTCATGCTTTTCCTGCTCCATCTGGCGTGCAATGGCGTATCCCACCTTACCGCAGCCTACGATAATGATCTTCATGCTTCCTCCTCACCGCCCGACGGGGGCGCGGCGTTTTTCTTTTGATGGGCCAGAGCTGCCGACAGCTCTGCGCCCAAAATCAGTACCTGCCCGGACATATACAGCCACAGCAGCACCACCACGATGGTGGCGATAGAGCCGTAAAGCCGCGCATATTGGGCCACGTTCTCCACATAATAGGAAAATGCCATACTCAGCAGCATCCACGCGGCAAGGGAACTGCCCACACCGGGCAGCACCTCCCGCAGGGGACGGCGCTGGCCCAGCGCCAGCTGATACAGAAGTCCCAGCGAGATGGCCATGACGAGGGCCAGGATCACAAAGCGCAGATAGCCCCACACACTGATGAACGTCTCCGACAGAGGCAGCAGGTGGGATAAAAAGTGCAGGGCGCGGCGGCCCATCACCACCAGCAGCAGCGTCAGACCGATGACGACGATCATCCAGATGGTGAACAGCAGGTTCCGCAGCTGTCCCAGCAGAATATTCTCCGGCGGGCTGCGGTGAAACGCCTTACGCAGCGAGTGCATCAGGCAGCCGGTGGAGCGCATGGGAAACCAGATGGAAAAAACCAGACTGAACCACAGCAGCTGGCGGCTCTGGTTGGCGGCCACGTACTCCAGATAGGAGCGCACCACACCCACCACGTCGGATGGCAGCAGAGGCGCCAGCACCGCCGTGATACTGTCGATATCCAGCTCCAGAATACCCAGCAGCGTGCTGACGAAGATCAGCAGTGGAAACAGGGCAAACAGCAGATAGTATGTCAGGGCCGCGCTGTCCCGGGCCACATCGTGGGCGTAGTACCGGCGGATCATGTCCTCTGCCAATCGTCCCACGCGGGTCTTCGGCGTATAGAGTGTCGGTGTTTTCATAAACAGAGTTCCCTCCGAATTTTTATTGTAACACAGTGCGCTGCAAATTAAAAGGGGCATTTACGGCATCCAAATCCCACATTTGAAGCATCCGTTTTCCGCTATGCACGGCTTCTGCATAAATTCCAATTTGCATTTTATTATTTTTTTGTGAATTTTCACTTTTCCTATTGGCTTATGCGGAAATCCGTGCTATACTTATTGCATAGCAATTGGAAATTCTTTACAGAAAAGTGAGGTTCTGATATGGATAATCTTACAAAGCTGGTCCGGGATGAGATCACACGGCAGTACCGGAGCGTGCGGCAGTTCGCCTTCGCGGTGGACATCCCCCTGTCCACCATCAACAGCGCCCTGCACAACGGCGTTGGCGGTTCCTCCTTTGATACGGTGATGCGCATCTGCAAGATCTTGGGCATCAAGGCCATGTCCAACGATGCAGCCCTGTACCTGACGGACGACACCGAGAAGCTGCTGACCCAGTATGCCAAGCTGGATGACTACGGACGACATACCATATCCTCCGTGATGCAGGTGGAGTACGACCGCTGCAAGGATAAGGAATAACAGCCGCCGGATAGATATTCAATTTTTATTAGGCACAAGCGCCGTGAGCCGCCGCCCATTTGGGCGGCGGCTCTTTTGCTGCCACAAGACAGATGTTTACATAATGCCGGATTTTTCCTTGCTGGCGGCGATGGCCGCGTTCAGCTTGCGGGCCGGATAGTAGACCAACAGGCCGAAGACGGTGAACAGCACGCACATCCCCAGCAGGAGCAGTGCGCAGTGCAGATATGTCTGGCCGTACATACCGCCGATAGTCTCGCGGATCATGTCCATGCCGTAGTGGAAGGGCATAAAGGGATACAGGCTTCGGAACAGCGCAGGCAGCACGTCGATGGGGTAGGAGCCGCCGGAGCCGGCCACCTGTAATACCATGATGATGACGGAGAGGGCAAGACCCACGTTATCCAGCGAGTAGACCAGCGCATAGTTCATAAAGGCAAAGTTCAGGGAACAGATGCAGCAGGCCAGCACGAACAGGGCGGGCTCCGCCGCCTCCATGCCCACAAAATGCAGACAGCCGAAGGCCGTCACCAGCGCTTGGGCGATCGCCATGAAGAAGAAGATCATGAAGCGTCCGAAATACCGCTCCACAGCGCGGCACTGCTGGAACTTTGCTTGTGTCACCGGCACCTTTACCATCACCGCCGTCAGGAGGCTGCCCACGAACAGAGCCAGCATCACATAGTACGGGGACATGGCGGCGCCGTAGTCCTTGATCTCGTAGATGATCTGGGTGTTCATCTGCACCGGGGAGGCCAGATACGCCGCCATGCTGTCAGAATCGCTGGCCATCAGCTCCACAAAGCGCTTGAAGGCGGCGCTGTCGGTGATGCGGCGGACGTCCTCCTCTATATCGGCCAGATAGCCGGAGACGCTCTCCGCCAACGTGACGCTGGCGGCCAGCGTGGGCTGGGCAGCGGAAACCGCGTTGGAGTAGGAGCGCAGGGTACTGGACACACCGCCCAGCGCGCCGGAGGAGGCGGTCAGGATCTCCTGCACGGAGCCGAGGGTGGACTGCGCCCGCTCCCCGGCCCTGTGGATGTAGGCGTTGACCTGCTGATTGGTCTTGACGGCGGCGGTGCGCAGCAGCTCGCGCACCTCTCCGATCACCTGTCGCAGCTCGTCCTGCACATGGGACAGGCCGGACTGCTCCACGGCGCTTTTCAGCGTCTCCAGTTGATCGATGGCGGCCTCCAGCCGATCCACCAGCACGGCGTCGTCCGTTCTGCTGCAGACCCTTTGCAGCGCGGCGATCACCCTGTCGATCTGGGCGATGGCCTTTTCATGGGCGATATCCTCGGCAGGGGTCAAATCCACGCCGTTGAGCATATCCTCCAGCTCGGAGAGGACGGCGTCGGCGGTGTTCAGCACCTGCAGCAGGTCGTCGGAGGTATCGTCCGCCGCGTCGAGCCCGGTGTCGATGAGCTGCACGGTGCTGCCGACGGCGACAGAGGTGCTGTTCATGGTGCTCTGCGCGTCGCTGATGGTGATGGCGGAAGCGGCCAGCAGGCTGCTGGCGCCCTCCATCACATTTTGCAGAGAGCGGAACACCTCCGCCATCTGATCCATATCCTGCTGGGCAGAGGACAGCTTCTCCAGCAGGTCGTTGGCAACGTCCTGCCCGTCAAGCCCCATGGCCTTGAACACGGAGCCTGCCGTGGTCAGGGCATCGGCCACCTTCTCCAGAATGGTGGTGTTGATCTCCTCCTGCACGGCGGTTTTGGCCTTGCCGGTGATCTTGGGGGCGATGGCGTTCTTTTTCTCATTTTCGTAGTACTGGATCTCCGGATGGCGCAGGTCGCCCTCCAGAATGCTGACGAAGTCGCCGGTAAACTCCGGCGGCAGGATCAGCGCAGCGTAGTAGTCGCCGGCGTTCACGCCGTCCAGCGCCGTCTGGGCGTCGTCCACAAAGACCCAGCCCATCTGGTCGTTGGTCTCCAACCCCTGCAGCACCAGCTCGCCGATGTTCAGGTGGAGCCCCAACACCTCGTAGCCGTCGTCCTCGCTGGCTACTGCCACCTTGATGCGGCCGGTGGAGGCGGGGCCGTAGGGGTCCCAGTTGGACAGAATGTTGAACCACGCATACAGGCAGGGTACCAGACACAGGCCCAGCATGACCACCACCGCCACCACGCTGGCAGTCAGGCGTTTCCAATCGGCGCAGAAAATACGCCAGATATTCCTCATCTGTCCACCTCCTCCTGCTGCGCCGCGGCGCGGCGCAGATCATCAGACAGTCCCTGCAGCGCACGGGTCAGCAGCTCCAGATCGCCCGCCAGCTTCTGCGGGTCGCGCAGCAGCCCCTCCAGCAGCTGCGCGCTGTCGACAGCGCCGCCCTGCGGCATTTTCTGCACGTTCTGTGCTTTCTGCGTCTCCTGACGCTTCTGCGCTTCCTGCGGCTTCTGCGCTTCCTGCGGCTTCTGCGCTTCCTGCGGCTTCTGGTCCTGCGGCGTCTGTCCGTGTACCTCCTGCAAAATATCCTCCACGGAGTAGCTCTCCTCCGCCAGCGGTTCCTGCGCGTCCTCGGCGGAGACAGGCTCGGACTCGATCACGATATTCGCCGTTGTCTCCTCCCGGCGGCCGTGATACCGCCGGTCAGGCAGACGCGGCATACGGGGCAGCTCCGGCAGCTCCAGCAGCGCCCCCATGCTCTCCTGCTCCATCTGGGTGATCTGCTCCAGCTTCTTTTGCAGCTCGTAATCCGCGTACTCCACGGCGATCAGATATGCCGCCACGGCGAACATGGAGAAGATCCACAGCATCAGAGTGAACACCTTGTTGCCCTGTGCCAGAAACATCAGCAGCATCAGTCCCACCGTCACCACCAGCAGCATCCGCATACCGTTGCGGATGCGCCGCCGGTTGTTCTTGTGCAGCGTTCTCACCTCATCCAGCAGGCGATCGTACAGCTCCTGATATTCTCTTTCCGTTGTCATGGTACATCCGCCTCCTTTCACAGCAGCTCCGTCTCCTCCAGCTTCTCCTCCATAAAGTGGTTCAGTCCCATGAAGGGCCGCCGCACCAGCAGGCCGATCAGCAGCGCCGCCGCGGCGAACAGCAGCAGGAAGCCGATCTGCTGCCAGTAGTAATTCCCGTACATCCCGCAGATGCACTCGCGCATAGCGTCGATGGCATAGGGGAAGGGGAAGAAGCGATAGATCTTCTGGTAAATGGCCGGCAGCAGCTCGATGGGGAACGTGCCGGAGGAGCCTGCGATCTGCATGACCATGATGACCACCACCACGGCCTTGCCCACGTCGCCGAAGGCGATGGCAAGGGAGTAGATCAGCAGGCTGAAGGTAAAGGCCGTCAGGGATGCCGTCAGGTACAGCAGCCCCGGGTTCAGGCATTGTATCTTCAGCAGGTACAGGTCGCCGGTGACGATCACCGCCGCCTGTATCTGGCTGATGAGGAAGAAGAACAGGTACCGGCCGAAGTACAGCTCCGCCGGCTTGGGGTCAATGAGCCCGTCGGTGCGGGCGTGGATCTTCACGAGGGACGACAGGATGACGCCGCCCACCCAGATAGCCAGCGTGGTGTAGAACGGCGCCATGGCGGAGCCGTAGTTCTCAATGGGATAGACCTTGTTTACCGTGGTCTGCACCATCTCCGGGAAATACTGGCTGTACGCGGCGGGGTCGCCGCCCAGTATGGCCAGCAGCATATCGGTGTACTCGCTGGTGGTGGCACCCTCCAGCTTGTCGATGGTGTCGGACAGCGATGTGACCATCCGCTCCGCCGCCGGACGCAGCAGCTCCATGGTGGTGCTCAGCGCCTGCGTGGTGTTGGCCATCGCTCCACGCAGGGCCTTGACATCGTTGGACAGCACCTTCACGCCCTCCATGGCGTCGGACACATCCGTCACCACCGTATCCAGCTGATCCCGCAGCTCATGCTCTGTAACGGGGATCTGGGCAGTCATGCTGCGGATAGCGGCCACCAGCGCGTCGCATTCGCTTTGCAGGCCGCTGATATCGCTGGCGGCGGCCAGCTCGTTCAGCTTCTTCTGCAGGGCGGTGCAGCGGTCAGCCAGCTCACGGAGTTGCTGGACCTGCGCGGTGACCAGATGGGTGCCGGAGATAGCGGTGGACTCCAGCCGGTCGGCCAGCGCATTGAGCCGTGCGCTGAGCTTGCCCATCTCGGCGGCGGCCTCCTCCAGCTGCTTCTGGATCTCCGGCAGATGGATGTCATCCTGTTTTTGCTCCAGGCGATCCAGCGCACGCTCCACCTTCTCCAGTGCCGTGTACAGCGCGTGCTGTATGGCGGCGGCGGTGTCCGCCACCTCCTCGCCGTCCGGCAGGTTCTGGTTGATATGGGCGATGGCGGCAGACAGCGCCTCGGCATCGGCGGCGGAGATGCCGCCGGAGCCACCGGCGGCGCGGAAGGCGTCCATCATATGGCTGCACCCGGACAACACATCCTGGGTCTGGTACAGCAGACCCTTCACCGCGGTCTCCGGGTCGGTCTCCGTCAGATCGGCGGCCAGCAGATTGCTCTGCTCCATGATGCCGCTGATGACCACCTCCAGATAGTTCTCGCTGATGGAGCGCTTCAGCGTCTCCACCGCCGTGTCGGTGATCTTGGTGGCCACGGCGTTCTTCTTGGCATTTTCATAGTAGGTGATGGCGGGCTGGCCGGTCCAGTCCGTGAACATCCGGTACATCTTCCGGGAGAAGTCCTCGTCGATGACCACGGCGGCGTAGTAGTCGCCGGCGTACACGCCGTCCACCGCCTCCTGCTCCGTGTCCACGATGACCCAGTTGATGGAGGTGGAGGTCTTCAGATCCTCCTGCACGTCCCGGCCCTTATTGACGTACTCGCCGTTGTCGGTGTAGCCCCGGTCCAGCGACGCCACGGCGATGGAAATGCCGCCGGTGTTGCCGTAGGGGTCCCAGTTGGAGTAGATGTTCAGCCATGCGTACAGGCTGGGCAGCAGGGCAATGGCCACTACCACCACGCTGGCAAAAAAGCACTTGCTCAGCGTGCGGATGTCCGTTTTGAATATCTTCCAGATATTTCGCATATGTCCTCCGTCAGCGGCGCGGGAGCTTTCCACACCGCACATCACATAGTTCCGATCCTAAAGCGTCCGCAAAAAGGGACATTTTCCATTATACAGAATGTGACACAGAAAAAACCAAACACTTTTCCGTTTTTGCCCGAATTTTGTACAGTCGCAGCGGATGGACGAGGCAAAACATCCCGCCGCGGGCGCACCCGCAGCGGGATGTTCGTATAGATGTTATTCCAGCACCATCAGAAGCTCCTTGGCCTTGACGGGCTGCCCCTCCTTGACGCGGACGGTCTTCACCGTACCGGCAGCCCGGGCGGTGATGGCGGTCTCCATCTTCATGGCCTCGATGATGGCCAGCACCTGATCCTTCTCCACATGGTCGCCCTGCTTGACGGAGAGCTTGGACACCATGCCGGGGATGGACGTGCCGACCTGCATGGGATCGGACTCGTCGGCCAGCGTGGCCTGCCGTGTCTCCTCGGAGGCGTGGGGGTCGCGGACGGTGACCTCGCGGCGCATACCGTTCAGCTCGAACTGGACGTTGATGGTACCGTCGTTGTTGCGGTCGCCCAGACCCAGATACTTGATGACCAGCGTCTTGCCGTCCTCGATGTTGATCTTGTTCGTCTCGCCCAGCGCCATGCCGTTGAAGAACACATGGCTGCCCATGCGGGTGATGTAGCCGTACTCCTTGCGGTGACGGCAGAAATCCTCATAGACCTTGGGATACATGGCGTAGGAGATGAGATCCTTCTTCTCCGGGTCGTCGCGGAACTGCTCCACCTCATGGCGCAGCTTGTCGAAGTCCACGGGGGGCAGCAGCTTGCCGGGACGGCAGGTGATGGGCTCCTCGCCCTTGAGCACCACTTTTTGCAGCTCCTTCGGGAAGCCCCACGCGGGCTGACCCATCATGCCCTTGAAGTAGGACACCACGGAATCGGGGAAGGCCAGTGCCTCGCCGCGGCGGACGATATTCTCCGGCGTCAGGTCGTTCTGCACCATGAAGATGGCCAGATCGCCCACCACCTTGGACGAGGGCGTCACCTTCACCGGGTCGCCCAGCATATCGTTGACGGTCTTGTACATCTCCTTGACCTCCTCGAACCGGTCGCCGAGGCCCAGAGACTCCACCTGCGGGCGGAGGTTGGTGTACTGACCGCCGGGGATCTCGTAGCGGTAGATGTCGGTGGTGGAGGACTTCAGGCCGTGGTCGAAGCTCTCGTACCGCAGGCGCACATCCGCCCAGTAGTTGCTCAGCTCCTGCACCCGGCGCAGGTCAAGACCGGTGTCTCGCTCCGTGCCGTGGAGGGCGGCCACCACCGCGTCCAGAGACGGCTGGCTGGTGAGCCCCGCCATCGGCGCGCAGGCCACATCCACCACGTCCACGCCGGCCTCGGCAGCCAGCAGCAGCGCCGCCACCTGATTGCCGGTGGTATCGTGGGTATGCAGGTGGATAGGCAGCCCCACCTCCTGCTTCAGGGTGGTCACCAGCTTCTTGGCAGCGTAGGGCTTCAGCAGGCCGGACATATCCTTGATGGCCAGCATATGAGCGCCCCGCTTTTCCAGCTCCTTCGCGAGGTTGACATAATATTTAAGGGTGTACTTGTCCTTCGTCTCGTCCAGGATATCGCCGGTGTAGCACATGGTGGCCTCCAGCAGCTTGTTCTGGCGGAGCACCTCCTCCATGGCCACCTCCATGCCCGGCACCCAGTTCAGGGAGTCGAAGACACGGAACACGTCAATGCCGCGCTGGGCGGCCTCCTCCACAAAGGCGCGCACCAGATTGTCGGGATAGTTGGCGTAGCCCACCAGATTGGAGCCGCGCAGCAGCATCTGGAATAGGATGTTGGGGATCTTCTCCCGCAGCAGGCGCAGACGCTCCCACGGAGACTCGTGGAGGAAGCGGTAGGCCACGTCGAAGGTGGCGCCGCCCCACATCTCCAGCGAGAAGCAGTCCCTCAGGATATCGGCCATACCGTCGGCGCCCTTGACCATGTCGCGGGTACGCATACGGGTGGACAGCAGGCTCTGGTGGGCGTCCCGCATGGTGGTGTCGGTGAGCAGCAGCTTCTTCTGCCCCAGCACCCAGTTCTTCACCGCCTCGGGCCCCTCCGCATCCAAAAGCTGCTTGAGGCCGGGACCCAGCGGCTCCTTGGCCTCCGGGAAGCGGGGGATGTCGTACTGGTGGCGCTCGGCGTCGGGGTTGGCCACCTGAATTTCGGAGATGTACCGCAGAACGCGGGTAGCGCGGTCACGGGAATCCATGATCTCGAACAGCTCCGGCGTCTCGTCGATAAACTTGGTGTGGCACTGGCCGTTGACGAACACCGGGTGTGCCAGAATATTGGTGACGAAGGGGATATTGGTCTTGACGCCCCGGACGCGCACCTCGTTGATGGCGCGGGCGGACTTGCGGCAGGCGGCGGCGAAGGTGCGGTCCCAGCTGGTGACCTTCACCAGCAGCGAGTCGTAGTACGGGGAGATGACGGTGCCAACGCCCACGTTGCCGCCGTCCAGACGGACGCCGAAGCCGCCGGGGGAGTGATACGCCGTGACCTTGCCGTTGTCGGGGGCGAAGTTGTTGGAGGGGTCCTCCGTGGTGACGCGGCACTGGATGGCGTAGCCGTCGATATGCACGTCCTCCTGCTTCGTCAGGCCGATCTCCGGGCAGCTCAGGGGATACCCGGCGGCGATGAGCAGCTGGGCGCGGACGATATCCACGCCGGTGACCATCTCCGTGACGGTATGCTCCACCTGAATACGGGGGTTCATCTCAATGAAGTAGTATTTCCCGGATTTGTCCACCAGAAACTCCACCGTACCGGCGCTGACATAGTGGACGGACTTGGCGATCTTCACCGCGTCACGGCGCAGCGCCTCCACCGTCTCCTCGGGTACCGACCACGCGGGGGCAAACTCCACCACCTTCTGATACCGGCGCTGGAGGGAGCAGTCACGCTCGCCCAGATGGTAGACATTGCCGTACTGATCGGCCAGGATCTGCACCTCGATGTGCTTGGGCTCCACCAGATACTTCTCCATGAAGATGTCGCCGCAGCCGAAGGACTTCTCCGCCTCGCTGTGCACCAGCTCGTAGGCGGTCTTGACCTCCTCCGGCCGGTCGCAGCGGCGCATACCGCGTCCGCCGCCGCCGGCGGCGGCCTTCAAGATGACGGGGAAACCGAAGCTGACGGCCTTTTCCAGCGCGTCGTCGGCGTCCCGCAGCGGCTCGGTGCAGCCGGGGATGATGGGTACGCCGCACTGTATGGCGATCTCCTTGGCACTGAGCTTATCGCCCATCTTGGCCAGCACATCGGCGGACGGGCCCACGAACAGGATGCCGTTTTCCTCGCACGCCCGGGCAAAATCGGCGTTCTCGGACAGAAAGCCGTAGCCGGGATGGATGGCGGTGACGCCCCGGCGGCGGGCAAGCCCGATGATGCCGGGGATGTCCAGATAAGCGCCCAGAGGCGACTTCTTCTCGCCCACCAGATACGCCTCGTCCGCCTTGGTGCGGAACAGCGAATAGGTATCCTCATTGGAATAGATGGCCACGGTGTGAAGCCCCAGATCGTGGCAGGCGCGGAAAATACGCACCGCGATCTCGCCCCGGTTGGCGACCAGTACCTTTTTAAGCTGTGTGATCTGCATAAGCCGGTTTCGCTCCTTCCTGCCGTGCCGCCGGCACGGTCTTGTTTTTCTCCATTATACACGGTTATACCCCTCTGCGCCAGACGGAAAATGTGTAGAAATGCACAGGTTTCCCGTCAGGAGAATTTGGGACTTCTGCGAGGGGCGTGGACAAAGAGCGCCCGCCTGTCCATGACAGGCGGGCGCAGTGATTCAGTTGGTCATGCCGCCGCCTACATCCTTGCCCAGATCGCAGGTGTATACCCAGCGCAGCGCGTCGCCGGAGCGCAGCTGATAGCGGGAGCAGCCGTAGTTAGGAAACCAGTCGTTGACGGTGTACATCCACCCGGACAGGCTGCCGGCGTCGAACTCATAGAGGTTGCCGATGCCCTCTATATAGGCGCTGTTGTAGAGGGGCGTGAAGCTGGACTCCATGTGGATCTTATTCTCCCGACAGACCCGCTGGAGCACATCAAAGGCGCTCTCCCCTGCGGCAAACGTGACCTGCGTCTCCGGCAGAAGCACGCCGTCCTCCGGTACCAGGGGCCGCTTGTTCTGCGCCAGCTTGTCCATGTTGTCCAGCAGCACCTCACAGGTGATGGAGACGGTGCAGGTGCAGTCGGCGGTATCGGCCACCTGTGCGTCCTCCGGCTCCACCGGCTGGGGTCTCGCCTGCTGCGCCGGCGCATCCGTCTGACCGGCATTCTGCTCCGCGGCGGTCATGTCGAACAGCCGGGACTCCCCCTTCGTAAAACGCTCATAAGCCGCCAGCGCATAGAAACCCTGCTCCGTAGCCATGCCGTCGGGGGTGGTCTGCTCGGCGATGTGGCGGAAGCCGCCGCCCTCCACCGCGAAGGACGCCACGGCGTCCGGCACCGTAGCGCCGTCCTTGACGAAGCGGCTGTCGGTGAGAGGGTCGATGCCCAGCGACGTCAGCGCCACCAACACCTGCGCCGCAGACTCGCAATTCTCCGTGCCGTAGCAGTCAAAGCCGCCGTCAGGCAGCTGGGCATCGGACAGCAGCGCCAGCGCCTCATCCACCGCCGCCTGCACCGCCGCCTCCCCCGTGTAGGGAGCCAATGCCGTCAGCGCCAGCGCAGTGATGTCCACCTCCGCCTTGTCACCCATCATGGTCCATCCGCCGTCGGTGCAGCGGGCGGACAGCAGCTCTGCCACCAGTGTCTCCCGATTCACGGGCTCGGCTCCCTCAACAGGCGCGGGGTCGGGATATGCGCCGCAGTCCAGCGCGATCAGCGCCCAGACCGAGGCATTGAGTCCCTGATGGCGCAGATATGCCATGTCTCCCAACCCCGCCGTCAGATCCACCCCTGCCACATCGGCGGCATTGTGTCCGGCGGCGGTAACGCCCAAAATGGTGCGGGTGTTCTCCGTGGGCTTATTGGGGTTCAGCCGGTTTTCCACCGCCCGTGCCGCGCACTGCACAACGGACTCGTAGTAGACGGCGGCCGTCTCCCGCTCCAGCAGGCCGGCGGCGCGAAGCCCCACCACCTTCCAGTCGCCGTTCACGGGGCCGGCGGATGGGGCGTCCTGCGCCAGCAGGTACTCCCCGGTCTGCCGGAGGGCGGTCTGCCACGGGGTCTCCTCCCCGCCGGACGGCTGTGCGCCGCAGGCGGTGAGCAGCAGACCCAGCAGCAGGATAAACGGCAGAATATACTTTTTCATGGTGGGCATGGACAGCTCCTCCTTACAGAAATTCCCTATATTTCAGGCGCAGTCTTTCGCCCAGTCCCGCACGGCGTCATGTCCGCGTCCAGACCTGCTCCTGCAAATCGAAGGCGCGGCGGCGCCTGCCCCACAAGGCCGGGCGCGGTCAGCGCCGCCTCCCCCCCACGGCATTATCGTTGGGTATAAGTGTATCATACCGCAATTCATACGGCGCGTAAAGGTATTTCGACGGGACGCCGGTATTTTCCACCGTCTCGGTGTTATCCGCCCCGGCAACTCCGGTACGGCGGCGTGTGCCGCCGTACCGGAGTTGCCGATCATGCTGCCGACGCCGCGGAACCATAAAAAAGAGAGGAGGCGGGAGAGGCTTTCGCCCCTCCCGCCCTTATGGAAAGCAGACGGCTGGAAAAACCGTCTCGACCTGACTTATCCATATGCAGAAAAAATACCGGTTCCCCTCCGTTCCACGGAGAATGACCAGCGGGATCTGCGACAGAAAAAGCACCGGCGTTTTCCCATACGGGAAACGTCGGCGCACACTCCTGCCTATCCATACACCACGGAGAGAGCGCCCGCTGTTGGCGATCCTCTGCTATGTAAGTCTTCTGACTCGCGCCGCGGAGAGTTCTCTCCTCGTTCGTGACCTGTCTTCTCACAGACATAATATCTGCAATGACGGACTTTCGTCCCAGCGGCTTACGCCGCCTCGGTACGTTCTTGCGCTTACAGTGCCGTTCGCGTGGGGCCCTGCACCCCGTTCCTTTGAAGCCACCGCCTGACCCCCCATCGGAGTCGTTGCGGCAAGCGGCCGCACAGCATCTTTGGATCTTGTGTTTAATTGGCCGGCGGCTTTCGCCGCCAAATATCATTATATGTTGGTAAAAACAGGATGTCAATAAAAACGTGCGCTGCGCCTGTACAAAAACTTTCTCCAGGCACAGGCTCATAAATCGCCAAAGGGCTTGCCGCCTGCTTTGCACAGACAGCAAGCCCTTTTGGCGGCTTGAAGAATTTGCGTTACAATTATTTGTCTGATCTTCCGGCTTGCCTCGCTGGTGCGAAGATCTTTTTCCTTACTGTCCCAGCAGCTTGCCCCAAGTCCCCTTCCCGGCGATACCGTCAGCGCCGAGGCCGTACTTGGTCTGGAACTTCTTCAGCGCCGTCTCCGTGCCGCTGCCGAAGTCTCCGTCCGCACCTGCCGCGCCGCAGGAGAACCCGTAGGCGATCAGCGCCGCCTGCAGGGTCTTCACGTCTGCACCCTCCATGCCACGGCGCAGCATCCGTACCTGCATGGGCAGCGTCGTATCCTTCTCCACAGGCACCGGCACGTTGGTGCTCTCCACGAACGTCACGCCCAGCGCCGCGCACAGGCCCTTGGCGATGGTCTCGCCGATCAGGGTGGTGTTGTCGATGATCCACTGCGCGATGCGGGGGACGTCGTGAAAGTCCGTCTCGATATACACCGTCGTGGCGGCAGGGTGCTTCACCTCGTACAGTGCGGGATATGCCCGGATGACATCCGGCGCACCCGGCGTCACAGGCCCCAGCACATCCAGCACCGCCTGACACGCCTTGTACCCGGCGCTGTTCCGGTCGCCGCTGTAACAGAACAGGTGCGTACCGCTGGCCTTGCCGTTGCAGGCGTTGGAATGAATAGGGACGTGCAGGTCAGCCCCAAAGCGGTTGGACGCCGCCACACGGTTCTGCATGGTGTCGTACTGCCCCAGCATCACCTCCACGCCGGAGCGCTCCAGAGCGGCCTTGCAAGCCTCGGCAATGCGCCCGCACTGGATGGCCTCGGTGGTGTCGCCCACCGCGTAGGTGTTCCTTCGCTGGTCACTGGGAGACAGATACACCCGCTTAGCCATTGTTGCCAGCCTCCTTGTGATACTGTGCCGTGCTGATGCACAGCACCGCGCCGAGGAACGTGTCCACGGCGGTGATGGTGGTCACCACCTCGTCTGCGTAGGGCCACGCCCACACCGCCGCCAGCGCCGCGTACAGCGTGGCCACGGCGGGCATAACGATGATGACCAGCCATTTCATAATGTCGTATACCTTGTTGTTCAGCTTCATAACAAATTCCTTTCCGGCCTGTCGGCCTGTTCCATTTTATGCCTCACCGAATGGGCAGCTTCCGCACTTCCTCCATGACGCGCCGTGCGCTGCCGTTGCCGCCCATCTTCTCATACGGCTCGTAGAGGTACACCTGCAAATTCTCGTACTCGTCCTGCGTGACGCAGCCCCGCTCGATGTACACCATGCCGAGGTGGATGATGCGGTCGTGGGCCAGCCCCACCAGCATCTTCCGCTCCGCCTCGTCCGCCTTGCTGCGCTTGGCCGTCAGCTCCATCCGCTTGAGGATCACCTTGCTCACCACGCCCCACAGGGCGGTGGAGGTCAGCAGCGCCACGATCAGCGGCACGCCGACATTCGTCCATGCTTCCATCCGGTCATCTCCTTACAGATCGGCGGAAAACTCGATGTAGGCGTTCGTGTCGGCATTGGCAAGCAACTGAGCACTGATTCCCGGCAATCCCGTACCGGTGGCCTTCAGGGTCACGTTGTAAGGGGATGTGGTGTCAAGCGACAGATTAACGCCATGAAACGCACTACCTGCAAACAGAGCGAAATTGCCACCGGAAGACATAGTGGGGGCTGTGCGCATCTCTCCTTGCAGCGGGATGAACACTCCGGCAGCGGTATCTGTGTATGGCTGCGAGATGCCGAACCGCATATAGCCGGAACTGGCCTTGAGCCGCTGATAGTACCGCTGGCACCTTCTCAACTGCTCTCCGTAGTCGGGTATCTCGTTCAGTACCCACACACCGTTCTCCTGATGGGCGATGGTCTGCTGTGTGCCAAGCTCCAGCTTGACGGCCCTGATGGTCTTTCCCTGCGCGGTGACCGTAAATGTCTTCGTCTCATCGTCATATACCGGCGTCACATCGGTCACGCCGTCCGGCGTCAGCACGGTTGCCGTCACCGTCTGACCGGCGGCATACTCCAGCACCTGCGCAATGGTCCCGTTCAGCACGATACCTCCGCTATTGATGGTCACGCTGCCGCTTACCAGTTTCCAGCGATCAAAGAAATACCCTGCCGTGCTGATCGTGCCGCTTGCGCCCCGCTGATTCACAGGATTGCCAAGGTTCCAATTGATCAGCAGGTTGGGGTTACAAGGAAACGCCTTGGTAGCAATGACGCTGCCGCTGATGGAGATGTTCTCCCCGGCGGTGTAGGCCGGGCCCGGCTCTCCCTGCGGGCCTGCCGGTCCCACCGGACCCTGCGGCCCCTCCGGGCCTTGGATGCCCTGCTTTCCCTGCGGGCCTGTATCTCCCTTGTCTCCCTTTGCACCGGGAGCACCTGCCGCACCGGTGTCACCCTTGTCCCCCCTGGGGCCGGTATCTCCTTTATCTCCCTTCGGTCCGCCGGCTCCCACCGGCAGGTTGCTGTCGTGATACGCGCCCTCCTCTGCGTCCCACAGCAGCCAATACCCCTCGCTTCCCGGCTTCGGCGGATGCGCCGCCAGCTCCTTGAGGCGCGCCTCCAACTGGCGGAACGCCGCCGGGATCTCCGGCCACGCCGTATCCCCCGACAGGCTCTCCGGCACCAGCACCTCTGCCACTGTGCTGTGCCGCTGGGTGGTACCGTCAGCTTGCAGCGTCCCCCTGAGCTGTAAGGCGTAAGTCCCCCACTTCGGCAGATTCTCCCGCTTCAGCAGTACACCTACACCGTTGGGCTGCTTCTCCAGCGCCAGGATATCCATGCCGCCCTCCGGCTCCCGCACCAACAGCTCCCAATCGTACCCCGTCGGCATCTCCCCCACGATCTCCAGCCGCACGCTGCCGTTGTCGAACTGCATCGCCACCGGCGAGCCGTCCCATTCCAGCCGCCAGTCCTTAAATTGGATCATATACCTTTCCCTCCCTCGATCAATGTCACCTCTCCCCCCGAACCACCCATCCGGTTGCACTTTTCGGTGCGGGAATGGGAAATAACGCGCGCCGCACTTTTTTACCTCTCTGAAATTATGTAAACATCTTCATGTTCTCCTGCATTATTCCATCTTTTTTTGTGCTTTCCCAATAAATTTTTACGCATTTATTGCTTTTGGCAAAAAACATGGTATACTATCCATGTCTGCATATAGATCATCTTCTGCCGCGTGCTGCGGTATGAAGTTCCTGTGCTCTGGACACACTGTTACCAGAGCCTATTGACCACCTGAAAAGAGGGACTTGCTTTGAACAAATACATTATCCATGGCGGCCGTCCGCTGTTTGGCGAAGTGACCATCAGCGGTGCAAAAAATGCCGCCGTCGCCATCATTCCCGCCGCCCTGCTGGTGGACGGTGTCTGCCGCATCGAGAACATTCCCCAGATCAGCGATGTAACCCTGTTCTTCTCTATTCTGGAAGAACTGGGCGCCCACATCCGCGTACTGAACCGTCACGCGGTGGAGATCGACTGCCACGCCATCCACAGCACCCGCCCTTCCTACGATCTGGCCCGCCGCATCCGCGCCAGCTACTACCTGCTGGGCGCTCTGCTGGGCCGCTTCGGACAGGCCACCGTGGCCATGCCCGGCGGCTGCAACTTCGGCGTCCGCCCCATCGACCAGCACGTCAAGGGCTTCACCACCATGGGAGCTGACGTCACCGTGGAGGGCGGCTTCATCCACACCGCCGCCAAGAATGGCCGTCTCACCGGTGCGCCGGTGTATCTGGACGTTGTCTCCGTAGGCGCCACCATGAACATCATGATGGCCGCAGCACTGGCTGACGGCGTCACCACCATCGAAAACGCTGCCAAGGAGCCGCACATCGTGGATCTGGCCAACTTCCTGAACTCCATGGGCGCGGACATCAAGGGCGCCGGCACCGACTCCATCAAGATCCGCGGCGTGGAGCGTCTCAGCGGCGGTACCTACTGCATTATCCCCGACCAGATCGAGGCCGGCACCTACATGGCGGCGGTGGCCGCCACCGGCGGGCAGCTCCTGCTGAAGAACATCATCCCCAAGCACATGGACTGCATCAGCGCCAAGCTGATGGAGATGGGTGTGGCGGTAGAGGAGAACGACGACACCCTGCTGGTGCGCCGCAGCGAGCCGCTGCAAAAGACCAATGTCAAGACCCTGCCCTATCCCGGCTTCCCCACGGATATGCAGCCCCAGATCGCCGCCGTACTGTCTCTGGCACAGGGTACCAGCCTTGTGACCGAGGGTGTCTACGGCGCCAACCGCTTCAAGTATGTGGACGAGCTGAAGCGTCTGGGTGCCCACATTCAGGTGGACGGCAAGGTTGCCGTTATCGAGGGTGTCGACCAGCTGATAGGCGCCCCCATCCAGGCCTGTGACCTGCGGGCCGGCGCGGCGCTGGTCATCGCCGGACTGGCCGCCAAGGGCACCACCGAGCTGAGCTGCGTGCAGTATATCGAGCGCGGCTACGAGGATCTGGTGGGCAAACTCCGTGCCGTGGGCGCGGATATCTCCATGATCGACATCCCCGACGAGGGCGAGGTCGAGTCCCATATTAGCTGACATACGCTGATCAGCGTCCGCTGCAACAGGCCGCAGCCTTTGTGGCCTACTGTAACGGACGCTGCCGTTTTAGAAAGGTACATACCGTTTTGATCTCACTGTATACACTGGCCAGCGGCTCCGAAGGCAACTGTCTGCTGGTCTCTGCCTGCGGCGTCCACCTGCTGGTGGACGCGGGCATCTCCGCCCGCCGCATCAAGCAGTCCCTTGCCCAGCTGGGCCTGACGCCGGACGATCTGTCCGCCATCCTCATCACCCACGAGCATACCGACCACACGGCGGGTCTTGCCACGCTTCTCAAGCATCACGCCATCCCGCTATACGCCAGCGGCGGCACCGCCTTCTATCTCCGCAGCCGCCTGCCCGGTCTGGACGGCTGTCTGCGCCCTGTCTCCCCCGGCAGCGTCTTTTCCATCGGCCCCGCGGCGATCACCGTGTTCGCCACCAGCCACGACGCCGGGGAGAGCGTGGACTACCGCATCGACTGCGGCGGCGAGGCCGTTGGCATCCTCACCGACACCGGTTTTGTGCCGGAGCCGGCTGCCGCCGCCCTCACCGGTGTGGATCTGCTGGTGCTGGAGAGCAATCACGATGTGGATTGGCTCCAGTCCGGTCCCTATCCCTACTCCCTGAAGCAGCGCATCCTCGGCCGGCGGGGTCACCTGTCCAACGAGGACGCCGCCGCCTTTGCCCGCCGCATGGCGGAGTGCGGCACCCGCCGCTTTGTGCTGGCTCACCTGAGCCGGGAGAACAACACCCCCGCCCGCGCCCTGCAGGTCATGGAGACGGCGCTGTCCGATCTGGACGTCTCCGTGGAGGTCGCGCCGCGGGATGAACTGAGCGTCTGCTATGCACCGGAGGTGATCGCGTGCAGAAGGTAACGATCCTCTGCGTCGGTAAGCTGAAGGAGAAATTCTATATTGACGCCGCCGCCGAGTATGTCAAGCGTCTCCAGCGCCTGTGCCGTCTGGAGATCGTGGAGCTGCCGGAGAGCCGCCTGCCCGACGAGTCCTCCCCCGCCGAGATCCGCCGCGCCCTGCAAGCGGAGGCCGCCGCCATCCGGGAAAAGCTGCCCAAGGGCGGCGCGCTGGTGGCGATGTGCATCGAGGGCAAGCCCTGCTCCAGCGAGGAACTGAGCCGCCGCCTCACGGACTTCGGTGTGCAGGGCAAGACCCAGATCGCCTTCCTCATCGGCGGCAGCGTCGGTCTGGACGAGGAGCTGAAACGGCAGGCCGACTGGCGTCTGTCCATGTCCCCCATGACATTTCCCCACCACATGGCGCGTATCATGCTGCTGGAGCAGATCTACCGAGCATACCAGATCGCCGGCGGCGCCAAATATCACAAATAGGAGGTCATTTCCATGGAAAACTGGAGCTTTACCGGCAACCCGGATGTCCCCGCATGGCCCAAGGACGCGGCGGGACAGGATGAAAAGGCCGTCCTGCTGAAGCAGACCTTTGACTCCGCCGCCGATGCCGACACGATCATCTCCCTGCTGTCGGCCTATGGTGTCCCCTGCTTCAAGTACTACGACCGCGAGGGCGGCGCCGGCAAGGTCATCAACGGCTTTTCCGGCTTCGGCGTCAGCCTGTATGTCCCCGCCTCCCGTCTGGAGGAGGCACAGGAGCTGCTGACCGCTCAGCCCGTGGAAGACGAGGAATAAGTACATATCATCCTGAAAGGAGTACCTATATGAGCTATAAACAGGAATACGAGCGCTGGCTCCACAGCGACGCTCTCTCCCCCGCCGAACACGCGGAGCTGGAGCGCATCGCCGGCGATGAAAAGGAGATCGAAAACCGCTTCTACGGCCCGCTGGAGTTCGGCACCGCCGGTCTGCGCGGCACCATGAAGGTCGGTCTGCACCAGATGAACATCCATGTCATCCGCTGGGCCACCCAGGGCTTTGCCAATGTCATCGCCGCCGAGGGCGAGGACGCCAAGAAGAAGGGCGTTGCCATCTGCATGGACTGCCGCAACAACAATATGCTCTTTTCCCACGCCGCCGCGGAGGTCTGCGCCGCCAACGGCATCCACGTCCGCATTTTCGAGTCCCTGCGTCCCACGCCGGAGCTGAGCTTTGCCGTCCGCTACTACGGCTGTCAGGCGGGCATCAATGTCACCGCCAGCCACAACCCCAAGGAGTATAACGGCTACAAGGTCTACTGGTCTGACGGTGCCCAGCTGCCGCCCCAGCACGCCGATGCCATCGCCGCCCAGCTGGAGAAGATCGATATCTTCACCGGCATCAAGCGCATGGACTTTGACGAGGCGGTGAAGGCCGGCCTCATTGAGATCATGGGCGAGGAGACGGATCGCGCCTTCATGGAGAACGTCATGGCCATGGTCAACGACCGGGAATCCATGGCGAAGGTGGCCGACACCTTCAAGGTGGTCTACACCCCGTTCCACGGCTGCGGCTGGAAGCTGGTGCCGGAGGCGCTGCGGGGTCTGGGCGTCAAGCACCTGTACTGCGTAGAGCAGCAGATGGTGCTGGACGGCAACTTCCCCACGGTGGACTCCCCCAACCCGGAGAATCCCGAGGGCTTCTATCTGGCCATCGAGCTGGCGGACAAGGTCGGCGCCGACTTTATTCTGGGCACCGACCCCGACAGTGACCGCGTGGGCATCATGGTGCGTGACCACACCGGTAGGTTCATCGCCGTCACCGGCAACCAGACCGGCGTGCTGCTGCTGGATTATCTCATCGGCGCGCTGCGCCGTGCCGGGAAGATGCCGGAAAAGCCGGTGTTCCTCAAGTCTATCGTCACCACCAACATGGCCCGCAAGGTAGCGGAATCCAACGGCGTCACCTGCTACGACACCTTCACCGGCTTCAAGTTCATGGCGGAGAAGAAGGGCGAGCTGGAGTCTGCCGGGCAGGGCGAGGTCATCATGTCCTACGAGGAGAGCTACGGCTATATGCTGGGCGACTACGTCCGCGACAAGGACGCTGTCACCGCCTCCCTGCTCATCACGGAGATGGCCGGCTGGTACGCCGCCCAGGGCATGACCCTCTACGACGCATTGCTGACGCTGTACGTCAAGTACGGCTGGTACGGCGAAAAGACCCACAACCTTGTGATGCCCGGCGTGGACGGTCTGGAGAAGATGGCCGCGCTGATGAAGCGTCTGCGCCAGACGCCGCCCACCGAGATCGCCGGTGTCACCGTCATCGTCCGCAAGGACTACGCCGACGGCAACGCCGTGGACTGCGCCACCGGTGCCGTCACCCCCATGGAGCTGCACGGCAGCAACGTCCTGCGCTACGAGCTGGCGGACGGCACCACCATCCTGGTCCGTCCCTCCGGCACGGAGCCCAAGATCAAGGTCTACATCCTGACCCTCGGCAAGGACGCGGCGGAGCGGGACGCCAACCTCGCCAAATACTCCGCGTGGGTGGAAACGTTGACCAAGTGATTCTCCGCGCTGCAACGCATAAAAAAGTGACCGGGAAGCCTCCCGGTCACTTTTTTATACTCTTATTTACGCGGAAACCGTCACCGCCACGTTTCGCTGTAGAAATACACCGCCAGCATCCCCGGCCCCACATGAGCGCCGGTGACCGGCTCGTGGCACACCGTCAAAATCTCGCCGGTGCAGCCCACCTGCCGCAGCCGCGTGGCAATGTGCAGCGCATCTGCCGGAGAGCTTGCGTGGGAGATACCCACCGGTGCGCTCCTGTCCTCCACCATCTGGTCGTAGAGCGCCACCAGCTCCTCCATACCGGCCTTCTTGCCCCGCGCCTTGGCAAGCTGGACGATCTTGCCCTCCTCGTCGCCCTGCAGGATGGGCTTGATCTGCAGCAGCGTACCGGCCAGCGCCGCGCTGCCCGAGATACGCCCGCCCTTACGCAGAAACTTGAGATCGTCCACCATAAAGTGCTGGCGCATCTTGCCGCACAGCTCCTCGCAGCGCACCGCGATCTCCTCGATCACGCGGCCCTCCGCCGCCAGCTTGGCTGCCGCCAGCACGATCAGTCCCTCACCCAACGAGGCGCCGCGGGTATCCAGCACCCGGATCTTCCGCTCCGGATACTTCTCTGCCAACTCGCGGGCCACCAGCCCCACGCCCCAGCAGGTGCCGCTGACGCCGCTGGACAGCCCCACATACAGCACATCCTCGCCGTTGATGAGATACGGTTCCATGCCCTTCTGCGCCGCGTCAGGCGTGACCATGGAGGTCTGCACCGATGCGCCACGCCGCAGCGCATCGTAAAACCCGCGGCCATCGAACTCCACCGAGGTGTCCGCCGGTACGCCGTCCACCGTATAGGTCAGGCAAAGCTCCTCGATACCGTACTGCTCCCGCAGTGCCTGAGGCAGATTTGCCGCGTTGTCCGTGATGATATGTACCATAAGTGTCTCCTTTTGCTTCCGCCGGCGCGGGCCGTCCTTACAGCTGGGGCGTGACCCACTGCGCCAATGTGTCGAATAGTTGCCTGTATCCCAGCATGGTCAGGTGGATGCCGTCCGCCGCGATCATCTGCGGCAGCTCCCGCAGCGGCAGAAAACGGCGGCGCACATCGATCAGCGGCAGCCCCTCACGCAAGGCGAAGGAGGCCACCGTGTCGGAGTACAGCTCCTGATGCCGGTAAATGCGGCCCTCGTCGCCCAGCCATTGTAAAATGCGCTCCCGACTCAGCCCGTCTCTGCAAATATAATCCAAATAACGCTTCCCGTCAATAGGCGGCAGCGTCATCAGCACCGGCTGCACCCCGGCTCGCAGCAGCTCCGTCACCGTCTGCTTCAGCTTGGCCAGAAAATCCGGCAGCTCCGTGCGGGGCTTGTGCTCCCCCTCCGGATCGGCGGCAACACCGGCCCAGTCAAAGTCGCTGTCGTTGCCGCCATAGGCCACCAGCGCCCAGCGTGCGTCTATGCCCCGCTGCACATCGTGCTCCACCAGCGACAACCCCTTGCTGATCGTCGAGCCCATCTTGGCGCGGTTCACCACCTCCAGCCGCTCCGCGGGGTACTGCGCCATGATCTCCGCCAGATGGAAGTGATACCGCATCGTCTCATCCGGCATGGTGGCCTTCAGCAGAGAATCTCCGTATACATACGCCCGTTCCATCGTACATCCTCCTTGGCGTTTTTACATAATATAACATATTAGATACGCCGCGTCAAGCTGCAACATCATGTTTTTCTTGTCAAAAAAAAGCTCTTATGATATAGTATATTATGTCTACGAATTAGGAGGCAGTGAAATGCAATACGACAAGGACTTAGTGGCCCACAAGCTGCGGCGCTGGGACAAGTTTATCACCGACTATCATCTGCCGGAATGGGATTCCATTCCGAATTTCGGCCTATACATGGATCAGGTCATCGTGCTGCTGGAGCAGTATCTCAGCTTCATTCCCTCTCCCGTCGGGACGAAGGAGCACTTCGTGACCTCCTCCACCATCAATAACTATGTGCGGCTGAAGATCATGCCCGCGCCGGTAAAGCGCAAGTATCACCGGGTACACATCGCCTACCTCATCATGATCCTGACCATGAAGCAAAGCCTCAGCATCAGTGACGTGCAGAAGGTCATCCCGCCGAACAGCAGCGAGGAGGAGGTACGGGCGGTCTACGAGAACTACTCGGAAAAATTCCGGCGTCTGGCGCTGTTCTTCAACCAGCAGGTGCAATCCGGTGCAGAGGGTATCCATGCGCCGGGGCAAAGCAGCGACAATGCCGTGGAACTGCTGGTCATTGAAAGTGCGCTGATCGCAGGCTTCTCCAAGATATTGGCGGAGAAGCTCATCCGCTTGTGCGGCGCCGACACGGAGGACGTGCTGGCGGCGGAGGGTGAGCCGGTGTCGGAGTGACAATGTGATAAAAGACAGCCATTTCCCGTGGGAAATGGCTGTCTTTTTTTCACGATTTATCCCCGCTCCTGCGCGGCCAGTGTCAACGCGGCGGCGATGACCTGATCCATATCGTAGTAGCGATACGCACTCAGCCGCCCGCCGAACCGGGTATCTGCCTCTCTCCGTCGGCAGATATCATATTCTTACCGTATTTGCATTGTCTTCCGTTGGGTTTTCTGCACTTCTGGACTCCCGCCTTTTTCCCGGTCTTTTCACCGCCGCTGGAGGGGCGTCCTCGCACGCGGCGCAGGGCAGGCGGTACACCGTCTGTCTGCATATGCTGTTCATCGGATTTCTTCGCTCTCCTGTTGATCCCGGTGTGAGTGGATCTTTTCCTTGTTGAACATACAGAACACCGTCATCAGCAGGATCCGCAGATCAAAAGCCGGTGACCAGTTTTCGATGTAGTACAGATCGTACTCAATGCGCTTTGAGATGGACGTGTCCCCCCGGTAGCCATTGACCTGCGCCCAGCCTGTGATGCCGGGCCGCACCTGATGCTTTACCATGTAGCGGGGGATCTCCTCCCGGAACTGCTCCACAAAGAACGGCAGCTCCGGACGGGGCCCGATGAGGCTCATATCGCCCTTGAGTACGTTGAAAAACTGGGGCAGCTCGTCCACCGAGCACTTGCGGATGAGGGAGCCGAACCACGTCTTTCGGTTATCCTCATTCTTGCTCCACCCTGTGTTCTGACTGCTGTTCACCCTCATGGAACGGAACTTGTACATATAGAACGGCTTCTTATCCTTGCCCACCCGCTCCTGCTTGAAAATGATGGGTCCCGGCGAGGATAGCTTCACGCCGATGGCGGCGATGAGCATCAGCGGCGAGGTCAGCACGATCAGCAGCAGGGCGCAGACGATGTCTGCCGTCCGCTTGATGAGGGCGTTGCCCACGTTGTCCAGCGGGATGCGGCGCAGGTTGATAAGCGGCAGGCCGTTAACGCTGTCCACCTGCGGATTGGCGGGCATATACTTGACGTAGGACGGTATCACGGACAGCTTGGTGCCGTCCTTTTCGCAGGCGTTGATGATCTTCTTCATCCAGCGCCCCTCCTCCGTGGGCAGGGCGACCACCACCTCATCCGGCTTCTCCCGCTGGAAGATCTCCTCCAGTTGGTCGTATGTACCACAGTAGGGGAGCATCGCCCACTTGCTGTTGTCCGCCACATATCCCAGCACCTGATAGCCCAGGCTCCTGTCCTGCGTCACCTTTTTCAGATAGGCCTCGGCGCTCTCCCCGTGACCCACCAACAGCACCCGCTTCTGGTTAAAGCCCATGGCGCGGTAGCGCCGCAGCAGCAGCCGCAGCGCCGCCCGCTTGCCCACCAGCAGAAGCACGGACACGCCATAGAAGAACGCCACCGACCACCGGGATGTCTCGCCCAGGCGCAGCACGAACATGGCCGCCATGACGATCAGCGCCACCAGCAGCTCCAGCACCACGACCCGTCCGGCCTCCACATGTAACCGCACGGTCCGGAAGGACTCGTACAGCCCCGCCACGGCAAAGATCAGCAGCGTCAGCGCAGCTGCCACCACACCCAGCCAGACGTAGTAGTTGAAGGGCATCCCCTTGATGCCGCGGAACAGGTCAAAGCGCAGCCAGTAGGACACCAACATGGCCAGAAAGACCGCCACCGCGTCGGTGAGCACGTTGAATTGATTGAGTAACTGCTGATTTTCCCGTATCATATCCGTTTTCCTTTATCTTTTTCCTGTCACGGACAGGTATCGTTCCATCACCTGCGGCAGCACTGTATCCAGTGCGTACCGCTGCATTTTCTCTCGTCCGGCTTGTCCCATCCGTGCCCGCAGACCGGCATCCGCCGCCAACTGCTTTATCGCGGCGGCAAAGGCCGCCTCGTCCCCCCGCGGGAACAGAAGCCCGTTCTCCGGCCCGATCAGGTCGGTATGTCCCTTTGCGTCGCTGGCCACTACCGGCAGGCCGCAGGCCATGCTCTCCATGATGTTGAAGGGCAGCCCCTCCGACCGACTGGCGGACACGGCGATATCCGCCGCACCCAGCCACACGGGGATATCGTGGACCTGACCGGGAAAACACACGCGCTCCGTCACGCCCAGCTCATCGGCCAATGCGCGGCACGCCTCCAGCCGTGCGCCGCTGCCCGGCAGCAGCAGCTTGATCTGCGGCGGCAGCAGCGGCAGAGCGCGGAGCAGCACCGGCTGTGCCTTCCGTTCAGAGAATTCCGCCGGATAGACCAGTACAATGTCCTGCTCTGACAAGCCCAGCTTGTCCCGCACAGCCTGTCGCGCCGCCCCCGCCGCCTGAAAGCGGCGGAGGTCCACGCCCATGCCGGGAATCTCCTCCACGCGAGCCGCCGCGTGATGCGCCTCGGCCCACCGGGTATCCCAGGCGTTCATGGTCAGCACCAGATCGGTCTGGGGTGCCGTCAGCAGCTCCGCCTTTGTCAGCAGCAGCTTTTTGGCCGCCGGTGTCTCGTCGTCGAACAGGTAGCCGTGAACCACGTTGATGACCCTGGGCCTGTCACGCAGTCCGCGAACCGCCCAGCGGGTAAAGAACGCAGCCAGCGACGTGTGGGCGATGACCAGATCGTAGTGTTCCCGCTCCATCATGCCCCGCAGCAGCTTAGCCGCCCGGAAGTTGGCCGGAGAGGACATCTTCTTCTCCAGCGGCAGCACGGCGGTCACGTCGGCAAATGGGATGTCCCGCATGATGCCGCCGCAGGCCACACTGACCTGCCACCCCAACTCGCGGAAGCGCCGCAGGTAGGGGAGGTGGAAATTGACGATATGGGAAAATGTAGATGCCGTACACAGTACAGATGGCATGACCGTTCCTCCTATATTGCGTTCCCCGCCGCAGGTCACGCAGCGCCCAGCAGCTCGTTGAGATACGCCGTCACATCCTCGGACAGCGTGATAGCGCCCAGATTCTGCTGATTCCAGCGCTCCAGCTTCTCCAGAAGCTGCGCCGCACCTTGGCGGAATGCCTCGCTGCCGTCGCTGTGCTGCATGACGATGCGGAAGCTGGTATCCCATGTGTTGGGGTCAGAGGAGGTATAGTCCACATACTTCTCCAGCATGGCAAAGCCCTTCTCCACGTTCCCCAGATTGAAATACGCCTCCGCCAGATACTTTGGCACAGAGTTGGAGTTCAGCTTCTCCAGATCCGCCATGTACCGCTGCACCCGCTCCCGCATATCGTCTGGCAGATCCTCCTCCGCCGAAGCGTTGTATACATAGGCCAGCTTGTGATCCGCCCATTCGTAGGGATCCACCTCCGCCGCCTGTGCCGCCGCATCGTAGGTGCCGCGCCGCGCCAGCTGCGCCGCCCACAGATTCATGGTCAGCAGCACCACAAAGGCCACCAGACCCAAGCCCTCTGCGCGCACCATCCAGCGCCGTGTCTTGTCTCCCGCCCGGCGCAGGGGAAGCATCTGGCCGCAGGTCAGGTTGATGACCGCCAGCGCCCCCATGCCGAAGGGCAGGAAGTATCCGTTGGAGAATATGACCTCCACCGCCGCATGGATCATCAAAAACAGCAGCAGCGCGCCCAGCGCCGAGGCCATCGTCTGCGTCTCGGTGCGCTCCCTGCGCCACTGGCGAATGACCGCCGCCGCACTGGTTCCCAGCAGCCCCAGCCACAGGGCAAGGCCGATCACGCCGGTATCCACCATGGTCTGTACATAGTGGTTGTGGACATATTTTGTCTCGTAGTGATAGCTCTGTACGTTATAGATACCGTTTTCAAACGCGCCCATGCCCAGCCCCACCACCGGGCTGCGGCGGAACAGCTGCATGGCATCCTTGACATAGACAAGGCGCTGCACCACGTTGCCCTCGGAGCGCAGGGTCTGGATACGTCCCGCGATGGCCTCCGGCAGCAGCTTGTATTTCAGCTTCAGTTCCCCAGAGGATGCACCCTCGTAGCGGATGGCGGAGATATGCACCGGCTCGTCGGCGCTGACAAGAAACGTCACAGAGCGGTTATCCGCCGGTGCGGCGAACGTTGCGCCGTCTGCCGCGCCCTGATAGACCGTCTGCTTCCGGTTCATCACGGTGTCCTCCTGCGTCTGGGTCTGCACCGTCACCGTCACCGGCCCGTCAGCATCTACATGGAGCGTATATTCGCCCTCGCCCAGATAGGCGCCGCGGGTGATACTTTCCCCGCTTTGCAGCGTGATCGCGCCGGTCCAGTTCACTGCCGCCGCGACCAGCAGCACCACGACGCCCAAGGCGGCCAGCAGCACGATATTCACCGTTTTCATCCGCCGCGCCATACGCAGTGCCAGCGGGCGGCCCGCAAAAATATCCAGCACACACAGGGCGGCGGCTGCGGCGAGCGCCGCCAGCAGCGGCAACACCTGCATTGTCTGCCCCGCCGCCGCATAGGCCGGCAGCGCGCACAGTGCCGCCGCGCCCGACAGTACCAGCGTCTCCACCATCAGCACAAAGGAGACGGCACGGCGCTGTCCCCGCTCCAGCAGCAGATACACAAGGAACGCCGCAGCGATGGCAGCCGCAGCGCCGCGGCTCACCGCCAGTAGGAAGGCGGTGCTGTTCAGCAGTAAGCAGGAAAGATGCAGGCACCGCTCCTTCTTGTCATTCGTGCTCACAGCCAAGCCCAGTGCCAGCAGGATCGCCACCCCAGCGCATCCAGCAAACACGTTGGGATTTTCAAAGATCGTCCTGAGCCGCTGCCCCTGCAGCACATTCTCCAGCAGCACCGGCGCACCCAGTGGAGCCGTCAGTGCGTTGAGCAGTTTGTACAAAAGCTGCGTGGACACCATGTCGATGCTGACCAGCGAGGCCAATGCGCCCGCCGTCTCCAGCACCGTGGCGGCGCACCGTCCGGTACGGCCCGGCCGCTCCGGCTCCAGCGCCGTCAGCAGCAGTGCCATGCAGGCTGCCGCTGCCACCTTCAAAAATTCATACAGCGCAAACTTACCCGATGGCGCGTACAGGGTGGATATCCCATCCATCAAAACGTACAGTCCCAGCAGCAGCGCAGGCCACGTCATACGCTGTCCCAATCTTTCACCCGCCACAATGATCGTGGCCACAGCCGCCAGAAGAAGCAGCATGGTAATGCCCTTGTTGCAGCCCTGCAGCATCAGGCAGGTCACGAAGAAATAAAAAACCGCCAGCACCGGCATCAGCCATGGGTGCCGCAGTTCCTGCGTCAGCTTCATCGCAGAGGCGGTATCCTTACGGCTTGTTTTCTTTGCCATATCGTTCTCCTTATCCTCTCAGAATATCTTCTTTAGTATACTCTTTCCCGCTATTCCCTGTCAATGTGCAGGGGAAATATTCCGTCCCGTCCACGCATAGAGTGTGGACAGGGAGGTGATGTCTCATGCGCTGTCTGCGCTGTTTTTTCGCGTTCCTTACCGCCGCCGTATGCGCGGTGCTGTTGTACTGCCTGTATCTCAAGGCCCCCAACCCACTGACGCGGACGCTGGCCCCGCATAATGGCAGTCCGTGGGAGCTGGGAAAGCTGGCATACTGGTCTATGCTCCCCGCGGCGCTGACTCTGCACCACCTGGAGCCCGGCAGCTCCCGCAGCGGACTGTGCGCCGCCGTACTGCTGGCGGCGGTACTGACCGCCGCGCTGGCTCCGCTGGGTCTGCCCGCTGCGGTCCTGTACCTGCTGTCCTTTGCCGCCACACTGACGGCCTATGCCCTGCTGCTGCGCCGCATACAGAGCGGTGAGCTGCTGTGGTACGCCGCCCTGCTTCTGTTGGCCATCGCCTGTATCCTGTTCAGTATCCTGCCCCCCGCAGGCGTCCTGTTCACCGATCCCGCCGACGTGTCTGCCATCGCGCCTATCCCCTTCTGAACCGCATAAGCAACCACCCGCTAAGCGGGTGGTTGCTTATGCAGGCAAAGCCCTATGTTCCTCGCGCACGCGTCTAACGCGTGGTTTTGGTATACAAAAAGAGACGGCGCCGCCGTCTCTTTTTTCTATTCGGTTAATTCTTCTTGCCGCCGTGGGTGGCCTTCATCCGCTTTTCGTGGTTCAGGATGGTCTTGCGCATCCGCAGGCTCTTGGGCGTGACCTCCAGCAGCTCGTCGTCCGCCAGAAACTCCAGACACTGCTCCAGACTCATCTTCCGGGGCGGTACCAGACGCAGCGCATCGTCGGAGCCGGCGGCGCGCATATTGGTCATCTGCTTTTTCTTGCACACGTTGACCGTGATATCCTCCTGCTTGGGGGAGACGCCCACGATCATGCCCTCATACACCGGCACGCCCGGCCCGATGAACAGTGCGCCGCGCTCCTGTGCGTTGAACAGGCCGTAGCCCACGCTCTCGCCCGTCTCGAAGGAGACAAGAGAGCCGGTGTTCCGGCGGGTCAGGTCTCCCTTGTAGGGAGCGTAGCTGTCAAACACGCTGGCCATGATGCCCTCGCCGCGGGTGTCGGTCATGAACTCGTTGCGATAGCCGAACAGACCGCGGCTGGGAACGAGGAACTCGATCTTCATGCGGCTGCCCACCGGGGTCATTTCCAGCATATCCGCCTTGCGGCTGCCCAGCTTCTCGATGACCGCGCCCACGCTCTCGCCGGGTACGTCCACCACCAGACGCTCGATGGGCTCGCACTTCTTGCCGTCGATGGTCTGATACAGCACGCGGGGAGGCGACACCTGGAACTCGTACCCCTCACGGCGCATGGTCTCGATAAGGATAGACAGGCTCATCTCGCCGCGGCCCGCCACGTTGAACGCGTCGGTAGCGCCCTCGATCTCGGTGACCCGCAGGGACACGTCCTTCAGCGTCTCGCGGAACAGCCGCTCCCGCAGCTGGCGGGAGGTGACAAACTTGCCCTCGCGTCCCGCGTAGGGGGAATCGTTGATGGAGAAGGTCATCTCCACGGTGGGTGCGCTGATCTTCACGAAAGGCAGCGGCTCCACACAGGTGGGGGTGCAGATGGTATCGCCGATGGTGATATCGCCGATACCGGACATAGCGACGATGTTGCCCGCCTCCGCCTCGGTGATAGGCACCTTGCCCAGACCGGCAAACTCATACATACTGACGGCCTTGGCGCGCTTGGCCGGCGCGTCGGGATCGTGGTAGTTGCACACCGCGATCTCCTGATTCTGCTTGAGCACGCCGCGCTCTACACGGCCAATGGCGATACGGCCCACGAACTCGTTGTAGTCGATGGCGCTGACCAGCATCTGGAAGGGCTGATCCAGATCGGCCTCCGGCGCGGGGATATAGTCCAGAATGGTGTCGAACAGCGGCTTGAGATCCGTACCCACCACGTCCGGGGAGTAGCTGGCGGTGCCGTTGCGGGCGGAGCAGAACAGCATGGGGCTGTCCAGCTGCTCATCCGTGGCGTCCAGATCCAGCAGCAGCTCCAGCACCTCGTCGATGACCGCGTGGATACGCTGGTCGGGACGGTCGATCTTGTTGATCACCACGATGACCCGGTGACCCAGCTCCAGCGCACGGCTGAGGACGAAGCGGGTCTGGGGCATGGGGCCCTCAGCGGCGTCCACCAGCAGGATGACGCCGTTGACCATCTTCAGAATACGCTCTACCTCGCCGCCGAAGTCGGCGTGGCCCGGGGTATCCACGATGTTGATCTTGGTGTCGCCGTACTGTATGGCTGTATTCTTGGCCAGAATGGTGATGCCGCGCTCCCGCTCCAGATCGTTGGAGTCCATGACGCGATCCACAGTATCCTGATTTTCACGGTACACACCGCCCTGCTTGAGCATCTGATCCACCAGCGTGGTCTTGCCGTGGTCGACATGGGCGATGATCGCCACATTTCTCAATTTCTCGTTCTGCAAAGGTATGACCCCCTTCTCTCGGGTAAATTCACTAACCTTTGTATTATATGCTCTCAAAGTGCCGAATGCAAGCCTTTTCCCCAACTTTTTCTTTCCGCCGCCGTTGACAACCGCCCGTCTCTGGGGTACAATGGCGTTTGTACCGGTCTATATACGCCTCCGTACCTCACCGGGATAGAGGGTCCGCCTCCTAAGCGGAATGTAGTGAGTTCGAGTCTCGCCGGGGGTGCCAGAGCAGCGCCGGAAGCCCATTCATACAAGGGTTTCCGGCGCTGTTTATTTTGCCCCGCCGCAAGCAGAAAGCGGCACCGCTGCCCGGCAGCGGTGCCGCTTTATTTGTATGTTGCTCTTACGTCTCAAAGCCCAGCATGATCCCGCCGCGCTCGGCGTAGTAGCTGCACAGACCGCGCAGCCCATGGCTCTTCACGTCCGCGCCGGGGTACTTCTGCTGTATCTCCGTGCAAAGCTCCAGCGCCAACGCTGGATTCTGACAGTGTCCGATCCGGACGCTGCCGCCCTTGTAGCCCAGCTCCTCCATGGCGTGCAGCATGAACTCCCGCGTTTTCCGCAGGCCCCGGCACTTCTCCAGCATCTCAAGGGTGCCCTCCGCGCTGGCCTGTCCCACGGCGCGGATGCCGAGGACGCCGGCCATTGTCGCCGCCAGCTTGCTGATGCGGCCGTTCTGCGCCAGATTGTGCATGGATTCCAGCGCGAAAAGCAGGTGGGTGCGCTCATGATACGCCTTCACCGCCCGGCACACCGCGCCAAAGTCCGCGCCGGCGCGCACCTCGGACAGCGCCTTTTCGATGAGCAGACCGATCTCAGGTCCGGCGGACAGCGAATCCACCACATAGATACGGCGGGAGGGGTCCCGCTCCTGACAGGCATCCCGTGCGATGCAGGCCGCGTTATAGCTGCCGGAAAGGCTGCTGGTGATGGTAAAGGCCAGCACGTCGCCGCTGTCGCCGAAGGCCTCCTCCCAATCCGTGATATTGGGACACGCACTGTAAGAGCGTCCCTTCGTATTGCGAAGCACCGTGACCATTTCATTTACGTTGAGGGCGGCATCGTCGCGGAATTCCTCCGTGTCGGTGCGGATGGTAAGAGGAACGCTGACGAACTCTACGCCGTCCAGTGCAAGAATATTACAGCTGGAATCTGCAACAATACGGATCTGATCCATAGTCTACCTCCAAGTTGTCACATACGCCAAAATTGATGGGGACGCAGGCAGTGTAACAGTTTTCCGTCCCGGTGTCAACCTCCCCAGCCTAAAGCGCCGAAGCGTTCACCTGTCCGGCGGCGCTTGTGCTTTGCGGGGAACCGTGATAGGATAGGAGCAGCGCGGACGGGCCGCCATGCCGCAGCGCCGTCCCGAAATGAATTTTCAGAAAGCGAAGGATAACACAATGCAGGCTTATACATATGTTGCAGAGGGAGAATTTGCGCTGACGGACAAGCCCAAGCCGGTGCTGCTCCACCAGCGGGACGCCATCGTGACGGTGGTGGCGCTCTACGACAAGGCGCAGACCCTGCCGCTGCCGGATATGTACGGCAAAAATCTGACCTTCAAGACCGGCGGTGTGGACGGCTGCAACTGCGCTGAGACCTTGCGCCTCATCGCAGAGGGCAAGCTGGACACCCTGCCCCTCATCACCCACACCTACCCCCTAAGCCGCATCGAGGAGGCCTATGCGCTGTTCGAAAACCGGCGGGACGGCGTGATCAAGGTGGCGGTGGAGTGCTGACGGCCGCTTCTGCGGACACAATACAGGAGAGACACAGCGGGACGTTGTCCCACCGTGCCTCTCCTCTATTTTTGTGCGGCAGCCGGTCACAGCACATAGCGGAACGGGCGGATCACCACCCGCAGCACCGGCTGCAAAAGCTTCTTATACAGCGGCATCTCGGGCGCTGTGTACGCCGCGCCCTCCACGGCAGTGCCGTCCGGCAGGAGCAGCCTGCCCTGGCGCACCATCTCGTCCGTCTCCGCCCGCAGAGCGGCATTCAGCTCCGGACAGTCCACCAGCAGCATCAACTCCGTGTCCAGATAGGCACTGCGCATATCCCAGTTGAAGGAGCCGATGATGCTGAATCGGTCGTCGATCAGGATCGTCTTGGTGTGCATGGATCTCTCCCCGTGCCACTCGCAGACGGAAACGCCGGTGGACAGAATGGCCTTTTTCTGGTTGAGGTAGTCGGCACAGCCCCACGGATTGGCGCCGCTCTGGGGTGCGTTGGTGATGATCTGCACCTGCGCCGTGCCGTCGGCGGCCTTTTCCAGCGCGTCATACATGGCGCGGTTGCAGATGATGTAGGGGGTCTGCACCACGACCTGCTCCCGCCCGCCCTGCATCAGCACTGTCAGGGTGTTCAGCAGCACAGGCTCCTTGTTCCGCGCCGCGCAGTCGCCGTGAAGAACGGTCACGCCGCCAGCCTGTATGGTCTCCGCATCCCAGTCGATGGGCGTCACCCGCCCCGCGCCGGTGATAGCCGCCCACCGCTCCCTGAGCGCGGCAGCGGCGCGCAGTACCCGCCCCGCTTCGCCGTTTGCCCTAAACTCCCGGTTGGTATCCAGCGCCCAGATATCCTCGAAGTAGTCCAGCAGCGCGGCAGCAGACCCCCTCCCGGAGCCGCTGCCGCACACCACCACGTCGCGGTCCATGTTCTGCCGCGCCGTGCCGCCGCTGCCGAGGAACAGGTCGCTGGTGTTCCGCCCGCCCAAGAGGTAGGCGCCGCGGTCGATGATGAGATACTTGTCGTGGCAGCGGTAGTTGGCGCTCCAGAGCCGGGTCAGCCGCAGAGGATTGTAAAACCTGATCTCCGCGTTTTCGTGGGCCGCCAGCGCTTGGAATGCGGCGCTGCCCTGCAAGTGCAGCTGCGCGTTCATGCCGTCCACCAGAAGCCGCACCTGCACGCCCCGCTCCGCCGCATCCAGCAGCGCCGCCACCACATCCGAGCCGCTTTCGTCGGCGCGGAAGTCAAAGGTGGAGAGGACGATCTCCGACTGTGCCGAGCGGATGAGCCGCAGCCGCCAGCGCAGCGCCTCCTCGTTGCCGTCCACAAGGCACACCCGCTCGGCGGCGGGGGCGGGCAATTTGATCTGCCTGTCGCTTTTCCGATGCGTACCCGCCAGCGGCGGCACCAGCAGACTGCCGAGGACATACAGGACGAGGCACGCCAGCAGACCCGCCCAGAGCAAACGCCGGTATTTTTTCGGTAAGAGTTTTTTCATAGTGATTCTGTACTTCCGTTCTCCGCTTCCTCAGCACAGCGGCGCAAAGATGCGCAGAAGGCCGTCCACCGCCCAGCGCCGGGAGTAGCGCTTCTTATCGTAGGGCTGTACCTCGCTGCACAGCGCCTGCGTGGCAAGGAAGTTCTCCTTGATCTTCTCCACGATGCCGGAGCGATAGAACAGCGAATTGTTCTCAAAGTGCAGGAACAGGCTGCGGTAATCCAGATTGACCGTTCCGATGGTGGCCACCTTGTCGTCGGACACAAAGCTCTTGGCGTGTACAAAGCCCGGAGTGTACTCGTAGATCTTGACACCGCCGTTCAGCAGCACCTGATAGAAGCTGCGGGACATCCGGAAAATCAGCTTTTTGTCGGGGATGCCGGGCATGATGATCCGCACATCCACGCCGCGCCGCGCCGCTGCGAGCATGGCGGCCATCAGATCGTCGCCCAGCATGAGGTAGGGCGTGAAGAACCACGCATAGTCCGTGCTCTGAGAGAGCAGGTCGATGAAAAGCTGGTTGCTGGTGGCATCGTGCTCCAGCGGCGAGTCGTAGTAGCTGAGCACGTACCCATCCGTCTCCCGCGGCGCTTCGGTGCTGTCTTGCAGCGCGGGCATGGGCGTACCCGCCTCCCCCTTCTTCAGGGCAAAGGCATTCCAGAACGTCAAAAACATATGGGTAAAGCTGTGTACCCCTTCGCCGGTGAGCCGGAAGCCGGTGTCCTTCCAGTGGCCGTAGGGATGCTCCAGATTGATATACCGATCCGACAGGTTGATGCCGCCGCTGTACGCGATCTCGTTGTCCACGATGAGCATTTTGCGATGGTCGCGGTAGTTGGCCGTCCCCTTCAAGGCGAGGAGAGGATTGAACGGCACGCAGGGGATGCCCTTCTGCGTCAGCTCCCGGGCGTTGCTGAAGTTAAAGGAGGAGATACTGCCCAGATCGTCGTACATCACCCGCACGTCCACGCCCTGCCGCAGCTTGTCCTCCAGCACCTCCAGCATGGCGTCCCACATCTGCCCAGGCTCGATGATGAAGTATTCTATGTAGATGGAACGCTTGGCACTTTTCATATCACGCAGCATATCCGGGAACATATCGTCTCCCAGCGGATAGTACCGCACCGACTGGGCCTTACACAGGGGATACCCGGTTTTCCTCTCCAGCCAGCGGATGGTCTGCTCCATGCGCTTTTCCCCCGCAAAGGGTGTCTCGCCCACAGGGAGCGGACGGGGATCGCCGCGGCTCGCCACACCTTGCAGCCGCTTTTTCAGCGGCTTCGCCGTCCGCTTATTGCCGAAAAACAGGTACAGCAGCGCGCCCACCAGCGGCATCGTCAGGATGATGAGCAGCCACAGCAGCTTGTAGGTGCTCTCGTCCCGCTTGATGACGATGAACAGCACCATAAAAACCGCCGCCACCGACAGCAGCGACACGATCAGCGGCGCATAGGGGGCCAGCCACTTCACCAGCAGAACGTGCCACAGCACCTGCAAGGCCACGGCGGGGACGACGATCAACACACGGCGCATGATCTTTCCCATGTGAACACTCCTTTCCTCTTACGCCTCCTGTGAGGCGTCCTTCCACGCGCAGACGATCTGCGCCATCTCCTCCGGCGTCTCCTTGTAGCCGCCCAGTACCCACGCATTCATCAGCCCGAACAGTCCGAAGGTGATGAACTGGATAAAGTAGTAGGTCCTGGCGTCGGCCTGGGCGATAACGGGCGCAGCGCCCTGCAAGTAAAACCGCAGGATCACCTCCTGATGGCCGGTACCGTAGAGCAGCTCGCATATGGGGCGGATGGACAGGCAGAACTCGAAAAGTGTCTGGATACCCTTCGGGTCGACGCGGGCGATGCCGTCGCCGCCCCGCTCTGCGGAAAACCGCCGCCACAGGCACAGCAGCTTGAAGGACAGTACCTCCTCCTTGCTCTTGAAATAGCGGAAATAGGTGGAGCGCCCCACATCCGCCTTGGCCGTCATCTCCTCGATGCTGACCTTTTCAAGGGGCTTCTCCCCCATCAGCTCCAGCAGCGCCGTACCCATGCACTCCTTCAGATAGTCCGTGGTCGCCGTTGTTCTGCGCATACAAACGCCTCCTTATCCTCCTGCCAAGCGGACGCACGGTATACGCCGGTTTTGGTTGTCTGCGTCCCTCGCTTGTGGTATTCCCGTCTTATTGAGACTTTAGTTTCTTTAATACTATCATTTGCCATGCTGTCTGTCAAGAGGACAGCGCGCAAAAAAACCGCAGCCTCCGTAAGGGGTCTGCGGTTTTTTCTCGTATACAGGCAGTCCCGGCTCACGCCGCCCTATCCTGCACCGTCAAGGGCTGCTCCCACCGGGCGACGCCCCATCCGGCGGTATCGAATCCGGCGCGCACCGCCGCCGCCATGATCTCCAGCTTCCGCCGGATGACCGGACACTGCGCCAGCGCGTCGGCCTCGTCCTCCGCGCCCATGATGTACTCCATGATCCGCGCCCGATCCTCCCGGGGGTTCATGGTGGAATAGGCGTCCACGAAATACACATCCTCCGCCGTGCCGAAATAGAGCCAGCTGCCGTCCGCCTCGTTCATGGCGTCGTCATAGTCGTAGTAATAGTCGAACCCCCGCGGATTGCAGGCGCTCCACGTCCAACTGTCGATGGCGTTCCATTTCTCGGAAATCAACTTATCCTCCATGGCGTGCCAGATCTCGTGGCACAGCAGCGCCTCCAGCCGCTCGTTGCTCACCTGATAGGCGATACAGTGCCAGTCGCCGTTCTCGAAGCTCATGCCGATCACCTCGAAGGACATATGGAACGCGGATACCGGCAGAAACTGCACGCCGCCCTCGCCCCGCGCATTGCGGAACTGGGCGAAAAAGCCGTCCGGGTACAGTGCCAGCGTCCGATCCAGCGCCTCCAACGCCGGATAGATGGCCGCCACCTCGTCCTCCAGCCCCGCCTGATCGGTGGTGGTGATGTCCTCCCACGATGCCGCGCAGGGCCCGGCACACTGGTCCGACAGCTGGATGTCCACGTCGTACTTCTCCTCCAGCCGGTCAGCGTAGGCCCGCAGCGCCCCCATATCCTCCGGTATCGGCTGCCCGGCCAACTCACCCCAGTACGCCCCGGTGATGCCCTCGTCCACCGTCAGGAAGGACGGCGCCTCCGTGGTCTCGCCGCACGGGGTAAAGGTCATCCGCGCCGGATCCAGCACCACCAGCCGCAGCGCATCCTGCGCCGTATCATACAGCATACCCAGCAGCTTCTGCACCGTCGGCAGCCAGCAGACAGTGGACAGATGCCCTGTCACGCCCGCCTCCGCCAGCACCGAGGTCACCTCGCACCGCTCCAGCGTCTGTCCCAGCCGGAACAGCGTCTCGCCCTGCCTGTCGGAGGACAGGGCATACTGCGACCCGCTCACCACCCAGACACTGTCCGCCTCGCTGCCGAACACCGCCGCCGACGCCTGCCGGCAGCCGCCGTCTGCCGTGTCGTAGCGGATGGTGTCGCGCCCGCCGTCCTCGTCATAGGACATCTCGCACAGCCCCCGCTCCATGAACCACAGCATATCCGCTCTTTCCTGCACCATCAGGCACGTACCGCCGTGCAGCTCCACCAGCGCCATGCCCAGTTTCTCGCTGAACGGTGACATCCGGCACCACAGCAGCAGCAGATCCGCCGCCGGATGAATACCCTCCAGCGAAACGAACCGCAGCTCCTGATCCAGCGCCATGCGCTGCACGTCGCCGGTGACCGTGTCCTGCCGGTACAGTGCCGCGTTCTTCAGATAGTAGTAGCCCGCACCGTCGTGGGACAGCCTGCCGCCCTCCGCCTCCGGCACAAAGTCCCGCACATCCTCCAGCTTCGCGTTGAGGAACCGGAAGGAGGAGCCCGCCTCCTCCCAGCGCTGCAAAACCACCTGTCCGTCCGCAAACATCTGCTCCACCAGCGACCACTCGCCAGAAAACGTCCGCGCCAACGTCACCTGATCCCGCCGCACATCCAATCGGCTCAGGTACGACTCCCCCGCTCTATAATCCCACTCGCACAGCAGCGCGCCGCCGTCGACGGCCGCCACCGACGGATACCCGTTGCGCAGCTCACACGCCGGCGTCGTCACCGCGCCCCGCCGCTCAAGGTATATGTCACACCCTGCCGCCACCGTCACCAGCACCGCCGCGGCCAGCGCCAGCGCCGTATATCGCAGCCATTTCTTCATGTCCGTCCCCCTTAAAAATACGCAGGAGCCTCTCCCCTCCGGGAGAGGCTCCTGCGCTTCTCGTCATCCGACTGCGCCCAGCTCCGGCGTCAGCCATTCCTCGTAGGCGTCCGCACCGGCAATGGAGCCGATGGGCAGCACCACATGGAGCTGTCCGTCCTCGTCCGGGTACGCCACCATTACATCCATATTGATATTGTCGTCGGACAGCGTCCACGCCCGGCGCTCCGCCAGAAAATCGCCAAAGTTGCCGGTGCAGTCGGCGTAATTCCCGTCGAACCGCTCCGCCGCCGCCTGACGCACCGCGTCCAGAAACGCCGTCTCGTCCACGCCCATCTCCGCCAGCAGCTCTGCGGTGTTCAGCCGCGTCCCGCTGTCCGTGTCGTACAGATACACGCTGTACTGGTTCACGTCGCCATCCCACGCGCAGGACATCACCAGCGACAGAATATCGCCGTACTGGTGGGTCTCCCACACGATATAGGCGCAGCTGATGCTGTAACCGCCGTCCTTACACGCCAGCGCCTCCTCCACAAAGGGGCCGTATTCCCGCTCAATGGCGCCGTTGATCGACGCCGCGCCCTCCGTGTCCGCCTCCAGCTGCGGTACGCGGTAGGTGTAGTGTCCCGTGTTCCCCACGCTGTCCGTATAGTCGAAATCCTCGCTGTACAGCTCCCGGATCTGGGGCGCGCCGTGGATCGCCCCCGGCGTGAAGTTGTACACGCGGCCCTGCTCCGTCAGGGTGCTCACCGAGCCATCCCGCAGGCTCAGGGACGGGAAATACACCGCCTGTCCCTCCGCCGTCTCCACCGTCACGCGCAGGTTGCCCATGATCTCGCTGACGTTGCCCCGCAGGCAGATGGGCGCGCCGTCGGCGCTGTCGTACAACACATCGCCCAGCGGGTCAGCCTCGTTGAACGCATCGTAGGCCTCCACCGTCACATGGGCATTCTTCTCCGCCGGGACGATGCAGTATACCTCGCCGCCCTCCTGCGTCACCACCTGTGCCGCCGTCAGGTCGGACAGGAACGGGAACGTCTGGGTCCAGCCGTTGTCCGCCAGCCACGCCAATACGTCACCGCCGTCGGGCATATAGCCCAGATAGGCCACGCCGCACTGGCTGCCGCTGTCCGCGATCTCCTGCCGCAGCAGCGCCAGCGTATCCTGCTCCGACGGCTTTTTCAGCGGCGCACCGCCGCAGGCCGCCAGCGTACAGATCAATAGCAGCGCCGTCACCAGCGCCATCAGCTTCTTCATAGTCTCCTCCTTGCGAGCCCCGCCCGCTATGCACCGAGCCGCTGCCGGTACGGTCAATTGCTTCTCTCTACCTCACATTATATAACAGATGCTATGCAAATTGCAATGCTCTTGTTTCCCGCGAAGGAGCGGAGGCCGCCCGCGCCGGTGCGGACGCAAAAAAAAGACGAGGCCGAAGCCTCGTCTTTTTTCGTTAAGAACTAAGTCCTAAATTAGAACTCCTTCTTCTTGCCGATCACAACAGCGGAACCAGCAACGCTCATCAGAGCCATGCCAGCGTACATAGCGATACCAGCATCGAAGGTCTTGGGGGAACCGTTGGTGGTGGTGGTGGTACCAGCGTTGGGAACATTGTAGTTCCAGCCGATCAGCTGGCCGTTCACAGTGGCGGTCTCCTTGGCGCCGGCCTTCTCAGCAGCCTCGACAGTGCTGTAAACCTTGGCGACGGTGCCGCAGGTCTTGCACTTGTAGCTGTCAGCGACGTTGTTCTTGTCATAGGAAGCAGCCTTCCAGGTGTGCTCAACGGGCTTCACGGAAGTAGCCTCGATGATCTCGCCATTGACCAGCAGCTTGGTAGCGCCGCCGTCAACGCCGTAGAAGTACAGAGTCTTGTCATCAACGGTGGTGACAACATAGCCCTTCTCGTTCTCTTCCAGATCCAGCTGGCCGCACTTCTCGCCGATGGCCTTGAACTCGGTAGCCTTGTAGTCATACTTGAAACCGGTCTCCAGCTCAGTCAGGTACAGAGGAGCCTTGCCGTCGGTGGTCAGCTTCAGGTCATAGGAGCTGGCATCAGCGGCGACATAGTAAGCGACGAAGGTGTCATCCTTGTACACATCATAGTGCTTGATGGTGCCGGCGTCAGCCTTCTTGCTGGAAGTAGCCTTGACAGCCTCATAGGTGTAGTCACCCGTCAGCTCTTTGCCCTTGTTGTCATAAGCCTTGTCAGCGGCGCTCAGAGCGAAAGCGGTGGCGCACAGGGACAGAGCCATGACCATAGCAAGAACAGTTGCGATGATCTTCTTCATGTTTGATTTCCTCCATAAAAAATTTTGTTGATCGGCAGATCCGGATACCCGGTCTCCCGTTCACGTTGACAGTATACCATATCCGCAGAATAAATCAAGCGTTACAGCCCCGAAAAATGCGAAAAAACTCATAAATAAATGTTAAAAAAGAATTAAATTTTCTGATTTGTTCTTATTTCTTATCAAAATGCGCATTTTCCATAACTTTTATCGCGGTTTTGTTCCGCACGACCCCACCTGTTTCTCCCGCATTTTGCGCGTTGTTGGGTTTATCTGTCTTTGAGTTGTTGTTTTCTCGTTTGTTTTTCGCTGAAAACCGCAAATTCTTTCCCCTGCGAAAGCGTTTTGGCGGACAGTTTGTAACAAATTGCCCACCCTCCGAGAGCATTTTGCGCCCCGCCGGGGGTTGGCGCGGAGTTGTCGGGGTTGGCGCGGAGTTGTCGGGGTTGGCGCGGGCGCTTTGTCCCGGCGTGGGTGGCGGGGCGCTTATCGCATCTGCCGCGCCCCGCAGGGGGCTATAAGTATGATCCGGCGACGCCGTATTTTATAATAAGGTGAAAATTTTTTCGCAGAAAAAGAGGAAAACGCCGATTTTTGCGGTATACTCTAATGTGGTGGTGTGTTGCACACCGCCATGCACACCTGTTTTCGGAGAGGAGGAACGTTTTCGTGTTCGATCAGCGCTTTCTGGACGAGCTCATCGCCCGCAGCGACATCGTGGATGTGGTGTCCGGCTACGTCACCTTGCAGCGCAAGGGCGGCAACCTGTTCGGCCTGTGTCCGTTCCACAACGAAAAGACACCCTCCTTCTCCGTGTCGCCGGACAAGCAGATCTACCACTGCTTCGGCTGCAAGAAGGGCGGCGGCGTTATCAACTTCATCATGGAGATCGAGAACCTGACCTTTCCCGAGGCCGTGCGGTTTCTGGCCAAGCGCGCCAACCTGCCGGTGCCGGAGGAGGAAGAACGCTCCGACGCGGACAAGCTGCGCCGCCGGGTGCTGGAGCTGAACCGGGACGCCGCCCGCTGGTACTATGACCTGCTCTGCTCCCCGGAGGGCAAGGCTGTGCAGAGTTATTTGGACAGACGGCAGATCCGGAAAAGCATCGCCGTCCGCTTCGGCATGGGCGCGTCCCCCGACCGGTGGGACGGTTTGCTCACCGCCATGACGCGCAAGGGCTACACCAAGCAGGAGCTGCTGGCGGCGGGTCTGGTGGTCAACGGCAAGAACGGGCGGCTGTACGACAAGTTCCGCAACCGTCTGATGCTGCCGGTCATCGACACGCGGGGCGACGTGGTGGGCTTCGGCAGCCGCGTCATCGACAACTCCGAGCCGAAGTACATGAACACCACCGAGACCATTACATACAGCAAGCGCCGCATCCTCTACGGGCTGAATCTGGCGAAAAAGACGAAGCGCCCCAACATCATCCTCTGCGAGGGCAATCTGGACGTGGTGACGCTGCATCAGGCGGGCTTCGACAACGCCGTGGCCTCCATGGGTACGGCGCTGACGGTGGAGCAGACCCGCCTTTTGAGCCGCTTCACCAAGGAGCTGGTGCTGTGTTACGACAACGACAACGCCGGTCAGCTGGCCACCCAGCGGGCGCTGGAGCTGCTGAACAACTCCGAGTTCACCGTCAAGGTGCTGAAGCTGCCCAACCGTCTGGTGGATGGCAAATACGTCAAGCAGGACGCCGACGATTTCATCAAGAACCACGGCGCCGCCGCCTTCGAAAACCTGCTGTCCGGCAGTGAGAATGGCGTGGAGTTCCGCATGGCCCAGATCGCCGGTAAGTACGACCTGACCTCCGACGAGGGGCGCATCGGCTACGCCGGGGAGATGGCGGAGGAGCTATGCAAGCTTGAAAACGCCGTGGAGCGGGACGTGTACACCAACCGCGCCGCCCAGACGGCGGGGCTGTCGCCGGAGGCCATGCGTATGGAGGTGCAGCGCGCCTTCAAGCGCCGCATCAACCGGGACCGGCGGGTGCAGGAGCGGCAGGAGCTGAATCTCAGCCGCACCCTCCAGCCCACGGAGCGCGCCATCCGCTACGATGATCTGCGCAGTGCCATGGCCGAGGAGGGCGTTATCCGGCTTCTGATGCAGGACGACGGCCTGTTCCCGGCGGATCCGCCTCTGCGGGAGGAGGAGTTCTCCTCGCCCCTGCTGGGCCGCATTTACAGTGAGCTGTGGCGCTGCCGGGGCGGCAGCAGCATGGCGGCACTGTCCGCGGCGCTGACGCCGGAGGAAATGAGCCATCTGACCACCCTCCTACAAAAGCCGGAGTCCGCCGCCAACGCCCATCAGGCGCTGACGGATTACATCCGCATCATCCGCGAGGAATATGCAAAACGCAGCGGCCGCAGCGCCATGGACGCGCTGGCCGCCGCCCGCGATACATATAAAGATAAGAAAGGTTATGGAGGAAAGCGAACATGACAGAAGAAAAGTACACCGCCCAGCAGCTCAAGGAAATGGCGGACTCTCTGCTGGCTGCGGACAAGGCCCAGCAGCAGGAGAAGGATGTCAAGACCGCCAAGACTGCGGCCGCTGACGATACAAAGCCCGCCGAGAAGGCGGATGATAAGCTGCCCGTCGCGTCGAAGGGCAAGCTGGATGACAAGACCATCGCCACGCTGCCCGCCGCCGCACTGCTGACGGCCAACGAAAAGCTGAAGGAACTGTTCGTCAAGGGCAAGAAGAAAGGGCGTCTGGACTCCGGCGAGCTGTCCGAGGTGCTGGACGAGATGGATCTGGACGGCGACCAGATGGACTCCATCTACGACTCGCTGGAGACGCTGGGCATCGAGGTCGGCTCCGAGGAGTTTCTGGTAGGTCTGCCGGATGAGGACGGCGAGCCTCCCATGGAGGCCATTGCCGAGATCGAGGAGGAGGAGCTGGTCGATCCCAACTCGCTGGTGGACAGCTTCAACATCGACGACCCCGTTCGTATGTACCTGAAGGAGATCGGCAAGGTGCCTCTGCTCACCGCCGATCAGGAGGTGGAGCTGGCTACGGCCATGACCGCCGGCCGGGGGGCCAAGGAGCGTCTGGACGAGGCGGAGGCCAACGGCGAGACGCTGCCCGCCGAGGAGCTGGCGCAGCTGAAAAAGCAGGTCAAGGCCGGTGAGCGCGCCAAGCAGCAGCTGGCCGAGGCCAACCTCCGTCTGGTGGTGTCCATCGCCAAGC
>ERZ827150.636-NODE-636-length-50329-cov-5.704798_pt1 | contig 50329 bp, 41 predicted proteins | sample MGYA00519779_ERZ827150 | MGnify/ENA primary metagenome ERZ827150 (study PRJEB31778, sample SAMEA3449267) | human gut metagenome | biome: human gut; feature: human-associated habitat; material: faeces | place: United Kingdom | collected 2010/2012 ...
TGCTTCCTATGTCATTTTCTGCCCGTGAGCCTTTGGCTCACAAGAAAATGACGTTTCCCGCTGAAAGACTGCTTTAGCTGACTTTCAGCGGCAGGCTGTCAAAAACTTTTTGACAGTCTGAGACGAGGGTGTCTGTGACATCCTCATTTTTTGCATGCAAACGCATGTTGCAATATGGATAAATCTGTGATATCCTGTAGCCAGATGAGAGAAATCCTCCCGAACGACAATGGAAACCCGACCGACCGCACCGCGCAGCCCCGCTGATTCAGAAAAGCACGAAGTAATGAAAAACACATAGCTGTTCAGCCGGCTGAAACAAAGGAGGCCCTGCGACCTATGCGTATGAGAAAGAAAAGCGTTTGCGCGTTCATCCTGCTGCTTTGCCTTGCTCTGGCCTGGCGCACGGCGCAGGCAAATGCAAAGCCCATTGTCAGCGGAGCCGAACGGCTGCGCTATGCAGTCAGCGATCAGCTTCTCTGGACGGTAACGGAGGCGGGACAGGTCAGCTATTATGACAGCAAAATGATCAGAACCGATGTGGCCGTCATCCAGGGCGCGGCGCGTCTGGCGGCGGACAATCAAACGCTGTACTGCCAGGCAAACGATGGCGTACAGCAGCTGATATACGCCTGCACGCCCTCCGAAACAAGCCCTTATGGCCGCGTGCTGGAGGCGGATTTTACCGTGCGCCAGCTGGAAGCTGCCGGTTCCCTGTATCTGCTGGGCGACGATGGCTGTGTGTATACGGCGATGGGCAGGGGCATCCGCGGCCCCTATTATGCGGAAAAGCTGACGGCACAGGGCTGGGAAAATGAAAAAATCACCGCCATTGCCGCCTACGGACAATACTTCTGTGCCTACAGCGGGCAGACCGGCAGGCTGTCGGTGATGCAGCGCAGCGCGGAGGGCGTAAGCACCCTGACGTATCCCAGCGTCACGGTGGAGGGGCTTACATATATTCAGGTGGGGCAGGTGGCGGAGGGCGAGGTGCACCTGTACGCCCTGCGCGATCCCAGGCAGACGGCCGGCCTGCTGGATATCAACGCCCGCACGGGGCAGGTGCAGCAGGCGGAAATCAGCGTGCCCGAGGGCAGCATGGGCCTGCGGCGCAGCGCCGATACGCTGTACACCCTGTCGGCCGACGGCACGGCGCTGTACGCCGTGAAGCTGTCCGTGCAGGCGGGCAAAAAGGCCGACAAACTGACGCTGCTGAACACGTTTATCAATCTGAAGCAGCCCTCCGGCTATGAAGCGGCGGCGTTTGCGCGCTTTTACGAGCGCTATCCCGATGTACAGCTGGCTGAACGCTTGGAAAACGATGTGCGCGTTATCACCACGGACATTATGGCCGGGGCGGAGGGCTGCGATATCACCACCATTCAGGAAAACTCGACGTTTATTTCCAGCATCGATATGTACCGCGCGGGCGCGGCGGTCAATCTGGAGGAGATTCCTGAAATTGCCGATACGCTGGCCCGGTGCGCGGACGTCTTTGCGCCCATGTCGGCGGAAGGGCATCTGATTGGCATTCCGAACTTCTATCAGCCCTACATCTGGAGCCTGAACGAGACGCTGGCGGCCGAGCTGGGCGTTGAAATTCCGCGCGACGGCTGGACCTGGGCAGATTTCTTTGCCCTGGGCGAAACGGTGCGCCAATATAACGCCAGCCATGGCACGCAGCTTTATCTGCTGCAGGACCAGGTGGGCACGCTCCCCTATTTTCTGGTGCAGTATAATGCCAACACGGTGGATGCGCTCCGCGGCACGGCAAGCTATAACGATGCGGGTTTTATAGACGATCTGACGCGCTGGACGCAGCTGTGCCGGGATAGGCTGGTGCTGTTCCTCGAGCAGGGAACAATGAACAGCCGCGCTCTGCTGTATGCGGGCGGCGCAGGCTATTCCTCAGCGGTCGAAGGCGAATATGGCCCGCTGCTGCTGCCGCCGGTGTCTGACGGGCAAACGCGCTATCCGGCGGACGTTGTGCGCACGGTGATCAACGCCAATTCGCCCTGCAGGGAAGCGGCGGAGTATCTGCTTGCCTGCCTGTTTACAGAGGATGCGCTGCGGAGCACGGCCTTTCTCACCAATAACGGATATCTGCTGAAGACGGATATGGAAAATGACTTGAAAAACGATCCCAGCGGCAACAAGCGCGTGTGGTACGCCATGCTGCAGAACGCCGTGCAGGATTACTACATCGGCGACCTGTACAAGGATCAGTGGCAGCATCTGTATCCGCAGCTGCTGGAGGGCAAGGTGTCGCCGCAGGAATACGCGCAGACCTGCCAGATGCGCGCCGAGATGGTGCTGTCCGAATGAAAAGCAGTAAGCGGCTGATCGATCTGAAGCTGTGCCTGCTGGGTCTGCCCGCCGCGCTGGCGTTCTTTGCGCTCTACATTGTGCCCTTTGCCATAACGGGCTGGTATTCGCTGCTGAGCAACAGCTTTGCGCGGCAGTTTGTCGGGCTGCAGAACTACGCCATGGTGCTGAACAACCCCAACTTCAGGCTGGCGGTAAAGAATACGCTGATCATCCTGCTGATGACGGTGGGCGGTGCATCGTTGCTGGCCGGCCTTCTGGCATATCTGCTGCTGCGCGCGCGGCGCAGAATCTTGGCGCTGTCCATTCTGGTGCTGCCGCTGTTTATCCCCTCGGTATCCATCACAACCCTGTGGCAGGCGGCGTTTCACACGTCGGCCTTCAGCAGCACGGGCAGCGCCTATTGCGCGCTGGTCAGCCTATACCTGTGGAAATACAGCGGCACAGGAGCGGCGCTGCTGTATGCCGGGCTGCGCGGGGTGGAGCGGGATATCCTGGACGCGGCGGCGCTGGACGGCGCGGGCGAGGTGCGCACCTATCTGCGCATCAGCCTGCCCTGCGTGCAGGCAAATATCGGGCTGATGCTGCTGGTGCTGCTGATGTACGCCTTTCAGCTGTACAAGGAAAGCTATCTGCTGTTTGGGGCGTATCCGTGCCGCAATATGTACATGATACAGCACTATATCAGCAATCACTTCAACAAGCTGAACTTTCAGAACGTGGCGGCTAGCGCCGTCAGCCTGACGGTGTTGTCCCTGCTGCTGTACATGCTGGCCTATCCGCTGGCGGGGCGGGAAAGGGGGCGCGCATGAAAAGGCTTTCCGGCGCGCTGCTGACCCTGCTGCTGGCGCTGTTTCTGCTGCCGGCAGTCGTGCTGACGCTGCTCTCCTTTCTGCCATCGCAAACGGCGCAGGCAATCTTCCAGCAGGAACCCGCCGCCTTGAGCGGGCTGCGCCTGAGCACGGAGCAGTTTGTCCGCGCGCTAAGCGACCGCGAATACGGCCGCCAGTTTTACAATTCGGCCATGCTGACGGGCGTATCGCTGGCTCTGGCAATGCCTGTCGCGCTGGGGGCGGGGCTGTTTTTGTCGCGCCTGCCGCGCCGCTGGCAGCGCGCGCTGCTGGCGCTGTACGTGCTGTCGCTCCTGTCGCCGTTTCAGATCATTATGCTGCCGGTATACAAGCTGAGCCTGCTCACCGGCCTGTACGACAGCCCATGGAGCGTCATACTGCTGAACGTTTTTGCGCCCATCGGGCCGGTGGCGGTGTGCATGCTGCTGCGCACAGTGGACGACAGCCAATGGGAGGCCGCCTCGCTGGAGACGGACTCCGCGCTCAAGATTCTGCGCTATGTGCTGCTGCCGCAGATTACGCCGGGGTTAGCGGCGCTGGGTCTGGTGTATTTTGCCCAGGTGTGGAACATGGTTGAGCAGCCGCTGATCCTGTTGCCAGACGCACGCCTGCGCCCGCTCTCTACTGCGTTTAACGATATCATCAAAAGCAGCACGGACTACGCCTTCGCGGGTGCGCTGCTGTACGCCCTGCCTGTGCTGGCGTTTTATCTGATTGCCGCTGCTGCGGCGGGAAGCAGAAAAAAGCACTGATTGATTATCATAAATATAAATATAAGCATAAAAAACCGGGAACGGCCCATTTCAGCCTTCCCGGTTTTGATTTATCGCATATTCTCCACCATCTGGGTCAGCGTCTGCAATCCGATGGCGAAGCCGTGGGAGTTGTCCAGCCGGTAATCAGCGCAGGCACGGTAATGGCCGATGCGCTCGTTGTACTGGTCGATCACATTTTCGTGCGAGCCGCCGGCCAGGGTGGGGCGGCGATCCATCTTGATATCGGACAGAATCTGATCCAGCGGACGATCCACATGGATGATCACGCCATGGTTCTGCATCAGCAGCACGTTTTCACGCACGGTGGGCAGGCCGCCGCCGGTAGACACCACGCACGGGGGCTTGCCAATCAGCTCCATCAGCACGCCCGCCTCCGCATTGCGAAAAAATTGCTCGCCCAACGTTTGAAAAATCTCAATCACGGACATACCCATGATTTCGCTAATGCGCTGATCGGTATCCACAAAGGGGATATTCAGGTTGGTAGCCAAACGCCTGCCCAGGCTGGTTTTGCCCGCGCCGGCCATGCCTACCAGAAAAATGTGCATCTTAAGCATGCTGCCATCTCCTTTGTATCTCGTGATCAGATCATATCACATTTGCGTTTGGAATGCAAGAAAGCGTGCAATTTTCGTCTTGAATTATGCATTTTTGCGCAGAAACCTGCCACACTTTTAACAGGGGGTGACGGGATGAAGCGGGAAATTTTCAAATCCGCCGCGCCGCTTTTTCGCTATCGCCGCGCGCTGCACCGCATGCGCCGCAGACAAGGCACCGAGAATTAGCAGCAAAGCCGCCGAAGCATCCGCTCCGACGGCTTTTATCTATGATCTTTTCAGGCGTTCTTGGGATCGATTTCCCCTGCCGCCTGCAGCGCCTTCTTGGTCAGGAAGGGGCCGACCAGCTCGTAAATCAGCGTGGCGCACAGCACCACCGCGCGAATCTGCGCGCCGTACTGCGGCAGCTGCGCAATGACCAGCTGCGCCATACCGATGGCTACGCCAGCCTGCGGCAGCAGCGTGATGCCCAGGTACTTGCGGATGCTCGCATCCGCATGCGTAATGAGCGAGCCGATATACGCGCCAAAATACTTGCCCAGCGAACGCGTGAGCATATAAATAATGCCCAGCAGACCCACCGTGGGAATGACCGACAGCTCCAGCTCCGCGCCCGAAACGACGAAGAACAGCAGCAGCACCGGCGGCGTCCAGCGATCGCACAGATCCATCACCACGGCGGTATCCGCGCCCAGGTTGCAGTAGACTGCGCCGATCATCATGCACAGCAGCAGGGAGCTAAGGCTCATCAGCTCGGCCAGCGCGATGCCCAGCAGCACGGCCGTCAGGCACAGCATCAGCCGGTTGGCGCGGGAATGGAAGAAGCGAATGCCCACGGCCAGCAGCAGCCCTATCGCGCCGCCAATGGTCAGGGAAAGCACGATTTCCACCACCGGGTCGATCAGCATATTCTTCACCGTCAGCGCGCTGCCATTGGCAAAGGTGCGTGCCAGCGCCAGCGAGATGGCGAAAACAATCAGTCCCACCGCATCATCCATGGCCACCACAGGCAGAAGCGTGGAGGTCAGCGGGCCCTTGGCGCGGTATTGACGCACCACCATCAGCGTAGCGGCGGGAGCCGTGGCCGCGGCAATCGCGCCCAGCGTCAGCGCTTCGGCGGCAGGGAAGCCGCAGATCAGCAGCACCGCATCCACCATCAGCACGGCCGTCATGGCCTGGAAGAAGGTGATGGTAATCACCCGGCTGCCCAGCATTTTCATGCTGGAAAGCTTAAACTCGCCGCCGATGGAGAAGGCGATGAAGCCCAGCGCCACGGTGGAAATGATATCCATGGATTTGAGCACACCCGAGGGCACCAGCCCCAGGCAGCTGGGGCCGATCAGCAGACCCGCCACCAGGTAGGCGGTTACATTGGGCAGATGCACCAGCTTGGCAAGGCGGGTAAAGAGCAGACCCACCAGCATGGCCAAAGCCAGACTAAGCAGCATTGTCATTTTCAGCGCCTCGCTTCGTGCGTATCCGTCAGCTCCGCATCGTCGATGGGAACGGTAAAGAGCACGCCATGGTTGGCCTCGGTCAGGTTGCCGGCCACCGCATGGATAATGCGCTTAGCCACAGGCACCTGATCATCCTGCAGGGCGGCAAAGATCATCTTGCCGTTCTGCTGGGTAGGATTAAGGAAAGCGCGCAGAGAGCCGAAAATCGGTGGCGGCTCGCTGGACGTTTCAGAAATGGCGCGCAGCATGCCCTCGCAGTCCACCACGGTCGCCCCGCCAATGTGCTGCTCCAGCATGGAGGCCAGGATCGGATAGACGTGCTGCGTATTGTTGGTGATGTAAATCAGCAGTTTCATCTTGCATTGCCTCCGTTTCTTCTATCAGAACGGGGCAATTATACTCCCTCTGCAAGATTCTGTAAAGCCCTTTGATGTATTTTTGTCGGACGGATTATACATTTTATCTTTTTGACACAATTTAACGCCGCATGCTATAATACGCCGTAATTCCGCTGGAAAAAGGAGAATGAATACGCGTGAAAACGGAACGCACCGTACGGGTGCAGGATCAGCACCTTCACTACACGCTGGAAGAAAAGCCCATCAAGAACGTCAATCTGCGCATTCGCCCGGACGGCAGCGTCTATGTTTCCGCGCCCTTTGGGACAAGCCGTACATTGATCGATGATTTTGTAGCCAGCAAGTCGAAGCAGATTCTTGCCATCCAGCAAGCGCAATCCGCCATGGCTCCCACACCGCGCACATATGCAGATGGCGAAGTCATCCAGTTGCTTGGCCGCAGCGTAACGCTGCGCGCTGTGCAGGGCACGCGCGACGAGGCAGTATGGCAGGATGATACGCTGCTGCTGCGCCTGCGGCATCCGGCGGACTCTGCCGCCCGCAAACGCCTGACGGAGAGTTTTATCGGCAGCCAATGTCAGTCCGTATTTTCCGCCGCGCTGGACGCAGCCTATCCCCCATTCGCCCATTTAGGCGCGGCCAAACCTGCGCTACGCATTCGAGATATGAAAAGCCGCTGGGGTTCCTGCATGCCGCAAAAGGGCGTTATCGCCCTCAATCGCAGGCTGATCCAGGCCCCGCCAGCATGCATCCGCATGGTCGTTACGCATGAGCTGTGCCACCTGATTTATCCCAACCACGGCAGCGGCTTTTACGCCCTGCTGTCCAGGTTAGCGCCCGATTGGCCGCAGTGCAGGCTCGTTTTAAAGCAAAACGCAGCCCAATGGCTGCGATAAGAGCTCCCCCGTCCGTTCATTGCAACAGACGGGGGAGTTATCATAATAGCAATATCTTACAGCTTGAGCGCATGCAGATCATAGCCTTGCGCGCCGTATGCATCGCGCAGCGCCTGCATGCCAAACGCTACCTTGCCCATGGCATATTCCATCATCAGCGGCCCCTGATAGCCCGCCTGCGCGGCACAGGCGGCAAAGGCCGCAAAGTCAAGCGTGCCCTCGCCAGGCGCGACATGCGAATCCTCCACGCCGTCGTTATCGTCAATATGCGTATAGCGCCAGCGGCTGCCAAAGCGCTGAGAAAGCGTCTCCGCCATGTTCATAATATAAGCATGGCCGCTGTCGATGTTCATCTGCACCGGGCCAGTTTCATCGGCATAGCGGGCAAACAGCTGCGTAAAATCTTCGGTTTCAGAGCCCAGCTCACGGATGCCGTGCGCCGGCACGTTCTCCATCATCAGGGTCATCCCCTCCCTTTGCAGGATGGGATACATGCGGTCAATCGCCGCAAAGAGCCGCTCCATGCCCCCGTTTTGCCGGTGCGAAAGAAAATCCATATGCAGCACCACTTCGCGCTCACCCAGCCGTGCGCAGTCATCGCACAGCCGGTCAAGCCTGGGCAAAAGCGCAGCCAGCGGCAGATCTCCCCATTCCACCCAGGGATGGCCCGACAGTGTCAAATTGCGCGCCCGCGCGGCGCGGGCAATCGCGTCCAGCTGATCCGGGGTCATATCGGCCTCGCGCGTGTAGCGAGCGCCAAACAGCTCCAGCCCGTCAAAGCCGGCGTCCGCCGCAACCGTTACGCAGGAGAGCCAATCCGCCTTTTGCGGCATGTGGGTAGAGGACATGTACAATGCAAGTTTTTTCATATGGTTTACTTTTTCCTTTTCTATACGATTACGCCTTGACGGCGCCGCTGGTCATGCCAGCGATAAAGGTTTTCTGGAAGCTCAAAAACAGGATCAGCACAGGAATCAAGCCCAGCACCGTGGCAGCGGCCATGTTGACCCAGTTGGTGGTATTTTCCTGAATGAAGGCCTGCAAGCCCACGGTAAAGGTCTTAAGCTTGGTGCGGGAAATCATGGTCATGGACACCAGAAATTCGTTCCATGCGCTGACGAATACCAGCATAGAGCAGGCAGCCATCCCCATGCGCGCCAGCGGCGCAACCACGCGAAGCAGGGCGCCGATGCGCGTACAGCCGTCAACCATCGCTGCTTCCTCCAAAGAAGCGGGAATCTGCTCAAAGTAGCTTTTCATCAGCCAAATGCAGGTCGGCGTGGAGGTAGCCGAATAAATAAGCACCAGATAAAAGTGCGTGTTGAGCAGCTTTAGCTTGTTGCCCATCACATACAGAGTGATCACATTGGACAATCCGGGAATCATCTGCATGCCGATCAGGAACGCCAGCAGTATGCCCTTTCCGCGAAACCTTGCGCGGGCAAAGGCATAGCCCGCCAGGGAGCCGACGGCCACGGTCACAATGATGGTATAAGCGGCAATCTTAATGCTGTTGCCCATTTGGCGCGGGATATGGCTGTTTTTCAGCACCTCCCGATAGCCCTCAGCCGATGGTTGCTGAGGCAGAAAATCGGGCGGGAATTTATAGATTTCCTTTTCGGTTTTGAAGGAGGTCGACACGCCGTATATCAGCGGCAGCAGCATGATCAGCGCTACCAGCAGCGCGCCAATCACCTGCAGAACACTCAATACTTTCTTCTTTTTCATCTTTCTTCTTCCTTATGCATCACTTTTGAGTACATTGCGATACAGCAGCGTCATCATCACATTGATTACAAACACCAACACGCCAATGGCCGCGCCATAGCCCAGATCCATGTAGGTAAACGCCTGCTTATGCATGTACAGGCCGATGAACTCGGTAGCGCGCACAGGGCCGCCGCCCGTCAGGGAATAAGTAAGGGAGAATTGGCCAAAGGCCGAGATGGAAACCATCACCATCACCACCATCAGCGTAGGCTTAATCATGGGAATGGTAATATAGCGGAAGGATTGGAAGGGGCCGCAGCCGTCAATGCGAGAAGCCTCGTAAAGATCCAGGGAGATGCTTTGCAGCGCTGCAAAGAGCAGCAGATAGGAATACGCCAGGTTTTTCCACAGCGATGCCACAATGATGGACAGCATGGACAGAATCGGATCGACCAGCCAGCCCACCGCCTGCCCGCCCAGCAGCGTAATCATGCCGTTAAGCAGGCCTGTTCTGTGATTAAGGATCCACATCCACACGGCGCTGACCATGATCTCGCTCATTACCCAGGGCAGGATAATCGCCGTACGAGTGAACATATTTACCTTTGAACGGCTGCGCAGCAGCAGGGCGCATCCCAGGCCGCAGAGCACACGCAGCGACGCGCCGATGAACATATAAATAAACGTTCTGCCCAACGCCTGCCACACATACGTATCGCCAAACAGACGAATATAATTGCGCAGCCCCACAAAAGTTTTAGCACTGTTTCGCAGCGTCATGTTAGTAAAGCTAAGAAAAATATTGTATACCGCCGGGTACAGTGTGACGCAGCCAATCAGCGCAAAGGCCGGCAGCAGGAACACCAGATACAGCAGATTCTCCTTCGCACGCCCGTGCAAGCGGCTTCTTTTGATGCCTTGCATCCGTAATCTCCTCCCTATAGTAAGACAAGGGAGCGGACAGAAGTCCTCCGCCCGCTCCGCTGCCAAGTTTTACTTGATAAGGCCGGCTTCCTTGCCGCGTTGCTGAATCTTGTTTTCCATATCGGTTACGGCATCCTGAGCGCTCATTTCGCCTTTCATAACCTGTGCCAGATGAACGGTGTATTCATCCTGGATGATGTCATAGATCGCATCGCCGGGCTTCAGGTTGGTATGCTCCATCTGCTTGGAGAACACCGTCATCCAGCTCTTGCGCACGGGGTCATTTTCTTCGTTGATAATGCGGTCAAAGGCAGAATGACGCACGGGAAGTGCCATGTTTTCATTGTAGCGAGCTACGCACAGATCCACCGCGATCATTTCTCGGATGAAATCCGCCGCCAATTGCTTGGTTTCATCTTCTTCAGCCATGATGGTGTACACCCAGCCGCCGCACAGACTCTGAGAAGCATCGCCCGCTTGAGGGACGGGATAAAGCATGGCGTATACATCCTCGGGGAACTGAGGTGCCAATGTATCGATAGACCAGCTGGCATCAAAAAGCATAGCATACTGACCGGCATTAAATGCTGATACCATTTCGGAATGAGAGTAGGCATAGCTTTCGGGCGGAGTGGTCTTGTAGGTATTGAGCAGATCATAGTAGAACTGCATTGTCTTTACCGCCGCTTCACCGCCGCAGGTACTGTTGCCATTTTCATCCACCAGCGTGCCGCCCGCCATAAAATACATGGGGAAGTTGGTATAGGTGGTGGTGCCTTCGTTGGAGGCGCTCACGCCGATACCCCATACGTCGATCTTGCCATCGTTGTCCGTATCCTGGGTCAGCTTCTTACCAGCCTCGACAAATTGTTCCCAAGTCCAACATTCATCTTCAGCGGGGATCTCGATGCCGGCAGCCTCCAGCAGGCTCTTGCGGTATACAATGGTGGCAATATCAGTAGCGTTGAAGAAGCCGTACATCTTGCCATCCACCGTCGCATAGTTGCGGAAATCCGCGTAGAAATCGCTGATTGTTTCTTCGTCAAAGTAATCGTTCATGGGGGTAATCCAACCGTTTTTGGCAAAATCCTTCACCCAATACAGGTTGGCATAGAGCACGTCCGGCGCGTTGCCGGTATAGATCTGGCTGACAATCTTAGGACGGGCGCTGATGCCCTCATGGGGTTCCAGGACAATCTCCACTTTCGGATGCTTTTCGCTAAAGCGCCTCATGCCTTCCTGGAACCATTCCTTGCTTTCGATGTTAGAGCTTACGCTGACCACCAGTTCCTGCTTGGCAGCAAACGCCTGCGGTACCAGAGCTATCATCATTACACACACCAATGCAAATGACAGCAGCTTTTTCATTGCACACGACCTCCTTCAATTTGTCCAGATATCTTTGTATCTGTCTTTCAGCTTCATTATAACTGGAATCAAAGAAGCAAAGCAACATGAAACGGGCAAAAAGCAACCTGATTTTCCATTTCATAAAAAGCAAAGAAAAAAGCCGCGCCTGTTGACGCAGCATTTCTAATTCATCTATTCGTACTTTGTCGTGCAACAATATCCGGCTCCAGGCAGTATGGCGCCTGAGGCGGATGCTCAAAATCGGTATACTGCAAAAGCGTCTGCACTGCCAGGCAGGCAATTTCATCACAATGGGTTTCCACGCTGGACAGCGCGGGCGACAGCTTGTCACACAAGGCCGAATTATCCTTGCCAATCACGCCAAGATCAGCCCCAACGCGCAATCCCGCGCGCCGCGCCGCTTCATACACACTGGCCGCAACGGTATCATTAAAACAAGTCAGCGCATCGGGGCGGTTGGGATGGGACAGCATGCGCGCCACCTGCTCGATAAAGATCTCGTCCGTTGCGTGCATTTGCAGCGTCCAGGTCGGATCGATGGGTAAATTCAGCATTCGCAGCGCCGCCGCCAGCCCCATATTGGGCATGCCGGGCTGCGCGCTGATGTGATTGCACACATAGCCGATGCGCCGATACCCCTGGTTGTACAGATGCTGCACGGATAGGGTGCTGACGCTGATATCGTTGTACTGAATCACCGGCGCGTCGTACTCGGATTTGGGCTTGGACAGCAGCCACACCACCGGCACGCGCGCGGCATGCAAAAGCGCCGCCATATCCCGGCCATCCGAGCCGTCGGGGGCCATGGTCAATACGCCCGCGCAGTTGCTGTTGACCAGCCGGCGCAAATGGCTCATCTGCTTGCGATCGTTATGATCCGTTACGCAGCACACCACGTTCAACCCATGGCGCGCAGCTTCCTCTACCGCGCCTTTTTCCAATTGCGGCGATATGTTAATGCCGTAGGTAGGCAGCACCAGGCCGATAGTGCGGCGCGTCAGTCCGCCGCCCATCACAATATTGGCCGCGGGATCCGCCACATAGGTGCCCGCTCCGCGCAGGGCATATAGATATCCTTCGCGGCACAGGGTGTTGATCACCACGTCCATTGTCTGCCGGCTGACGTAATACTGCGCGCTCAGTTCGGTGCGCGAGGGCAGCTTGGTATGCGCAGGCAGCTTTTCAATATCGTCAATCAGCCGTTCCTTCAAATCCTTCTGAACGGTCATGCATGGCCCCCTTACAGCACAATATCCCCAGGATTATAGCCATAGGGCAGCTTTTCATCCTCCTCCAGGAAGCGGAAGCTCTCGTCCTCCAGCACGGGCAGGAAGGCGGCGTAAGGAATGCGCTCAAACTCGCAGCCATAGGTGCTGCTGCCAAACCAGCCGCCCTCATGGGCACGCAGGTTTAAATCACGGGCAAACTTGGTGCGGTTGCTGCAATCATGCACCAGCATATCCCAGTTTTCCTCATCTGCCTGCCGCATCAGCTTCAGCGTCAATTCGCGGCTCCAGATGGGCGAAACATAGCCGTGACGGGACATATACAGGTTTTCCCCGGCGTAATTTTGCAGATTGTTATCGTTCAGATGCAGCTCAGCGCAGTTGATAAAATCGGGCGCGGCGGCGAATATCTGCGCCCTTTTGCGCTGGAAGCCCTCATAAAACGCCGGCGTCATAGGCGTTTCGATGCCGACGAAGGGAATGTACTTACGGGCGATAGCCATGGCCTCGATCACCTTGTCGGCGCAGTTGCTTGCGCCCAGATTGAAGCGCAGCTCATCCAGTCCCGCCTCGCCCAGCGCGCGCAGATTCTCCTCCGTAGCCAGGGTTCCGTTGGTGTACATGTGCTGATGCACGCCCGCGGCATGGAAGGTGCGGATCACGCCGTAGTACTTTTCAATTTCCATAAACGGTTCCAGATACACATAGGCGATACCCGTGGGCTTCTTCTGGATAGATAGCAGCAGCTCCATATCGTCTTCGCGGAACTTGGTGCCGCCAATCTCCCACATGCCCTCGCCGATGGGCTCCTGGCAGTCCAGCATGCCGTAATCATAGCAGAACGGGCACTGCATATTGCATTTATTGGTTTTTCGCACGGCACTCAGCCCTGTGCCGGTCAGGCAGGAGCGGCAGCCCTTGGAAAACTTTTCATCGCTGCCCACATAGTAGGTACGGCCGTTTAGCGATTTCAAATGCGGAATCTCGCGCATCAGGCTGTCAAAGCGCGCCTCGGCCGCCGTTTCAATCTGTGCAATCACAGCATATGCCAGCTCCCGCTGATGGGGCATCAGCGGCTCGTCCTCAGGCATCTGAGCAAAAAAGCGAAACCACAGCAGCGCGTCGCGTTTAGAAATCTTCATCCTTTGTTCCTCCCATTGCGGACGGCGCACGGCGCTTCGCCCGGCATGCCTGTATTTTATCACAGGCAGCGCTTGTAAACAAGCACGAAACCGCATCAATGCGATAGAGTGCTAATGGTGAACTCATTACGATCCACAGGATAATAGCTTTCCACATACTCCACGCAGCGAGCGTTGATATCGCGGATTTCGGAGGTAATAGAGATAAACAAATCGTTATCCTGCGCGCCCAGCAGCCGCCGCTCTCGCGCAGGCAGCTGCACGGCTGTCAGGCGCTTTTGCGTGCGCGCGCGAATGATGCCGTTCATCTGGCACAGGTGGCGCACAGAATTCTTTTCCATATCATAGCGCATCATGATCTTGCCCACATCATTGGGAAAATAGGACGTGGTCAACACAATCGGGCCTTTATCAAAGTTTCCGCCGGCATAACGTAAGCGGCACAGCTTGACCACTTGCTCTCCCGGCGCAACCTGCAAATGTGTGGCAACAGAACCTTCCGCCGCGATAGGACGAAATTCAAGCACCTCTGTCACCACGCTCAGCCCGCGCTCGCGCAGCTCTTCGGCAAAGCTCTCAATAAAAATGGATGTGTTCTCGATGATCTTGGGCTGGGTAACGAAGGTGCCCGTGCCCTTAACGCGCTGTAGATGTCCATCCGCCACCAGCACAGACAGCGCCCGACGAATGGTGGTGCGGCTCACGTCAAAATCCGTGCACAGATCCACCTCCCGCGGCAGTTTATACCCCACAGGCCAAGCTGTAGAATCAATCTTTTCTTTTATATAGTCCACAATCTCCTGATATCGTTTAGCCAAGGGATTCTCTCCTTTTGCTTGATGGAATGCAGTCATTGTATCAGACTTTTATATAGCTGTCAATATTTAGTATTCAATTTTAAATACATACAAATCATTAACAAATATTTTTAGATACATGCATTATTTATGTTGCATTTCTATTGACATATTTACAAAACAATTGTATCTTATATTCCGTAATCAGCATCGCAATTGATATCTTATGAGGTGTAAGTTATGTCGATACGTTCTAAAAATCAATCGGCGGACTTTGACGTGGTGGTTGTCGGAGGCGGCATGACAGGCATCTGCGCCGCTAAAGCTTGCGCGCGCCTGGGCGTTAAAACCGCACTGATACACGCCCGCCCTGTGCTTGGCGGCAATGCCAGCAGCGAGATCCGCGTAGGCGCATGCGGCGCAACGGCCAATCATATCAAACCCGATCTGGAAGAAACCGGCATTTTTCAGGAAATCCTGCTGGAAAACAAGCGCGTAAACCCAGACTATAATTTTTCTGTTTGGGATGCGGTGCTGTACAACAGTGTGCGCCAGGAAAAGAACCTGACTGTTTATTTGAATACTGATATGTACGACTGCGACGTGCAGGATGGGCGCATCACCGGCATCACCTGTTATCAAGGCACCACTGAAATTCACTGGCACATCACCGGCCGCATCTTCATTGACTGCACCGGCAACCTGACGTTGGGCTTTATGTCCGGGGCTGATTACACCACCGGCCGCGAGGATAAGGCTACCTACAACGAGCCCCACGCCCAGGATCAGGCCGATAACCAGCGCATGGGCAACACGCTGTTTTTCAAAGCTGTGCGCCGCGATCATCCCGTGCCCTTCACGCCGCCTATCGAGGTATATCACTTCACCGAAGATCAGCTGCGCTTCCGCCATCACGGCAACGTAGGCTCACTGTACAGTGTAGATCAGCATGAAACAGGCAGCGCTCTGCTGGATGAAACGCACCAGGTAGCGGGTGACAAGGCCATTGAGAAATACTGCCTGGAGTATGGCTACTGGTGGATCGAGGTACCCGGCCACCAGGATGATATCATCTCGGAATACGAGGACATCCGCGACGAAGTGCTCAAGTGCGTATACGGCATCTGGAATCACATCAAAAACGAGGGCGATCACGGCGCGGACAATTATGAGCTGGCCTGGGTGGGCATGCTGCCCGGCATGCGCGAAAGCCGCCGCATGCAGGCGCTATACATGCTCAATGAAAACGATGTGCTCAGCAACCGCGTGTTTGACGACGCCGTCGCCTATGGTGGCTGGCCCATGGACGTGCATGTAGGCGGGCTGTTCAATTTTGATAATCCCCCCAGCTTCATGTACGCCTTCCCCGGCTGCTACACCATCCCCCTTCGCTCCTTTATCTCGCGTAACGTGCCCAATCTGCTGGCCGGGGGCCGCGCATTGGGCGCAAGCAAGCTGGCCATGTCCTCGGCGCGCGTGATTGCCACCTGCGCGGTGGGCGGCCAGGCCATGGGCACGGCAGCAGCCATCGCTCTGCAGCATGGATGTGAGCTGAGCGATCTGCCTTCGCAGTATATCCGCGAGGTGCAGCAGCAGCTTTTGCGGGACGATTGCTACCTGCCCGGCTTTGGCAATGAGGATCCCCACGACCTGGCTCACGGCGCACAGGTATCCGCCAGCAGCGAAACGCCCGGCTGCGAGGCAATCAACCTGCTCAGCGGCGTTACCCGCATGGTAGATGGCCGCTCCAACGTGTGGCAATCGGCTCCGCTTTCCGAGGGGCTGCCCAGCGTTATGCTCACGCTGCCGCAGGCACATGCTGTCGCCCAGGTGCAATTGACGCTGGACACCAACCTTTCCCGGCCTCTGAAAATCACCATGTCCCCCAAACGTCAGGCGGAGCAGCTGCCCGGCGTGCCGCCCGAACTGCTGCGGGATTATGACGTTGTGCTGCTCAGAGACGGTCAGGAGGTTGCCCGCAGGGCGGTGCGCGAAAACTGCCAGCGTCTCAATCGCATTGATTTTGACAACGTCGTCTGCGACGCCGTGCGCATCGAAATCCGAGCCACCAATGGACTCCCCGCCGCACGCATCTATGAGGTGCGCGTATACGGCAGCGAAGGAGGCCAGGCATGATGCACGTCTCTACCGTTTCCCCCGCCCTCCGCGGCTCGCTGCGCGACCGCATACTGCGCGCGCTGCGCCGGTACTGGCCGCTGTATCTGATGGCTATCCCCGGCATGCTGTACTTTATCATCTACAAAATCGTGCCCATCTTCGGCGCAGTAATCGCATTCAAAAACTTCACTATCAAAAAAGGGATTTGGGGCAGCCCCTGGGCGCAGCCGTGGTATCAACATTACAAATACTTTTTCCGCAGCCCGTCCAATGTGCGCATCATCGCCAACACCATCACACTGTCCCTGGGTAAGCTGGTGGTGGGGCTACTACCGCCGCTGATTTTCGCCCTGGCCATCAGCGAATGCCGCAATAAATATGTGGCCCGCGCCATCCAGACGGTCAGTTACCTGCCGCATTTTCTCTCCTGGGCGGTAGTATACGGTATCTGCCTGACCATGCTATCTGAAAGCACGGGCGTAATCAATGGATTAATCAAGTCCTTCGGCGGCAAAACCATCCCCTTCCTTACCAGCAACAAATACTTTCGCGGCGTATTGATTGGTTCAGACCTGTGGAAAAACCTGGGTTGGGGCGCCATCACCTATATTGCAGCAATTATGGGTGTGGATACTACGCTGTATGAGGCCGCCACGGTAGACGGCTGCGGGCGCCTGCGCCAAATCATCCACGTGACCCTGCCCGGCATTCGCAAAATATTCGTGGTGCTGATGATTATGAACGTAGGCAAAATCCTCAACGTCAGTTTTACCCAGGTAAACGTGATGATGAACGACAGCGTGCGCCAAAGCGGCGAGATTATCGACACTTGGATTTACACAGAGGGTCTTGGCAAACTCAATTACAGCCTGTCCACTGCTGTGGGTCTACTGAAAAGCGTGATCAGCTTCATGCTGGTGTTTGCCACCAACCGGCTGGCCAGAAAGTGGGAGTGCGCAATATGGTAAAGTCAAAAGGCGATGTGCTGTTCAATATTCTGGTATACGTCATCATCTTTACGGTGGGGCTGATCTGCCTGATCCCGGTGCTGTTCGTCATCTCCGCCTCCGTAACGCCGTATTCCGAGCTGCTGAAAAACGGCGGCTTCGTGCTCATTCCCCGCAAATTCACCAATGTAGCCTATGTGGAAATGCTGGCTGACGGCGCGCTGAGCCACGCCATGTGGGTAACGGTCAAGCTGACGGTGATCGCCACCGCCTTGAACCTTGTCGTCACCCTGATGCTGGCCTATCCCCTCAGCCGACACAGCATGCCGCTATCTGGGGCAATGATGAAAATCGTCATGTTCTGCATGCTCTTTGACGCTGGGATTGTGCCAACATACCTGATTGTTCGCAAAACCGGGCTGATCAACACCCTGTGGGCCATGATCGTGCCTACGCTGGTAAGCGCGTATAACCTGGTAATCATGAAAGCCTTTTTTGAAGGACTGCCGGAGGAATTATTCGAGGCTGCGCGCATCGACGGAGCCAATGAGTTTCGCATTCTCTGGCACCTGATCCTGCCCATGGCGCTGCCGATCATCCTGACTATCGGCATGTACTACGCGGTAGATCACTGGAACTGCTATCTCTTGTCCATCTACTACATCACCAAAGATCAGCTAAAGCCCTTGCAGGTGATTCTGCGCCGCCTGCTGGACGCCAGCCGAAACGCTGCCGATCAGGAGCTGGTACCGACCGAAACCCTCAAAATGGCTGCTGTTTGCTACGCCACCGCGCCTATCATCGTCGTATATCCCTTTATCCAAAAGTACTTTGTTAAAGGCACTCTGGCCGGCGCGGTCAAGGGCTAAAGGAATCTTAAAGCACGAATTGCTTTAATGATAAAAAAGGAGGAAACACCATGTTCAAACGCACACTTTCCCTGATTCTGTGCGCAGTGCTGGCACTGTGCTGCCTGGCCGCATCCGCCGCTGCCGAGGCCCCCATCGAGATCACCGTCGCCATGAACGGCACGCCCACCGGCTGGCCTGCATCCGAGGATGAGAATTTCATCCAGCAGCAAATTCTTGAAAAGACAGGCGTTCGGTTCGTCATGTCCCCGCTGGACAACTATGCCCAAACTCTGAACCTGCTGGTAGCCAATGACGATGCGCCCGATATGTTCATCGTCAATGCCGATACCATGCGCACCTACGCTGCGCAGGATATGCTGCTGGACCTGACCCCCTACAAGGAAACCGGTCTCAAGTGCATCTTCGATAAGTTCGGCGACAGCGTAGACACCCCCTACCTGTACTACAACGATCGCATGTACATGATTCCCACCAACGACTATCAGGATAACGCCTACTACACCATGTATTTCCGTCAGGATTGGGCGGACAAGCTGAGCCTGCAGGCGCCCACCACGGTGGAAGGTCTCTTTGACTTCTGCTCTGCCATTGCGGCGGCCGATCTAGACGGCAACGGTCAGAAGGACACCATCGGCTTCACCGGCTATGGACTGCAGGCGCTGGACGCGATTGCCAATGCTTATGATGCGGGCCTGGGCAATTATGTGATCGTGCGCGATAACAAAGTAACCAGTTCCCTGCTGCAGCCCGGCATGAAGGACGCGCTGACCATGATCCGCAAGTTCTTTGAAGCCGGCCTGGTAGATCCCGATATTCTGGGTGCAAAGAGCGAAATCAAAGCTCATACCCTCTCGGGCAACTTCGGCGTATCCGTAATGAAGTGGTCTGACATTTCCAAGGCCGCTTACCTGACCCAGGCACATGAAATCAATCCCGATCTGGTATATGGCTGGTGCGGCCCGATGGCCAGCGAAATCGAAGGCGCGGAAAGCGTATACGGCATTCTGGATTACAATCGCAACACCCGCGACAAGTATGTCATCAACGCCAACGTCTCCGAGGAGAAGCTGGAGGCCATTTTCAAGGTGTTGCAGTATCTGTGCACCGACGAAGGTTCCATGATGGTTTATGTGGGTCTGGAAGGCGATCACTGGCAGCGCAACGCGGATAACTCCATCACCATGACCGAGCGCGGCAAGACCGAAACCCTGTACGCCTACAAATATCAGATTCTGGGTCGCGAGGAAGCCGCCTATCTGGCCCTCAAGTTTCCCGAAGCCGCCGATGTGGTCGCCTATTGTTTGAACACGCCCCGCTACATCATCTATAACAAGTCCGTTGAAATCCCTGCGGATTTCTACCTGTCCGATCTTGAAAACTACGTCAACATGCAGCTGATTGCCTTTGTTAAGGGTGAGCGCCCGGTAGCCGAGTATGATCAGTTCATCGATGAACTGTACAAAACCTACGACTTCCAGCGTTATCTGGATATCTGTGCCGAGCAGCTGGTCGCCCTGGGCTACGCAGCCAAGTAAAAGCAACGCTTCAACCCGCCCCGCCGAATTCTCATTCGGCGGGGCATATTCATATTTTCGGCTTTTTTCCTGCCCCGTCCGGTCGGTATTTTGCCGCCCTGCGCATTGACGCGCGGGCATATTCCTGATAGGATAGGGCAGCCTGTCATGCAGGCAAAAACGAAGGAAGAAACTGTATCTATGCCGTGCAAAAGTGAAACGCGCGCGCTGGCTCTGAGCGGGCTGCGCGACGCGGTGCCCGTGGGGCTTGGATATCTGGCGGTCAGCTTTTCGCTGGGAATCGTATGCAAAAACGCTGGGATGAACGTATGGGAAAGCGCGCTGCTGAGCCTGCTCAATAACGCCTCTGCGGGCGAGTATGCCGCGCTGACGGTGATCGCCGCGCGCGCGTCCCTGTGGGAAATGGCGCTGCTAACGTTGATTGCCAACGCCCGGTATCTGCTGATGAGCTGCGCGCTGAGCCAGCGTCTGCGCCCCGATATGCCCATTTACCATCGGCTGATTATCGGCTTTGATATTACCGACGAGCTGTTCGGCCTGGCCATCAACCGTCCCGGCATGTTGGAGCCGCCCTATTATTATGGCGCGATGATCATGGCCATGCCCATGTGGGCGCTGGGTACGGCGCTGGGCGTGCTGGCCGGCAGCGTGCTGCCTGCGGCGCTTGTAAGCGCGCTGAGCGTGGCGCTGTACGCCATGTTCCTGGCCATCATCATCCCCCAGGCGCGCAAGGATCGCGTGGTGCGCGTGCTGGTGCCCACCTGCTTTGCGCTCAGCTTTGCCTTTTCGCGCCTACCCGGGCTGAAAACGTTATCCGAGGGCACACGTACCATCGTGCTGACGATCGCCGTTTCGGCCGCCGCGGCGCTGCTTTGCCCCAGAAAGGAGGCGCGCAATGCCTAACATGCTGCTTTATATTCTGGTGGCGGCGGGCGTTACCTACGCCGTGCGCGTGCTGCCGCTGACGCTGCTGCGCCGCCCGATTACCAGCCCGTTTCTGCAATCCTTTTTGTATTATGTGCCCTATGTTACCCTGTCGGTAATGACCTTCCCTGCCATGGTGGACGCCACGCAATCGCCCATCGCTGGCGTGGCCGCGCTGGCTATGGGCGTGTATTTCGCCTATCGCGGAGCCAGCCTGCCCAAAGTGGCTGCGCTGTGCTGCGGCACGGTGCTGCTGCTGGAGCTGGTGCTGTAACATTTTCCATCGCGCCAAGGCATTCATCAAGCGCAGGAACTTTCCCGCGCTTTTATTTTTACATTTTCTTCCGTCATCAGGCCCATATGTAAGCAAAGCATCACACTTTCAGCTTTTCTTTTGGCGCATATGGCAGTATGATAAATGTATATATTTGTATTCTTGAAGAAACGGAGGAAATGCACTTGTCCAGCGCCGCTTCTTTTTTATACATCGAAGTCAATCTGCTGTGCGTGCTGATCTGCGGCGTTATCCTGATTCGCTGCCTGCGCAGCATTGATAAACGCCGCAAAGCCCGCTACTTTTGCAGCATGATAATCTGCTTTGAAATCAACTTTCTATGCGATCTGGTGTGGCGAATTATTGACAACCACCATGCCTCCACGCCAATTTCGCTCAACTATCTGATTAATTGCCTGTATTTCTCCGCTGGCACGCTGGGGTGCTATTTCTGGTTTATGTATGCCGAGATCAGCCAGGGAGGATGGGCCAGCCACCGGCAGCGCAATGCCTGGCTTGTCCTGCTGCCCGCGCTGGGGCTCATCGGCATTACCATCGCCTCCTGCCGCACCGGCTGGGTATTCAGCATTGACGAAAATAATCGCTATCTGCGCGGCCCGCTGCATCTGTGGCAGTTGGGGCTGTCCTTTGCCTATGTGCTGCTCACATCAGCCAAGGCGCTGTGCAAGGCTTTTCAGAAAAAGCACTTTGAGCGCCGCATGGAGCTGCTGTCCCTGGCCGCGTTCATGCTGCTGCCATTGGGCTTTGTGCTCTTGCAGGTGATTTATCTGGGGCAAGTGCCCACCCTGTGCATGGGCTATACCGTGACCCTGCTGGTGGTTTACCTGAACATCCTTGATCAGCGCATCACCATCGACCCGCTCACCCAGGTGTATAACCGTGAGCAAATGGTGCGCTATCTTTCCCACAAGCTGCGCAGCGCGGGGGAGGATTCCTCGCTGTTTTTGCTGATGCTGGACGCGGACAATTTTAAACACATCAACGACCGCTACGGCCATATAGAGGGCGATTCAGCGCTGATCCGCATTGCCGAAGCGCTGCGGCGTACCGCGCCGCGCAACGCCTTTGTGGGCCGTTATGGCGGGGATGAGTTTGTCGTCATCGGCAACGCATCCACCCCCGCGCAGATTCGTTCCCTGTGTCAGCAAATCCACCTTGCCCTTCAGCAGGCAAACGCCGACGCGCTGGTGCCCTATCAGCTGGACGTCAGCATTGGCTGCGCCATCCAGCATCCCGGCTGCGTAACCATTCCCGATTTCATCCGCGCCGCGGACGCGGAGCTGTATAAAACCAAGCGCGAAAAAAAGCAGCGCTCGTAAGCGCTTTGCAAACGCAAAGCTGATAAAACGATTCTTTGTTTTCAACACGCTTCGCTATCTTAGCCAAGCTCCAATGAAGGGGTATAACCCCTTCATTTTTAATCCACGCAATGCGTGTACGGCACAAAGCGCAGCCATCGGGTTGCTTCCTATCTTAGTTCATCTGCAGGCTGCCAAAAAGAATTTTTGATAGCCCCAGCCTCGTTTCTTTCATTTCCGCCCGTTGTGCGCCGCGCATCTTCGTGCTATAATAGGCTGTATTTTTATGTCACCCGGAGGATTCATGGAAGATTTGATTCTACACGCAGACAATGTAAGCTACGCCTATGAGGACAGCGAGGGTATGGCCGTTCGCGGCGTGACCTTAGGCTTCCGCACAGGCGAAATGACAGCCGTACTTGGGCACAATGGCAGCGGCAAATCCACGCTGGCAAAGCTGCTTAACGGGCTGTATATTCCCACCGAGGGTCATGTTACCGTGTGCGGCATGGATACCCAGGAGGATGAGCACACCTGGGATATTCGCCGCAGCGCGGGCATGGTGTTTCAAAATCCCGATAACCAGCTGGTAGCCTCCATCGTGCGCGATGATGTGGCCTTCGGCCTGGAAAACATCGGCGTGCCCTCCGCCCAGATGCCCGCGCGCATCGAAACCGCGCTGCGCCAGGTGGAGATGCTCCCATTCATCGATCGCGCCCCCCACACCCTGTCGGGCGGCCAAAAGCAGCGCATCGCCATTGCGGGCATCCTGGCCATGCAGCCCAAAGCGCTGATTCTGGATGAATCCACCGCCATGCTCGATCCCCGCGGCCGCCGCGAAGTATTTGATACCGTCAGCCGCCTCAACCGTGAGCAGGGAATCACGGTAGTATGGATTACTCACTTTATGGAAGAGGCCGCGCGCTGCGACCGCGTGGTCGTGATGGACGACGGCCAGGTGGTGATGGACGACACGCCCAAGGCTGTGTTCAGCCAGGCGGAGCGTCTGCGCGCCATGCGCCTGGATGTGCCGCCTATGGTGGCGCTGGGTGATCTGCTGCGCGCGCGCGGCCTGCCCGTCGCGCATGAGGCCATGGATGTAAGCGCCATGGCTCAGGAGGTGCTGAAATGCCGATAAAGATTGAACACTTGTCCCATGTTTACCAGCCCGGCAGCCCCTTCCAATCCGACGCGCTGCAGGATATTGATTTTACCATCGAGGATGGCGAGCTGCTGGCGCTGATCGGCCACACCGGCAGCGGCAAATCCACTCTGGCGCAGCACCTGAACGGGCTGCTTACCCCCACCTCGGGTCGCGTGCTGGTGGACGGCGAGGATATCAACCAGAAGGGCGCTAACCGCCGCGCGCTGCGCCAGCGGGTAGGGCTGCTGTTCCAATACGCCGAATACCAGCTGTTTGAGGAAACGGTATACAAGGACATCGCCTTCGGCCCCAAAAATCAAGGATTAACCGGCGACGAGCTGGATGCCCGCGTGCGCGAGGCCTTTGCCCGCGTGCATTTGCCCGAGGATGCGCTGCAAAAATCCCCCTTTGACCTTTCCGGCGGTCAGATGCGCCGCGTGGCGCTGGCAGGCGTAATTGCCATGCATCCGCGCGTGCTGGTGCTGGACGAGCCCATCGCAGGGCTTGATCCGCGCGGCCGCGACGAGCTGACCGAGATCATCAACGAGCTCCATCAGGACGGCGTAACGATGGTCATCATCAGCCATAACATGGACGATGTGGCGCGCATCGCCACGCGCGCCGCCGTGCTGCACAAGGGGCTCCTGGCCATGCTTGGCACGCCGAGGGAAATTTTCTCCCGTGGAGACGAGCTGGCCGCCATGGGTCTGGATGTTCCGCAGACCGTGCAGCTGTGCCAGGCCTTGCGCGCGGGCGGTATGGATGTGCCCGACTGCCTGACCAATGAGGAGCTGTGCGACGCGATCTGCCGCGCGCTGGGAAAGGAGGCGGCCGCCCATGCTTAAGGATATCACCCTGGGCCAGTACTACCCGGTTGAAAGCCCGGTGCACCGTCTGGACCCGCGCGTCAAGATCCTGCTGACCATCGCGTTTATCGTGGGCGTATTCCTGGCCAAAAGCCTGCTGGGCTTCCTGCCCGTCATCGCCTTTATCGTGCTGGCCGCCTATGCCTCGCATCTGCCGTTAAAGCTGCTGGCCAAGGGGCTAAAGCCCCTGCGGTTCATCCTGATTTTCACCTTCCTGCTCAACCTGTTCTTTAGCCCCGGCAATACGGTGCTTGTGCATGTGTGGCGCATTCAGATCACGCTGGAAGGCCTGCTGACGGCGCTGCGCTTCTCCGCTCGGCTGATCTTTCTGGTGACAGGCGCCAGCCTGCTGACGCTGACCACCCCGCCCGTGGTGCTGACCGACGGCCTGGAGCGGCTGCTCAGCCCCTTTGCCAAGATCGGCTTTCCCGCCCACGAGCTGGCCATGATGATGACCATCGCCCTGCGCTTTATCCCCACGCTGCTGGAAGAGGCCGACAAGATCATGAAGGCGCAGATGGCCCGCGGCGCGGATTTTGAATCGGGCAATATCATTCAGCGCGCCAAGGCCATGGTGCCGCTGCTGGTGCCGCTGTTTATCAGCGCGTTCCGCCGCGCGGGCGATCTGGCCATGGCCATGGAGGCCCGCTGCTATCACGGCGGCGAGGGCCGCACGCGCCTGCGCATCCTGAAGTTGACCCGCGCCGACGCTGTCGCCACGCTGATTACTGCCGCCATGATCTCGCTGGTAGCGGTGATTGGATAAAAGCTTCGCATGCTAAAAGAGCTGCCTAAGCAAGACAGCTCTTTTTTGTTATTCACTTCGCCGCATCCCTGGCCGCGAGCAATCCGGTTGCAAAGGCAAACTGCAGGTTGTAGCCGCCGCAATCGCCATCCACATTGAGGATTTCGCCGCAGGCATACAGGCCGGGATGCTTTTTGCACGCCATGGTGGCAGGATCAAAGTCCGCGGGATCGATTCCGCCCTGCGTCACCTGCGCCTGATCGTAGCCGCGCACGCCAGTCACGCGCAGCGGATAAGCGCACAGCATGCGCGCAAGCTCCTCGCCGCGATAGGCCGCCATGCGTTCGCGCAGCAGCCTTGGCAGCGCCCCCAGCAGCAGCGCATCGTTGGGCAGTATCTGCGCCCGGCGCTTCAGAAAGGCGCGCACGGCAGGCAGATTGTCATCGAGCCGCCCAGGCTCAAGGCGCGCCATGCGATATGCGCCAATGCCCATCGTCGGGGAGAAATCCAGATATAGCATAGGCTGACGGCGCGCGGACAGCAGCCGCTGCGCGTCGCGCGCCAGCTGCATAGCGCATACACCGCTGACGCCGTAATCGGCAAACAGCACCTCGCCCTGCGTGCGAGCAATGGGCTGGTCACCATCGCACAGCGTCAGCGTGGCAGGCAAACGCAGGCCGCTCAGCCCACGCAGCGGCGCTTTTTCGGTTTCAATGGGAACCAGCGCCGGAGCGGGAGCCGCCAGCTTGCAGCCCAGCGCCGTCAGCAGGCCATAGGCGTTGACAGCGCCCAGCTTGGGCGCAGCCAGCCCGCCGCAGCACACCAGCACGCAATCGGCATGATAGGCCGCGTCCGCCGTGCGCACGCAATACCCGTCCTTTTCAGGCAGGATGGCCTGTGCCTGCGCGCCGGTAATCACCCGCGCATGCACGCGCTCCAAGTGCAGCCGCAGCACATCCAGCACCGCCGCCGCCTGGTTGCAGGCAGGATACACCCTGCCGCTGGCGTCCTCGCGCGTGGGCAAGCCCAGGGAATCAAAAAAACCCAGCACATCGGCCACGGGCATGCTTTGCTGCACCCGGCGGGCAAAATCCGTATCGCCAAAATAGCAAGGCTCACCCATGTTAGCCAGGTTACAGCGTCCGTTGCCGGTAGCCAGCAGCTTTTTACCCACGCGGTCGCTGCGCTCCAGAATCGTCACGCGCGCGCCCATTTGCCCTGCTTGCACAGCGGCGGCGAGGCCAGACGCCCCGCCGCCGAGAATAAGAATCGATTTGTTTTTCATCAGTTTTTGATGTTCAGCTTCTTGGCCGCGTTTCTGTACGCATCCATGATAGCGTCCTGATGGCCGTACCAGCCGTTCTTGGAGTTGCCCACATCCACAATGCCTGAGCCATGGGTCTTGCTGTTGACAAAGTGGATACAGAACTGGCCATAGAAGTCGTTATCCGGGATGGTATCGCCGGCCGGGTAGTTATGCGGCACGCCGTACATGGAGGCTGCATAGCTATTATCACCGATGGTCACCAGGACAGGATGGCGCTGATACAGGTTCTTATCGCTGATTTCCTGCGCAGTCTTTACCTTGTAGATCTTACACATGGCCGCAGTATCGGCAGCGGTCAAGGGCTCCACGTCGGCATGCGCGCCGCCGCTCCAGCGCTTTACGCGGAAGGAGATGCCCGTGTTCACATCGGTCACAACGGCCGTGCTGCCCTTGTAGAAGATGCTCTGGATACCGCCGGTATACCAGTCAATCAGCTTCGGCATATGCAGGGTGACGGTGGTGGAGGAGCCATTGGTGGTTTCACTCTTTTCCCTGGTGCCAAACAGCGAGTGCTGGGTCAGGGAGGTAGCGATGCCGTCCACAACCAGGTCATGATCTTCCTGATAGCGGCTGATGGCGTTGGCAGTGTTGCTGTCAAATACGCTGTTGATCTGGCTGTTGCTCATGTAGCCCAGCTCAGCCAGACGAACCTGTACCTTGCGCACCGCCTCACCGGTGGAGCCCAGCTGCAGGGTGGTGTAGCTGGCTTCAGGCTTTGAGTCGGGATCGCCGCTCTTGATATACTCGGCTTCTTCCGTCTTGGTCAGGATGCGCACCAGGTCGCCGCGGATCCAGCCGGTCACGCCGCTGATGGTTACGCCATACCAGGTTACGCCGTCCACCACGTTGGTGGCGCCGCTGATCTTGCCGCCCGTACCCTGGGTGTAGATCAGGCCCACCTGACGCGCGCTGGGATTGCCCTCGGCGCGGACGACCACCTTTTCCTTGGTGGTGATGAAAGTGGTGCTCAGCTTGGACAGATCGGGCACAGCCGTGGGCGTAGCGGTGGGCTTGGCCGTGGGCTGGTTGTTCAGATAATCTCTGTATTCAGCGTCGTTCATCACCTTGGCGCAGTTGCCGCGGATGTAGCACTCGTTGCCGCCGACGGTGAGCTTGTACCACTCCACGCCGCTGACCTTGACCTTGGAATCAAACTTGAATACCGCGCCCAGCGCAGCCTGGCCGATGGTGCCCGCCTTGCTGGAGGGCGACTGGCGCAGCCACACCTTGTCCAGGGTGGTCTGGATATACTTGGTCGCCTTGGGCACAGGGGTGGGGGTGGGCGTGGCGGTGGGCATGGGCTTGCCGCTCAGGTAAGCCGATACCTGCTCGGGGGACATCACGCTGATGCAGTCCCCGCGCATATAGCCGATATCGCCATTATAGGCGACATTGTACCAGTAGTAGCCGTTGGCATAGCGGGCCTTGCCCACGATTTGCAGAACGGTACCCTGCGCGGGCACCTGCCCATACACGCCCGCGGAGGCGCTGGCGGCTCTGCGCAGATACACCTTGTCGCGCGTGGTCATCAGATAGCCGGAGGTGACGTTCTGGGGCTTGGTGGAGGTATTGCCATAGGCGTCGCAGGGCGCGCAGTAATCGCCCATCACATAGCCGGTTTCAAAGTTGTATACGATCTTGTACCAGGTGGTGCCGCCCACGGACACAGCCGCGCTGTAGGGCGCCACAACGCCCTTATCCAGCTTGGCAATGCGGGCGGAGGTGATGCTGGCGCTCTTGCGCACGTTGACGGAATCGGTGGTTTTGATGTAGCCCTGCGCGCCGCTGGGCGCGGCGGTGACGTTGGGCGCGGTGGGGGCGGCGGCGATGGGATTGCCCGACGCGTCGCTCTTAAAGCAGCAGGTGCCCAGCACATAGCCAAACACATCCTCGGTGCTGCTGTACACATAATACCAGGTAGCGCCGCTGACGATCTTGACCGCATAGTAGGGCAGCACCTGACCCTCCTCGGCATAGCCCACGCGGTTGCCCGTGCCGGCCTTGGCCTGGCTGCGGATGTTGGTGCGGCCCTTCACATTCATCTTTACATAGCCCAGAATGCTGGAAGGATCGTTGGTGGTGGTAGGCAGGGTGGTCGTAGTGCCGGCGGTGGATTTCACCGTGGCGCAGGTGGCGATGATATAGCCAAAGGCGTTGTTATCCGCGCTGTAGCAATAATACCAGGTGCTTCCGCCGCTCTGCACGGTGTAGTAGTAGGGCAGCTCGGTGCCCTGAGGCAGCTTGGCGATGCTGTTGTTATCCAGGATCGCGGCAGACTTGCGCAGGTTGGTATTGCCCTCGGGAGTAATCACGATGGTGCCCACCGGATCATTGCCGCCGGAGGGCGCAGTGGTCGGCGCGGGCGCGGTGGTGGTATCGCTGCTCAACATGGTCATGTTGCTGCCGCGCACATAGCAATCCGCGCCGTTGACGGTGATGATGTAATAAATCGTGCTGTTGATGGTGGCTGTGCCGGTCACATAATAGGCCTCGCCCGCGGAGAGCAGACCCAGGCTGGTAAGCACGCCGCCCTCATCATAATGATAATAATTGGTACTGGCGTTATTGGGACGGGCATAGTTGGTCAGCGCCGTCACATTGTTGGCGGTATCCGTGCCGCTGTCGCCGGAAGAGGACGTGCTTCCGCCAAGCACGGTGGCATTGCCGCCCTGCTTCTGCCAGGCGTCCGCCTCGGCCTCGCTCATCAGGGTGATGTACTGCTGGCTGATATAGCCGTAATACTCACGATCCAGATACGCGGGCAGATTGGTGGATACATAGTAATAATTCACGCCGCCGGCCGACTTGGTGCCCAGGATTTTGCATACCCAACCGTTGTTGAGCTTGTCCCACACCACGGTATCGTTGGCCTGCTTGCGGAAACGCACATTGTCAAAATTGACATAGCCGTACTGCCCGTCTTCGGCCAGCGCAGCGGGCAAAACGCCCAGCGCCAGCATCAGCGCAGCCAGCAGGCTCAATACCCGAATCCGCATGGCATGATGTGTGTTCGTGTTTCTGTTCATAGCCCACCTCGTAATGCGCCCTTGCGCAGAATCTTCCACCTGCATTGTATTACGTTTTTATTACAAAGTCAAGTAGAATATGAAACATTTAGGGTAGTTTTATCAACTATTTAGTTCAGTTTTTCCGCCGCGCAAGCGCAAAGCGCCTCCGCCATCGCATCAGACAGGGCAAGCGTCTCCGCCCGGGCGCTGACATAGAGCTTGATCTTTGGCTCCGTGCCGCTGGGACGCACGCATAGCCAGCTGCCGCCCTCCAGCTCAAAGTACAGCACATCGGAGGCCGGCAAATCGATCTTGCTCGTCTTACCCTCCTGCGTACGCACGCCCGTCAGGTAATCGCGCACCGCCGTCACGCGGATGTTGCCAAACGCTTGCGGGGGGTTTTCGCGCAGCCCGCGCATGATGGCGCGCATGCGGCTTACGCCATCCTTGCCGGGCAGCGTGCGGCTGGTCACGCGATCGCTATACGCGCCGTAACGGGCGTAGAGCTGCTGCAGGCGATCATACAGGGTGATGCCCTCCTGCATGCACACGCACGCCGCCTCACACAGCAGCAGCGAGGCGTTTACGCCGTCCTTATCGCGCACCTGCGTGCCGCTGAGGAAGCCGTAGCTTTCCTCAAAGCCAAACAGGAAGGTATGCGCGCCCGTCTCTTCAAACTGCTGGATCTTCTCGCCGATGAATTTGAAGCCCGTCAGCGTATCGATGCACGCGATATCAAAGCTAGCCGCGATGGCGCGCGCCATCTCAGTGGATACGATGCTCTTGCAAATCGCGCCGTTGCACGGCAGCGTGCCGTGCGCCTGACGCTGGGACAGCACATGATACAGCAGCAGGCAGCCAATCTGGTTGCCCGTCAGGGTGTGGAAAGTCCCCTGGCCGTCGCGCACAGCCACGCCCATACGGTCGCAGTCGGGATCGGTGCCAAATACCACCGTCGCCCCCACCTGCTCGGCCAGCGGAATGGCGTATTTGAACGCAGCGGGATCCTCAGGGTTGGGCGCGGTGACGGTGGGGAAATCACCGTCGGGCGCTTCCTGCTCGGCCACAACGTTCACATGGGTGATGCCTACCTCTCGCAGCATGCGGCGCACCGGCAGATTGCCCGAGCCATGCAGCGGGGTGTAGACGATGCGCAGGTTCTTGCCCTCGGCCTGCAAAAGCTCGGGACATACGGACAGAGAACGAATCATGGCGATGTAATCATCATCCACTTCCTTGGCGCCAATGATCTGCAACAGACCCTTTTGCTTGGCTTCGTCCTCCGCCATCACAGGCGCGCCCGCATAGGGCAGCGGACGGATATAGCCCGTTACAGCCTCGGCCGCCTCGGGCGACAGCTGCGCGCCGTCCTCCCAGTAAGCCTTGTAGCCGTTATACTGCGGCGGATTATGGCTGGCGGTAATCACCACGCCCGCGATGCATCCCAGGTGGCGCACGGCATAGCTGAGCATGGGCACGGGACGCAGCGAATCAAACAGATACGCCTTGACTCCCGCCGCGCACAGCGTCAGCGCCGTCTCGCGGGCAAACTCCGCGCTCATGTGGCGGCTGTCATAGGCAATGGCTACGCCACGCTCCGCCCCGCCGGGGAACGTATGAATATAGGCGGCCAGCCCGCGCGTGGCGCGGCGCACCACATACACGTTCATGCGGTTGGTGCCATAGCCCAGCACGCCGCGCATGCCCGCCGTGCCAAAAGCCAGCTCAGTATAAAAACGATCTTCAATCTGTTTTTCATCCGTCAGGGCGGAAAGCTCCGCCACCAGCGCGTCGTCATTGGCAAAATCGTGCAGCCACTGCGTGTATACAGCGCGATAATTCATATCAGCCATGCTACATACCCCCTTAAATTTCCAACTTAATTATATGAAATAACCGCGCCGTTTGCAAGCATATTCTTGTAACAACAAGGGGGGATCCGCATTGAAGCGTTTAAAACCCGGCAAAGCGCTGGGATGTCTACTGTGTATTCTGCTTACCTGCGCGCTGATTTTGGCCTATCCCGCGTTTTCCGCCCGCCTGTCCGCTGCCGCCCCCAGCGCCCCGCCCGGCGTAAACGCGGCCCGGCGGCAGCTGCTTACCGTATGGCTGGCGGGCGATTGCTTAAACGCCGCGCCCTGGGTGCGCGCACAGGCCGCCGCCTATGCCAAGACTCACAAGGGAGTACGCGTGTGGATACGCACTGCCGCGCGGGAGGATTTGCAAGCGCTCTGCGAAAATATGGACGGCGCGCCCGATCTGATTCTGTTTGCGCCAGGGCTGGATATCCCGGCGGACTGTCTGCGCGCCCTGTCCGCCGATGGCCTTTGCGCAGCCTATCGCACCGCCGGCCAGGCGCAGGGGCGTCAGCTGGCCGTACCGCTGTGCCTGGACGGCTATGCGCTGGTATGCCCCGCACGCGAGGCCGCCGTCACCCCCTCCCCCACCAGCCTGTTCGGCGCAGCGCCCACGCCTGATGCGCATGCGCTGCCGCAAGCAACCGCCCTGCCGCGCGAAAGCTGGCCCGAGCGACTGATCGCGGACGACGCTTTCGGCGCGGTAGCGATGGATCGCCTGGGGGTATCGGGATCAATCGCATGGCTACCCGCCGCGCAGGTGCCCGCCGCCCTGCTGTCCGGACAGGCGGAAGGCGCGCTATTGACGCTTACCCAGGCACGGCAATGCCTGACCGCCGGTCAGGGGCTTCAATTGCTGGCTGCGGCGGATATCACCGACCGCGTGGTTTTCGGCGCGATTCCGCAAAGCGCGCAGCCCGCTGCCGAAGGTTTGCTTGATTTTCTGCTTTCAGCGTCCGCTCAGCAGGCGCTTGCCGCACGCGGCCTGCTGCCCGCCCGCGAGGGAATCACCCTGTACGGCGCGGATCAGCCCATCCTGCTCGCCGCCCAACAGGCATTGCGCGAGGGCAATCTGGTCAACGCCTTCACCTCCTCCCCAGCGCTTAAGGACGAGCAAACCATCGCACAAACGCTTTGTGATGCCAGATAGGCAAAGCCTAAAATTTGTTTATTGACGAACGCCCTGTTTCATTCTATATTCTCGGTGGTATAACAATAACGTTATCCCATTCTATCTGCGAAAGGAGCAACACACATGAAAAAACTGCTTGCTATCCTTCTGTGCATGGCTATGCTATGCACCGCATCCTTTGCCCTGGCTGAGCCGCTCACTGGCGAAGCTGACGGCTATGGCGGCCCCATCCAGGCTGAAGTCACCCTGGACGGCGACAAAATTGTAGCCCTGAAGCTGACCGGCAATAAGGAAACCCCCTCGCTGGGCGGCGTTGCGCTGGAAAAGCTGACCGAGGCCATCCTGGCCAGTGGTACGCTGGAAGGCGTGGACGTTGTGACCGGCGCTACCTGGACCAGCAAGGGCGCCTTTGCCGCCATCAAAAAGGCCATGGGCGTTGAGGAAGAATCCGCTCAGACGGCCGCCGAGGCTGTTTCCGCCACGGGGCTGAGCCATGGTCTGGGCCTGGCCTCCACCCCGCGCCTGGGCCCCGGCAAGGATGATCAGGGCATGCCCGTCTATTCCTTTAACGAAGTGGTTGCCTATGTGATCACCGATGCAGAGCAGCGCATTGTGGATCTGGAAGTGGACATCCTTGAGATCATCACCCCCAACCACGACGCAGCAGACGACAACTACATCGCCGGTTGGCCAGGCAGCACCTATAATGACGATCACGATGCGGACGGCAAGGTGGACGGTGTAATCGAAGAAACGACCGAAACCTTTGTAAATAACCTGACCAACTGGGCCACCAAGCGCGACAAGGGCGACGCTTATAAGATGAATTCCGGCACCTGGGAGCAGGAAATGGACGCCTATGAAAGCATCTTCAAGGGCATGACCATCTCCGAGGTGAAGGATTGGGTAGCCAAGTATTGCTCCGATCTGAACGGCCGCGCGCTGCACAGCACCGTGACCAAGGAAGCCGACGTAACCAAATGGAACGCCCTGACTGATGAAGAAAAGGCGGCCATCGACGCGGTATCCGCCGCCACCATGTCCGTAAACGATGCGCACGGCGATATCATCGCCGCCATCGAAAACGCGATCAACAATCAGCAGCCCATCACCGTGGCCAGCGATATCTCCAGCATGGGGCTTGGCGTCGTCGTCACCCCTCGTCTGGGCCCCGGCAAGGATGATCAGGGCGTGCCCGTGTATTCCTTCAATGTAGTCATGGCTGGCAGCTGCTACGACGCGGATGGCAAGACCGTGGCGCTGGCTGCGGATGTACTGGAAATCATTACCCCCAACCATGATGGCGCGGATGACAACGTGTTCACCGGTTGGCCTGGACAATCCTACAACAACGACGCGGATGCGGACGGCAAGGTAGACGGCGTGCTGGCGCAGACCGAGGATACCTTTGTGGAGCAGATCAAGGGTTACACCACCAAGCGTTCCCTGGGCGACAAGTATAAGATGAACTCCGGTACCTGGAAGCAGGAAATGGAGACCTTTGAAGCCTACTTTACCGGCAAGACGGCCGATGAAATCAGCGCGTTCTTCACCGCCTACGGCTCCGATGTAAACGGCCGCATCCTGCGCGGCACCTCCGATAAGGAAGCCGACGTAACCAAGTGGAACGCCCTGACCAGCGAACAGCAGGCCGAAGTGGATACGCTGAGCGGCGCGACCATGTCTCTGCGCGACGGCCACGGCGATATTCTGGGCGCAATTGAAAAGGCCTGGAAAAACGCCAAGGCCTGCCTGATCAACGTGAAATAATCCCATCGAACAATTCGCTTTATCCGCCGGCCAAGCAGCGCCAAACGCTGCTTGGTCGGATTTTTTATTGACATTGCGCACAGATTTTACCCTGTTTTGTCTTTTTCTTCCGCATGGTTGCAGTGCGGCTCTGTTTATGGTAAAATAAGGGCAGTCGCACCCCCTCATTGAAAATCAAAAACAAAAAAGGAGCCTGTAGCCATGAAAATATTATTTGCTGCCAGCGAATGCGTTCCCTTCATCAAAACCGGCGGATTGGCCGACGTGGTGGGCGCGCTTGCGCCCGTGCTTGCCCGCAAGGGGCACGATGTGCGCGTCATCCTGCCCAAGTACGGCATGATGGCCGAGGAATATCGCCAGCAGCTGCGCCACGTAACCGACTTCTACGTCAAGCTGGGCTGGCGGCATCAGTACTGCGGCATCGAGGCGCTGGAGCGCCAGGGCGTCACCTTCTACTTTGTAGATAACGAGTATTACTTCAAGCGCAATTACATCTACGGCCTGGGCGGGGACGAATACGAGCGCTTTGGCTTCTTCTGCCGCGCCGTGCTGGACGCGCTGCCCCGGCTGGATTTCCAGCCCGACGTCATCCACGCCCACGACTGGCAAAGCGGCATGGTGCCCGCGCTGCTGCGCATCCAGTATGACCAGGCGGATTTCTACCATAATATCCGCACGGTGTTTACCATCCATAACCTGCAATATCAGGGCGTGTTCGGCATCGAGCAGGTCAAGGACGTGCTGGAGCTGCCCGACGACGTCTTTACCAACGACAAGCTGGAGTGCTTCGGCTGCGCCAACTTCATGAAGGCCGCGCTGGTCTATGCGGATGAGATTACCACCGTCAGCCCCAGCTACGCCGAGGAAATCCAGACCGCCTATTACGGCGAACGCCTGGACGGCCTGCTGCGCGCACGGCGCAATTCGCTCTCGGGCGTGCTCAACGGCATTGACATGCAGGAGTATGATCCGGCAGCCGATCCCCTGATCCCCGCCCATTACAGCGCCCAGGATCTGTCCGGCCGCGCCCAGTGCAAGGCCGCCCTGCAGCAAAGTCTGGGCCTGACGGTTGATCCCAGCGTTCCCATCATCGGCATGGTCGGCCGCCTGTCCTCGCAGAAGGGCCTGGATCTGGTGGATCATGTGATTGGCCAAATCATGGAAGAAAACGTACAGCTGGTGGTGCTGGGCATGGGCGAAAGCCGCTATGTCAACCTGTTCAGCTGGGCGGAGCAGCAGTATCCGGGCCGCGTGGCCGCGCGCTTCCAGATGGATCATCAGCTGGCGCACCGCATCTACGCCGGCGCGGATATGTTCCTGATGCCCTCGCAGTTTGAGCCCTGCGGCCTGTCGCAGATGATCGCCCTGCGCTATGGCTGCCTGCCCATCGTGCGCGAAACCGGCGGCCTGCGCGATACGGTGCTGAGCTATAACCACTACAACAACGCGGGCAACGGCTTCACGTTCTTTAACTACAACGCGCATGATATGCTCTTTACCATCCGCCGCGCGCTGCGCTATTATCACGAGCATCCCGACGTCTGGCGCGAGCTGCAGAGCCGCGGCATGAACGGCGATTACAGCTGGAACGCCTCGGCCGAAACCTACCTGTCCCTGTACATGAGCATTCTGCCCGGCGCGCAGAACGCGCTGCCCGTGGAAATGCCCACGCCCGTCGCCGTGCAGGCCGAGCAGGCTGCGGAGGAAATGCCGGCGCTGGAAAAAGAGGAAATCACCGAAAAGCCCGCCAAGCCTGCGCGCAAGCCGCGCGCCAAGAAGCCTGCGGACGCAGGCGCTGAAAAGCCCGCCCCCAAAACCCGCGCAAAGAAAGCCGCGGACGCGGGTGCTGAAAAGCCCGCCCGCAAGCCCCGCGCCAAAAAGGCCGAAAAGCCAGCGGAGTAAAAACAGCTTTCATTTTTTCACTGCCCATTGCAGCCGGTTCATCCGGCTGCTTTTTGTATGGAATTTGCCGCCGCGCGCCACAATAAACGCTGTAAAACCGCAGCAATAACGCATGGTTCCATGCGATTTTTCGGAGGCGCGCATGATCGGCAGCCCGCGCAGCAATGTATCCATCATCTCCCCCATTCGACGCGCAGAGCGTCTGCTTTGCCAAAGCCCGCGCGAGGATCTGCCCCCCGCCGCGCAATGGCTGCGCGATAACGCCCGCGCGCTCTACAGCCAGGCCGCGCAGACCCAACAGGAAGCCCGCTATTTAGGGCGGCGCGCGTTCCGCCGCCTGCGTGATTTCTGCGATGCCCTTATCGCCCCACCAAGCGGGCGCATTGACGAGGGCGCGCTGCTGCGCGCCCTGCGGCAGGCGCAAAAGGATGCGCTCTTTACCGTGCAGGAGCTGCGCGCCCTGCACGGCATGCTGCGCGCGCGGCTGTTTGCCGCGCTGCTTGCGCTGCTGCCCACGCTGGTGCAGGAGTGCCAGGATTACCGCACGGGGGAAGCCCTGGCCGCCGCGCTGGGGCATAGCGCTCCCGCGCGCTGGCCGCAAAGCCCCGTGGCGCTTCGCCGCGCGCAGGAGGTGCTGTCTCAGTCCGGCAATATCGAGGCCGCGCGCAAGTTAGATGCGCATCTGCGTGCAGGCAATCAAATTCCGCAGTCCGCCGCCCATCAGGCGCGCGCCCAGCTGTTATCCACCGCCGAGCGCGCAGGCGGACTGATCACCATGATCCTATCGCTGCCGCAGATCAATTTCTCCCGCGTCATCGAAAAAAGCAGCCGCGCCTGCCTGATTCTGCAGGCCGATCCTACCTTCCGTCGCATGACCGGCGACAGCCGCGCGCTGTACCTGACGCATGCATCCCGCCTGGCACGCAGTCTGCGGGTATCGGAGGAAGCCGTGTGCAAGGCCGCGCTGGCCTTGGGCGAAGGCAAGCAGGGGCTGGAGGCCGAGGCCGGGTACTACCTGCTGGAGCAGCGCGGCAAAATCTGCGAATACCTGCATAAAAAGCCGCCGCTTGGGGAGCGTTTGCGCAGCAAAAAGGCCGCAATTTATCTTGGTTATCTCCTTGTCAGCGCAGCGGCCTTCGCGGTGCTGGGCACGCTGCTGCTGCCCTGGTACGCCGTGCCCTTCTTTACGCTCACCGCAACCTCCCTTACGCACCGCTTCGCCCAGCGCGCCGCCGCGCGCCTGCTCCCGCCGCGATTGCTGCCGCGCATCAAGCGCGCGTGCTTTTCCCAGGAGCTTCGCGTGCTGGTCGCCTTGCCAACGGTGCTGATGGATGAAAAGCACGCCCTGCAAATGTGCCGCAAACTGTCGATCCTATACCTGGCCAACGCCGATATGCCGCTGGATTTTCTGCTGCTGAGCGATTTTACCGATGCTCAGGCCGCCCACGCGGAGGGCGACGAGCGCATTCTCAGCGCGCTAACAGGCGGCGTTCGTGCGCTCAATCAAAGCTACGGCCCGCGCTTTTACTGCCTGCACCGTGCCCGCAGCCGAAACCGCGCCGAGGGCTGCTATATCGGCCGGGAGCGCAAGCGCGGCGCGCTGGAAATGCTGGGCTGCCTGCTGTGCGGGGAAGCGTGCCCGGATACCCTGGCCTATGCCAGCACGCCGCCCGAAGGCCTGCATGGCCGTTACGCCTATGTAATCACCCTGGATGCGGACACCATTCTGCCCGCCGGGGCGGCTGAGCGTCTGCTGGGCGCGATGCTGCATCCCCTGCAAAAAGGCCGTACGGGCATCCTCCAGCCGCGCATGCAAACGCTGCCCATGCATGTGAAAACGCACGCGCAGGCGCTGCTTGGCGGCATGAGCGGGGCAGACGGCTACTGCGCCGCCGCGCAGGAATTCTATCAGGATGTATTCGGCCGCGGCTCCTTTATGGGCAAGGGCATTTACGATCCAGCCGCGCTGCTGGCCGTCAGCCGCACGCTGCCCGAAAACGCCGTGCTCAGCCACGATCTGTTGGAGGGTGAGCTTTGCCATGCCCAGCTTTGCGAGGATATCGCCTGTTATGACGGACACCCGGCAAGGGTAAACGGTTTTCTGCGGCGCGCGCACCGCTGGACGCGCGGCGACTGGCAGCTATTGCCGTTTTTGAAGGACAAGCGGCTCGATCTTCTATCCAGGCTTAAGATTTTGGATAACCTGCGCCGCTCGCTTGTGCCAGCAGCGCGCTTGATTACCCTGATTCTCTGCGCCATGCAGGGCGCGTGGCTGCCCTTTATCCTGGCGCTGCTGCCGCTGCGCGCGCCCGCCGAGCTGGGCGCGCTGCTTTTGCTGCCCATGATGGCCGTCACCCGGCTGGATGCAATCCTGCGCGCGCTGTGGCGTATGCGCGTCAGCCATAAACGACTGCTGCAATGGACCACCGCCGCCCAGGCCGAGCAAAGCGATCTGCGCGCGCTGCGTCTGGATTTTGCCGCCATGCTGCCCGGCGCGCTCATGCTCTTTGCCGCGGCGGGGCGCGTATTCTGGCCGGGGTTCGCGCTGGGGGCGATCTGGCTTGCTCAGCCGCTGCTGGCCCGCTGGCTGGATCGTCCCCGCGCGCAGCAGGCGGCGCTCAGCAGCGGGCAGCAGGCCGCGCTGCGCCGCATCGCCGCCGATACCCTGCAATTTTTCCTGGAAAACGTAAACGCGCGCACGCATCATCTGCCGCCGGACAATGTGCAACTGTCGCCCCCGCGCGGGGCTGCCATGCGCACATCGCCCACCAACATCGGCATGTATCTGTTGTCGCTGTGCGCGGCGCGGGAGCTGGGGCTGCTGGATGCGGACACGCTGTTCACCCGCCTGTCCGATACCTTGAATACCCTGGAACGCCTGCGCACCTGGCACGGCGTGCCCTATAATTGGTATGATCTCACCACCTTGCGCCCCATGCCCGGCGAATTTGTATCCGCCGTGGACGCGGGCAATCTGGCGCTGACGCTGACTGTATGCGCTCAGTGCGCGCGCATGCAGCTGCGCCAGGCACGGGAAGAATACCGCAGTGTGCCCGTGCGGCTGGACGCGCTGCGCGGCCGCATGCAGCTGCGCAGGCTCTATGATGCGCGCCGCCATCTGTTCTTTATCGGCTACGACGGCGCGAACGCCCGCATGAGCGAAGGGCATTACGATCTATTGGCCAGCGAATCGGTGATGCTGTCCTTTGCCGCTATCATGGCAGGGGAAGCGCCCGAAAAGCACTGGTGGTATCTGGGCCGCGCGTGGACGACGCTGCCGCAGAAGGCGCTGCTTTCCTGGAGCGGCACGATGTTTGAATATCTGATGGGCGCGCTGCTGCTGCCCAGCTACCCCGGTTCCACGCTGTCCGCCGCGCAGCACGCCTGCGTGCGCGCGCAGCAAAAGCATGGACGCGAGGGCGTATTTGGCGTGTCTGAAAGCGGCTATGCGCAGTACGATCAGGAGCTCAACTACCGCTATCAGGCCTTCGGCCTGCGCGAGCTTGCGCTGGACAGCCGCTGTGAGGGCGACGTGATCGCCCCCTATGCGGCAGCGCTGGCTCTGCGCTGTGCGCCCCAGGCGGCATGCGAGGCGTTGCTGCGCATGCAGCAGCGCGGCTGGTACGGCGATCAGGGCTTTTACGAGGCGGCGGATTTCACCGCGGGCGCGCAGGAAACGCTGGTATACAGCCATATGGCGCACCATCAGGGCATGATCCTGTGCGCCATATGCAACGCGCTGTGCGGGGATTACCTTCCGCGCGTGCTCCAAAGCCTGCCCCGCGCCGCCGCGCACCTGCCCCTGCTGTGTGAAATGCCGCCGCGCCATGCCCTGCGCCTGCCGCGTCCGCTGCGCGCGCACCGGGATGCCGCGCCCGACGCGCCTTTCCGCATGCGCGCCGAAAAAGGCGTTCCGCCCGATGTGCTGACGCTCTCCGGCGGCGGCTCCACCATGCTGATCTCTGCCACGGGGCACAGCGTTCTGTCCCGCGGCGATACGCTGCTTACACGCTTTGATCCCGACTGCCGCGCGCTGGACGGCGCACAGTTTTTCCTGAGCAATCGCGATACCGGCGCATGCCTGCGGCTGACGGACGGCGAATACACCTTCCTGCCCGGCGAGGCACAATGCAGCCTGCATGAGGGCGGGCTGAAATCGCGCTTATCCTTGTGCGTAGACCCATTGACGGGCGCGGCGGTGTATCATCTGCGGCTGCGCAGCGCCGCGGAGCAGCCCATGCGGCTATACGCAGCGGGCATGATTGTGCCTGCCCTGGCCACGCAGCGGGAAGACCGCGCGCACATTGCCTTTTCCAATCTGTTTATCAGCATATCCAAATCCGGCAGTCATGAGCTGATTGCCCGCCGTCGCGAACGCCATGGCAATTCCGAGCGCAGCCTGCGATTTGGGCTGATCGATGCGCAGGGCGACTGCGGCATGATGAACGACCGCGCGCTGTTTTGGGGCGCATCGGGCGATTTGTCACATCCTCGCGGCATGGGGCTGGACGCGCGCGAATTTGCGCTGACGGACAGCGTAGATCCCTGCCTGGCTCTGCGGACGGAGGTTGTGCTGCTGCCCGGCCACGAGGCCAATCTGTTTTTCGCCCTGGGCATGGGCGAGCTGCCCGCCGATGAAGCAGAAGCACGCCGCGCTTTTGCCCTGTCCGCCGATCGCGCGCAGGTGAACCGGCGGCTTTTGCAGCTGGATACGCGCATGCTGACTCTATCCTGCCGCATGGCCGCGCGCCTGCTGCTGACGGGCTGGCCGCGCGAAGCCCTGGAAAGCGCGGGCGTGCGCGCTCTGTGGCGGCAGGGCATCAGCGGAGACTGGCCTATTCTGCTGGTCACGGCCGAGCGCGAGGAGGACTGCGGCGGGGTCAGCCAGGCGGCTCATTTGTTTGCCTATCTGCTGGAAAACGGCGTGCAGGCCGAGATGGTCATTCTGCTGCCGCCCGAAAACGACTACGAGCAGCCGCTGCGCGCGTTTTGCGATACGCTGCTGCTGCGCCCAGCCCTGCGCGCGCTGCACGGGCGCGTGCGTGTGCTCCAGGAAGATGATCCCTTATGTGCTCAGGCGCTGCGGGGGCTGTGCGCGCTGCATATCCACGCGGGAGAGGATCTGCGCACCCAGCTTGCCCCTGCCTCCCCCGGCGCGCCGCTGCACCGGGCGGAGGCGGGCGGAAGCCTGCCCGCCATGCCGCGCCTGCACCAGGCAAACGGCCTGGGCGGCTTTACGCAGGAGGGCGGTTATGTGATCCTGCCCGGCGAATCCCGCGACGGCATTGCGCCCTGGTGCCATATTCTGGCCAATGACGTATTCGGCACGCTGGTATGCGAGCGCGGCATACTCTTTTCCTGCGCAGGCAACAGCCGGCTTGCGCGCGTTACTGCCGTCAGCCAGGACAGCGTGCGCCCCGCCTTATCGGAAGAATACCTGCTGCGCGAGGGTGATCGCGCCTGGTCGCTGACCCCCGCGCCCTATCATAACGCCCGTACGCGTGTGAGCTATGAGATGGGCGCTGCCGTCTATCAATGCGCCCTGCCCGGCATGCAGGCGACGCTTACCTGCCTGACGGACTGCGAGCATCCCGCCGGGCTGCGCATCCTGTCGCTGCATAATTCGGGCAATGAAAAGCGTACCTTGCAATATATCGCCGCCGTACATTTTGCCATGGGTGAGGATGGCCGCGGCACACGCGTATGGGCGGAAGAGGGCACGGCCTATGCTGCCAGGCCCGAGATGCCCGGCACGGCCTTCTTTACCCTGCCCGGCGCGCAGGCGCACACAGTCAGCACGGGCATATACAGCTGCGCTTTACGCGTGGTGGATACGCAAACTCCCGGCACGGTGGGCGTTTTGCAGCGCGATATCGTACTGGAGCCGGGTCAGACCGCCGTATACGCGATAATCTTAGGCTGCTGTGAAAAGGAGCGCATCCCTGATTTGCTGCATGATCTGTCCAACGCCCGTGAACGCGAGCGCGCCGCCCGCGCCTGGTGGGCGCGGCAGCTGGACGCGCTGCAGCTCTATCTGCCCGACGACCAGCTTTCCCGCTACGCCAACGGTTTTTTGCCCTATCAGGTGCGCGCGTCGCGGCTGATGCTGCGCGCGGGCTTCTACCAGTCGGGCGGCGCATGGGGATTCCGCGATCAATTGCAGGATATGCTATCGCTGCTCTATACCCAGCCTGAGCGCGCGCGGGCGCATCTGCTGCTGTGCGCCTCGCGCCAGTATGTGCAGGGCGATGTGCAGCACTGGTGGCATCCGGGCGGTGCGGGCGTGCGCACGCGCATCAGCGATGATCTATTGTTCTTGCCCTATGTGACAGCGCGGTATGTGTATGTAACCGCCGACCGAGATATTCTGCGCGCGCACGCGCCCTTTCTGCGCTCCGGCGAGCTTTCCGATGCGGAGCATGACCGCTACGAAACACCCGAGCAAACTGCCGAAACAGTCCCGCTGATGGAGCACTGCCTGCGCGCCATCGCGCGCGTGCGCTATGGGGAGCACGGCATTCCGCTGATGCAGGGCGGCGACTGGAACGATGGCATGGATCGTGTGGGCGGCGAAAGCGCGTGGCTGGGCTTCTTTTTGATCGTGGTGCTGCGCGAATTTGCCCCCTTATGCGAGGAAGGCGTGCGCAGGGAGCTGGACGCGCAGCGCATCCAGCTGCAAAGCGCCATGCAGGCTGCCTGGACGGGCAAGTGGTTTCTGCGTGCCTGGTATGAGGACGGCCGCACGCTGGGCGCGCCGGATAGCGAAGTGCCGCGCATCGACCTGATCAGCCAGTGCTTCGCCTGCTTTGCCGGCATGCCGCGCGATCAGGTTTCGCAGGCGCTGGAGGCCGCCTGGCAATCGCTGCATAATGGCGATCAAGGCATTACGCTGCTGCTTACCCCGCCCTTTACGCCCTCCGAAAAAGCCGGGTATATCGGCGCATACCTGCCCGGCGTGCGCGAAAACGGCGGGCAGTATACCCATGCCGTGCCCTGGCTGATGCGCGCGCTGCTGCAAACCGGCCAAGTGGAGCGCGCCTGGGAGGTGCTGCGCGAATGCCTGCCCTATCATCACGTCCAAGCGCTCGAACAGGCGCGGCACTACCGTGTGGAGCCCTATGTGCTGGCGGCAGATATCTACCGCACGGGCCGCGGTGGCTGGACATGGTACACCGGCAGCGCATCCTGGCTGTGGGTGGTGCTTTTGTGCGATTTTTTAGGCTTTGACAAGCAGGGCGACCAGGTGCGGCTGAATCCGCGCGTGCCCGGCGATTGGGAGGAATGCACCATTCTGTATCGCTACGGCGGCAGCCGTTATCAGCTGACCGCTGCGCGCGACTCACCCTTTGTCACGCTGGATGGGGCGCAGACAGGCGCGCCTTCCATCACTCTAATCGACGACGGGCGCGCGCACGAGGCGCGTTTTCCGCTAAACTAAAAAAATTTGAGATTATTGATTACAATTCATAATCCGTTCACACCGCTGTCAAATATTGACGTTATGCTATACACGTACTCAGGAAAGAGAGTACATGATAAAGAAAATCCACGCAGCAATGCGAAAGGAGCAGATGAAAATGAAAAAGAACAACAAGATCATGGGCTTTGTAGCAGTTCTGCTGGCAGCCGTGATGATCGCCGGCGCCATCCTCTCCGCGCAGGCCGCCGGTACGCTTTCCTCTTCGGATATTGACAAGATCGTAAACACCGAGACGGACGCTTCCCTGGTGGCCAATCCCTTCACCGCCGCAGTGGCCGCCGTGCGTGACAGCGTGGTGCTGGTAAACAACTATCAGACCACCACCTACAATAACAACAGCTATGGCTTCTTCTATGGTTACGGCTACGGTAATCCTTATGGCAACGGCCGCGGCGGCACCACCTCCCGCGAGCAGCTGGCTGGCACGGGCTCCGGTACCGTGATCAGCGAGTATGGCCACATCCTGACCAACTACCATGTGGTTGAGGACGCCAGCCGCGTCACCGTATCTGACGGCGAAAATGAATACGACGCCACGGTGGTCGTATCCGACGAGAGCAAGGATGTCGCCGTGCTGCTGTGCCCCGAGCTGAAGGCGACCCCCGCAACCCTGGGCGACAGCGATAAGCTGCAGGCCGGCGAATGGGCCATCGTCATCGGCAATCCCCTGGGCGAGGATTTCTTCCGCTCCACCACGGTAGGCGTTGTCTCCGCGCTGGAACGTGAAGTAGAAACCGACAGCACCGATAAGTACGGCCGCAAGACTACCACCACCAATTCCATGATTCAGGTAGACGCTGCGATCAACTCCGGCAACTCCGGCGGCGGCATGTTCAACGTGCTGGGTCAGCTGATGGGCATTCCTTCCCTCAAGTACACCAGCAGCTATATGTCTCAGGCCAGCATTGACAACATCGGCATGTGCATCCCCATCAACGTTGCCAAGCCGCTGATCCGCGAAGCGCTTGAAAAGTACGACGGCGAATCCGTCAGCAAGTATCTGGAAGATAAGGCCAAGGAAGCCGACATCAACACCACCGGCGATGATGTCGACAGCAAGCCCCGCCTGGGTGTAAGCGTGCAGACCTTGGACTCCACCAACAACGCCGTTGCGCGCCAGATTCTGCCCAAGGGCTGCCTGGTCACCAAGGTAGAAGATAATTCCGCTGCTGCGGCTGCCGGCATCCAGGCTGGCGACATCATTGTGGATGTAGACGGCACGGTCATCACCAGCTCCGAAGGCTTGCAGGAGATCATCTTCAGCCATGCCGAAGGCGACACCGTGCAGGTGAAGGTGTACCGCGCTGAAAACGTGCTGGACGCCAAGTACATCAGCGATATCGGCGACGGCGAGTACATCGACATGAGCATCACGCTCAAGGTGGTTGCTTCTCCCGCTGCGTAATGCAAGCATTCTCAAGCAAAAACCGTCCTCCACTTGGAGGATGGTTTTTTTGACTTTTCATTTGCCAAATGCTATAATTTAGGCATATTTTTGTCTAAGGAGGCTCCTATGCCTTTTACCATTCGCCCTGCCGTAGCCACTGACCGGGAGCAGATTCGCCCGCTGCAAAAGGAAATTGCCGAACTTCATCACGCCGGCCGGCCTGATCTTTTCAGAATCGAAGCCCGCTATTTTTCCCCAGAGGAATTTGCGCAGCGCCTGAGCGAGGACAAGTATGTCAACCTGATTGCGCAGGATGCATCGGGCCAGGTAATCGGCTATGCCTTCGGCTGGGTGCTCAGCTACCGCAACCACAGCACCTATGTGGATCACGATTGCCTGTATGTGGACGACGTCTGCGTGCTGCATGCCTGTCAGCGCCAGGGCGTGGGTCAGGCCTTGTTGGAAGTCTGCCGCGCGGAGGCGCAGAAGCGCGACTGTACCTCGCTGGAATTGAGCGTATGGTGCTTTAATCAGGAAGCCGTTGCCTTTTATCAGCATTGCGGCTACGCCGCGCGCACCCTGCGCATGGAATGCCCGCTGAACCAAACGCGCTGATTATCTTCTTTTCCTATAAAAAAATCCCCCCGTCTATGACGGAGGGACTTTTTAATTGAGCTTAATCAACCGTGTAGGGCAGCAGCGCGATGGCACGGGCGCGCTTGATGGCCTCGGACAACTGACGCTGATGCTTTGCGCAGGTGCCGGTCATACGGCGGGGCATGATCTTGCCGCGCTCGTTGATATAACGGCGCAGACGATTCACGTCCTTATAGTCGATATAAGCGATCTTGTTTACGCAGAAATCGCATACCTTGCGGCGGGGTTTACGGCCGCGCGGACGCTGTTTTCTTTCGCCACGATCTTCAGACATGGTGCTTCCTCCTATTACAATTCAGTCAATCATCAGAACGGCAATTCGTCGTCATCCACCTGCACAAAGCCATTGCTCTGCGGGGCTGCGGGCGCGGCGGCCTGCGGACGCGGCGCGGGCGCTTCGCCGCCCTCGCTGCGCGGGGACAGGAATTCCACATCGTCGGCAGTCACTTCCAGGCTGGCGCGGGTGTTGCCGTCATTGCCGGTATAGGTGCTTACAGACACCGAACCGGTAACGGCCACCTTGCGGCCCTTGGACAGATACTTTGAGCAGTTCTCGCCCAGCGCACGCCAGGCGGTAACACGGAAGAAATCAGCCTCAGGCTGACCGGCCTCCGCATTACGCACGCGGCGGTTAACCGCCACGGTGAACGAACAGACGGAAATGCCATCACGGGTGGAACGCAGCTCGGGATCGCGCGTCAGGTTTCCCACAATGAAAACCTTGTTCATTCGTATCCCTCCCTGTGATTATTCAGCCTGAGCAGGAGCTTCGGCTTCGGCAGCGGGGGCCGCCTCCACAGCGGGAGCGGCTTCCTCGGCCACGGGCGCTACGCGCACGGGACGAGGCTTTACGTTGCTGCGCTTTTCTTCCACCTTGACAGTCAGGTAGCGAAGGATGTTGTCAGAGATCTGCAGGTTGCGCTCAATCTCCTTGGGAACAGACGCCTCAGCGGTGTAGTTCACCAGGACATAGTAGCCTTCGGTCTTGTAGTTGATGGGATAGGCCAGACGGCGCTTGCCCCACTCTTCCACCTTTTCCACCTTACCACCCAGGGATTCGAGCATGCCGTGGAAGCGATCCATAACCGCCTTGCGGGCATCGTCGTCCAGCGTAGTATCGATGACGTAGACCAGTTCGTACTTGTTCATACTTTCACCTCCTCATGGACTTATGGCGCCGCGGCATCACGCGGCGCAAGGATGTGCCAATTAGATATTATATACGAAAGGAGTGCGTTTTTCAAGGGGTAAACGCAAATTTTTCTGTTTTTTCGCGTAAATCCCGCGTGATTTCCGCGTTTTTTTCTGCGCTTGACACTGCCGTTCAAATGGCATAAAATGTAGGTAACACCTGGAAGGGAGTTGTAATAACAATGACAAAGTCCATTATCACCGTCAGCCGCGAGTTTGGCAGCGGCGGCCGCACCATCGCCCATAAGGTGGCCGAGCGTCTCGGCGTTCCCTATTATGATAAAGAACTGATCAAGGCCGTAGCCGAAAAGACGGGCTTTGATCCCAAATTCATTGAGGAGCGCGGCGAATACGCCCCCGGCCGGACGATTTTTTCCATGCTGCCTGTATTTGACGGCACGCAGGGCGCGCTCAGCGCGGCGGATTTTCTGTGGGCCATGCAGCGCCAGGTCATCCTGGATCTGGCCGATAAAGGCCCCTGCGTCATCCTTGGGCGCTGCGCGGATTACATTCTTAAGGATCGTTCGGACGTGCTGAACGTGTTCATCTATGCCGATAAGGCCTACCGTGCCGAGCGCATTGTGCGCCTGTATGGCCAAAGCGATAAGAAGCCCGAGGACCGACTGGAGGACAAGGACAAACGCCGCAGCGTCAACTATAAGCACTATACCGGCCAGAACTGGGGCGAAATGCGCAATTATGATCTGTGCCTGAACAGCGCTGTCTTCAGCGAGGACACCTGCACGCAGCTCATCGCCGAGCTGGCAGAGAAGCGCTGAGCCTTCTCCCCTCTGACAGCCCCGCACGGCTTGCCCGCTTGAGCAGCCCTACGCGCCCCTCCGCCCAGGATCAGCACGGCGGAGGGGCGCGTTGCGCATCTCCCCTGCTTTTCAGACAGACACCGCGCTCAAAAAGCGCACCGCGATTGCTCACGGTGCGCTTCTTTTACGCTTTTATCCAAATCAGAACTTGGTGGTGTTCAGACGGATGGAGGGACCCATGGTGGTGCTCAGGTACAGAGACTTCACATAGGTGCCCTTGGCGGTGGCGGGCTTGGCCTTGATGATGGCTTCCATCAGGGCGGTCAGGTTTTCGCTCAGCTTTTCAGACTCGAAGGAAACCTTGCCGATGGGGCAGTGCGCGATAGCGGTCTTGTCCACGCGGTACTCGACCTTACCGGCCTTGATATCGGAAATGGCCTTGGTCACGTCCATGGTTACGGTGCCGGACTTGGGGTTGGGCATCAGGCCCTTGGGGCCCAGGATGCGGCCGATGCGGCCGACAACGCCCATCATGTCAGGCGTGGCAACGCAGACGTCGAAGCCAAACCAGTTTTCCTGCTGGATCTTCTGCACCATGTCCATATCGCCAACGAAATCAGCGCCAGCGGCCTTGGCTTCCTCAGCCTTGGGGCCCTTGGCGAACACCAGCACGCGGACGGTCTTGCCCGTGCCGTGCGGCAGCACCACCGCGCCGCGAACCTGCTGATCCGCGTGACGGGGGTCAACGCCCAGACGGATGCTGAGCTCGACGGTCTCGTCGAACTTGGCCTTGCCGGTCTGCTTGACCAGTTCAATCGCCTCGGCGGCTTCGTAATACTTGAGGGGATCGATCAGCTTTTTGCTGTCAGTATACTTCTTGCCGTGTTTCATCTAATTTTCCTCCCCTCATTCTTCCACGGTGATGCCCATGGAGCGCGCGGTACCCTTAACCATGCTCATGGCGGCCTCGATGCTGGCGGCGTTCAGGTCGGGCATCTTCTTTTCAGCGATTTCACGAACCTGAGCCTGGGTCAGCTGGGCAACCTTATCGCGGTTGGGACGAGCAGAAGCACTCTCGATGCCCAGGGTCTTTTTGATCAGAACCGGGACGGGAGGCGTCTTGGTGATGAAGGTAAAGGAACGGTCAGAATACACCGTGATGACAACAGGAATGATGTAGCCTTCCTGCTTGGCGGTGCGGGCGTTGAATTCCTTGCAGAAGCCGGGAATGTTCACGCCGTGCTGGCCGAGCGCCGGGCCAATCGGGGGGGCGGGAGTCGCCTTGGCCGCGTTAACCTGGAGCTTGATGATAGCGGTTACTTTCTTTGCCATGTTGAATGGCACCTCCTAAACAATTGTGGTAATGGCGGCACGATTTTTCACGTACCTCCCACTGGGGAAACGGGTTAAGTGTTGGCCTGTGCTCAGTCCAGCTTCTGCACCTGATCCATGTCGACCTCCACCTGCATTTCGCGGCCGAGGAACATCTTCACCTTCACGCGCAGCTTGGCGCGGATCGCGTCGATTTCCTCCACCGTGCCGGTGAAGTTCTCCAGGGGGCCAGAAAGAATGCGGACTTCTTCGCCAACGGCGATGCTGCACTTGGATTCCATGGACTGGCTGTTCAGCATCAACTCAACCTCTTCGGGGGACAGCGCAACCGGCTTGGATTCCGGGCCGACAAAGCCCGTCACGCCGCGCGTGTTGCGCACGACATACCAGCTTTCGCTGGTGATGATCATCTTTACCAGAACATAGCCCGGAAACGTCTTGCGCTGATAGGTCACGCGCTTGCCGTTGCGGATTTCGGCAACCTCTTCGGTGGGCACGGTGATCTCAAAGATGAGATCCTGCATGTCGTTGTTTTCAACCGTCTTTTCGAGGTTATCCTTTACTTTGTTCTCGTAGCCCGAATAGGTATGCACAACATACCATTGGGGGGTCTTTTCCGTAGGCTCGGCCATGCTCGAATCTCCTTAATTGCCGTTAGCGGGAGCCTCGGTGGCAGCGGGCTGCTCGGAGGCGGTATCCGTAACGGTATCGTTCGCGTCGGGCTCAGTTACTCCGTCGGGAAGGTTGTCGTCCCCGGCGTCGTTTGCGTCATGATCGTGATCATGCGCTTCGACATCCCCGGTATCCTTCAAGGAACTGATTGCGGTGACGAGCTTGGACGCGCCCATGTCCAAAAGACCAATGACCACGCCCATGAACACCATGAACACCAGCACGATGCAGGTGTAGTTGATCAGATCTTTCTTGGTGGGCCAAGTGACCTGCTTCAACTCATGCCACATGTTCTTGAAGGGGGTAGCAATGTTGCGCGGGAGATTCTTGCAGAAGGTGATGAATTTGCCCTCTTTCTTGGGCTGTTCGGCGCCTTGCGTCTTCTCCTTGACGGTCGTTTTCTCGTCTGCCATGCTGTTACCTCGTTTCGCGGTGAGCAGTATGTTTCCTGCAGAAACGGCAGTACTTGTTCAGCTCAATACGGTCGGGGGTGTTCTTCTTGTTCTTTTTGGTGTTGTAATTGCGCTGCTTGCACTCGGTGCAGGCCAGCACGATGTTTGCTCTGGCTTCCTTAGCGGCCATGATGGAACACCTCTTTCGGTCATATCCGCCGCGGACGGGCAGCCCGCCCGCAGCGGTTTATATTGATAGGAGCCCGGGCTTACTCCAGGATGGAGGTAACGGCGCCGGAACCCACGGTACGGCCGCCCTCGCGGATA